>Ga0308017_1000003_pt1 | contig 105041 bp, 102 predicted proteins | sample Neamet280_FD_203145 | JGI IMG/M metagenome (GOLD analysis project Ga0308017, IMG submission 203145) | Marine microbial communities from water near the shore, Antarctic Ocean - #280 | ecosystem: Environmental > Aquatic > Marine > Unclassified | place: Southern Ocean | collected 2014-10-01
AGCGGTCAGCCCGGAAACGCGCTGACCAGATCAAGGACTTTCGCTGCAAGAACTTGATTGTGGTCATCGAGGAGCCGGAGAACCCGCGGAACATTGGCACAATTATTCGCAACGTAAATGCTCTGGGTGCCGAGAAGGTCTATGTGGTGGACCCTCGGCATGTTCTGTCCGACGACTGGCAGGATCTGCGCAGCGAGCCAAAGCTATCCAAGCTTTCCGTGTCTGCTGTGAAATGGACGTTTGTGAAGAGGTTTGACAGCACTGAGGCGTGTTTCGCTCACCTTGAGAAAAATCGATTCAAATCCATTGCTACATCTCCTCACGTCAAAGGTAAGACCAACAAGTTCATTCATGAGGCGGACTTCGCGGAGCACGCCAAACTTGCCGTGTGGTTTGGGAACGAGGCGAGAGGTTTGAGCGACCTCGCCATTAAGAAAAGCGAGATGTGCATCAGCATCCCCATGTTCGGGATGATCGAGAGCCTCAATCTTGCGACGAGTTCCGGCATCGTTTTGTATGAGGTTACGAAGCAAAGGCGCGAGTATGCAAGCAGGTATCGATTGCGCGACCATAGAGGCGAACGAGCCGAACCTTTGCCAACGATCATAGCGCCCGATTAGTAGGTTATGCCAACGTCCATAATGGGGTCGTTTCCCGAACGGCAAGATTTTTTCAGAAGCGACGGAAAGCCGCCATGCCGCTTTCGGGATCACGCGTTGGCTTGGCTTATGGCGGGATGTGGGTGGTTAGGCGAATGGCTGCTTGCATCCGATCGGACGAAGAGGCCGATACGGCTATACCTGCAGGACTAGCTGCTCGCCGACCTTCTTGACTTCGTTGCAATGGAAGAAGTCGAGCGTGCTTTTGGCGTATAGAGCTCCCTCCAGCGACGTAGGCCAAGCACCGGGCTCGTCATTCGCACCAACAGGCGACCAGCAGACCACCGTTCTGCGATCCGAACCACCAGATTGAAAAGCCTTGATCGGCGGGCCATCTGGATAGCCTGCGAGTTGTGCCGCCGACCGCAGCTTGATCGCTTCGTCCCCGGAGATCTCCGTCAGCGTCGATCTACCTTGCAGCCAAAGGCCGGCAGTTCCCGCGCGTCGCTCACGCACCGCTATCACTTCAGCTTCACGCAGAACCGTCTGTCGATCCAGACAGCCCCCTTCCTCCCAGCATGACGGATCGAACGTTGCCACCAAAACGACTTTCGAGAACCGAAATACGTTCTCCTGTTCAGCAGCACCAAACCCCGTGCCTTCGATCAAGGGGCGGAAGCTGAGCGCAAGACACCTGTCTTCGTTGCGAACATCATTGGTCATCGTGTCGGGGCACAATGAACACTCCCAGCCATAGCACTCGCTTAGCTGGCCTGTGAGCTTGACCCGTTCCCCTGCAAAGTCGCCAGGGCTTGAGCGAAGTTGCGCAATGCTTACCGAAACCGCGCTGTCGCCCTCTGAGGCAGACGCCGATCCGGCAGCAAAGTCCCGACATGCTGCGCCCCCAACAGCCGCGCCGATTAGGGCGACGAATGCAAAGGTTCGTGTTGTCCAATTCATCAACCCAGCATGCGAGAAAAATTCAAAAGCTGCAATGCGTCAACACAGCGCCAATTGTCCGGAATAGGGTCGGTTTGGGAATGTCGGCTGCTGGCGAGAAACCCACCGAAGCTGCCCGACAGGTATCGGGATCGCGCTTCGCCCCCGCTCATGACTGATCGTGGGTGGTTAGGCGAAGGTCTGCTTTTCGAGACGCGGTGCGCCCAACCCTTCCACCTACTCTTCCCTGGAAGTTTTGACCTCCGACCTGACAGCTGCCGCAGCGATGTCATTGTAGACCCTGCGCGCTGAGGAATTCTGCGAGGCGTTGTAGAGTTCGGCCACCAATGCCTTGTCGAATGACGTCATTTCCGCGGGAGGATCGGCATCCGCGAAAAGAGACAGAATTGTCTGAACTGGGGTCTGGCCGCCATCCGGCAGGGCACCCGTGCCGATTAGCGTGCGCATGGTCGCATAGTCGGCAAGCTGGGCAAGCGTCAGCCCCTCCGCGGCGTCGCGAGCAATCAGCACAGCTGCTCCGGTGATTTCGGTCGTAACGATTGGATCGGTCTTGGATTTGGGCTGTGGATCGATGAACGTTGTCTCACCAACGACCTGTGGCTGGCCGTAGAAATCGCGGACTTCGACTCTGTTCCACGCACGCACAGGGCTGGCTTCGGATAGGACACGCTCCCGCTCGCGGGCGGCCAGATGAGCCAGCTGCGGCGAATCCGCGGACAGCCATTTCTCCGGCGGCCCCGCAGCGGGGGACATGAACGCGACCAAGATCGTCGGCGTGCACTTCGGATCGTCATTTGCACCAATACCCAGTGCACGTGCGTTCTGCCGCATGCGTTCAGCTATCGCCTCGGCGTCGGCGGGTGTGAGACCGCGGACCTCCGGGCAAACCGGGAAAAAGAATTTCGCTATCGGCTGATGGATGGGCGGCGGTCGAACAATTTGTTTGGTGAACTCCCGCAGTTCCTGCTTTCGCTCATTTTCCGTGAGCGGCGGCCTGACGATGATCGTGGTCCCCTCAGGCGCTTGGCCCTGTGCAACTGCATCTTGCGCCGCTGCTGGGGCAGTAGACAATCCCGCGAGGGCAATAGCTAACCTGATGGCATGCGAGCGCATTCCGCATAAAATAACCATCTGACGAAAAGTCGTAAACTGGATTCAACCCAAGCCAATGACCAATATGGGGTCGATAGCCGAACGGCAGCAACTTTTTTCGAGCCGGTGATAGCCGCCATGCCGCTTTCGGGATCACGCGTTGGCTTGGCTTATGGCGGGATGTGGGTGAAAAACTGCCCTTTCGTCATCCCAGCGAAAGCTGGGACCTAGGGCGGGAAGCGCCGTCCTGTGCGGCCCTGGGCCCCAGCTTTCGCTGGGGTGACGGGGAAGGCAAGATTGGGCTCAACACCCGAGCGGCAGCTTTTCACCACAAACCCCGAAAAGCTGACCTGCCGCTTCGCGCCTACGCTCCGCCGCCCTCATAAGCCTCGACAATCCGCCCCACGATCGGATGGCGCACCACGTCGGCAGCGGTGAAGCGGATGGTGCCGAAGCCTTCGACGCCCTCAAGCCGGCTCACCGCATCATTCAGCCCGCTCATATTGGGGCCGCCCGGAATATCCACCTGCCGCGGGTCGCCGCACACCACCATCCGGCTGTTCTGGCCAAAGCGGGTGAGGAACATCTTCATCTGTTCACGCGTGGTGTTCTGCGCTTCATCAAGAATGATAAAGCTGTCGGCGAGCGTGCGCCCGCGCATGAAGGCAATCGGCGCGATCTCGATCTCGCCGCTCGCAATGCGCCGTTCGACCTGCTCGGGCGGCATGCAATCGTTCAAGGCGTCGTAGAGCGGGCGAAGATAGGGATCGACCTTGTCCTTCATGTCGCCGGGCAGGAAGCCGAGCTTCTCGCCTGCTTCCACCGCCGGGCGCGACAGGATCAGCCGCTGCACGCTGCCGCTGATCAACTGGCTGACCGCCTGCGCGACCGCGATATAGGTCTTGCCCGTCCCCGCCGGGCCGAGCGCGAAGATGATATCCTCCTTCGCCAGCGCCCGCATGTATTCGATCTGCGTGGCGGAGCGCGGCACGATCGTCTTGCGGCGCGTGCGGATCATGATCGGCGGCGCGCCCTGATCGCCCGAGATAATGCCTTCGAGAGTCGGTTCGGCGGACATGGCAATCATCGATTCGATCGCCCCGCTATCCAGCGCTTCGCCGCGGGCAAGGCGATCATACATGGTCTTGAGCGTTTCGCGGGCGCGGGCGACATCATCTTCCGGCCCCTCGATCACAACCTGATGGCCGCGGGCATGGATATAGACGCCAAGCCGGTTTTCGACCTGCACCAGATTGGCATCAAACTGGCCGAAGAGCGGGCCAAGCAAAGCCTGATTTTCGAAGGTGAGATCAACGCGGGCGCGGCGCGACGCGGGAATTCCGCGCGGATCGGGCGAAAGTGCCGGGTGTTCGGCGCGGGACGGTCTGCGGCCCATAGCTTCCTTTGGCTGCGGGCAAGGGACAATCCCCTGCCCTGAGTCGGGAAGGTAAGAGCCCTGCGCGCCAAAGCAAGCAAGCCGGGGCACATCAACGGTGGAAAGTCATCAAACCGTCGCGCGGTGGCGGACCAGCCCTTTGAGCGAATTGGGCCCGGCTTCGGCCAGTTCGACTTCGACCAGATCGCCGATCGCGCCTTCGCCTTCAAACCACACCGATTGCAGCCACGGCGATTTGCCGAGCCATTGGCCGGGATGGCGCCCGGTGCGTTCGACCAGAATGGTGCAGGCCTTGCCGACGCTCGCCTGATTGAAGGCAAATTGGTGGTGGGCGATGCGCTGCTGAAGGCGCTGGAGCCGCGCGTCCATCACCTCAGCGGCGATCTGGCCATCCATCGTCGCCGCCGGGGTGCCGGGGCGCGGGGAATATTTGAAGCTGAAGCAGGCGGCGTAGCGCACTTCATCAACAATGCTGAGCGTATCTGCGAACTCGGCTTCGGTTTCGCCGGGAAAACCGACGATGAAATCGCCCGAGAGCGCGATATCGGGCCGCGCGGCGCGCACCTGTTCGAGGATGCGCAGATAATCCTCGGCGGTGTGCTGTCGGTTCATCGCCTTGAGGATGCGGTTATTGCCGCTCTGCACCGGCAAATGCAGATAGGGCATCAGCTTGTCGACCTCGCCATGCGCGGCGATCAGCCCCGGCGTGAAGTCATTGGGATGGCTGGTGGTGTAGCGGATGCGCTGGAGATCGGGCAGCTTGGCGAGCGCGCGGATCAGCCCGTCGAGCCCGACCGCGCGGCCCTTGTCATCCTCGCCCGTCCAGGCATTCACATTCTGCCCCAGCAAGGTGATCTCACGCGCGCCCGCTTCCACCAACTTCTCGGCTTCCGCGATCAGATGCTTGAACGGGCGCGATATTTCCGCACCGCGGGTATAGGGCACCACGCAATAGGTGCAGAACTTGTCGCAGCCTTCCTGCACGGTGAGAAACGCAGCCGGCGCACGCTTGCGACGCTGCGGGAGCGCGTCGAACTTGGCGATGGCGGGCATGTCGGTGTCGGTCGCGCGGCCGCCCTGCGTGGCGGTTTCCAGCATGGCAGGCAGGCGGTGATAGGCCTGCGGTCCGACCACGATCGAGACAGCCGGCGCACGCGCCATGATCTCTTCACCTTCGGCCTGCGCGACACAGCCGGCGACCGCGATCAGCGGCTTCTTGCCCGCTTCCTCGCCCGCCTTCACCAGACGGCCAATATCCGAATAGACCTTCTCGGCGGCCTTTTCGCGGATGTGGCAGGTGTTGAGGATGACGAGATCCGCTTCCTCGCCTTCGGGCGCGGGGGTGATCCCCTGCTCGCCCAGCAATTCGGCCATGCGCTCGCCATCATAGACGTTCATCTGGCAGCCGAAGCTCTTGACGCGGAAGGTCTTGGGAGGCGCGGAGGGTTTCATGAGCCTGCGCCCTTAGCGCCAAGCCGCGCCGGGTTCAACGAAAAGGGGGCGACCGCAGCCGCCCCCTTCCCGCTCCATTTTGATTGCGCGTGAAAATCAGGCAACCGTCGCCTTGACGATCTTGCCGGGCGCGCGCGGCGGCTCGCCCTTGGGCAGGGCATCAATATGCTCCATCCCGCTCTCGACCTGACCCCAGACGGTATATTGCTTGTCGAGGAAGCGCGCATCATCAAAGCAGATGAAGAACTGCGAATTGGCGCTGTCCGGCACGGCCGTGCGCGCCATCGAGCAGGTGCCGCGCACGTGCGGGGCATCGTTGAATTCAGCCTTGAGATCAGGCAGATCGCTGCCGCCCATCCCGGTGCCGGTCGGATCGCCGCCCTGCGCCATGAAGCCGGCAATCACGCGGTGGAACACCACGCCATCATAGAAGCCATCCTTGGCCAGCGAGGTGATCCGCTCGACATGGCCCGGAGCCAGATCGGGCCGCAGCTTGATCACCACATCGCGCGCCTCGCCATCGCCGGTGTCGAGGGTGAAAGTCAAAGTTTCGGCCATGTCTATTCTCCGCTTTGGGGTTGGGTTTGGCCGCGCTTTTAGCAGGCCGCAAGCGCCTGTCACCCTCCCCGCTTGCTTTTCATCGCCCTGCCCCTAAACGCCTCATATGGCCGAAGATCGCACCTTTGAGGATGATCTGCACATCGCCGAAACGGGCGAGGCCGAAGTGCGCCCGGATGACCGGGTGGATGATGAGCGGCTCGACAGCGAAAACCGTCTCAAGGCCGATTACGTCAGCGCCATCCGCGAAGCGCTCGACGCGGGCGACAAGGGCACGGCCTATGATCTGGTCGAACCGCTGCACCCCGCCGATATTGCCGACCTGATCGAACTGCTTGATCGGCCCGATCGCACCGCGCTGATCGCTGCGATCACGGATTTGATGACCGGCGACGTGATCGCCGAACTCAATGATTTCGTGCGCGAAGATCTGATGGAGGCTCTGCCGCCCGAAGCGGTCGCGACCATCGCCGAACAGCTCGATACCGATGATGCGGTCCAGCTGATCGAAGACCTCGACGAAGCCGATCAGCGCGCGGTGATCGCCGAGCTTGAACCGGAAACCCGCGAGGCTGTCGCGAGCGCGCTGGCCTATCCCGAAGAGACTGCCGGACGCTTGATGAGCCGGCATTTCGTAGCGGTGCCCGAACATCTCACCGTGGGCGATCTGATCGATTACCTGCGCGAGGAAGGCGATCTCGAACACGAATTCTACGAAGTCTTCGTGATCGATGAATTCCACCGCCCGGTTGGCACCTGCGCGCTCAACTGGGTGCTCACCAGCCCGCGCAATATCCGCCTCACCGATGTGATGAAACGCGACCAGACGCTGATCCCTGTCACCATGGATCAGGAAGAAGTCGCGCTGATGTTCCAGAAATATGCGCTGATTTCCGCCGCGGTGGTGGATGATGCCGGTCGGCTCGTCGGCCAGATGACAGTGGATGATATCGTCCACATCATTTCCGAGGAAGCGGGCGAGGATGCGCTGCTGCTGTCCGGCGCGGGCGATGGCGACATCAACGAGCCGATCCGCGAAAGCTACAAGGCGCGGGTGCGCTGGCTGCTGGCCAATCTCTTGACCGCCTCTGTTGCATCATCGGTGATCTCGCAATTCGAAGATACCATCGCAGCAATGGTGGCGCTCGCCGTGCTGATGCCGATTGTCGCGGGGATCGGCGGCAATGCGGGCACGCAGACACTGGCGGTGACGGTGCGCGCGCTCGCCACCAACCAGCTCACCGCCAGCAACACCTGGCGCGCGGTGCGGCGCGAGCTTTCGATTGCCGCGCTCAATGGCACGACGGTGGCCGTGGTGATCGCGCTGGCGGTTTCGCTGATCTTTGCCAACGTCCAGCTTGGCATCGTGATCGGCCTCGCGATGGCGTGCAACATCCTGATTGCCGGCTTTGCCGGCGTGTTCGTGCCGCTGACCTTGCAGAAGATGAAGGCCGACCCGGCCATCGCTTCTTCGATCTTTGTCACCATGACAACCGACTCGATGGGCTTTCTCGTCTTTCTGGGACTGGCCGTCGCGAGCGGGCTGGTCAGCTAACCGGCAAGCACCCCTTTCCCGTTGACAGCCGCAGCCGCGCGCGTGAGGGATGGCGCATGCCTCTTCACCTCACCAAGATCGCGTTCGGCGCGAAAAGCTATGATCATCTCGCGGGCTGGTATCGCGGACGCGGCGAAATCCGGCTGACCACGCGCAACCGCCCGACCCGGCACGAGGAGTGCATCGGCGGCTCGCTTTACTGGATCATCAATCACGCCATCGTGGCGCGTTCGCCGATCATCGGCTTTGCCAAAACCGATGATGGCCGCTGGGATATCTGCCTTGAACCCGTGCTGATCCGGGTCCACACCCAGCCCAAGCGCGCGCATCAGGGCTGGCGCTATCTTACCGAGGACAAGGCTCCGCGTGATGTGAGCGAGGGCGAGGATATCGGCGATGCCCTGCCCGGCAAGCTGGCGATGAAGCTGGAACGGCTGGGGCTGGTTTGAAATTCTCCCCTCCCCTTGGGGAGGGGCCGGGGGTGGGGGTTCTGCCCGACGAATGGCTGACCACCCATCCCCAACCCCTTCCCTCAAGGGAAGGGGCTAGAAGGGTTTACCCCGCCGCCCGGCTTTTCTCCGCCACACGCCGCAGCGCGTTGACGTAAACCTCGGGGGCCTGCGCGCCGGGGATCAGGAACTTGCCTTCCACGATCATCGCCGGGACGCCTGAAATGTTGAAGTCCCAGGCCTGCTGCTCTTCCGCGATAACGCGGGCTTCGAGCGCGGGATCATCGAGCGCCGCCTTGGCCGCTTCGCGGTGCAGGCCGACGCTGGCCGCAATATCGAGCAGCACCGCCCGATCATTCAGCGCCTTGCGGGCGTTGAAATGGGCGCGGAACAGCGCGAGCTTCAGCGCGGTCTGCACCTGCGGGCCTGCCTCTTCCAGCGCGAAGGTCAGAAGCTTGTGGCAATCGCGCGTGTTCCACATCATCGCGGGCGGGGCCTCGCCCTCCCCTTCGTAGGACAGCGAAACGCCCGCGCTATCGGCAATCGCCTTCATTTGTCCGCGCAAGGCCGCGCCTTGTTCGGCCGAGCGTCCATATTTGCGCTGGAGATGCGCTTCCTGCTCCTCGCCCTCGGGCGGCATTTGCGGGTTCAGTTCGAACGGCCGCCAGCGGATTTCCGCGGCGATCTCGCCCTCAAGCGCGGCCAAAGCCTTGGTCAATTGGCCATAGCCAATGAGGCACCACGGGCACATCACATCGGAATAGATGTCGATGGTGAGATGCCGCGCCGCGCTCATCGATCAAGCCACCAGCACACAAGATGATGCGCAATTGCGAAGGGGCGCGGGAAATAGAGCAAGTCCGTCCCCGCCTCGCCCGCGGCGCGTGCGGCTTGCAACTCCGCGCGGGTGAACCAGCGCGCATCTTCGAGCTCGGTGGTATCGATGGTAAGGGTGGGATCATCCGCCACCGCAGCACAGCCGATCATCAGCTGGCTCGGGAAGGGCCAAGGCTGGCTGGCGATATAGCGCACATCGCGCACCCGCAGACCTGCTTCCTCCCACACCTCGCGCGCGACCGCTTCGGCAATGGTTTCGCCCGGTTCGACAAACCCGGCGAGCGCCGAATACATCCGCGGCGGAAAGCGCGGCTGGCGGCCGAGCAGCAAGCGATCCTGGTGCTCGACCAGCATGATCGTCACCGGATCGGTGCGCGGGAAGTGATCCGCCCCGCAATTGTCGCAATGCCGCTGCCAACCGCCCTTGGCAGGCTTGGTGGCAGAGCCGCAGCGGGCGCAGAAGCGGTGCCGGGCATGCCAATCGACGAGGCTTCGCGCACCGCCATAGATCGCCAGATCATCAGGGCTAAGCACCTGCATCACTTGCCACGCGGCAGGCATGGCATAGGCCGGGCCCTCCGCGCCCTCACGCGGCACCGGCGCAAAATGTGCCTTGCCATCCAGCAGGCCGAGGAACACCAGTTCCGCATCAGGCGCGACATCGGCAAGCGTGCCCCAAGACAGGCCGCCGCGATCATCCAGCACCGGCAGCAAGCCATCCATCAGCAGCACCCGCGCGCGCCAGTTCATGTGGCTCGCCAAGGCCGCCTCGTCCGCGCGGATGTGATCCGCGCGATCGATCGGCGATCCCGAAAAGGCAATCGGCGCCGGTTGGGTCAGTTCGGAATGCGCAGGGTGATGCATCACGCCGCCTTGGTGCCGTTCTTCCGCATTTCGGCGAGATCGGCTTCCATCGCCGCGAGGAATTCATCGCGGATCGGATAGGCTTCGGACGGCATGTACTGGGTGAACAGGCCGGTGCGCAGGCCCAGCCCGTAATCCACTGCTGCCACCGTGCCGGCCGCGCCGCTCCAGCCGAAGGTTGTCGGCGTCGAGCGGCCACCGGCACCATGCCCCGCGCCTTCGATCCAGCTCCCCTTGGTGTTGACCGTGGGAGGCAGCAGATCGGAGACGCCGACCCGCACCGCTTCCTCGCTCATCACCCGGTTGCCATCAATCGCGCCATAGCCAAGCAGCATCCGCAGGAAGCGATCATAATCCCGCGGGCTCGACACCAGCCCGCCCCCGCCCGTGGGGAATTGCGGCGGATCAAGATAGACCGAGTTGATGCCCGGATCGATCGGGAAGGGCGCGCCGTTGATGATGCCGTAATTGTCGGTAAGGCGCCCTGCCTCGCTCTGCGGCACCTGCATGTAAGTGCTGGTCATCCCGCAGGGTTCGAAAATGCGCTGCTTGAGGAAGGCCTCGAATTCCATCCCACTCGCCACTTCGATCACGCGGCCCAGCAGATCGATGCTGCACGAATAGCTCCACGTGGTCGCAGGCTGATACATCAGCGGCAAGGTCGCGAGGCGATCGGCAAATGCAGCGAGATCCGGCGCCGGGGTAACCGGCGGGAAGCCCGGAATGGGCGCCCGGCTGACCCGTCCACCCACCAGCCCAAGCTTGTTATAGGCCTCGCGCAGCGGGCCTTCGCTGATGATCTGATAGCCCAGACCCGAGGTATGCGTCAGCAATTGACGGATGGTGATGGGCCGTTCAGCCTTCACCGTCTGATCAAGCGGCCCCTTGGGATCGACCAGCACCTGCATGTCGCGGAACGCCGGCAGGATTTCATGCAGCGGCTGATCCAGCCCCAGCTTGCCTTCGTCGATCAGGATCATCGTGGCCATGCCGGTGATCGGCTTGGACATCGAATAGATGCGGTAGAGCGAGTTTTCATCGACCGGCGTCGGACGCGCGAGCGACAGCGTGCCGCCCCCCACGCTGTGGGCATGAACCTGCTGTCCCCAGCCGAACGTCAGGTAGAGATTGGCGACCTTGCGTGATGCGACATAGCTGTCGGCAAGCTTGGCCACATTGGGCCAGCTTTCCGCAACACTATGCGCCAACAATTGCCGCCCGAACGGCAGGCTCGCTAGCGATACCCCCGCCCCCGCCAGCGCGAGCGAGCGAAACAGCGAACGGCGCGACAACGCCGGGTTGAGAGCAGCAGTCTCAAACTCACGAAAGGCCATGACAGGGAATCTCCGGACAGTTCAGTTTTTTGACTGTGTGCGGCAGCATCGCCCAAGGGTCAATCGGGCGCGTGCAGTTCGCGCAGGCTTGCCATGGCGAAGTGTAGTAGCCATATAAGACACATGCTCAATCTCCTCAGCTTCCTGTTCGGCATTATCAGCCTGATCATCGTGATCCCGGCGCAAATCCCCCTGCTGGGCTGGGGCAACTGGTTTGCCTTGCCGGTGATTGTCGTGGGCATCCTGCTGGGCGCGCTGTCATCCAAGAACGCGGGGCGCGATTTCTGCCTGATCGTGCTTTTCATCGCGAGCGTACGCCTGCTGCTCGGCGGCGGATTTTTCTAGGTCGCAGCCAGCGCCAGTTGCGCGGCCTTGGCAAACAAGGTCGGCAAGCCCGCTTCATCAAGCCGGGCAATCGGCCACCATTGGCCTTCGCCGGGCGGAGGAGCCTCGGTCACAAGGCCTTTCACCGCAAGGGTCAGATGCGCGTGGGTGAAACCATGGCGCACCGCCCCGAGATCGCGCCAGCTCCCCGCCAGCGGCAGGATGCCAGTGCCATCGCGCGCCGCGCTCCAGCTATCATCGGGCAGGGCCCGCATCCCGCCGAGCATGCCCGCAGACGGCCGCGTCACCAGCCACACGCAGGGCTCGCCTTCCGCATCGGACTGCACGATCCAGAACGCCGTGCCGCGCCGCTCGGGCACGGTTTTCTTGGCGGGCTTGACCGGCAGGCTTTCGGGCGCACCGGTGGCATGGCCCGCGCAGGCTTCGCGCAAGGGGCAGAGCAAGCAGCGCGGTGCCTTGCTGGTGCAGATCTGCGCGCCGAGATCCATCATCGCCTGCGCGAAGTCACCGGCGCGCTGCTGCGGGGTGATCTGCTCGGCCGCAGCCCGGATCGCCTTGCGGGCACCCGGCAGGGGATCGGCAATCGCAAAGAGCCGCGCGGCAACCCGCTCGACATTGGCATCGACCACCACCGCGCGCTGCCCGAAAGCAATCGCCGCCACCGCCGCAGCGGTGTAGGCGCCAAGCCCCGGCAGGCTGCGCAGTTCGGCCTCGGTCGCGGGAAAGCCGCCGCGGTCGGCGACGGCGCGCGCGCATTTCACCAGATTGCGCGCCCGCGAATAGTAACCCAGCCCCGCCCAGGCGGCCATCACCGCATCCTCATCCGCCTGCGCGAGCGCGACAACCGAAGGCCAAGTCGCGACGAACTTGGCAAAGTAGGGCTTTACAGCGGCCACAGTGGTCTGCTGGAGCATGACTTCGGACAGCCACACCCGGTATGGCCAGTCGGGATCATCGGGCAGCGCGCTGCCCGGCGCGAGGCGCCATGGCAGATCGCGGGCATGGGCATCATACCATTGCAGCAGGATGTCGGAGATGCTGGCAGTCACGCCGCGCCTATGGCATGGGGCAAGGCGTCATGGGAAGCGACAACAAAACCTCGAAACCTTATGTCCGCCCGCGCGGCGGCGGCGCGAGAGCGATCGGCGATCTGACGCCCGAAATCGGCCGCACCGCGTTCCGGCGGTTCGGCTTCGTGCAAAGCTCGGTCGTGACCCGCTGGCCCGAAATCGTCGGCCCGACCCACGCCCGCGTCTGCGCGCCCGAAGCGATCCGCTTTCCGCCCGGCGAGAAGGCTGATGGCATCCTGCAACTGGTGGTGATCCCGGCGCATGCGCCACTGATCCAGCAAGTCACCCCGGAGATTATCGAACGGGTCAACCGCTTCTTCGGATACAAGGCCGTGGCCCGGGTCAAGCTGCGGCACGGCGCGGTCAAACCGCCCGAAGGCCTGCGCGCGGCCAAGCCGCCGCCCTCGCTCAAGCCGATTCCGATGGAACTTGGCGACAGTCTGCGCGATATCGGGGATCCTGAATTGCGCATCGTGCTTGAATCGCTTGCCCGCAGTCTGGAAACCAGCGAAAACCGCAAGAAGGAACAGGATCAGCAATGAAGCCCGCGTCTGCGATTGCCAGTGCCCTCGCTCTCGTCGCTGCCACGCTCGGCGCTGCGCCCATACTCGCGCAGAAAGCGCCCGCGCCGCGGCAGGATCTCGCCAATCCGGACAGCGCCTTTGTCGCCAGCCAGAACAAGGGCACCTGGCAGGCCACTGTCACCCGCACCGAACGCGGCCACCTGATCGGCAATCCCAAGGCGCAGAGCACGATGATCGAATTCATCAGCTATACCTGCCCCCATTGTGCCGACTTCGCCAACGAGGGTGAGCGCAGCCTTGATCTCGTGCTCGTCAGCCCCGGCACAATGAACCTTGAGGTGCGCTCCTTCATCCGCAATCCGATTGATCTGACGGCCTCGCTGCTGGCTGCCTGCGGGCCGGTGGCCGGGTTCAAGGATCGTCACCGGCTGCTGATGAACACGCAGGGCGAATGGTTGGAAAAGGCGCGACAAGCCCCGCGCAGCCAGCTTGAAGTGTGGTTTCGCGGGGATGCCCCGGCGCGGGTCAATGCCGCCAATGCGCTCGGGCTGGTCGACATGCTGGCCAAGGGTGGCCAATCGCGCAGCGTCCTTACGGCATGCCTGATGGACGACAAGGCGGCCGCCAAGCTGCTGGCGGACAGCGATGCCGACCGCGCGCAATTTGCGGTGCCGGGCACGCCGAGCTTCGCGCTTGATGGCAAGCTCATCAAGGATGTGCACAATTGGCAAGCGCTGTACCCGGTGCTGTCGGCCCGGTTTGGATCGCCCACCCCGCCGCAAACCGGCAGCGCACCCAAGGCGCGCTAGGCCGATCGGCGTGATAAACCGGGCGCAAGGGGCGCGATTTGTGCGCCCATTTGTGCACAGGCCTGCCCCCTCCCGTCTTGCCGCGCCCCTTCCCGCCTGACTATTCTCAACCCTCTTATCTGGACACCGCACTATGATTACTTGCCATCGCTCGCTCCTCACCACCATCCTCGCCGCACCACTGTTGCTGGCGGGCTGCTCTGACGAGGCGGAGACGGCTGACGGTGTTGCCGCGGGCGAGCCGATCCCGGCGATTGCCGCACCGGCTGGCACCGCATGGGCAGACACTGTCACGGTCACGCCCGAAGGGGGCTACCTCGTCGGCAATCCCGAAGCGCCGATCAAGCTGGTGGAATATGCCTCGCACACCTGCGGAGCCTGCGCCGCTTTTGCCGCACAGGGCAAGCCCGCGCTCAAGCAGCAATATATCCCGACCGGCGTCGTCAGCTTTGAACTGCGCAATCTGGTGCGCGATCCGATCGATCTGACGATCGCTACCCTGGTGCGCTGCGGGCCGAAGGAAAACATGCAGCCGCTCGCGGACGAGGCATGGGCTGCGCTCAATGATATCTTCGCGCGCGCGGATGCCAATAATGCCCAATTGCAGGCATCGGGCAATCTCCCGGTCGAACAGCGCTTCATCGCGATTGCACAGGCCACCGGGCTGATTGATTTCTTCGCTGCGCGCGGCCTCAGCGCCGATCAGGCTCGCACCTGTCTCGCTGATCGCGGCAAGATCGAAGCGATTGCCAATGCTTCGACCAAGCAATCGGACGAGCTTGGCATTCAGGCTACCCCGACCTTCCTGCTCAATGGCAGCAAGATCGACGCCAACCAGTGGCCGCAGCTTGAACCGCTGCTGCAACGCGCTGGCGCGCGGTAAGGGCCGCAAGGCAAGCGCGCTGCGATGGAGATCAGCCGGCTCAAGCTCAGTGGTTTCAAGAGCTTTGTCGAGCCGGCTGAACTGCGCATTGAACCGGGGCTGACGGGTGTTGTCGGGCCGAATGGCTGCGGCAAATCGAACCTGCTCGAGGCCATCCGCTGGGTGATGGGGGAAACCTCCGCCAAATCGCTGCGATCCGGCGGGATGGAGGATGTGATCTTCGCGGGCACATCCACCCGCCCGCCGCGCGATTTTGCCGAAGTGGTGCTCCACGCCAGGGATGACATCGGAGAGGATCTGATTGTCACCCGCCGGATCGAACGCGGTGCCGGTTCGGCTTACCGCGTCAACGGGCGCGATGTGCGCGCCAAGGATGTGGCGCTCACCTTTGCTGATGCGGCAACCGGCGCGCACAGCCCGGCGCTTGTCAGTCAGGGCAAGATTGCCGCGGTGATCGCGGCCAAGCCGGCGGAACGCCGCGCGATGCTGGAAGAGGCTGCCGGGATTGCGGGTCTCCATGTGCGGCGCAAGGATGCCGAAAGCAAGCTGCGCGGCGCAGAAGCCAATCTCGCGCGGTTGCAGGATCTGATGGCCGGGCTTGATGCGCAGATCGCCACGCTGCGGCGACAGGCCAAGCAGGCCGAACGCTACACCGCTTTGACAACACAAATCCAGGCGGCAGAGGCACGGCTGATCTTTGCGCGCTGGCGCGAGGCTGCCGCCGCAGCGAAGGAAGCCCGCGCCGCCGCCGAACAGGCCGAAACGCTCGTCGCCGAAGCCCAAGGCGCGGTCGAAACCGCGCAGCGCGATCAGGCCGATGCCGCCCGCGCGCTCGCTGAAGCGCGGGACGAATTGGCAGACCGCCGCGATGACGCCAGCGCCCACGGCCATCGCATGGCCGCGCTCTCGGAAAAGCTTGAAGCGGCGCAAACCCGCCTTGCCGATCTCGCCCGCCAACAGACCCGGCTCGAAGAGGACCGGCAGGATGCTGACCGGCTCACCCGCGATGCGGTCGAAGCGCTGGCGCGTCTGACCCGCGAGCTTGAAGCCGGGCGCCAGGCACTCGCTGACGCCGAGGCTGCCCGCCCGGCGCTTGCGGACAAGAGCGAGGATGCCGAACGCGCCAGCCGCGCGGCTGAACTCGCGCTTGCCAAGGCGACGGCCGATCAGGCCGGGGTCGAAGCCGAATGGCGCGTGGCCGAAGCGGCGGTCGATCAGGCCCGTGCGCGGCTCGAACGGCTCACCCGCGAGGTCGAACGGATCGAACGGTTGCGCAGCGAAATCGCTGCCAGCAGCAGCGCTGAGGCCGAGGTCACAGCCGCGACCGAGGCGGTTGCGATGGCAGGGCGTGATCTTGCCGCACTGCGCAAGCAGCTTGAAACCGATCAGGCGCGCAAGGCGGCCTTGCAAACCGCACGCGATGAAGCCGCCGCACAGCTTGCCACGGCCAAGGCCGAACTCGCCGGGGTGGAGCGCGAGCATGCGGCGCTCGCGCGCGATCGGGAAGCGCGCGCCAAGCGCGAAGCCTCGCGGCAAGGCCTGCCCGCAGCGCTCGACAAGGTGACCGTCACACCCGGCTATGAACGCGCGCTCGCCGCCGTGCTGGGGCGCGATGGCAAGGCCCCGCTCGGCGCGCCCGCCTCGCCGCAGGATGGCCGCTTCTGGACGGGCGCGGCGGCAGGCCAGCCGGTGGCCGAAAGCCTGCTCGCACATCTCGCCGATTGCCCGCCCGAACTCGCAGCGCGGCTTGCGTTGGTGCATTGCGTCGAGGCGGATGATGGCCGCGCGCTGGCACCCGGCGAATGGCTGGTGACCCGCGTCGGGCATTTGCGCCGCTGGGACGGGTTTATCGCCCGCGGCGAAGGGGCCGCTGAAGCCGCCCAGCTCGAAGCAGCAAACCGCTTTGCCGAACTCGATGCCGCCTTGCCGGCGCTGCGCAGCGCGGCACGCGATGCCGAGGCTAGGGATACGGCGGTGCGCGACGAGCTTACGGGTCTGCAAACCGGCTTGATCGCGCAGGAACGCGCGATTGCCGCCGCGATTGAAGCCGAACGGCAGGCCTTGCGGCGGCTTGATGCAGCGGAGGCTGCGCGCGAACGCCTCGCCGCGCGCGCGGCCGAATTAGCGGCATCGGCCAGCGACATTGCCGAACAGGTGCGCACAGCAGAAGGCGAGCTTGCCGGGGCAGAGGCGCAACGTGCGGCGCTCCCCGCGCGCGATGCCGGGCGCGCGGCACTCGAAGCAGCCCGCGCGCGCAACGAAGCCGCCCGCACCGGCTTGCAGGCCGCGCTGGCTGCACTCGCCGCGCATGATCAGGCCTTGGCTGTGACCCGTGAACGGCTCGCCGCGCAGCAATCGGACCATGCGAACTGGCAGGCGCGCTCATCCGAAGCGACCCGGCGGATGGCCGATGCAGCGCAGCGTCTTGCCGATATTGCCGAAGAGCGCGCGGTCCACGAAGCCAAGCCCGCAACGCTCATGGCCGAGATCGAAGCGGGCGAAGCCACCCGCGCGCGGCTGGGGGCCGATCTTGCCGCGGCCGAGGCTGCGATGCGCACCTGCGAGGATACCGAACGCAGCGCGGCCACCCTGCTGGCCCAGCGTACCGAGGCGCTGGCACAGGCCCGCGAAGGCCGCGCCACGCTGGCTGCGCGGGCCGAAAATCAGGAACAGCGTCGCAGCGAAATGGCGCGCCTTGCGGGCGAGCGTTTCCAATGTCCGCCGCCGCTGCTTGCCGAGAAATTCGGCTTTGCCGAGGATGGTTTGGGCGATGCGGCTGCGGAAGCCGAAGAGCTTGAACGGCTGACCGCCGCGCGCGAGCGGATCGGCCCGGTCAACCTTGTCGCCGCCGACGAACTTGCGCGGATCGAAGGTGAACTGGGCAGCAATGCCAGCGAACAGGCGGAACTGACCGAGGCCATCGCGCGGCTGCGCGGTTCGATCGGCAGTCTCAACCGCGAAGGCCGCGAACGGCTGCGCGCGGCTTTCGAGGAAGTCGATGGCCATTTCCGCGTACTGTTCACCCGCCTGTTCGAAGGCGGGCAAGCGCATCTCGCGCTGGTGGATAGTGATGATCCGCTTGAAGCGGGGCTTGAAATCTACGCCCAACCGCCGGGCAAGCGACTGCAATCGCTCTCACTGCTTTCCGGTGGTGAGCAAGCCCTCACTGCCACGGCGCTGATCTTCGCGCTGTTCCTCACCAATCCCGCACCGATCTGCGTGCTCGATGAAGTCGACGCGCCGCTCGATGATGCCAATGTCGAGCGCTTCTGCGACTTGCTCGATTCGATGGTGCGCACCACGGCGACGCGCTACCTGATCGTCACCCACAACGCGGTGACGATGAGCCGGATGCATCGCCTGTTCGGTGTGACGATGGCGGAAAAGGGTGTCTCACGGCTGGTCAGCGTCGATCTGGGCGAAGCGGAAAGGCTGGCGGCCGAGTAGCCGCTTGACATTTTTTGTCGTTACATTAAATAACAGAAATCAACACCAAAGGAGATGGTTATAAACCTCCCGCGTCCGGCTTTGCCTGATGCGGAAACCTTTGGTATGTCGTTGTTGTGAAAATAGAATTTGACGAAACCAAACGTCTGAAGACCCTTCAGGAACGCGGCCTTGATTTCGCCCGCGCCGGAGAAATTTTCGACGGCACGGAATGGACTTGGCCAGACGACAGACAAGATTATGATGAGCCACGATTTCTGACGTTTGGCTTCATGGATGGCAGGCTGGTTGCTCTCGTTTGGACAGAGAGAAACGGCAACTGCCGCATCATTTCAATGAGAAAGGCCAATGAGCGCGAGCAAGCCAGTTACCGAAGAGCCATGGATTGATCCCGACGACGCTCCCGAGTGGACGGAGGAACATTTCCGTCACGCACAATTGTCGGTTGGCGGCAAAATCGTGCGCAAGGCAGTCGGCAGCTTTAGCAGCCCCGGCCGCCCGCGCTCTCCCAATCCCAAAAAGCAAGTGACCTTGCGGCTCGATCCCGATGTGCTGGATGCCTTCCGATCAACCGGCAAGGGCTGGCAATCACGGATCAATGCAGCGTTGCGGGAAAAGCTTGGGATCTAGCCCCTACGCCTCCAGCGCGCGGGCAAGCTTGGCGCGCACCGCTTTGAGCCCGGCTATCACATCGCTCAAATCAGGGCCTTCGGTGACAACCAATCGCATGCCGGGCGCCTCGGGCACGGTTTCGGAAGACTTGGCAGGCTTCTTCGCCCCGGCGCGCAGCACGGCTTCCGCCCCTTTGAGCGTGTAGCCTTCACGGTTGATCAGCCGATCAATCGTCTCGACCATCGCCACATCGGCAGGCCGGTAATAGCGCCGTCCACCGCTGCGCTTGAGCGGCTTCAGCAACGGGAATTGCTGTTCCCAGTAACGCAGGATGTGGGGCTTGATGCCGAGCGCATCGCTGACTTCGCCGATGGTGCGCAGCGCGCCTTCATCCTTGCCATCATCGAACCCGGCCATCAGCCCCTCATCCCTTGTTTTACCAAACGGGCTCAGTCGCCCTTGGCGATCTGCTCCTTGAGCAGCTGGCTGGCGCGGAATGTCATCACCCGGCGCGGGGTAATCGGCACTTCAACCCCGGTCTTGGGATTACGGCCGATCCGTTCATTCTTGTCGCGCAGCACAAAGCTGCCAAAGCCTGAAATTTTCACGTTTTCACCGCGAGCCAGAGCGTCGCTCATCTTGGTGAGGATCGCTTCGACCATATCGAGTGATTCTGCCCTGCTCAAACCCATCTTGCGGTTAATGGTCTCTGCAAGATCGGCGCGAGTCAGCGTGCCTACCGAACGCATCATGCGTTGTACCCCTTGGTTGGCGCGACCCGTTGAGCCAAGACCTTGCAAATTTTCAGCGCTTTTGCAACGCGATGCTGCGGCAAAAATTGCATTCTCCGCAATATCTGTCGATTTTGTTAGCTTTGCAGATAAGCGATCACAACCGGATCAGGCTTGCACCCCAGGTAAAGCCGCCGCCCATCGCCTCAAGCATCACCAGATCGCCGGACTTGATCCGGCCATCCTTGCGCGCCACGTCAAGCGCCAGCGGCACCGAAGCTGCCGAGGTGTTGGCGTGTTCGTGGACGGTCACGATCACCTTTTCAGGGGCAATGCCCAGCTTGCGCGCGGTGGCATCGAGGATCCGGGCATTGGCCTGATGCGGCACCACCCAATCGACATCGGAGACCGAAACACCGGCTGCTTCAATCACTTCCTGCAAGACGTCGGCAAGATTGACAACAGCATGGCGGAACACCTCGCGCCCCTTCATGCGGACATGACCGACAGTCTGCGTGGTCGAGGGACCGCCATCGACGTAAAGCAGATCATGCTGCGCGCCATCGGCGTGAAGGCGGGTCGCGATAATGCCGGGTCCCGAAGGATCATCGCTTGCCCCGGCTTCGGGCGCTTCGAGCACCACTGCACCGGCCCCATCGCCAAACAGCACGCAGGTGGTGCGATCTTCCCAGTCGAGAATCCGGCTGAACGTTTCAGCCCCGATCACCAGCGCGCGCTTGGCCATGCCGGTGCGCAGCAGCGAGTCAGCGGTCGCCAGGGCGTAGAGAAAGCCCGAACACACCGCCGCCACATCAAAAGCGACGCCGCCATTGCAGCCGAGGGCAGCCTGAACCTTGGTCGCCGTGGCAGGGAAAGTGTTATCCGGCGTTGCGGTGGCAAGCACGATCAGGCCAATCGACGAAGCATCAACCCCGGCATCGGCGAGCGCCGCACGCGCGGCGGCGGTGGCGAGAGTCGCAGTGGTCTCCCCCTCGTCCGCAATGTAGCGCTGGCGGATTCCGGTGCGCTCGATGATCCATTCGTCCGAAGTATCAACCCGCGCCGCGAGATCATCATTGGTGACAACCTGCGCCGGCAAGGCCGAGCCTGTCCCGAGCAGGCGTGAGCCGCTCACGAAGCGGCCTCGGGGCGCGATTTGCCGTGCCCGTTGCCGCGCAGGGCATCGGAATTGAGCGCGCCCAGATCATGGGCGATCCGCTCGATCAGCTTGTCTTCGAGCAGGCGGGCGGCAACGGCCACGGCATGGGCGACACCCTTGGCCGTGGCACTGCCGTGGCTTTTGACCACCACGCCGTTGAGCCCGAGGAAAACCGCACCATTATGATTGTTGGGATCAAGATGATGTCGGAGCAATTCGGTCGCCGGGCGCGAGACGAGAAAACCGATCTTGGAACGCAGCGAACTGGTGAAGGCCTGCTTGAGCAGGTCGGTGACAAACCGCGCCGAACCTTCAATCGCCTTCAAGGCGATATTGCCGGAAAAACCATCGGTCACCACCACATGGGTTTGGCCGCGGTTGATCTTGTCACTTTCGACAAAGCCATCAAACTGCATCGCCAGCCCGCCATCTTCGCGCGCTGCCGCAGCCGTCAGCATGGCCGCCGCCTCGCGCAGGGCTTCGGTGCCCTTGATTTCCTCGGTGCCGATGTTGAGCAGGCGGACGCGCGGGCGTTCAAACCCGTTGACGATGCGCGAATAGGCCGCCCCCATCACCGCGAACTGGACAAGGTTGCGGGCATCGGCCTCGGTGTTGGCGCCAAGATCAAGCATCACCACATCATGCGGCTCCAGCGTCGGGAGCAGCGCCGCGAGCGCCGGGCGATCAATCCCGGCCATGGTGCGCAGCGCGATCTTGCTCATCGCCATCAGCGCGCCGGTGTTACCCGCGCTGACGGCGGCGCCCGCTGCGCCTTCCTTCACCGCATTGACGGCAAGGCCCATGCTGGTTGTCTTGGCGCGGCGGATCGCCTTGCTCGGCAATTCATCGCCGCCGACAACATCATCGCAATGGAGGATTTCGGATGCGGCGCGCAGATTGGGGTGCGTGTCCAGCGCACGCTCGATCCGGGCACTATCACCCACCAGCAGGAACTGGAAGCGTTCGTGCTGACGGCGCGCCAGTGCCGCGCCTTCGATCATCACGCGCACGCCTTCATCGCCGCCCATCGCATCGACAGCGATACGCGGCAGGCTCATCGCGCTTCCTTTCCGAAAACCGTTAAGGCTTGGGCCTTCAGAGGCCGACGGCCACGACCTGACGGCCGTTGTAATAGCCGCAGTGCGGGCACAGGTTGTGCGGGCGCTTCAGTTCGCCACAGTTGGAACATTCGTGGAAGGCTTCGACCTTCAGCGAATCGTGCGAACGACGCATGCCGCGACGGCTGGGCGATACTTTTCTCTTGGGGACAGCCATGGTGGCACCAATTCCTCAAATAACCAATGTGTGTTGCGTCTCGCGACGCGATTGCTCGGGGCCGCCCTTACGGTAAGGCAGGCGCGTGCACAAGCGTTTGCGAGCGCACCAGCCCTGTCCCTGGTTTGGCGGGGAAGGCGCGCGCTATAGCTGAAAATTCGCGCGTTGCAAGCGGATCGCGCCGCGCCTAGCACTGCGGGCCAGACAACAAGGGATCATCCGCCATGGCCATTCTGCAAGTCACCCTGACCGCCGCCGCAGCCGCGGCCGTTCTCAACCTGTGGCTTTCGCTCCGCATCGGTGCGGTGCGGCAGGCTACCGGTATCAGCGTGGGCGATGGCGGCAATCAGGCCTTGCAGCGGCGGATGCGCGCGCAGCTCAATTTTGTCGAGAACACCGCCTTTGTGCTGGTGCTGATCGGCGCCATCGAATTGTCGGGCAAAGGCAGCTTGTGGCTTGCTTATGTCGCGGCGGCCTATTTCATTGGCCGCATCGCCCATGCCTTCGGGATGGACGGCGGCAATATGCAGTTTGGCCGGATGATCGGCACGCTGCTGACAATGCTGGTGCAGCTGGGCCTTGCCGTGGTGGCAGCGCTGATTGCTGGCGGGGCGATGTAGGCCTCTCTCTCGGGAGAGGGGGACCGCGCCGCGCCAGCGGCGGGGTGGAGTGGCACTTGCGGATGATCCGGAGGATCGCGGTCTTCGAAAGCGCCTGCCCCTCCACCATGCTGCGCATGGTCCCCCTCCCCGGTTCGGGGAGGATCAGGACAGCGCGTAATCGCTCACGAAGGCATTCGTCTTGCGCTCACGGCCGAAGGTGCTCGTCGGGCCGTGGCCGGGGATGAACATCACATCTTCGCCCAAGGGCCAAAGCCGCTGGGTGATCGAATCAATCAGATCCTGATGATTGCCACGCGGGAAGTCGGTGCGGCCGATGCTCCCTTGAAACAGCACATCGCCGACAATCGCGAAGCGGCTCGGCGCATGGTAGAACACCACATGGCCGGGGGTGTGACCGGGGCAGTGGATCACATCGAGCGTCAATTCCCCCACGCTCACCGTGTCGCCATGCCGGAGCCAGCGGGTCGGGGTGAAGCTTTTGGCGATCATGCCCCAGCGCGGGCCATCATCGTCCAATTGGTCGATCCAGAAGCGGTCATCCTCGTGCGGGCCTTCGATCGGCAGGCCCAGCTCGTCCGCCAGCATCCCGGTCTGCCCACAATGATCGAGATGCCCGTGGGTGACGAGCAGCTTTTCCAGCGTCACCCCTGCCTTGGCAACGGCTTCCTTCAGCTTGTCGAGATCGCCGCCCGGATCAACCAGCGCGCCCTTCATGGTCTTCGTGCACCAGATCAGCGAGCAATTCTGCTGCAAGGGGGTCACCGGAATGATCGCGGCGCGCATCGGGAGGGTGGCTTGGTCTGTCATGGTGGGCATGATGTGCCGCCCTCGCCTGCCGATTGCAAGGGGAAGGCCTCCACCGCTAGAGCACCGGGCATGACAACGCTCACCATCCGCGAGGCCTGCGAGGGCGACCTTGCCTTCATAGTCGGTCTGATTGCCAGCGATCCCGTGGCCGACACGCGCGATCCACCTGCGAGCGATGACGCCGTGCAGCAGCTTGCCGGATTCCGCGCGATTGCCGCCGATGCCAATCACGCGCTTTATGTGGCGGAGTGCGATGGCGAGCCGGTTGGCAGTTTCCAGCTATCCTTTCTCCCCGTGGTCGCCCGGCGCGGCGCATGGCGCGCGATGATCGAAAGCGTGCGGGTCGCCCCCGAACATCAGGGCAAGGGGATCGGCGCGGAGATGATGCGGTGGGCCATCGCCCGCGCCGAGGAGCGCGGCTGCGCGCTGGTGCAATTGATGAGCGATGGTAACCGCCCCGATGCGCACCGCTTTTACGAGCGGCTCGGCTTTGCGCCGACGCACACGGGGTTCAAGCGCAAGCTGCGCTAGATCCGCCCGCCCTTCCACACCACCCGGCCAATGACGGTGATGTCGTCCGCCGCCACTTCGATCGGCGGATAGGCGAGGTTCTGCGATAACAGCGCGAGGCGCCCTGCCCCCGCCTGCGCGACGCGCTTCACCAGCAGCGCATCACCGAGCCTCACCACATGGATACCATCGCGCAGCGGACGCGGGGTGCGATCGACGAGGATTTCGTCGCCATCGTTGAGCAACGGCTCCATTGAATCGCCCGCCACCGTGATCGCCGAAAGCTGCACCCCGGCAAGCCCCTGTTCGGCCAGCCAGCGGCGGGAGAAGCGGAACGTATCGAACGCCGCTTCCCCGCCCGGAACCGCGCCCGGCCCGGCTGAAGCGCCCAGATCGAGCCGGGGGACAACAACCCAAGCCCCGGGCTCTTCCCCTTCATGCGGCAGAGCGTAGGACATTTCCGGCGCTTTACCGAGCTCATCCTCGGCCACCCCGAAGAAGGCCGCGAGCTTGCGACGGTCACGCTCCTCCAGCCGTCGCGGTGAGCCCTTGCGGATAAATTGTTGCAGATAGGATGGGTTACGCCCGAGGAAATCCGACAGGCTGGCAAGGCTTACGCCCCGCGCCCGCGCCAGTTCGAGCAGGCGGGCACGCGCCCGATCGGGCAGAGAAGCGGCAGCATTTCCCATGATCTTATCCTACACATAGGAAATATCCTAGACAAGTTGGAAATTCGTTGGAACATTTCAGGAACATCGAGGCGAATCACCCGATGCTTCAGACCGCCAGAGCACAGAAAGGGACGCACCATGCTGCTTCGGAGAATCGAACAATTCCTCACCCGCTACGCCATGCCGCCCACCAAATTCGGCCGCCTTGCCGTGCATGATCCGCGCTTCGTGCTCGATCTGCGGATGGGCCGGACCCCGCGTCCCGAGACCGAAGACCGCACCCTGCAATGGATGCGCGCCTATGCCGATCAGCATGAGGCCGCTGCGCCGTCCGCCCAGTCCGTAGGGGAGCTGGCCCATGCTGAATGATCCGCGCGAAGATTTCTGGCTCGGCGGCCCTAACAATGCCCGCGAACACAAATCCGCCAGCTCCCCGCCCCGCCCGCGGCGCTCGCTCGGCGATCGGGTGCGCGCGGCGCTGATGCAACTGGCCGGCGGGCGCGGCGCGATCCTCAGCCATGAGGAAAAGGCCTGGGCCTCGATCACCTTTTCGGGCTCGCGCCACGCGCTTGTCCTCGAATTCGTGGGGGCTGATGCCGTGGCCGCCGGCGAAGAGCTGATCGCCCTTCTACCCGATCATGAATTCGCCATCCCCGGCCATCTGGTGGCTGATGCCGCGATCCAGACCGTCGAGCACCGCTTCGGCCAGGAAGAGCGGCTGACTGTCACCGCCGTCTTGTTGCTGCTGGAGGAGCTGTGAACGCGCCCGCAGCGCGTTTGCGATCAATAGCCCTTGGCGGGGTCAAAGATCGGGGCGAGCGGGCGGCCGTTCAGATAATTGTCGAGATTGGCAAGGAAGCGCTGCCCGCTGCGCAGGAACATCTTGTCCTGTGCACGGCCCGACAGGTGCATCGTGATATGCGCGTTGTCGAGCGACCATAGCGGATGATCGGCGGGCAGCGGCTCGGGCGTGGTCACGTCGAGGAATGCCCCGCCGATAGCCCGTTTCTCGAGCGCGGTCACCAAGGCTGCCTGATCGATCACCGATCCGCGCGCGATGTTGACGATCACGGTATCGGATCGCATCGCAGCGAGCTCGGCCGCGCCGATCATGCCTTCGGTTTCGGGCGTGGCGGGCACGGCAAGGATCACCCAATCAAATTCACCAAGGCGCGCGCGCCATTGATCCGGGCCGATCACGCCTTCGCCGCCCGAACGCCGCACCACCTGCACCTCGACATCGAAGGCTTCGAGGCGCGGCTTGATGAGCTGGCCAATCGCGCCATAGCCCAGCAGCAGTGCCTTTGATCCGGCGAGTTCACGCTTGCCGGGGCTGTCGGTCAGCCATTCGTGGCGATCCTGCGCGCGCACGACATCGCGGTAGCCCTTGGCGATGTTCAGCATCCCCATCACGACATATTCGGCGATGGTGATGGCATTGATCCCGGCGCCATTGGTGACAGTGATGCCGCGTTCGATCAGCACATCCATCGGCAGGAAATCGAGCCCGGCATAGATCGAATTGAGCCATTTGAGCTTCTTCGCCGCGCGCAGCGTTTCGGCCATGGCCTGCTGATCATTCATATCGAACCAGCCGATCTCGGCCTCGGCAACCGCGTCGAGCGCCTGTTCGTGAGTCATGAACCAACGCACATCGAGCCCTTCGGGCAAGCGGCTTTCGAGCATTGGGCGGATCAGGCCGGAGATGGCGAGGATGGTCATATGGTCTTTCTTTTCGTCATTGCGACCCCGGACTTGATCCGGGGGTAGCAATCCGGTGCGGATCGCGTGACGCTCTGGATTGCTTCGTCGCTGCGCTCCTCGCAATGACGAATTAGCTAAGTTTCCACTCCCAGCCTAACGGGTCGCCGTCCATCACGTCGACACCCTGTTGGCTGAGTTCGTCGCGCTGGCGATCAAGCGCCGGGAAGTTCTGCTGCGCGCGAAGCTCCTTGCGGAAGGCGATCGCTTGCTCGACTTGCTCTTCTCCTATCGTCGCGGTCTTAGGCCGGATGCGCAGGTCTTCGCGGGTGAGACCGAACAGATTGAGGCCGAGGACTGCGTCCATCGCCTGCGCGAGCGCCATCTTTTTCGCCACATCGACCTTCTTGGCCGCCAGCACATCATCAAGCGCCGTCAACGCCACGGCGGTGTTGAGATCATCGGCCATCGCCGCATCGAACTTGGCGAGTATCGGCTGCAACTTGCCCCACTCGTCACCCTGAACTTGTTTCAGGGTCCATCCCTCCGCAGGCTCCGCACCAGGACGATCGATGGATGCTGAAACAAGTTCAGCATGACGGGCCTTGAGCGGTTCCACCGCCATCACCATCCGCTTGAGCCGCGTCAGCGCCGCACCCAAGCCCTCCCACGAAAACTCCAGCTCTGACCGGTAATGCGCTTGCAAGCACATCAACCGGTAGGCGAGCGGGTGGTAGCCCCGGTCGAGCAGCAATTGCAGCCGCAGGAACTCGCCCGAGGATTTTGACATCTTCCCCGACCGTTCGACGAGGAAGTTGTTATGCATCCACACTTTCGCGCCCGAATTGCGCGGATCATCGAGGCCATTGGTGCAGCAATGGGCCTGATTCTGCGCGATTTCGTTGGGGTGGTGAATCTCGCGGTGATCGATCCCGCCCGTATGGATGTCGAAGGGGAAGCCGAGCACTTCACCGCTCATCACCGAGCATTCGAGATGCCACCCCGGCGCGCCGCGGCCCCACGGCGAATCCCACTCCATCTGGCGGGTCTCGCCCGGCGGAGTCTTGCGCCAGATCGCGAAATCGGCGGCGTTGCGCTTGCCTTCGACCGCCTCGATCCGGCCTTCGCCTTCTTCGGTGTTGGCACGCGCCAGCCGCCCGTAATCCGCCACGGTCGAGACATCGAAATAGAGCCCGCTCTCGAGCTCGTAGCAATGCTTGTCCGCGATCCCCTTCGCAAAGTCGATCATCTGCGCAACGTAATCGGTCGCGACCGTCCACTGTGCCGGCTGGCGGATATTAAGCGCGCGCACATCGGCCCAGAAGGCCTGCTTGTAATGCTCGGCGATGTCCCAGATCGACTGCGCTTGGCTCGCCGCCATCTTCTCCATCTTGTCCTCACCCGCGTCGGCATCATCGGTGAGATGGCCGACATCGGTGATGTTGATGACGTGGGTGAGCTTCAGCCCCTTCCACGAAAGCGTGCGCCCCAGCACATCGGCAAACACATAGGCGCGCATGTTGCCAATATGCGGGTAGTTATAGACCGTCGGCCCGCAGGTATAGACGCGCGCCTCGCCCGGGTGGACGGGCTCGAACACCTCGAGCGAACGGCTGAGCGAGTTGAACAGTTTGAGCGGCGCGTCAGTCATGGGACGGGCCTTTGCCCTATTCCGTCGTCCCAGCGCAAGCTGGGATCTCGGGCCGCAAGCGCCGAGCCCGCCGCGCTAGGCCCCAGCTGTCGCTGGGGTGACGGGAAGCGTCAGAACCCGATGAACTTGACCTGGCTCTCCAGCGGCACCCGCTCGCGCGCGAAATTGTTCACCGGCGCTTCCGGGTCGCGGTAGCCGATCGCCATGCCGCAGAAGAACATGTAGCGTTCGTGATCGAGGCCGAGGAAATCGCGGATCACATTGGCATAAAGCGCCATGTATTCCTGAAAGCAGCTATCGAGCCCCTCTTCGCGCAGCAGCAGCGCGACCGTCTGGAGCCACATGCCGGTGTCCGACCACTGGGCTTCCTTCATCAGGCGCGGGAAATAGACAAACAGCACTGCGGGTGCATCAAAGCTGGTGGCATTGCGCATCATCGCCGCCATCCGCCCGGCGCCATCATCGCGGGCAATGCCCATCGCGCCGAACATGCCGGCCGAGACCGCGTTGAGCCGCGCCTTGTAAGCCTCTTCCGCGCCGGGTGCGGCCCAATCATACTCGGCCTGCTGCGGCGGGGTGGTGGTGATCTTCGCCTGCAACTCCTTGAGCGGCTGGCCGGTCACGATGCTCGCTTCCCACGGCTGGTAGTTGCACCCCGAGGCCGCCCAGCGCGCGGTGTCCATCACGCGGGTGATGACATCCAGCGGCACCGGCTTGTCGAGAAAGGCGCGGATCGAGCGGCGGGTGGTGACAGCTTCGGTGACGTTCATTTGCGTTTCGGACCCTTCTCATCCTCGAACAATTCGGCGAGTTGCTCCATGATCGTGCCGCCCAATTGCTCCACATCCATGATCGTCACCGCGCGGCGATAATAGCGCGTGACATCATGGCCGATCCCGATCGCGACCAGTTGCACCGGCGAGAATTTCTCGATCCAGTCGATCACGCTGCGCAGATGGGCTTCGAGATAGCCCGCCGAATTCACGCTCAGGGTCGAATCATCGACCGGCGCCCCGTCGGAAATCACCATCAGGATGCGGCGTTCCTCGCGGCGGTAGAGCAAGCGCGAATGCGCCCACATCAGCGCCTCGCCATCAATATTTTCCTTGAGCAGCCCCTCGCGCATCATCAGCCCGAGATTGCGGCGCGCCCGCCGCCACGGCTCGTCCGCCTGCTTGTAGATGATGTGGCGCAGATCATTGAGGCGGCCGGGATTGGGCGGCTTGCCATCGGCGAGCCACGCCTCACGGCTCTGCCCACCCTTCCAGGCGCGGGTGGTGAAGCCGAGAATCTCGGTCTTGACCCCGCAACGCTCGAGCGTGCGCGCCAGAATATCCGCACTGATTGCGGCAATGGAAATCGGCCGCCCGCGCATCGAACCCGAATTGTCGATCAGCAGCGTGACGATGGTGTCCTTGAATTCGACATCGCGCTCGACCTTGTAGCTCAAGGCCATGCCGGGCGAGACCACCACGCGCGAAAGGCGCGCGGCATCGAGCACGCCTTCTTCCTGATCGAAGTCCCAACTGCGGTTCTGCTGCGCCATCAACCGGCGCTGGAGCCGGTTGGCGAGCCGCGTCACCACCCCCTGAAGCCCGGTCAGCTGGCTATCGAGATAGGCGCGCAGGCGATCAAGCTCTTCGGCATCGCACAGATCCGGCGCTTCCACGACCTCATCGAATTTCGTGGTGTAGGCCTTGTATTCGAGGCCGAGCGGTATTTCGCCTTGCGGGCGGTTGGGGCGCTGCGGGGCATTGGGCGCATCGCCTTCATCGCCCGGCTCGCCTTCAGACATCTCGCTGTCCGAGGCCATTTCGGAGGAGGTATCGGCATCGCCTTCGCCCTCGGCCATGTCGCCCGCCATTTCAGCGGCCTGCGGATCGCCCGCGCTGTCATCCGAATCATCGTCGGTCTGATCATCATCAGCGCCGTTATCATCCTCGCCGTCATCACTGTCGGATTCGTCAGGGGCATCGGTCGGGCGCGTGAGATCAAGCTCGCGCAGCATATCGAGCGCGAGCTTCTGGAAGGCTTCCTGATCGGCGATCTTCTCGGCCAGACCGGCAAAATCCCCGCCGACGCGGTCTTCAAGGAAGTCGCGCACCAATGCGATCCCGCCGCGCGCCTTGGCGGGCACCGGCTCGCCTGTCAGCGCCTCGCGCACCAGCAGGGCCAGCGCGGTTTCGAGCGGCACTTCGGAGGAATTCTGCGCGCGCACGATCTTGTCGGATGCGGTGCGCAGCTCGGTCGCCGCATCAAGATTGGCGCGGATCCCGCCAAATCGGTTAGCTCCCAAAGCTTCATACCGCACCTGCTCGATCGCATCATAGCACGCCCGCGCCACGGGTTCGGGCGGGGCCGCGCGCGCGTGCAGACCCGCATCATGGTGCCGCAGCTTGAGCGCGAAGCTATCGGCAAAGCCGCGCGCTTCGGTCACCTGATCCTGCGGCAGATCACGCCCCGGCAAAGGCACGCGGAAGCGATTGCCCGCCGCGCCCGGCACATCCGCGCTCCACGCGATCTCGACCTCGCCATCGCGCGCAATCGCCCGCGCCGCGCCGGTCAGCGCCTGTTTGAAGATATCGAGCGGGGATTGATCAGCCATCGTCAGAAAATGCCCGTCACAGGATCGATTGCCCCGTCTTGGCCCAATCAGCCAGGAAGCCTTCGATGCCCTTGTCGGTGAGGACATGCTTGAACAGGTCGTGGATCACCTTGGGCGGCGCGGTCATCACATCGGCCCCGATCTTGGCAGCTTGCAGCACATGGGTGGTGTGGCGCACCGAGGCGACAAGGATTTCGGTCGCGAAATCATAATTGTCGTAGATCAGGCGGATGTCTTCGATCAGGTCCATCCCGTCAAAGCCGTTGTCGTCATGGCGGCCAACGAAAGGCGAAATGAAGGTCGCCCCCGCCTTGGCCGCGAGCAGCGCCTGATTGGCGGAGAAGCACAGGGTGACGTTCACCATCGTGCCTTCCCCGCTCAGCGCCTTGCAGGTCTTGAGGCCATCAACCGTCAGCGGCACCTTGATGCAGACATTATCCGCAATCTTGCGCAGCACTTCGGCCTCTTTCATCATCGTGGGATAATCGAGCGCGACGACTTCGGCGCTAACCGGGCCATCGACGAGGCCGCAGATTTCCCGGGTGACTTCCATGAAATCCCGCCCGGACTTGGCGATCAGCGAAGGGTTGGTCGTCACCCCGTCAAGCAGCCCGGTGGCGGCGAGATCGCGGATTGCGTCAATTTCGGCAGTGTCGACGAAGAATTTCATGGGGTCACTCCAAGCTTTTGTGCATTGGCCGGTGACGGAGCACAGGCCTAAGAAGTCGCGCATGACACGGATGCCGATGCGAATTGCGATGCTGCTTGCCGCCATGCTCGTCGCTTGGCAACCGTCGAAAGCGCTTGCTGACAATGAAGACACGCAATTCTGGCTGGTGGGCTTCGTGCGCGGCAAGGTTTCCGATGAAATCTACCTCACGATCGACACATCGCAGCGCTGGCGTGATCCGGTGTTCGGCGCCGATCAGCAAACTCTCCGGGTGACGCTCGAACAATCGCTCAATAACGCGGTGCGGCTCGGCGGCGGGGTCTCGTGGTTCCAGACCGGCACGGTTGGCGAGGCCCGGCTGCACCAGCAATTCCGGTATAGCAAAGGCGGTCTTGATCTGCGCGCCCGCTTTGAACAGCGCTGGTTCGAAGGGGCCGATCAAGTCGAACTGCGATTGCGCCAGCGGGTGCAATACATCCATCCGGTCGGCAAAAAGATCAAGGCGCTGGCGTCGTCGGAATGGTTCGGCATCATCCAGCCGCGCCGCGCAGGCAGGGCAGCGGGAACTGAGCAAGTGCGCAACATCATTGGCATTGCGCTTGAACTGAACCCCTCGCTTGAAATCCAGCCAACCTACATGCTCCAGATCACCCCGCGCGAGAACCGGTCCGATGCGATCAGCCATGTGCCGCAGGTGACGCTGAATTATAAGTTCTAGCCCGCGGCGTGGCGGTGTTGGGATATCACGAGCCAGAAACCGGACGGGCTGAGCCGTGAACGGGTTCCCCCGCCTTCCCTCAAACCAAACCCTGTGCAAGTGCAGCATGAAACCCGTTTTTAGAGTATTTCATGCGCTTATCCCTTTTCTTGACCGCGCTTGTCGCGGCATTCAGTGCTTGTCCGGCCCACGCTGCGAATGAAGACGCCGCGATCTGGAATGCACAATTTGTCAAATTCCACGCGGACAAAAACAAAGAGGTTTTTGTTCGTCTGGAATCGCAGCAACGTATCACAAACGATGTGACAACACTGGGGCAATTCATTCTGCGCCCCTATGTTGCCTATCAGGTAAACGATAATCTTCAGATCGGTGGTGGCTATGCCTATTTCCGCAGCCAGAGCGACGCTGGCGAAAATGGCTTCATCTTCGAGCATCGCGCCTATGCGGAAGTGAATTACCGGGTGCTGGATCGACCCGGGATCAAGATCGACACCCGATCGCGGCTCGAAAGCCGCCAATGGGCAAATATCGGCGATCATTCGATCCGGGCACGCTCGATGATCCAGATCACACTACCGATGGCGGAAAACGGGTTTGGCCCCGTGTTCTTCGTTGAGCCCTTCTTCAATCTCAATGATCAGCCCAATTTCTCCGGCGGGTTTGAACAGATCCGCAACTTTGCCGGCCTGCTGATCCCGGTCTCCAAACATGTCGACATCATGCCGGGCTACATGAACCTCTATGCACCGCGAGAAGGCCGGGAAGACCGGATGGACCACGTCCTGTGGATCAAAACCTTCGTGAAGCTCTGAATGATCAGAGAAGGTTGCTTGCCCCGAATACGCTGATCAGCAGCGGATCGCGGGTCGCGCGCGGATTGGCGCGGATCTCGGCTTCCTCGCGGGCGATCTCGCCCCAGATCGCATCATTGATGGTCTGTCCGAAGCGGTTGGCAGCCGCGCGGCTGTCCACCCCGGTGAGCGCGCGCACGGCTTCGGAGAGCAGCGGATCGCGGGCCAACCGCAGTCCCTCGCCCAGCCCCGGCACCATCGCATCAATCAGCGCCTCGCCCACTTCGCCGCGCAGGAAAGCTGTGCCCGCGCTCGGCCCGCCGCGCACCAGATCCAGCGCGTTCTGAAAGCCGATCATGCGCACCGCATCGGTCACGATCGGGGCGGCGCGGAAACTCGCCTCGACAGCGATGCTGGCAAATTCCTCCTCCAGCCGATCCTTGATCAGCGCAGAAGTCAGAATACGGGTCAGCACATCGCCGCGCGCGCCAAGCATGGTGCCAAGCCCGGCGCGGGCAATCTGTTCATCCCAATAGCCGCCCGGCATCGTCAGCCGCGCAAAGGCATTCTCTGCCGAGAGCAGCAACAGCCGCCGGATCGCTTCTTCCATGCTGAGCGGCCCGCCCGTGCTGGCGCAGGCGGGCAGCATCAGGACGGCGGCTCCGCCGGCTGCACCCAGCAGCAGCGCGCGGCGGGTGGGGACAGGATTGCGTGTTTCGGGCATTTATCGGGTCTCCGTGCTTGCCCCGCCCTATTGCCGCAGCCCATATAACTGCGCGATGAACCGGGTCCGGCTCCTTGTCCTGAATGCTGCCTTGGGTGCGCTCGATTACCGCCTGCCCGATGGGCTGCATGCGCCTGCGGGCAGCGTGGTGATGGCCCCGCTTGGCCCGCGCAAGGTCATGGGAATCGTGTGGGACGAAGGGCGTCTGCCGGGCGAGGAAATCGCCTTTGAACGGCTCCGCCCGATCCTTGAGGTGGTGCCGGTTCCGCCCTTGCCCGCGCCGCTGCGCCGCCTGATCGAATGGACGGCGGATTATTACTGCGCCCCGCTGGCGAGCGTGGCCCGCATGGCGCTGGCGAGCGGCGGTGCGCTGGGCGGCCCGGCCACCACTACCGAATACCGCCTGAGCGGCGCAGACAGCGCCAGCCGCCTCACCCCGCAGCGCAAGCAGGCGATGGCGGCGCTGGCGGGCGAACAGGGCACGATGCGCGAACTGGCCGCGATCGCGGGCGTTTCCGAAGGGGTGCTGCGCGGGATGATGGGCGCAGGGCTGCTCGAACCTGTCAGCGTGGCGATTGATCGCCCCTATCCGGCTGCCGACCCCGATCATCATCAGCCCGCTCTCTCGCCGCAGCAATCCGAGGTGGCTGCCACGCTGGTGGCGGCGGTGCAGGCGCGCGCCTTTGCGCCCTTCCTGCTCGACGGGGTGACCGGTTCCGGCAAGACCGAGACCTATTTCGAAGCCGTCGCCGAAGCCCTGCGGCTCGGGCGGCAAGTGCTCGTGCTGCTTCCCGAGATTGCGCTGACCGAGAATTTTCTCGCGCGCTTCGCCCAGCGCTTCGGAGTGCCGCCGGTGCTGTGGCATTCGTCGCTCAAGTCGACAGCACGCCGGCGGGCATGGCGGGCGATTGCCGAAGGCAGCGCGCAGGTGATCGTGGGGGCGCGCTCAGCCCTGTTCCTCCCCTATGCCAACCTCGGCCTGATCGTGGTCGATGAAGCGCATGAGATCAGCTTCAAGCAGGATGATGGCGTGCGCTACAATGCGCGGGATGTGTCGGTGATGCGCGCGCGCTTCGAACAGATCCCGGTGGTGCTGGCAAGCGCGACCCCGGCGCTCGAAAGCCTCTTCATGGCGCAGCAGGGCACCTATACCCGGCTGGCGCTGCCGAGCCGGTTTGGCGGGGCAACCCTGCCACGGGTGCAGTTGATCGATCTGACGCAGGAAAAGCCGGGAAGCCAGCGCTGGCTCGCCGGGCCACTGATCGAGGGCTTGCGCGACCGGCTCGACAAGGGCGAGCAATCGCTGCTGTTCCTCAACCGGCGCGGCTATGCCCCGCTCACCCTGTGCCGCAATTGCGGGCACCGTTTCAAATGCCCTTCTTGTAGCGCGTGGCTGGTCGAGCATCGCCTCTCGGCCCGTCTCGCCTGCCACCATTGCGGGTTCGAAACCCGCGTGCCCGATAGCTGCCCCGAATGCGGCGAAGCCGATTGTCTGGTCGCCTGCGGGCCAGGGGTCGAACGCATTGCCGATGAGGTGCGCGATCTGTTCCCCCATGCCCGCATCGCGGTGGCGACCTCCGACACGCTCAATTCGCCCGAACGCGCGGCGCAATTCATCGCCGAGGCGGAAGGCAAGGCGATCGACATCATCATCGGCACGCAATTGGTGACCAAGGGCTTCCACTTCCCCGATCTGACGCTGGTTGGCGTGATCGATGCCGATCTCGGCCTTGAAGGCGGCGATCTGCGCGCGGCCGAGCGCACCTATAGCCAGATCGCGCAGGTTGCAGGGCGCGCCGGACGCGGTGCCAAGCCGGGCGAAGTGCTGATCCAGACCCGTCATCCCGATGCTCCGGTGATTGCCGCGCTCGCCACCCATGATCGTGACGGGTTCTACGCTGCCGAAACCGAAGCCCGCCGCGACGCCGGTGCCCCGCCTTTCGGGCGCTGGGCGGCGATCATCCTGTCATCGGAAGACGAAAAGGAAGCACGCGAGGCGGCGCACCGGCTGGGCCAGAACAAGCCCAAGGGTAATGATCTCTATGTGCTCGGCCCCGCGCCTGCGCCCTTGGCATTGCTGCGCGGGCGATACCGTTTCCGCTTTCTGGTGAATGCGCGGCGCAGCGCGCCCTTGCAGCACGTGCTGCGCGAATGGATAGCCGCGCACAGCTTCCCGCCCGGGGTGCGCGTGGGGATCGATATAGACCCCTACTCCTTCGTTTAGTCATTCATGTTTACAGCCGCTTGGCCAATGATATGACAGGACGCATGGCGTCGCGGCTGGTCCTGTCATTGCTGATTACCTTGTGGCTCGTTTTGCCCTTTGCGGTCCGTGCGCAGACTGCCCCGTGGCTCCGCGCCGAGAGCGATCACTACGTCGTCCATGCCAGCCTGCAGGAAGGCGAACTGCGGGCGCTGTTGCAAACCATGGAGGAATTTGACCGCGTCCTGCACGGGCTGATGCCGAGCGAGACCTGGCATGGACGCAAGCCGGAATTCACTTTGACCGATGATCCTCGCCGCATTGCGCGGATGATTGATTTCGGTGCCTCCGCCGTATGCGATAGCCATGCCGAACTGCCGATGGCCTATGTGCTTTTCGCCCCGGACGCGAAGGGCAAGCGCGATCCTGGCGAGATCTTCTATTGTCTCTCCCAGTTTCACCTTGAGAACTCGTTCTTTCGCCCCAAGCCCATGTGGGTTGCAGCAGGTCTCTCGCATTATTTCGGCACCGCGGTCCGCACCGAGGAAGGCCTTTTTGTGATCGGCACTCCGCGACGCCTCAGACCGCCCGAAGGCATATCCCGCAGGGCGCTTGCCGAGGCGCTGGCAGTGCAGTTCCGCCACCGACTGGAATCCGATTATGCCCGGTTTCTCAATGTGAGTCGCGCGCTCGCCAGTCCGCTGCTTCTGGAGGATCGCTTTTCCGGGATTCTTGACCGCTATCTTGATGCCTACGCAGCCGGGCAAAGCATGGAGAATGCAGCGCGCGAGTTGGGCGACCTTGATGCGCTGGCGCAAGAACTGGCGCGACGGCGGATTGTTGCACCCGTACGGCGGGTACAGGTCGCCCCGGCTTTTGTCGCGAATATCTCGGTGCGCCCGATGCGCGCCGACGAGATCGCACTGATCGAGCCAAGATTCGAACGTCTGCTTGAAACCCGCCTCGAATCAACCGCGGGCAAGCTGCGCAACCTTACCCGAAGGCACCCTGAAAGTGCGCTGGTGTGGTACGAATTTGCCGCGGCCGAATACGCAAGAGTGAAACACAGCGATTTCGGCGGTCGGCCAGTGTTTCGCGGCTTCGGCTTTTCCAATGGCGAGTTGATCGTCATGGCCAATCCCTATTCCGACGCCGAAGCGTGGCGTGCGGTCAATCGCGCCCTGGCGATCGATCCCGATCTGGAGAGCGCGCAGCGGCTCAAGGCCGAGATCATGCTCGCCCGGCTGGTGCGCGAGGGCAACCCGGACGATCCGCCCTCTTACGATGAAGTACGGGCGCTGCTGAAAAAGCAGGCGCGCAACCCCGAACGCCATCCGCTCGCCGCCGCGCTCTATCACCAGACCTATGCCGAACAGGGCCGCACGCCGCCGCACGCCGCGCAAAAACAGCTCGAACGCGCGTTCCTGCACAACGCCGGGGTCGGCGATTTCCGCTATGCGCAGGCGACCGCGCTGAGCCGTCGGGGGGAGAAAGAGATGGCGCGCGGGTTGCTGATCTCGATGCTCAATGATCCCGCCTTCGCCGCCGCCGCGTGGCGGGCGCTGGAGGTCACGCAGTAACGCCGGCGCGAAACCAAAGCGGGGGCGCGCGCGTATCCCCTTGCATGACCCGCCCCGTTCTCGTGCCGATCCTTGGCGACCAGCTTTCGCGCAATCTTTCCAGCCTCGATGGCCTTTCGCCTGCCGAAACCCGCATCCTGATGATGGAGGTCTGGGACGAGGCGACCTATGTGAAGCACCACAAGCAGAAGATCGTGCTCATTTTTTCGGCGATGCGCCACTTCGCCGAAGACCTGCGCGCGCAAGGGTGGCAGGTCGATTACGTCGCGCTCGATGACCCCGCCAACACCGGCAGCTTCACCGGCGAAGTCGCCCGCGCGGTGGAACGCCACGGCGCATCAGAAGTCCGCATCACCGAAGCGAGCGAGTGGCGCGTCCAGCAGGCGGTTTGCGAATGGGAAGACCGCTTGCCCTGCCCGGTCAGCATCCTCCCTGACACCCGCTTCATCGCGACCCACGCTGAGTTCCGCGCCTTTGCCGACGGGCGCAAGCACCTCACGATGGAGTATTTCTATCGCGAGATGCGCCGCAAGACGGGGCTGCTGATGGACGGCGACAAGCCCACCGGCGGCGTCTGGAACCTCGACGCGGACAATCGCGAACCGCCCAAGGGGGAGATGAAAGCGCCCCCCGCGCCGAAATTCGCGCCCGATGCAGTCACGCAGGAGGTGATCGCGCTGGTCGGCGAATGCTTCGCCGATCATTTCGGCGATCTGGAACCTTTCGGCTGGCCCGTCACCCGCGCCGAGGCGCTGGAAGCGGCTGAGGCCTTCTTCTCCCAGCGGCTCAACCTGTTCGGCCCCTATCAGGACGCGATGGTCCACGGAAAGGACGACCTCTATCACTCGATGCTGTCGACCAGCCTCAATATCGGACTGCTCGATCCGCTCGAACTGTGCCGCGCTGCCGAGGAGGCCTATAAATCGGGCAAGGCTCCGCTCAATTCCGTAGAGGGCTTCATCCGCCAGATCATCGGCTGGCGCGAATATGTGCGCGGGTTCTACTGGTACACGATGCCGGGCCTGGCCGAGGCGAACGAACTCGCCGCGCACCGCCCACTGCCCGAGTTTTTCTGGACGGGGCAGACCGACATGCGCTGCCTGTCAGACTGCATCCGCACCACGCGGGAAGACGCCCACGCGCACCACATCCAGCGGCTGATGGTGCTCGGCAATTTCTGCCTGATCGCCGGGATCGATCCGCGCGAGGTGCAGGACTGGTATCTCGCGGTCTATGCCGATGCCTTCGACTGGGTCGAGCTGCCCAACGTCAGCGGCATGGTGCTCTATGCCGATGGCGGAAGGCTCGCGACCAAGCCCTATGCGGCGTCGGGCAACTACATCAACAAGATGTCCGATTACTGCGGCACGTGTCGCTACAAGGTTGCGCAGAAGACCGGGCCGAACGCCTGCCCCTTCAATCCCCTCTACTGGCACTTCATGGACCGGAACCGCGCGCGGCTGGAAAGCAATCACCGCATCGGCCGCATATTCGCTACGTGGGACCGGATGGGCGAGGCCAAACAGCGCGAATATCTCGAAAGTGCCGAAAAATTCCTCGACTCTCTCGAACCCGCCCGCAAAGGCTGGGCGCGTATTGAATAAGGGAGAGAGCCATGCTGACCATCCACCACTTGCGCCTGTCGCAATCCGAACGTATCGTCTGGCTGGCCGAGGAGCTGGGGCTGGACTACGACCTCAAGCTCTACACCCGCCGCACCGACAACCGGCTCGCGCCCGATGACTACAAGGCGCTGCACCCGATGGGGATTGCCCCGGTCATCACCGACGACGACTTCGTGCTCGGCGAGAGCGGCGCGATCATGGACTACATCATCGCCAGATACGCGCCCGATACGGCGCTGGTGCCGGGGGTGGATCACCCCGACTTTGCTGATCACCTGTTCTATCTCCACTGGGCCAACGCAACCTTCATGACCAACGGCATGATGGCGCTGGTGGCGCAGTTCATGGGCGCCAAGGAGCTGCCGCCCTTCGTCGCCGACCGCGTGCAGAAGGGTTGGGCGATCGTCGAGAAGCGGCTGGGCGAGGCCGACTATTTCGGCGGGTCGCAACTGACCACAGCGGACATCATGATGGGCTTCCAGCTGACCACCAGCCGCGCGATGAGCGGGATGAGCATCGACGGAATGCCGAACCTGCAAGCCTACCTGAAACGCATCGGCGAACGGCCAGCCTATCAGCGCGCAATGGCAAAGTGCGAACCGGGGATGCCACCCAAGCTGGATTGATCCGTGCGCTAGATCAGCACCCCGGCGCGCTCCCGCCGGAGCAATTCGCGCTTCACGTCCAGCCCCCAGGCATAGCCGCCGAGGGTGCCATTGGCCGCGATCACCCGGTGGCACGGGATCAGCACCGCAATCCGGTTCGCCCCGTTGGCCGTGCCGACCGCGCGGCTCCCGCCCGGTTGGCCCAATCGCGCTGCGATATCGCCATAGGTGCGGGTTTCGCCGCAAGGGATGCGGCGCAGCTCTGCCCATACAGCCTGCTGGAACGGCGTGCCTGCCGCATCGATGGGGATGTCGAACATGGCATCGCCGGGCGCTTCGATCGCAGCGATGATTTTCTCGCAGAGGCTCATCACAGGCTCGCCACCTGCCACCAGCGGCGCGCCGTGAAAATGCGCCTGCATGCGCCCTGCATCACCTTCAAAGGAAAGCCAGCAGACCCCGGCTTGCGTGGCCGCGATCACAGCCGGGCCAAGCGTGGTTGGCACCTGTGCCCAGTGGACCGCGCTCGCCGTGGCCTTGGCTTTGTCCATGATGCTGCCCTTCCTCTCAACCCTGCTCTCGCAACCTGCGCAAAAGCCGCTATAACCCCGCCCCATGCGGGCCTTTTCATCGCTTTTTGCGCTTTTCCTCGCGGTTTTGAGCGTGTCTCATCCCTTATCGGCAGACCCCGGCGATGTCACCGCTGCCGCGCGCGGCGTAGTGCGCGTGGTGCTGATCGGGCAGGAGGGCGGCCAGCTTGTTCCCGTCACCCATGGCAGCGGCTTTGCCGTCACCCCCACCCGGATCGTTACCAATGCCCATGTCCTGCGCGAAGCCTTGCAGGACACGAGCCTGCGGATCGGGGTGGTGCCCAGCCAGGGCGAGAAATCGGCCTATGCCAAAGTCATCGCGGTCTCGCCGCGCAATGATCTCGCGCTGATCGAAATCACCGGCGGCACTCTGCGCCTTCCGCCGCTTGCACTTGCTGGCGGACAGGATAGCGGGGCGATGGGCGAAGTGGTGGCTGTCGGCTATCCGATGAATGTCGATCTCGCGCAGGGCCTCACCATCGGCGACATTTTCCGCGCCCAGCCGCCGGTCAAAAGCCGCGGGTTTCTCTCGGGCGAGCGTCCGAGCCGCCAGTTTGACACGATCCTCCACACCGCCCCGATTGCGCGCGGCAATTCCGGCGGGCCGCTGTTGGATGGCTGCGGACGGGTGCTTGGGGTCAATTCCTTCAGCGCGGATTCGGACGGGGGCGGCGCGGAGTTCTTCTTCGCGGTCTCCTTGCGTGAGCTGATCCCTTTCCTGCGCGCGCAGGACACCGAACCGCAGGTCAACGCCCTCCCCTGCCGCTCGATTGACGAGCTCAATGCCGAGGAACGCGCACGGCTCGAAAGCGAGCAGGCCGCGGTGCGCGAGCGCCTTGCCCGGCGCGATGCCGTTGTGCGTGAGGCGCGCGACGAAGCCCGCCTTGCCGCCCAGATGGAGGTGATTGCCGCGCGCGAAAACCGGGTGGCAGCCGCGCTCCTGCTGCTGTTGGCGAGTATCGCGGGCGGGGTTGCCACGATGCGGCTGCAAAAGGGCGATGCGCCGCGCGGCCAGGTGCTTGGCGCGGGCGCGCTGGCCGCAGGGGCGCTGATCGCGGCGGGCTTGCTCTGGGCGACCCGTCCGGGCCTTGCCGCGATCGAAGAAAAGGTCGCCGAAGCGCTGGCGCAGAACCCGGCGATAAACCCCGGTGCAGGCGCCCGACCCGCCACCCCCGATGCGACGCAGGCCGCGACCAGCGATGGCGCGCTGGTTTGCACTCTTGTCCCCGAACGCAGCCGGGTGACTTCGTCGCGCATTGATGATGTCGAATTCGCATGGGCGGGCGATGGCTGCGTCAACGGGCGGACCCAATATGGCCGCACCACGCAAGGCGAATGGAGCCGCCTGCTGGTGCCGGATGATGAGGATGCGGTGGCCGTGAACACCTTTGATCCGGCGACCCGCACGCTGCGCACCGAACGCTATCTGCTGGGCGCTGACGCAATGGCCACGGCGCGAGCCGCGCGCCGCCAGTATGATCCGCCAGCCTGCGGCGCGAACGAGGCCGCGCGGGTGCTGGGCGAGCAGCAATCCGCGCTGCTCGCCATGCTGCCCGATCGTCCGAATGAACGGCTGGTCTACAGCTGCGCATCAAAGCCCTGAACCGCGCCGCGCCTTCATCGCGCGTTCAGCAAAAGAATGAGACTATCTCCATGTTAAACAGAGATAAAAGGATGCGTGGCGATGAGGAGATTGTCCCTCGCGCTGGCTCTGGGCGCGGCGACATGTCTGTCACTTCCGGCGGCCTATGCACAGGATACCGCCGCCCCGACTCCGGCTAGTGGGGTCGATAGCGACGAGGCGGACGAGGCGCTGCGCCGACAGATCATCGTCGAGGGTGAGCGCCGTCTCGCGCCCAAGGAAATCGGCCAAGCCCTCGATCAATTGACACGGCGTACCGGTTTGTTCGAACCGGTCGCGCGCTTCGAAGCGCCTATATGTGTGATGGTGGTCGGTCTCGGCCAGCAGATTGACGAAGCAATCGCCGCCCGCATCCGGGAAAATGTGCTGGCGGTGGGCTTGCGGTTTGATGACAGGGCTAATTGCCGGGCCAATGCCATCACCATCATCACTCATGATCCGCAGGTCACTTTCGCGACCCTCCGCAACAAGCGGCCATGGCTGATCGGTTGGCCTCAATTGCGCGAATACTCTCCCAGTACCCTCAAAGCCCAGTTGGCGGCAAAAACGCCGGCAGTGTCCTGGAGCACTTTCGACGCCTGGTTGCCGGATAACCGCGCGCTCCTGGCAGGACAGCCGCAGGCAGGGGGGTTCTGGGGTTGGAACAGCGGGCGAATGCCAACACTTGGCGGCAGAAGACGCGGGACTGCTATGGTGTTGGTTGATGCCAAGCACCTTAACGGGATCCGTATTCACCAGCTTGCCGATTTTTTGACCGTTCACCTGCTGGGTTCGCCGCGTAGCGCAATCAACGCGAGCGAGGCCGGTGTGCCAACCATTCTATCGCTGTTCGACGGTGACCCGAAACGCGCTCCGCAACGGCTGACCACCTTCGATCGCGCCTATCTGTGCGGCCTCCACCACATCCGTACACGCGGCACAAATATGACCGTGAACCTCGCGATCAACACCCGCATGAAGCAGAACATGCTGGACGTGTATGATAGCGAGTGCGTGCGGGTGGGCGCACCGGCTGATGAACCGGCAGGCGACGCTCTGCCAGCACCCCAGCCGCAGCCAGGGCTTGATACCGCAACAAAGCCCTGATCGCCCGGATTGCACAACGCGGTTACGCCGCGCGTCATCGCCTGTCAGCAAATCGCGGAGCGTGGGTTGCATCGCAGCATAGTGGGTGCTAGGCGCGCGCCGAACTCGACGGGGGCCTTGTCGGCATTGAGTCCAACCGGCCCTTCGCGATCATCACCTGGAAGCTTCCAAGAGGACCTCAAGCGCGTGGATATTTCCGCCGGTATTCAGGCTAGCCTAGCGGGGCGTTATGCCTCGGCCCTGTTCGACCTTGCGAGCGAGAACGGGAAGGTTACCGCAGTCGAGAAAGATCTCGACACCTTGTCCGCTGCGCTCGGCGAATCGCCGGAACTGCGCGCCGCCACCACCAACCCGCAGCTGTCGCGCGGCGCACAAGGCGCAGCGATGGCCGCGCTCGCCAAGCATCTCAAGCTGAACGCGCTGACTGCCAATTTCCTCGGCGTGCTGGCCAACAACCGCCGCCTTGCGGCCCTGCCGGGCATCGTGGCCGCCTTCAAGGCGATTGCCGCGGCCCAGCGCGGCGAAGTGAGCGCCAAGGTCACCAGCGCTCACCCGCTCAGCCAGGAACAGCTTGCCACGCTCAAGGACAAGCTCACCGCCCGTCAGGGCCGCACTGTCATGCTGTCTGCCGAGGTCGATCCCGATCTCCTCGGCGGGCTCGTCGTCACCATCGGTTCGCAGCGCATTGATGCCTCGATCCGCACCCGTCTCAACTCGCTTGCCCAGGCTATGAAGGCTTAAAGGACAAACCCATGGAAATCCGCGCCGCAGAAATCTCCAAGGTCATCAAGGACCAGATCGCCAATTTCGGCACTGAAGCCGAAGTCAGCGAAGTCGGCTCCGTGCTGAGCGTGGGTGACGGGATCGCCCGTATCCACGGCCTCGACAAGGTGCAGGCCGGCGAGATGGTCGAATTCGCCAATGGCGTGCAGGGCATGGCCCTCAACCTCGAAGCCGATAACGTCGGTGTCGTGATTTTTGGCTCGGACAGCGAAATCCGCGAAGGTGATGTGGTGAAGCGCACCGGCACCATCGTGGACGTGCCGGTTGGCAAGGGCCTGCTCGGCCGCGTCGTTGACGCGCTTGGCAACCCGATCGACGGCAAGGGCCCGATCGAAGCCACCGAGCGCCGCCGCGTGGAAGTGAAGGCACCGGGCATCATCCCGCGTGAATCGGTGTCCGAACCCGTGCAGACCGGCCTCAAGGCGGTTGACGCGCTGGTGCCCGTGGGCCGTGGTCAGCGCGAGCTGATCATCGGTGACCGTCAGACCGGCAAGACCGCTGTCGCCATCGACACCTTCATCAACCAGAAGGAAGTCAATGCGGGCAATGACGAAAGCAAGAAGCTTTACTGCGTCTATGTCGCTGTCGGCCAGAAGCGTTCGACCGTTGCCCAAATCGTCAAGCAGCTCGAAGAAAACGGCGCGATGGAATATTCGATCGTCGTCGCCGCGACCGCTTCGGAGCCCGCACCGCTCCAGTACCTCGCGCCCTACACCGGCTGCGCGATGGGCGAATTCTTCCGCGACAACGGCATGCACGCCGTGATCGTCTATGACGACTTGTCGAAGCAGGCCGTTGCCTATCGCCAGATGTCGCTGTTGCTGCGCCGCCCGCCGGGCCGCGAAGCCTATCCGGGTGACGTGTTCTATCTCCACAGCCGCCTGCTCGAGCGTGCGGCGAAGATGAACGAGGCCAATGGCCACGGCTCGCTCACCGCGCTGCCGATCATCGAAACCCAGGCGGGCGACGTGTCGGCCTACATCCCGACCAACGTGATTTCGATCACCGATGGCCAGATCTTCCTCGAAACCGGCCTGTTCTATCAGGGTATCCGTCCGGCGATTAACGTCGGTCTGTCGGTGAGCCGCGTCGGCGGCGCCGCCCAGACCAAGGCGATGAAGAAGGTCTCGGGCTCGATGAAGCTCGACCTCGCGCAGTACCGCGAAATGGCCGCCTTCGCCCAGTTCGGCTCGGACCTCGACGCCGCGACGCAGAAGCTGCTGAACCGCGGTGCGCGCCTGACCGAGCTGCTCAAGCAGCCGCAGTTCTCGCCGATGCCGTTCGAAGAGCAGACCGTGTCGATCTATGCCGGCACCAATGGCTATCTCGACGCCATTCCGGTGAACCGCGTGAACGAATACGAAGCCGCGATGCTCAGCTTCATGCGTCAGAACCACAGCGATGTGCTGGCCGAAATCCGCACCTCGAAGAAGTTCGAGGGCGAAGTGGCTGACAAGACCAAGGCCGCGCTCGACGCTTTCGCCAAGCAGTTTGCGTAAGGACACCTGAAACGTGCCTTCACTCAAGGAACTGAAGGGCCGGATCAACTCGGTCAAATCGACCCAGAAGATCACCAAGGCCAAGCAGATGGTCGCGGCTGCCAAGCTGCGCCGCGCCCAGAGCGCGGCGGAAGCGGCGCGGCCCTATGCTGCGCGGCTTGCCGCGGTGATGGCGTCGCTGGCCGGCAAGGTGTCGGGCGATGCCGCGCCGAAGCTGCTGGCAGGCACGGGCTCGGACAAGCGTCATCTCCTGGTGGTGGTCAACACTGACAAGGGCCTGTGCGGTGGTCTGAACTCGAACCTCGTGAAGGCCGCTCGCGCCAAGGCGCAGGCCCTGATCGCCGAAGGCAAGGACGTGAGCTTCTACCTCGTGGGCAAGAAGGGCCGTGCACCGCTTAAGCGCGATTTCCCTGCGCTGATCGGCGCAGGCTTCGACACCAGCAATGTCCGCACCCCCGGCTTTGAAGAAGCCGATGCGATTGCCGCCGAGCTGATCGGCATGTTCGAGGCTGGCCAGTTCGATGTCGCGCACCTGATCTACCCGACGTTCAAGTCGGCACTGGCGCAGGACCCGACGATCAACCAGCTGATCCCTGTCCCCGCCCCCGCGACAGCAGACAGCAGCGATGCCGTGGTCGAATACGAGCCGGGTGAAGAGGAAATCCTCGCCGAGCTGTTGCCGCGTTACGTGAAGACCCAGCTGTTCGGCGCCTTGCTGGAACGCGAGGCGAGCGAACAGGGCGCTTCGATGACGGCAATGGACAACGCGACCCGCAACGCGGGCGAGCTGATCAACAAGCTGACGATCCAGTATAACCGCAGCCGTCAGGCCGCGATCACTACCGAACTCATTGAAATTATTGCTGGCGCCGAAGCGCTCTAACGAAGGCAAGGAAACCGAAAATGGCTACCGCACCCGTCCTCAATCAGACCACCAATGGCGTTATCAGCCAGGTCATCGGCGCTGTCGTCGACGTGCAGTTCGAAGGCGATCTGCCGCCGATCCTCACCGCACTTGAAACCAAGAACGGCGATAACGTGCTTGTGCTCGAAGTGGCGCAGCACCTTGGCGAGAACACCGTGCGCACCATCGCGATGGATGCCACCGAAGGCCTCACCCGTGGTCAGGAAGTGGTGAACACCGGGGCGCAGATCTCGGTGCCGGTCGGCCCGAAAACCCTCGGCCGCATTATGAACGTGATCGGCCAGCCGATCGACGAGCGCGGCCCGATCGGCGCGGAAACCACCGCCCCGATTCACGCCGAAGCCCCGGCTTTCGTTGACCAGTCGACCGAAGCGGCGATCCTTGTCACCGGCATCAAGGTGATCGACCTGCTCGCACCCTATGCGCGCGGCGGCAAGATCGGCTTGTTCGGCGGCGCGGGCGTCGGCAAGACCGTGCTCATCCAGGAGCTCATCAACAACATCGCCAAGGGCCACGGCGGCGTGTCGGTGTTCGCGGGCGTGGGTGAGCGCACCCGTGAGGGCAACGACCTCTACCACGAATTCCTCGATGCGGGCGTGATCGCCAAGGACGCCGAGGGCAATGCCACCAGCGAAGGTTCGAAGGTGGCGCTGGTGTTCGGCCAGATGAACGAACCGCCGGGCGCGCGTGCCCGCGTGGCGCTGTCGGGCCTGACCATGGCGGAATATTTCCGCGACGTGGAAGGACAGGACGTGTTGTTCTTCGTCGACAACATCTTCCGCTTCACGCAGGCCGGTTCCGAAGTGTCGGCGCTGCTCGGCCGTATTCCGTCGGCAGTGGGCTATCAGCCGACCCTTTCGACCGACATGGGCAACCTGCAAGAGCGCATCACCTCGACCACCAAGGGTTCGATTACCTCGGTGCAGGCGATCTACGTTCCCGCCGACGACTTGACCGACCCGGCACCGGCGACCTCGTTTGCCCACTTGGACGCGACGACGACGCTGAGCCGTGCGATTTCCGAACTCGGCATCTACCCGGCGGTGGACCCGCTCGATTCGACCTCGCGCGTTCTCGAACCGCGCGTTGTCGGCACCGAGCATTACGAAACCGCTCGCCGCGTTCAGGAAATCCTCCAGAAGTACAAGAGCCTGCAGGACATCATCGCCATTCTCGGGATGGATGAACTGTCGGAAGAAGACAAGCTGACGGTCGCCCGCGCGCGCAAGATCCAGAAGTTCCTGTCGCAGCCGTTCCACGTCGCCGAAGTCTTCACCAATATCCCGGGCGTGTTCGTGCAGCTCGAAGATACCGTGAAGAGCTTCAAGGCGGTGGTCGATGGCGAATATGATCACCTCCCCGAAAGCGCCTTCTACATGGTTGGCGGGATCGATCAGGTGGTCGAGAAGGCCAAGAAGCTGGCTGAAGAAGCCTAAGCCCCTTCCCCTCCCGTGATCGGGAGGGGAGACAGGAACACGAACATGGCATTGCATTTCGAACTCGTTACCCCGGCCAAGCTGGTGCGCTCGGAAGAGGTGCACATGGTGGTCGTCCCCGGCGCTGAAGGCGAATTCGGCGTGCTCGAAGGCCACGCGCCCTTCATGAGCACGATCCGTGATGGCGCCGTGCAGGTCTACAAGACAGCGGGCGGCGCACCCGAAGTGATCGAAGTGCGCGGCGGCTTTGCCGAAGTGGGTGAAAACGGCCTCACCGTGCTGGCGGAACACGTCGAAGGTTGACGGCGCCCCCACAATCGATGAACAACCCATCAGGGCAGGCCAATGGCCTGCCCTTTTTGTTTGATCCCCTTCCCTTTTTGCCTGCGGCTCGGCACAACCGCGATTGGAATTTTCCTTGAGGAGAGGACACTTGAAACTTGTCTCCACTTTCACGTTGGCGCTTGCCATGACCACATCCACCATTGCCGCAGCGCAAGAGACCCCCGGCGTTCCCGGCCCCGAGCAGGATCCCTATATCTGGCTCGAACAGGCCCGCAGCCCCGAAGCGCTCGATTGGGTGGCCAAGGAAAACACCCGCACGCTCGCCGCACTGGAAAGCGATCCGCGCTTTGCCCAGTTGAAGGCCGAGGCGCTGGCGATCTTTGATAGCGAAGACCGCATCCCCTTCGTCAGCTTCCGCCCCGATGGGCTTTACAATTTCTGGCAGGACAAGGCGAACCCCAAGGGTGTGCTGCGCCGCACGACGCTGGAAAGCTACCGCACGGCCAAGCCGGAATGGGACGTGATCCTCGATATTGATGCCCTCGCCAAGGCCGAAGGCAAGGAATGGGTCTATCAGGGCTCGACCTGTCTGCCCCCTGCCCTCACCCGCTGCATGATCGCGCTGTCCGATGGCGGTGAGGATGCCACCATCATGCGCGAATTTGACACCACGACGAAGCAGTTCGTCGCCGGCGGCTTCGTGCTCGACAAGAAGAGCCAGGGCGGAATTGACTGGATTGATGAGAACACCCTGCTGGTGGGCCGCGATTTCGGCCCCGGCACCCTGACGGACAGCGAATATCCCTTCACCGCGCGCGTCTGGACACGCGGTACGAAAATCGAGGATGCGCCCGAAATCTTCCGCGGCCAAGCCAATGATGTGTGGGCCGGTGTCAGCCTGCTGCGCGACAATGATGGCGTGGTTCAGGCGCGCATTGCCTATCGCGGCATCAGCTTCCACGAGCGGCTCCACTACGTCGAAGTCGATGGCAAGTGGACCTTGCTGGATCTACCGAAGAAGGCCTCGCCCTACGGCATCATGGATGGCCACCTCCTGCTCTCGACCGATGAGGACTGGACCGTGGACGGCCAGACCTTCGTGGCTGATAGCCTGATTGCCGTTGATCTGGCAGAGTTCCGCGCCAATCCCAACGGCGCGAAGAAAACCCTCGTCTGGGCGCCGGGCGAGCGCCAGACCAAGCAGGGCGGCGCGGTGACGGGCGAAGCGCTTTATGTCAGCCTGCTCGACAATGTCGTGGGCAAGGTGCTGCGCTTCAATTTCCGGGATGGCAAGTGGGTCAGCACGCCGGTTGCCCTGCCCGACAATGCCACCATCGGGATCGCGACCTCGTCGGACAAGACCGACCAGATCATGTACACGGTGAGCGGCTTCCTTGAGCCGACCACGCTCTACTACACCGACGGCACGACGCCGCCGGCCGTGCTCAAGACCTCGCCGGCCTATTTCAACCCCGAGGGCATGGATGTCGAACAGCATGAGGCCATCAGCAAGGACGGGACGAAGATCCCCTACTTCCTGGTGAAGCCCAAGGGCATGGTGGTGAATGGCACCACGCCCATCCTGATGACCGGCTATGGCGGCTTCCAGGTCCCGCGTCTGCCGGCCTATCTTGGCACCACCGGCAAGCTGTGGCTGGAGCGCGGCGGCGCCTATGTGCTCGCCAATATGCGCGGTGGCGGCGAATTCGGCCCCAACTGGCACCAGACCGCGATCCGCGAGAACAAGCAGCGCACCTGGGACGATTTCATCGCGGTTGGCGATGATCTGGTGAAGCGCGGCTTCACCAGCCCCAAGCATCTCGGCATCCAGGGCGGCTCGCAAGGCGGCCTGCTGGTGGGCACGGCCTTTACCCAGCGGCCTGACCTGTTCGGCGCGGCGATCGTGCAGATCCCGCTGTTCGATATGCTCCGCTACCACCTGATCGGGCGCGGCGCATCGTGGATCGGCGAATATGGCGATCCGCGCATTCCCGAACAGCGCGCCTGGATCGAAGGCTATTCGCCCTACCAGAAGATCGTGGCGGGGGTGAATTACCCCACCCCGTTCCTGTGGGCCTCCACGGCTGACGACCGCACCCATCCGGCGCATGCGCGCAAGGGCGCGGCGCGGCTCAAAGAACTTGGCCAGCCCTATTACTACTTTGAGGACACCACGGGCGGTCACTCCGGCGGGGTGGACAATGATCAGCGCGCCAAATTGCAGGCGCTGCAATTCGTCTATCTGATGCAGCGTCTGATGGACGCCAAGTAACGCGGCCGGGGCGGGTAAAGATCCCCGCCAACCGCCAGGCAAGGGGGCGATTCCGTATGCGGAATCGCCCCTTTTTGCGTTAGTCGGACCCAGTGAACGCAACTACCTGTAAAACAACCTGACACTTGGGCCTCGGTTCGTCGCAGATGCGGCACAACAGAAATCCTCAAGGCGGATTTAACCACGTTCCGCAGGTGCTCGTTAAGCGTGCTCGGCAAGATTCGTCGCATCGGGGGCGATGAAACCGAGCAATGAGGAACCGAGCCATGGCATACCCCAGAGACATTTCGATTGCGGAAGCGATCAAGCGTTACCGTCTGCCGCAGACCCACCGGGTGCACTGGTCGAAAGCGCGCAAGGATGATGTGGTGCGCGCGGTGCGCGAACGGGCTCTTCCCTTTGAAGAGGCGCAGGCCCGCTACCTGCTGAGCCGCAGCGAATTCGAAGAATGGGAACGTGATTACCTTGCCGCTGGCAGCACCACCATCGCACGGTTACAGGACGCCTGAGCAAACGCGTGCTGCTGCCCTAGCGCGTCGGTGCGTCGAAATCGGCAGGCTTGTTCGCGATCCACGTAACGAACTTGCCGATCGCGGGATGGGCGCGGATTACGGCGACATTGTCCCCGATCCGCGCCAGCTCGTTGTTGGTGAAATTGGCGTGGATCGTCTTGTGGCAGATCGGGTGCACCGGCACCTTCACCTTGCCCTTTTTCGCTTTCGGGATCGGATGATGCCACTGGACGATATCGCCCAAGGAACGGTCGCATAGCCAGCAGGTGAGCGGCGCCAGATCATCGCTCACTTCTTTTCTGCCGCTTTCTTTTTCTTCATCGCATCGTGAAAGCGATCGGCCCAGCCGGGCTTCACCAGTTGCTCGGCGCGCACCATGCGCAACTCGCCGGCCGCGACATCGCGGCTGACGGTCGAGCCCGCCGCCACAATGGCATCGGCACCAATGGTCACCGGGGCGACCAGCGCCGAGTTCGAACCGATGAACGCGCCCGGGCCAATCACGGTCTTGTGCTTGAAATAGCCATCATAATTGCAAGTGATCGTGCCCGCCCCGATATTGGCGTGTGCGCCGATGGTGGCATCGCCAAGATAGGTGAGATGGCTTGCCTTGGCGCCGGGGGCGAGCACGGCATTCTTCACTTCGACAAAATTGCCGATGAAGCTGCCTTCCTCAAGCACGGTGCCAGGGCGCAGGCGGGCAAAGGGGCCGACCTTGACCCCGCTTGCGAGACTCGCGCCCTCGATGTGGCTGTTGGCACGGATCAGCACCTTGTCGGCAACGCGCACGCCCGGGCCGAAGAAGACATTGGGCTCGATCGTCACATCGCGCCCCAACACGGTATCGTAGCTGAAGAACACCGTTTCGGGCGCGATCAGGGTCGCACCCTCATCCATCGCCTGCAACCGGCGTGCCGCCTGCCAGCGCGCTTCGGCGGCGGCGAGTTCGGCGCGGCTGTTGATCCCCGCGACTTCATCCGCGCTGTCCGCGACGATCACCGCGCAGGCGCGGCCATCGGCAATCGCGATGTTGATGATATCGGGGAGATAGTATTCCCCCTGTGCATTGGCATTGCCGACCCGCGCGAGCAGCGCGAAAAGATCGCCGCTGCGCGCAGCAAGCAGCCCTGAATTGCACAGGCGGCAGGCGCGCTCGCCCTCGTCCGCATCCTTGTATTCGACCATCTTGAGGATGCGGCCATCATCATCCGCGATCACCCGCCCATAGGCGAGCGGATCCTCAGGCTCGAAACCCAGCACCACCGCGGCGGGATTATCGGCTGCGTGGAGCCGCTCAAGCATCGCGCGCATGGTCGCGGCTTTCACGAAGGGCACATCGCCGTAGAGCACCAGCACATCGCCCGCAAAGCCCGCCAGCGCGCCTTCGGCCTGCTGGACAGCATGGCCGGTGCCAAGCTGCGGTTCCTGCACGCAGGTGACCGCCCGATCTCCCACGACCTTCTCGATCTGGTCGCGCCCCGCCCCCACGACCACCGCCGTCCGCTCCGGGCCGAGTTCCGCGACGCTCGCCATCAGATGTTCGAGCATTGGATGGCCCGCAATCGGGTGCAGCACCTTGTGCAGATCGCTTTTCATGCGGGTGCCCTTGCCCGCAGCAAGAATGATGGCGGCAAAGGGATGGGAAGCTGTCGTCGTCATGGGTTCTCTCTAGGCAAAGCTGCGCCTGCCAGCAAATGCTTGCGGTTTGATGTCGCATGGCGCAGGCGAGCCGTCATGCAAAGCTTCCCTTTTGAGGCCATCGGCTTTGATCTTGATGGCACGCTGCTCGATACCTTCCGCGATCTCGGCGCGGCCGTAAACCACGCACTGGTGCTTGGCGGGTTTCAGCCTGCACCGCTCGAATCCTCGAAAGACCTGATCGGCGGCGGGGCCAAGATCATGCTTGCCCGCGCGGTCGAGGCGCAGGGCGGGCTGCCCGAAGATGCCTTCCGGCAGCTCTACAAGGCGATGCTCGCCTATTATGCCGATCACAACGCCGAACACACCGTGCCCTACCCCGGTGTGCGCGATACGCTGCATGATCTCGCCGCACGCGGGGTGCCGATGGTGGTCGTCACCAACAAGTTCGAAGGCTTTGCCCGCGATGTGCTGACCCAGCTCGATCTGATCGGGCTGTTTCAGGGGGTGATCGGCGGCGATTCCCTCGGCAAGGACGAAGCCGGCCAATTCCTCGCCAAGCCGCACCCGGCCCCGATCCTTGCGGCGATGGCGGCGGCCGGGGTCAGTGATCCCGCGCGCTTCGTCTTCGTGGGCGATTCGACCTATGATGTGCGCGCGGCACGCGGCGCGGGCGTGCCGGTGATCGCGGCGGCCTATGGCTATTGCGACCGCGCAGCGGAAGACCTTGGCGCCGACGCAATAATCGATTCGTTCGAGGGGCTGATTCCGGCGCTTGTCGCCCTTCGCGCGCGCCCCTGACCTTACGGCATTGCGCCCCTGCCCAATGGGCTGTTGCAAGAGCGCCGCGAAAGTGCCACGCAGCCGCCACCTTGACGTAGGCGTAAAGCCACTCACCATTCAGGAGGACTACTCATGACCATCAGCTTCAAGGACAAGGTTGCCATCGTCACCGGCGCCGGCGGCGGGCTCGGGAAGGCCTATGCGCTCGAACTCGCCCGTCGCGGTGCCAAGGTTGTGGTCAACGACCTCGGCGGCTCGCGCGATGGCACCGGCACTTCGGATGCCGCGGCGCAGGTTGTCGCCGAAATCGAAGCGATGGGCGGCGAAGCCATCGCCAACGGCGCCTCGGTCACCGAATACGAGCAGATGGAAAAGATGGTCGCCGATGCCAAGCAGAAGTGGGGCGGCGTCCATGTGCTGATCAACAATGCGGGCGTGCTGCGCGACAAGACTTTCGCCAAGATGGAGCCGGCTGACTTCGAATTCGTCGTCAAGGTGCACCTGACGGGCTCGGCCTTCGCCACCAAGGCGTGCTGGGAACTGATGCGCGAGCAGGGCTATGGCCGCATCCTGATGACCGCCTCCTCGACGGGGCTGTTCGGTAATTTCGGCCAGGCGAACTACGGCGCGGCGAAGCTCGGCCTTGCGGGCCTCACCAAGACGCTGGCGCTCGAAGGCGCTAAGTACAACGTGCGCTGCAACACGCTGTCGCCGGTCGCGGGCACCCGCATGACCGAAGACCTCTTCCCCGAAGAAGCCTTCAAGCTGTTCGCGCCCGAGAACGTGGTGCCGGCCGCGCTGTTCCTCGTCTCGGAAGACGCGCCGACCAACGCCATTGTCGGCGCGGGTGCGGGTGGGTTCCACTCGTCGTGGACGGTGATGAACGACGCCGTGTGGCTGCCGGAAGGCGAGCGCACCGTCGAAGGCTTTGCCGCGCATTGGGAAGAGATCAACGCCTTCACCAACCTGATCGCGCCGCAATCGGGCAGCGAGCAATCGGGCAACATCCTGCGCGCGATGCAGAAGGTCACCGGCACTGGCCCCGCCAGCGCGCGCGCCTGACCGATCGGCGCCACGCCCAACACCAAGGCTCGTCCCCGCAAGGGGGCGGGCCTTTGCTGTGACATTTCCGTTTGGATTTCCTGTGCCCGATATTCCGTGCCCGATGGGTCTGGTCGGGTGACGCTCGTCTGATAGTCTCTCAGGATCGGACGGGTGACCATTTTGGCCGCGCTGAAGGCGAGCGACTGCTGAACAATGCCCCGGATGACCGTCTGGCGGGGAAAGGCGCCAGGTCAGAAGATAAGAATGCTTCCAAAACCAATGAGCAAGCCGGTAACCGCAGACATGGCGATTATAGCGGCTGCGCGCCGTTTGCCGCTTTGGTCAATTGTAGATCTTTCCGGAAGAAGGCCGCCGGCCGCCTGTGTGCCGCCGGTCAACGGTTTATCGGGCTGTTTTTCGCGTGCGCCAAGCACGTCGGCGAGGCGTACGCTCTTGGGACGATCAACTGGCGCGCCGATGACCCAACTCTGAGCGGCAAGCATCGCTTCCATTTCAGCGAGTGCCTCAGGGTCCACGGCTTCCCCGCGAAGGTTCAGCACAATTGATTTCGGCAGCTTCTCCTCGAACTGAATGCCGACGAGATTGCCGCGAACCCATTTCACGGTACCAAAGATTCTAACTTCCTGAGGGAAAGCCAAATCGACTGATCAGGAGCAAGTTTTTGCTCCGTTTCGACCCGGGCTCCGCCAAGGGACAGATCGCGTATCGAACACGGCGTACGGCCAAGCGGTGAATCAAGATATCCGCGCAGCGTCACATCGGCCCTGCCGTAGGTTCGAAGGCAGGCCTTAGTTGCGGCTGATTTGGCTGTGTTCAAACTAACCATTACAGGATATTAACAATTCTTCGTTAATACTTTTTTAATGCCTATTTCAGTGTTTACTTATGCCCTTGTATCTTTGTCTTTTTACACTCACTGATGGGTGGGTTGGTCTTTTTTGGGCATCATCAACCATCCACCCCTCAGCCGCTTTCAACTGCGATCAGCATCGGCCCCAAAGCCAACGTTACCATCACCCTGCTTCCGCACTTGGAAAGCTATGCTGGAAGCCCGAAAGCGGCCGCTAAACCAGCCATCGCGCGCAACACCGCGAGACTAGTCGTCCACCGCCTTCAGCAAGCGGCGCTCCATCGGGGCGAGCACATTGGCCAGATCATGGCCGCGCTTGATCACTTGTCCGTGCTCCCCGAACAGCGTCCACATGCCCTGTTTGGAACGCAAGGCAGGCCGCTTTTCGAGCCGTGCCTGCGGGCGTTCAGCGGTGCGGCGGAAGGCGGCAAAGGTGGCAGCGTTCCTGTCAAAATCCATGGCGTAATCGCGCCATTCGCCCGCGGCGACCATCCGCCCATAGAGATCGAGAATACGGGTCAGCTCGGCCCGTTCAAACCCCACCTGCCCCGGCACACGGCCCGGAAAGGCGACAATCTGCCCGTTGCTCGTCGCGGAATCGCGCGCGCTCATCAATCCTTGGTTCCGCTGCGCAAGGCCGCGATATCAGCCGCTTCGGCGGGCCGCATGGCCGCGCGCAGCTCCGCCATTTCCGCACGCAAGGCCGCGAGTTCGGCTTCGAGCTTTTCGACACAATCGCCGCGCGGCCGGCCCTGTTCATCGCAGGGTGGATCATTGCACGGCGTGCCATAGGGAATGAATTCGCGCAGCCATTGTTCGGCGGGCACCAGTGTCGAGCGCGCTTTCAGGCCGATCATGGTCGCACCCGCGGGGACATCATCCGTCACCACCGCATTGGCGCCGACCCGCGCCCTTTCGCCGACCACAATCGGCCCGATGATCTGCGCGCCCGAGCCAATGATCACATTGTCCATCAAGGTCGGGTGCCGCTTGCCGCCCTTGCCGCTCGTCGGATTGGTGCCGCCCAGCGTGACACATTGATAGATCGTGACATTATCGCCGATCTCGGCAGTCTCCCCGATCACGGTGAAGCCATGGTCGATGAAGAAATTCTTCCCGATCCGCGCGCCGGGATGGATGTCGATCGCAGTCAGCAAGCGCGAGAGGTGGTTCACCAGCCGTGCCAGGAAATAGAGCTTGGCCTCGAACAGCCAATGCGCGACGCGGTGAAACCCGAGCGCCCAGACGCCAGGATAAAGCAGGATCTCCCAGCGCGAGCGCGGCGCCGGATCGCGCGCCTGCACAGAGTCGAGATAGCTGATCAACCGCTCGAACATCGCTCTTCAATCCCACCAATCGGATGGCAATGCAATCATCGCCTTACAACAGGCGCTGCTGTTCCGGCCCCTGGAGGGCTTCAAGAGCGGCGCGCCACACAGACATGGTGGCTGGGCTCTGGCGTTCAAGACTGATGCGATCAATCTCTGCCACCAGCGCTTCGAGCGCGGCAAAGCTGCGTTCGCAGCGCGGCACCAGATAATCCGCCGCGCCTTCGGGCAGGGAAAGCCCGCGCTGCTCGGCGAGCGCGTGCAGCAGTTCGGCTGCCATCGCGTCGTCCGGCTCGGTGATGGCGAGGTGCAAGGAGCCGCCGATGCGCGAGGCCAGATCGGGCAAGGCAATCGCCCAGCCGCCCGCCTCTGCATCGCGGTTGACGATGATCAACAAGGCCTCGCCAAAGCGCGCGCCGCCTTGCTGCACTGCATTCCAGCGATGGAACAGCGCGGTTTCATCGAGGGTTTCGGCGTTATCCATCACCGCTACGGGGATCGTCCCGCCCTGCCCGGCAACCCAGCGCCCGATCAGCGACTTGCCCGACCGCGGCGGCCCGGTCAGCACCGCGACCCGGAACGGCCAACTCGCCGCATCGGCCAGCGCCTCGATCACGCGGGCATTGGCGTTGCCCATCACCAGCCGCTGCGGTTCGCGCCCCGCATGCCCGGCCAAGGGCAAGGCAATCTGCGACGGCGATACAAACAGCGAGGCGTGATCGTGGGGCACGGGGTGCAAGCTCGCCCCGCCTAGCGGCTGATCGCGAGCGCGTTCTGGCCCTGCCGCACGGTGAAACCGCGCACCTGCAAGGCTGCGGCGAGTTCTTCCTGCGTGCCGGCAAAGCTCACGCTCATCACCGATGTGCCGCCCACCGCCGTGCTGGTCACGGTGACGCCGCGCACCCCTGCCAGACCACGCACCGCACCAAGGCTGCCGTCAAAGGCGCCCGCATCGGGGGTTGCGAATTGCACCACGATGGTGCGGGCTGCGACCGCGCCCGGAATGGGGTTAGTCACCGGCTGGGCCTCGATCCGCGGCGCATCGACCGCCGCACCGGCCGCCGCGGCAGCGCGCGCCGCCGCGTCGCGGGCCTGCACCGCGCGCCCGATTTCGATAAGGCGCTGGATCGCCGGGTCAATCGCCCCGCCGCCGCCCATCCGCAAGGTGGGATCGGGCCGCAGCTTGCCCTCGGCCAACGCGGCGACAAAAATGCTGTCGAGCCGTGTCACCGCATCCGACAGCATCGCCGGGAGTTCATCAGGCCCGGGGGCTTCGAGTGTGAAGCTGCCAAGCACTTCGCTATCCGGGCCGTGGCGCGCAGTGAACGTGCCTGTGATCGGACCACCGGGAAAGGTGTGTTCGAGCCTGGCAAAGGGCATCACCACGTCCGAGGCAGCATATTGATCGAGCGTGGTGCGCCACCATGTCCGGCTGCGCCGTGTTGTCTGTCCGAAATTGATTAGCAGCGAATCGCGCCCGGCCCCGCTCGGGCGGACGTAATCAATCCGGCTCGACCCCGGATTGAATTCGGCCCACGCGCGCTGCCATGCATTGCGCAGCTCAAAGGTGGTGAAACTGCCCCCGCTCGCCAGCACCGGGATCACCAGCATCGGCGCCGAGCGCGCGGCTTGCTGCGCCCCGCCAAGAAAACCCCCCGCGCGCTGGCGATCAAACACCACGCCGAGCGTGGCGATATAGCGCTTGGGGCCAAGCCGCTCTTTCTCGATCACGATGGCGGCCACCAGCGAGTCAAGCTGGGCATCGGGCAATTTCGGCCCGCCCGCCTTGGCCCACGCCTTGCGCTGCGCGTCGCGCCAGCCTTCGGCACGGGCTTTTTCGGCATTTTCGGCGGTCACATCGACCGTGATCCCGCGCACTTCGATATCCGCGCTGGCAGCGGTGGGCGCGATCCCGCGATCACCCGAAACCTGTGCCAGCACCAGCGCATAAGTGCCCCCCAGCAGTGCCAGCGCGAGCACGGCGCCCGCGCCCGTGCGGCTGGCTGCGGGCCAGCGCACCGGGGAAAAGGCCTTGGCGAAGGGCGGGCGAGAAGGGGTTGCAAGACCAGTCATGGGGAAAATCGCTCATCCTTTGCCCAATGGCGAGTGGAATTCCAAGCGCGAAAGGCTAAAGACCGTGCATGAGCACCACCAACTCCCCCTACACCTATGCCGATGCCGGCGTTTCGATTGCTGCGGGCAACGCGCTGGTCAAGGCGATTGCCCCGCTGGCGAAGGCCACCGCTCGGCCCGGCGCAACCAGCGAATTGGGCGGGTTCGGCGGCTTCTTCGATCCCAAGGCTGCGGGCTATTCCGATCCGCTGCTGGTGGCGGCCAATGATGGCGTTGGCACCAAGCTCAAGCTCGCGATTGATCACAACCGCCACGACACTGTCGGGATCGATCTGGTGGCGATGTGCGTCAATGATCTGATCGTGCAAGGGGCCGAGCCGCTGTTCTTCCTCGATTACTTCGCCACCGGCAAGCTCGAAAACGGGGTGGCCGAACAGGTCATCGCAGGCATCGCCGAAGGCTGCAAGCTGGCCGGCTGCGCGCTGATCGGCGGCGAAACCGCGGAAATGCCGGGCATGTATGCCGCGGGCGATTATGACCTTGCGGGCTTCTGCGTCGGCGCGGTGGAGCGCGGGGAACAATTGACCGGCGACAAGGTCGCGCCCGGTGATGTGCTGCTTGGCCTTGCTTCGTCCGGCGTCCATTCCAACGGCTATTCACTGGTGCGCCGTCTGGCAGCGGACAAGGGCTGGAAGCTCGAACGGCCGGCGATCTTCGATCAGGAACGCCTGCTGATCGATGCGCTGATGGCGCCGACCCGGATTTATGTGGCGAGCCTCTTGCCGCTGATCCGCGGCGGCCTGATCCACGGCCTTGCCCATATCACCGGCGGCGGGCTGCTCGAGAATATCCCGCGCATCTTGCCGCAAGGCGCGCATGCCATGGTCGATGCCGACCTCTGGCAGCAGCCTCGCCTGATGGCATTCCTTCAGGCACAGGGCGCGATCGAGCCCGAAGAAATGGCCCGCACCTTCAATTGCGGGATCGGCATGGTGGTGGCCGTTTCAGAAGACAAGGCCGCCGAGGTCACCACGCGGCTCGAAGCGGCGGGCGAGACCGTGTTTGCCGTCGGCCGGATCGAGACCGGAGAGACAGGCTGCACCGTGCGCGGTTCGGTGGAGACATGGTCGGCCAAGGCGGACTGGAGCGCAACGCATCTTGGCTAACTCCCGTCACCCTGAACTTGTTTCAGGGTCCATTGGGCCACAAAGAACCTGTGGTGCTTCGGGGAGAAATGGATGCTGAAACGAGTTCAGCATGACGGATAGTGCAGCATGACCGATAAAGCCAAAATCGCCATCTTCATTTCCGGCGCGGGCACCAACATGGCGGCCCTGCTTTATGCCAGCCGCATGCCCGCCTGCCCCTATGAGGTCGTGCTTGTCGCCAGCAATGATCCGGCCGCACCGGGGCTTGCGCTCGCGCAGCTCGAAGGGCTTGCCACCTTTGCCCTGTCGCACAAGGGCATGACCCGCGCCGATCACGATATCGCGATGGAACAGGCCGCCATCGCTGCCGGTGCCGAGGTTATCGTGCTGGCCGGTTACATGCGCATCCTGTCGGAAGAATTTGTCGCACGCTGGCAGGGCCGGATGCTCAATATCCATCCTTCGCTGCTGCCCAAATACAAGGGCCTTGATACCTTCGCCCGCGCCATCGCGGCGGGCGATAGCCATGCCGGCGCAAGCGTGCATCTGGTGACGGGCGAGCTCGATTCGGGCGAGGTTCTCGCACAGGCTGAGGTCGCGATCGCGCCCGGTGATACGCCTGCCAGCCTGGCCGAACGGGTGCGGCTGGCCGAACACCAGCTCTTCCCGCGAGCGGTGGCCGATTACGTCTCGCGCTGGCGCAATCCGGCATGGCTGCTCGAACAGGTACGCGCCCGTGCGCTTGCCCTGCCCGAAACGGGCGAGCAGGAAAGCTTCGGCTCGCAAGGGTTCCGGGTCGGCGAAGGCAAGTCCGGCAAATATTTCGCCTATTTCACTGATCGCCCGCACGGGCACGAACGCATCGCCCTGCTCGTCAAGGTCAGCGGGCCGGAAGAGATGGCGAGCCTGATCGAGGATCAGCCCGATATCTATTTCAAGCCGGCCTTCTACGGCGCGAGCGGCTGGATCGGCATGGTGCTGGATCGGCGCGATCTCGATTGGGATGATGTCACCGCCTGGCTTGAACGCAGCTGGCGCGCGGTCGCGCCGAAGCGCCTGACGCGGCTGATGGACATTGCGGACGCTTTCTGATGGCGCGACAGCCTCCGCCCCGCCCTCACCTGCTCGCGCGCGGCAAACGCGCCGATCAGGCCAATGCGATTCTCGGCAAGGCATGGGACAAGGGCTGGCTGCCGCCGCCCGCACTTGATCCCGATACCCTGCGGCGCATCGCGGCCAAGCCCTTTGGCCCTCGCGCCGATGCCGCAGAGCATAGCGCGCGCAGCGCCGAGGATGTCGCAGATTTCCGCGAACGCCTCTCCCGGATGTGCGACAGTGTGCGCAGCGAAGCCGATCTCAACCCGCTTGGGCAAGCCATGGCTTTTGGCCAGTTGCTGCGCACGGTCAAAACACGGCTGGCGCTGGGGGATCTGTGGTCAAAGCGCCCCGAATTGCTCGCCACCCGGCTCGCCCCGCCGATCATCGTCATTGGCCACATGCGTTCGGGCACGACCCGCATCCACAAGCTGCTGGCGGCGGACCCGGCTCATTCGCACACCCGCTACTGCGATGCCTATCATCCGGTGCCCGCACGGCGCGGAGTGAATCGGGCCAAAGCCACTTTCGAGCTGGCGATGTTGGGCGTGCTCAACCCGTGGATGCAATCGATCCACCCGATGGCCCCCGCCGAGGTCGAAGAGGAATTGGCGTGGATTTCGTCGGCGCTGCATCATTCGATCTACGAATCGCAGTGGCGCATCCCGGCCTATTCCGCGTGGAGCGAAGCCCGCGATCCGGCACCGATCTACCGCGAATTCCTGCGCATGTTCCGGACCGACGCCGCGATCCGCGGGATTGCTGGCAAGCCGCGCGTGCTGAAGGTGCCTGCCTTTGCCGAAGATCTCACCACCCTGCTCGCGCTACTGCCCGATGCGCGGCTGGTGCTGGCCGAGCGCGATCATGCCGCGGTGCTGAAAAGCGCCGTGTCGCTCGCCGCGAACCAGATGGCGATCCAGTCCGACACTTGCGATCTTGCCCAGATCGAAGCCCTGTGGCGGCACAAGATTGCGCTGCGCGAAGAACGCCTTGCGGCAGCGCTGGCCACTTGGCAAGGCCCGGTCGCGCGGCTCGATTTTGCGCAGCTCAACAGTGATTGGGAAGGCGCGATCCGCAGCTGTTACAGCGCGCTCGGCCTTGCCCTGACCCCGGCAGCGCTTGGCCAGATGCGCAAGGTCATGGCCGCGAGCGCCAGCGGCCATCACCACGCTCATGCCGCGCAACTGGCGGGGTTCAACAGCGTGAGCGCGCCATAGCAAAAGGGCCGCCCCTCGCGGGACGGCCCTTTGGATTGGCTAGTCTGAAAAGCCTTAGCCGACGATTTCTTCCGGCTTGAAGAAGAAGGCGATTTCGATCGCGGCGTTTTCTTCCGAGTCCGAACCGTGGACAGTGTTTTCACCGATCGAGAGCGCCAGCTCCTTGCGGATCGTGCCCGGCGCTGCGTCTGCCGGATTGGTCGCGCCCATCACTTCGCGGTTCTTGGCAACAGCGTCTTCGCCTTCGAGCACCTGCACCACCACCGGCTCGCTCATCATGAAATCGACGAGTTCACCGAAAAAGGGGCGCTCCTTGTGCACCGCGTAGAAGCCTTCGGCCTGCTCGCGGGTCATGTGGATGCGCTTCGACGCGACAACGCGCAGGCCGGCGTCTTCCAGCATCTTGGTGACCGCGCCGGTCAGATTGCGGCGGGTGGCATCGGGCTTGATGATCGAAAAGGTGCGGGTAACCGCCATGAGTATTCGTCCTTGCTTGTGGGATCAGGGGGGGAGGCTTGCCAGCGCTGCAAACACCGCGCCGGATGAACTGGCCGCGCCCCTAGCGGCGGACGTGCATTTGTTCAAGCCTTAGCAGACAGGCCGGATCGCTTACCCGCCTGCGCCCTTGCCGAACACAAGCTGGCCGCTGGTCTTGCCATCGACCACAGCACCGGTGCTCACCATGAAGCTGGCGCCATCGCCCGCACGCTTGCCCGAAAGCATCATGGTCTCGTTCATGGTCGCTTCGAGCTCAATCGCATAGCCCGCTTTCTCGGCCTGCGCCTTGAAATGAGCGATGATCGCAGCGGCCTTCGCCCCCGCTTCGAAAGTCACCATCGTGCCGGCACCATCGGGCTGGTTGACCACTGTGTTGGTGACGACGGTGGAGCCGGGAAAGAGGCTGAACCCGTCGGGCAGCGAGATCGGCACGGATTGGCCGGAGCGCATGGTGGCATCACCATCAGGCGTCTTGATGGTCATGGTGGTCTCGCCGCTGGCTTCATCGATGCGGTATTCGGCCGTTTCGCCGTCAGACGTGGTGATCGTGCCGGACTGTTCAGAGCCGCACGCGGCCAGCAGCGCGCTGGCGCCCGTCAGCATGAAGGTGATGAGATAGCGCATGGTCGCTCCCCCTGTTGAGCAAGCCGGAGCATTGCTGATCGGCGGACCGGACGCAAGCCTTCAGCGTTTCTTGACCCAGCGGCCGTTTTCCTGCGCGAAGTAAGCCCGCTCGACATCCTCGCGGCCATCCTGCGCGCTCCACGCTTCGCGCGCATGGGGCGCGCCATCGGGCGGGAACAGCAGGAAGACGCGGGCAAAGCCCGCGGCCTCGCGGAAGCGCCCGTCGGCCAGCACCAGATGGCTCGCACCATTCGGGGCTGCGACATCATCGGACAGCAGGATCGGCTGGCGCTCTGCCCCGGTCGCGCCCGCCTCGCCATGGGCGAGAAAGCTCTCCGGCCCGGCCTGCCACAAGGCGCGGGAAATGCTCTCGCGCTGGGCGGCGTCCGCGCTGACAACCAGCAAGCGCGCGCCTTCATCCCGCACGCGCCTCGCGATCAGCGCCACGACTTTCTCGACGGGATCATCCGTAACCTGCCAGAAATCGAGCTTGGTCACGCGGCGGCGCCCTTCCCCCGGCGGCACCGGTCGGAACAATATTTTACATTCTCCCAGTCGCGCTCCCACTTCTTGCGCCATGTGAAAGGGAGCCCGCAGGCAAGGCAGGTCTTGGTCGGCAGATCGGACTTCTTGCGCATCTTTGGGATGGCGAAATCTCCTCGCTATCCTTCCAGCACATCGCGCGCAAAACGATCGAGCAGGCGCACGCCATAGCCGGTTGCGCCCTTGTCCCAGCTATGGCCCGGTTTGTTCGACCACACCATGCCCGCGATATCGAGATGCGCCCACGGGGTGCCGTTCTTCACAAAGCGCTGGAGGAACTGCGCCGCGGTGATCGAGCCGGCCTCGCGCGGGCCGATATTCTTGATATCGGCAATCGGGGAGTCGATCAGCTTGTCGTAGGCCGAGCCGAGCGGCATCCGCCACAGCTTGTCGCCAGTGGCCTTGCCCGCGGCATCAAGCTGGGCCGCCAGCGTATCATCATTGGCGAACATTCCGCCATATTCATGGCCGAGCGAAATGATCATCGCGCCCGTCAGGGTGGCGAGATCGACCATGCGCGCGGGATCATACTGTTCCTGCACCCAATGGATCACATCGCACAGCACCAGCCGCCCTTCGGCGTCGGTGTTGAGCACTTCGACGGTCTGGCCGCTCATCGTGGTGACAACATCGCCGGGGCGCTGTGCCTTGCCATCGGGCATGTTCTCGACCAGCCCGACAACGCCGATGATGTTGGCCTTGGCCTTGCGGGTGGCGAGCGCCAGCATCGCCCCGGCGACAGCGCCCGCGCCGCCCATATCCCACTTCATGTCTTCCATGCCCGGTCCGGGCTTGAGCGAGATCCCGCCGGTGTCGAAAGTCACGCCTTTGCCGATAAAGACAGTTGGCTTCTCGCCTGCCGCGCCGCCATTCCAGCGGATCGCCAGCAGCTTGGATTCGCGCTCAGAGCCTTGCCCGACGCCGAGCAAGGCACCCATGCCCAGCGCGGTCATTTCGGCTTCGCCGAGCACGGTCAGCTCTGCGCCCGTCCCAGCGAAAGCCTCTTCACAGGCGGCGACAAAGGTGGCGGGATAAAGCAGGTTCGCCGGCTCGGTCACCAGCTTGCGGGTGAACTCCTCCCCGGCAGCAAGCGCCGCCTCGCGGGCCCATGCCTCGGCCGTTCCGGCGGGCGCACCCACGACATGCACCGTGGCAAGACTGGGCTTCTTGTCGGCGGCCAGCTTGGTGCGATAGGCGTCATGACGCCAACCGCGCAGACGCAAGCCGAGCAGCACCGCCGCCGCATCCGGCGCGGTAAGACCTGCCCCGGCAAGGTCCAGCACCATCTCGGTCTCGCCCGAGACGAGATATTTGGCCGTAAGCGCCGCGCCCGCCTTTTCGAGGTTGAGCATGCGATCCGTCGCGGTCCTTTCGCCGGCACCGGCCAGCGCGATGCGGCGCAGCGCGCCGTTGTCCACGGTGAACCCCTCGAACACCTGACCGACCCGGCCACCAAACCGCGCGGCAGCGGCCCCTTCGCTGAGGGCCGCGTCAAGCCCGGCCAGCGCTTCGCCCTGGTGGGTGATCCGCGCGATCAGGCGGACAGAGGCGGGCGTGGTGTCGGAAATGAGGATCTGCATGGGGTCTCCGCAAGAAAAGAGCTTGGCTGGCCGCAGGGGGTGCACGGCCTGCCGCGCGCCAAAGAGGTCGGCTCAGGCAAAGCACGAAAGGCCTTGATCAAACGCGATTGCGATTAAGCGCGAGCGGTGCAATAGGCAAGCCATGTCGGGCGGAACCTCGGGCAGCGCGCGCTTTAGCACAAAGCCAGGCTGGCGCGCAGCAGCGCGGCGGTCTGCCTCGCCGCTTGCTCTCCTGCTGGCCGCTGCATCAGCCACCCCGGCCTTGGCCGAAGATGCGGCCAGCCCCGCCGAAGATCTGGCCGAAAGCATGGCGGGCGAGGTCATTGATTTCGAGGCCGAGCAACTTTCCTACGACAATGAAAGCGATGTTGTCACCGCACGCGGCAATGTCGTGCTGCGAAGCAAGGATCGCTCGGTCAGGGCCGATGAAGTCACCTGGGATCGCCGGGCCGGTTCCATCCTGGCCAATGGCAATGTCCGGCTGGTCGATGAAAGCGGCAACCAGCTTTTCACCGAAAGCATCGCGCTCAATGATCAGTTCGAAGCGGGCGCCATGGCCGATCTCCTGATCGCCTTGCGGGCGGGCGGCAGGCTCGCGGCGCGTTCTGCTGCCCGCAGCGAGGATGGCACCACCATCCTTACCGATGCCGCCTACACCGCCTGCGCGATCAGCGATGCCGAAGGCTGCGCCAAGAACCCGAGCTGGCGCATCACCGCGCGCAAGGTGATCTATGATCAATCCGCCAACCGGGTGCGGTTCCAGGGCGCGATGGTCGAATTGTTCGGCGCCCGCATCCTGCCCCTGCCGGGTCTTGCGCTGCGCACCGACGGCAAGGCGGAAAGCGGCTTTCTGGTGCCCGATTTCCGCATCACTGCGGTCAACGGGATCGAGGTCAGCGGCGAATATTACTGGCGGCTTGGGGATAACCGCGATCTCAAGCTCGGCGCCTATGTCTTTTCGAGCGTGGCACCGATGGCCAGTGCCCAATGGCGTCACCTCACCGACAAGGGCGCCTATCAGATCACCGGGTTCGTCACCGCGAGCGACCGCGCCTCCGACCTGACGGGCGGCGCAGGGTTCGAGAATGATCCGCGCGGCTATCTCGATGCCAATGGCCGGTTCCAGTTCACGCCCGAATGGAGCCTCACCGGGTCGATCCGCGTTGCCAGCGACCGCACCTTCCTGCGCCGCTACGATCTCAGCCGCGAAGACCGGCTGCGTTCGGTGGTCAATCTCGAGAGGATTGACGAGAAGTCCTACCTCTCGATTGCCGGCTGGGCGACGCAGACGTTGCGCATCATTGCCGATCAGGGCCAGATCCCGATTGCCCTGCCCGCGATGGATTACCGCCGCCTCGTCGATGATCCGGTGCTGGGCGGGCGCATCCAGTTGCAGGCCAACACGCTCGCGCTGGTGCGCACCGACGGGCAGGACACCCAGCGCGCCTTTGCCGCCGCCAAGTGGGATCTGCGGCGGATGACGGGGCTTGGGCAGGTGGTGACACTCACCGCATTGCTGCGCGGCGATATCTACAACACGCAGGACACGCTTTCGACCATCACCGAAGTCTATCGCGGGCGCGAAGGCTGGACCGCGCGCGGCGTCGCCACCGGCGCGATTGATATCGAATGGCCCTTTGTCGGCGAAGCCTTCGGCGGCACCCAGGTGCTCAAGCCGCGCGTGCAATTTGTCGCCAGCCCGCAGACCCGCAATCTCGCTATCCCCAACGAGGATTCGCGCGCGATTGATCTGGAAGATTCCAACCTCTTCGCGCTCAATCGCTTTGCCGGTTATGATCGCATCGAAGATGGCGCGCGTATCACCTGGGGACTCGATTGGGAGCTGACCCGGCCGGGTCTGCGCGTCAAGACAACCATCGGCCAATTCTACCGGCTGGAAGAACAGAACGACATCTTCCCCGTCGGCACCGGCCTGCCGGATCGGGTGTCGGATTTCGTGGGCCGCACCGAAGTGCGCTTCGGCAATCTTGTCAGCCTGACCCACCGCTACCGGCTCGACAAGGACAATTTCATCATGCGCCGCAACGAGATCGATGCGGCGGTTGGCAGCGCGCGCACCTATCTCGAAATCGGTTACCTTCGGCTCAACCGCAACATTACCACTGTCGAAGACCTGGCCGACCGCGAAGAGCTGCGCGCTGCCGGGCGCATCGCCTTCGGGCGCAACTGGTCGGTGTTCGGATCGGGGATTTTCAGCCTGTCTTCGGCTGAAGACAACCCGTTCTTCGCGTTGGACGGGTTCGAGCCGATCCGCACCCGGATCGGGGTCGCCTATCAGGACGAATGCATGGAGTTCGGCGCGACCTTCCGCCGCGATTTCGTCACCGCCGGTGACGCGCTGCGCGGCAACACCTTCCAGATCTTCTTTGCGCTACGCAATCTGGGCTTCCGCTAGGCGTGAGGCTCAGATCAATTGGCACAGCGGGTAAAAGCCGCTAAAGGCGCGGCTGGCCGGGTAAGCCATCATCATCGCCGCGATAACTCAGCTTTCATTCAGCAAAGCGGCGATAAATCTGAATCAATCGCACGAACGGGATCGGGCGATTTCTTGGACCGGAACGGGATTACGCAGTGACATTGCCAGTCAAATCGCCAGTCAAATCGAAATTCTTCTACAAGGCCGGTGCAAGTCTGGTGCTGGCAGGCTTGGCCACGCTCGCCGTGGTGCCGGCGGCGGCTCCGGCGCAGACGGTGGCGGTGCCCACCGCCGATAATCCCTTCGGCCTGCCCGATGAAGTCACGCTGTTCGGCAAGGCCAATCCTGATGTTCGCACAGCGACCGCGGTGGTCAATGGCTATGTCATCACCGGCACGGATATTGACGAGCGCGTCGCGCTGGTCACATCGGCTTCGGAAGCCAAGGTCACCGACGAGGAATTGCTGAGGCTGCGCGTGCAAGTGCTGCGCAACCTGATTGATGAAACGCTCAAGGTGCAGGCGGCCCAAGCGCAGGACATCCCGGCCAAGCCCGAAGATATCGAACGCACCTATGCGCAGCTTGCCGAGCAGAACTTCGCGGGCGAGCCGAAGAAGATGGATGAATACCTGCGCTCGGTCGGTTCGTCGCCCAAGGCGTTGAAGCGCCAGATCCAGGGCGGGCTGGCGTGGGAAAACCTGATCCGTCGCAACATCATGCCCTTCGTCAATGTCTCGGCGGAAGAGGTCAATGACGTGCTCGCCCGGCTCGAGGCTTCGCGCGGGACGGATGAATATCGTCTCGGCGAAATCTACCTGTCGGCAACGCAGGAAAACCGCGCCGCCGTGCTCGAAAATGCACAGCGCATCATGCAGCAATTGCAGGCGGGCGGCAGCTTTGTCGCCTATGCGCGGCAATATTCCGAAGCGACAACGGCGGTCGTCGGCGGCGATCTGGGCTGGGTGCGGCTCGGCCAGCTGCCCGGCCCGCTTGCCAATGCCGTGCGCCAGCTCCAGCCCGGCCAGCTCAACGGTCCGGTCGAAATTCCGGGCGGTTTCTCGATCGTCTATCTGATCAACAAGCGGCAAGTGCTGATGGCTGATCCGAGCCAGGCAATCCTCAATCTCAAGCAGATCACGATCACCTTCGAGCCGGGCACCACCCAGCCCAAGGCCGAGGCAAAGATCGAGCAATTCGCGGATTTCATTGAGAGCATGCGCGGCTGCGCCGATGCTGACCGGGCGACCGAGGCTGTGGGCGCGCAGGTTGTTTCAAATGACCAGATCCTTGCCGCCAATCTGCCAGAGCAGCTGCGCAACATCATCCTCAACCTCCAGATCGGGCAGACCACGCCGCTGTTTGGCGGGGTCGAGGAAGGCGTGCGCGTGCTGATGCTGTGCGGGCGTGATGATCCCGAGGACAAGGGCGCCCCGACCTTCGCGGCGGTGATGGACCAGATCGAGCAGGAACGCATCAACAAGCGCGCCCAGCGCTATCTGCGCGACCTGCGTAACGACGCCTACATCGAATATAACTGAGCGTGAACGCAGCGCCTCTTGCCATCGCGCTGGGTGATCCGGCGGGGATCGGCCCGGAGGTGATCCTTGGCGCGTGGGCGCGGCTCAGGGCAGAAGGCCGCCTTCCGCCGCTGTTCGTTGTCGGCGGGCCGCAAGTGCTGGCGGCTGCGGCCACGCGCGCGCGGATCGATTGCCCGCTGGTGCCCATAGCCGATCCGGCCGAGGCGCTCTTTGCAATCGGGGCAGGCCTGCCGGTGATGGCCGGGCTCGATGCGCCCTACACGCCCGGTGCACCCCAAGCCGATGGCGCGCGGCTCGCTCTGGCCTCGCTCACCTGGGCGACGCGGTTTGCGCTGTCAGGTGTCGCTGCCGGACTGGTGACCGCTCCGGTCGCCAAATCCGCGCTCGCGGCAATCGGCTTCGATTATCCCGGCCAGACGGAATTTCTCGCCGATGCCTGCGGCCTGCCCTATCGCGATGCGGTGATGATGCTGGCAGGGCCCTCGCTCAAAACCGTGCCGCTGACGGTGCATGTCGCGCTGGCCGAGGTGCCTGCCCTGCTCTCCCCCGATCTCATCACCCACAAGGCGCGGATTGTCGCCGCGGCGCTGCGCCGCGATTTCGGGATTGCCGAACCCCGCTTGGGCATAGCGGCGCTCAATCCCCATGCGGGCGAAGGCGGGCAATTCGGTGCTGAGGAAGCGCGCATCATTGCGCCGGCCATCGCCAGCCTGCGCGCCGAAGGGATCAACGCCATCGGCCCGGTGCCGGGTGATGCCCTGTTCACACCGCGCGCGCGCACTGGCTATGATGTTGCCCTTGCGATGTATCATGATCAGGCGCTGATCCCGATCAAGACGCTCGATTTCGACGAGGGCGTCAATGTCACGCTCGGCCTGCCGATCATCCGCACCTCGCCCGATCACGGCACTGCCTTTGACATTGCCGGGCAAGGCGTGGCCGATCCGGGCGCGATGGCAGCGGCGATCCGCATGGCGAGCGCGATGGCAGCATCGCGGGCAAAGGCTTGATCCCGTTCGTGCCGAGCGCAGTCGAGACACCAGCCGCAGCCTATCGACTTCGCGCGAGGCGAACGGGTAGGACGCTCCGGTGAACACGCCGAACCTTCCCCCCATCCGCGAGGTTATCGCCCGCCACGGCCTCGCTGCCTCGAAGGCGCTGGGGCAGAATTTTCTGCTCGACGAACAGCTTCTTGATCGGATCGCCGCGCTGCCGGGGAGCCTTGAAGGCGAGCAGGTGCTCGAAGTCGGCCCCGGCCCCGGCGGCCTGACCCGTGCGCTGTTGCGCGCCGGGGCGAAGGTCACCGCGATCGAGATGGACCGCCGCTGCCTGCCCGCGCTGGCCGAATTGGGAGAGGCGTTTCCGGGCCAACTGACGGTGATCGAAGGCGATGCCCTCAAGCTCGATCACGCGGCGCTGATGGGCGGGGCACCGTTTCACGTGCTTTCGAACCTGCCCTATAATGTCGGCACCGCGCTGTTCGTGCGCTGGCTCGGCGGAGAGGCATGGCCGCCGCTCTGGCAGTCGCTCACCCTGATGTTCCAGCGCGAAGTGGCCGACCGGATCGTGGCAGGAGCAGGCGAGGATGCCTATGGCCGCCTCGCCGTGCTTGCCCAATGGCGCGCCGAAGCGCGTCTCGCGATGAAAGTCCACCGCAGCGCCTTCACCCCGCCCCCCAAGGTGATGAGCGCGATTGTCAACGTGACCCCCGCCCCCATGCCCGAGGGAGTCTCGGCCCGCACCCTCGAACGCCTTACCGAAGCCGCCTTCGGCCAGCGCCGCAAGATGCTGCGCCAGAGCCTCAAGGGCGTGCCGGGGGCGCTGGAGGCCCTTGGCCAGCTCGGCATCGACGAAACCCGCCGCGCTGAAACCCTCAGCGTGGCGGAGTTTGTCGCGCTGGCGAAAGCGCTCTCCTGATGTATTTCCCGCATGCCTTCACCGCAGAAATCGTCCAGCACGACGTCGGCTCCGAGCGTTATCGCTACGCCGTCATCTTCGTGCCCGAAGAGGTGAAGGCCAACCTCCCACTCGCCACATACCCCAAGCTGCGGATCAGCGGGGAGGTGGACGACCACCCGATCGAGGCGGCGCTCACCCCGGTGCGCGGGGAGCACTACATCCTGCTCTCGAAGAAGCTCCTTGCCGCCATCGGCAAGGGCCTCGGCGATGAGGTCCAACTGCGCTTTCGCATTGCCGATCAGGACGCGGTCGACGTGCCCGAGCGGCTCGAGGCTGCCCTCGCCCGCGACGCTGCGATGCGCGCGCTATGGCAGGCGGCGACGCCCGGCAAGCAGCGCGCGCTCGCCTACATGGTAGCTTCGGCCAAGCGCGCCGCAACGCAGGACCAGCGGATCGACAAGGTCGCCGCGGTGCTGCGCGGCGAGATCGACCTCAACGGCAACCCGCTGACCTAGACTGCCTTCTTCCGCAGCCGCCAAGCATGTAGCAGCGGCTCGGTATAGCCGCTCGGCTGCTCGACGCCCTTGAAGATCAGGTCCTTCGCCGCGCTGAAAGCTGGGCCGTTCTCGTTGCCAGTCAGCGGCACATAGAGCGGATCGCCCGCGTTCTGTGCGTCCACTTTTGCGGCCATGCGGGTCAGGCTGTCCATCACCTGACCTTCCGTGATCACCCCGTGGAGCAGCCAGTTAGCGATGTGCTGCGAGGAGATGCGCAAAGTCGCGCGGTCTTCCATCAGGCCCACATCGTTGATGTCGGGCACCTTAGAGCAGCCCACGCCCTGATCCACCCAGCGCACCACATAGCCGAGCAGCCCCTGGCAATTATTGTCGAGCTCCTCGGCGATCTCCGCTTCCGACCAGTTCGTGCCCTCGGCCAGTGGGATGCTGAGCAGCGCATCAAGGCCCATCGGCTCCGGCAAGGTCTTCTGCACCGCGAAGACATCCTCCTGATGGTAATGCAGCGCATGGAGCGTCGCGGCGGTGGGGGACGGCACCCATGCGGTATTCGCCCCGGCGCGCAGGTGGCCGATCTTTTCGACCATCATCTGCCCCATCAGATCGGGCGCGGCCCACATGCCCTTGCCGATCTGCGCCTTGCCCGACAGGCCGTGCTTGAGGCCGATGGCAACATTGCGCGCCTCATAGGCCTTGAGCCAGTCGCTGCCCTTCATCGCGCCTTTGCGCAGCATCGGCCCGGCGCGCATCGAGGTGTGGATCTCGTCGCCCGTCCGGTCGAGGAAGCCGGTGTTGATGAAGACGATCCGGTCCTTCACCGCATGGATGCAGGCGGCGAGGTTGGCCGAGGTGCGGCGCTCCTCGTCCATCACGCCGACCTTGATCGTGTGGCGCGGCAGGCCGAGCAGATCCTCAACTGCGTCGAACAAGTCATTGGTGAAGGCGCATTCTTCCGGCCCGTGCATCTTGGGCTTGACGATATAGATCGAACCGCAGCGCGAGTTGCCGAACTTGCCGTGGCCCTCAACGTCGAGTGTGCTGATCGCACTGGTGAAGACCGCGTCCATGATGCCTTCGGGCACTTCCGAGCCATCCGCGAGGTGGATCGCCGGGTTGGTCATCAAGTGGCCGACATTGCGCACGAACATCAGGCTGCGGCCGGGAAGCGAGTGCTGCGTACCATCGGGCGCGGTGTAGCGCTTGTCGCCCGCGAGCGTGCGGGTGAGCGTCTTGCCGCCCTTTGCGAAGCTTTCCGACAGATCGCCGCGGATGATCCCGAGCCAGTTGGTGTAGGCGAGCAGCTTGTCCTCGGCATCGACTGCGGCGACCGAATCCTCGCAATCGGCGATGGTGGTGAGCGCGGCTTCGACGATGATATCGGCGATCCCGGCCTTGTCGGTTGCGCCCACCGGCGTGTTCGAATCGAACACAACTTCGACATGCAGGCCGTTGTTTTTGAGAAGAATGCCCTTCTCCGTCTCGCCGACATAACTATCCGCATTTGCCAGCGTGAAACCCTCCCTGCCCGGCAGATCGACCCAGCTTGCACCGCCCGCGAGCGGGAAAGTCGCATCGAGGAACTGCCGCCCGCGCGCGATCACCGCTGCGCCACGCGCCTCATCATAGCCGCCGGGCTTGGCCGGGGCCGCATCCAGCGCGTCGGTGCCGTAGAAAGCGTCGTAAAGGCTCCCCCAGCGCGCATTCGCCGCATTCAGCAGGAAGCGCGCATTGAGGATCGGCACCACCAACTGCGGCCCCGCCATCGTCGCGATCTCGGGATCGACGTTCTGCGTGCCGATTTGAAAGTCACCCGGCTCGGGCACGAGGTAACCAATCTGTGTAAGAAATGCCTTGTAAGCCGCTGCATCATGAGGCTTTCCGCCATTGGCGACATGCCAAGCATCAATCTGCGCTTGCAGGCTCTCGCGCTTTTCCAGCAACGCCCGATTGCGCGGCGCAAACGCCGCCAGCAGCGCGGCAAAGCCCTGCCAGAATGTGCTGACATCCCGCCCCAGCGGCCCGAGCACTTCGGTTTCAAGGAAGCTGGCAAGCCGCGCATCAATCGCGATACCGGCGCGGGGGATCATGTCTGTCATCAGTGTCCTCATCGGTTGGATCAACCTGGGGAGGAGAGGACCGCCCGCGCCTATGGCGCAGGGGACAGGGGATTGCAACGGGTTGGACTGGCACAAAAGGCAGGCTAGAGTTGGCGCGTGTCTGGAATTGCAAATCTTTCAGCGATTGATGCAGCGGCCATGCTCGAACAGGTCGAAGCGTGGAGCGCGATCAACACTGGCACCGGCAATCTTGCCGGCCTCGCGCAGCAGGCCGCCACGCTGGCGGATGCCTTTGCGGCGCTGCCTGGCACGGTCGAATTGGTCGACCCTGCCCCCGTCACCGCGATTGCCGCTGATGGTACCGCTTTTGACAAGCCTCACGGCCAGCATCTGGTGATGCGTGTCCGCCCCCAGGCGAACCGCCGCATCCTGCTGACCGGGCACATGGACACGGTGTTTCCCGCCGATCACCCCTTCCAGCGTCTGCGCTGGCTCGACGGGGAGACGCTCAACGGGCCGGGCGTGGCCGACATGAAAGGCGGCATTGCGGTCATGCTACACGCGCTGATGGCGTTCGAGCAGACGGCCAGCGCCTCCGGCCTTGGCTATGATGTGCTGATCAATTCGGACGAGGAAACCGGCTCGCTCGCCAGCGCGGATCTGATTGCCGAGCTCGCCGCGGGCAAGCTGGCGGCGCTGACCTATGAACCCGCCGCCCTGCCCGATGGCACGCTGGCGCATGAGCGCGGGGGCACGGGGAACTACACGATTACCTTTACCGGTCGCATCGCCCATGCGGGCCGCAACCCGCACGAGGGGCGCAACGCGATCGTAGCGGCGGCTGACCTGATCCTGCGGCTGAAAGCGCTGGAAAACGCCGATATCACCATCAATCCGGCGAAGCTCGAAGGGGGCGGCCCCAATAATGTCGTGCCCGATCATGCCGTGCTGCGCTTCAACATACGCCCGAAAACGGTTGAAGCGGGCGCCCATTTCGATCACGCACTCAATCACTTGCTGATCGATATTCAGACCTTACATGACGTTTCGACCCATCGCTACGGCGGCGTCACCCGCCCGCCCAAAAAAGTCGATGCCAAGGCGCAACGCCTGTTCGATCTGGTGCGGGAATGCGGCGCGGAGCTGGGACAGGACATCCGCTGGCAATCCACCGGCGGCGTATGCGATGGCAATAATATCGCGGCCTGCGGCGTGCCGGTGGTTGATACCATGGGCGTGCGCGGCGGCGCGATCCATTCGCCGCAGGAATATCTCATCGTCCCCAGCCTCGCTGAACGCGCGGCGCTGTCTGCCCGCGTCATCGAGCGCCTGGCCCTAGGAGCAATATCGTGACCTTCCGTCTGCGCGCGGCGCGCCCTGCTGATCTCGAACATCTCTATGAGATGGCCAAGCTGACCGGCGGCGGCTTTACCAATCTGCCGCCCGATCGCGCGGCCTTGAACAGCAAGCTCGAACGCGCGGCGGCTGCCTTTACCCGCGAGGGCGATACGCTGGCAGATGAATTGTTCGTGCTGGTGCTCGAAAATGCCCGCACCGGCGCGGTGCGCGGCACCTGCCAACTGATGACCAAGGTCGGGCAGCGCTGGCCGTTCTATTCCTACCGGCTCAACACGTTGACCCAGTATTCGCAGGAACTCGATCGCACGGTGCGCGCCGAGCTGCTGAGCCTTGTCACCGATCTCGAAGGATCGAGCGAAGTCGGCGGGCTGTTCCTCCACCCCAATGAACGCGCCGGGGGGCTCGGCCTGCTGCTCGCCCGCTCGCGCTATCTGTTCATTGCGATGCACCGGGCGCGCTTTGCCGATCGCATTCTCGCCGAATTGCGCGGCATCATCGACGAGCGCGGCGGATCGCCCTTCTGGGACGGCGTGGCGGGGCGCTTTTTCGGAATGAATTTCCAGGAAGCGGATTACTTCAACGCGATCAACGGCAACCAGTTCATTGCCGATCTGATGCCCAAGCACCCGGTCTACATCGCAATGCTGGGCGAAGATGCGCGCAGCGTGATCGGCGTGCCGCACCCTTCAGGCCGGGCGGCGATGCGGATGCTCGAACTCGAAGGCTTCCGGCATGATGGCTATGTCGACATCTTCGATGGCGGCCCGACGATGGTGGCGCACACCGATCAGGTCACCAGCGTGCGCGACGCGGTGCAAGCCAAGGTGACGGACGTGACCGCCACCGAAGGCGAACGCGCGATCCTTGCCACCGGCCACCTTGGCACCTTCCGCGCCTGTTTCGGCGCGCGGCTGCTCGATGGCGAAGGCGGCATCGCGATTGATTCCGCCTCGGCCGATCTGCTCGATGTGCGCGAGGGCGATAGGGTGTGGAGCGTGGGGCGGTAAGGATTGCCCCAAACCCGTTCGGGCTGAGCTTGTCGAAGCCCCGCACTGTCTTCGGTGCCACGGGTCGAAAAGAAAAACGCCCCTTCGACAGGCTCAGGGCGAACGGAGATTTGTGACTGTGCTCACCGAAATCAATTTCGACGGGATCGTTGGCCCCTCGCACAATTACGCCGGGCTCAGCCTTGGCAATATCGCGAGTGCGAGCCATGCAGGCGATCCGTCCTACCCGCGCGCCGCCGCCTTGCAGGGGGTGGCCAAGATGCGCGGCAATCTCGCACGGCTCGGGGTGCAGGGCTTCCTGCTGCCCCTGCCCCGCCCCAATCGCGCCTTGCAGAGCGCGCTGGCGCTTGACGGTTCCGAACCGCCGCAATTGCGCGCCGCGCCGTGGTCCGCCTCGAGCATGTGGACGGCCAATGCCGCAACCGTCAGCCCGGCGCCCGATACCCGCGATGGCCGCTGCCATCTCACCCCGGCCAATCTCGTTACCATGCTCCACCGCGCGCAGGAATGGCCCGATACCAAGCGCCAGCTCGACATTGCCTTCGGGGACACAAAGCATTTCGCCGTCCACGATGCGGTGCCGCCAACTTTCGGCGATGAGGGCGCGGCCAATCACATGCGCCTGTGCGAAAGCCACGATGCGCCCGGCGTCGAGGTGTTCGTCTATGGCAAGACCGGCGGGCGCTTCCCGGCGCGTCAGCACGAACAGGCGAGCCGCCTTGTTGCTCGCGCGCACGGGCTCGATCCGGCGCGCACGGTCTTCATCGCGCAGAACCCCGAAGCCATTGCCGCTGGCGCCTTCCACAATGATGTGGTCGCGGTCGCCAATGGCAGGGTGTTGTTCACCCACGCCGAGGCCTTTGCTGATCAGCAGGCCGCCTATGCCGCGATCCGCGCCGCTTTCCCCGCGCTTGAGGTGGTGGAAGTGCCCGCGTCTGCCGTTAGCCTCACAGAGGCAATCCGGACTTACCTTTTCAACGCCCAGCTTCTGACCTTGCCCGATGGCAGCATGGCGCTGATCGTGCCCGAAGAATGCCGCGAAAGCGCCGCGGTATGGAGCTGGGTGGAGACGATGCTCGCCGGAAACGGCCCGATCCGACAGGTGATCCCGGTTGATGTGCGCCAATCGATGGCCAATGGCGGCGGCCCGGCCTGTCTTCGGCTGCGCGTGGTGTGCGATCCGGCCACGGTCGATCCGCGCTTTCTCCTCGATGATGCCAAGGCTGATGCGATCGAGCAGGTTATCGCTACGTATTGGCCGGAGCAGATTGACCCGTCGGATCTGGGCAGCGAAAGCCTTGCACGCACTGTTCAAGCTGCGCGGGCCAGGTTGCTCGAGATTCTTTTGCTTAACAAACTTGGTTAACAAATTTGCCAAAACCACAGTCACGGCAGTAGTGTCTTCACGAAGAGTCGCGGCGCGGGTCAAAATGTTGGCCTCAAGCGACGGGTCAGGTCGCGGAGGTGAGATGCTACGAAAAATCCGGCAGTTGTTCGTCATCAAGAACCGCTTTGAAGCCTATGCGATCATCTTCGCGCTCGCTTTGGGAGCAACATCGCGCGGCAGTGCCTATCTCGAACAATTTCCCGGATTTGGTGGCCAATTGTTGTTTCTGGCGACAACCGGCGCGGTGTTCCTCGGCGGAGCGAAGATCCTCGATTGCCTGCGGCTGGAACGGCAATTAAGCGAGCGCACCGTCGATCACAAGGACGATTGATCACACTTGAGGGGAGCCTGCGGGGCTGATTGGACCGCTTGATGCACCGTGGCGCCTCTCTAAAGCACATCAAAAAAGGTGGGGAATTCTTTTGACCACCTCCGGCCTTTGCCAGGGGGAGCAGGGCCCACTCGCCGCACGAAGCGTGCCGCCAGCCCACATCTGAAGGAGGGTGGGGGATTCTGTTGCTAGGCTCCGCACCTTTGCCGGGGGAGCAGGGCCGTGTCGCCGCCCGAAGCGTGCCGTCAGCCCACATATGAAGGAAGGTGGGGGATTCTGTTGCTAGGCTCCCCCGGGCCCCCGGTCTCCGATTCTGTTACCCGGTTCGGTCCGAACCGTGCTCTGGGCTTTGTAAATTCAGGCCGTTAGGCCGTCACATTACGCAGCGAGAGCAAGTGCTTCGTTGTCGTTGGCACTTATGGGTTTTGAGCCTTGAACGGGTTACTCAGCCCGGGCGAAAACAACGTCTTTCAACACACGTCGATCCTAGTTCGGCCCCGTCAGGAGGGGCGGCGCCCTTTTGCAAGGAGCCGCCGCTTCTGGTGGAGCCGCCGGGTACTGCCCCCGGGTCCGTTGTGCCTATTGCACGCCGCAGTTTATCGCCATAGTCGGTTGCCCGACGTGTCCCATATAGCGCGCCCAAGCTGAATGTGAAGTGGATGGGCCCTTGTTTGTGCGCGCCCCTCCGTCGGCCCTTTGGGCCGTCTGGCGCAGCCCTCTGGCCCGAACTTCACTTCTTCAGCGCGTCGCGGATCTCGGTGAGCAATTCCACCTCGGTCGGCCCGGCGGGTGCGGGCTCTTCGGGCTTGGCGAATTGCGCGGTGACCTTGTTCACATAGCGCACCATCATGAAGATGATGAAAGCAAGGATCAGGAAATTGATCACCACCGAGACAAAGGCCCCAAGCCCCAGCACATTGGCCCCTGCCTCGCGCGCGGCGGCAAGCGGTGTGCCCGGTGCCACGTCGCCCGAGAGCACGAGATAGCGGTCGGAGAAGTCGATATTGCCAAAGATCGCCCCCACGATCGGCATGATGATTTCATCGGTCAGCGATTTCACGATCGCACCGAATGCCGCACCGATGATGACCCCGACGGCCAAATCAATCACATTGCCCTTGGCAATAAAGGCCTTGAATTCCGCAAGCATGACTATCCCCTTCATGTCATAACCGCACTCTTTTGGCAGCCTCGTCGCGCCCTGCCAACCCATGCGCATTGTCCTTGCACCGCTTGAACCGGCAAAGCGGTGTGCTATATCCACAATACAGAACACGCGGCGCGCCCGAGCCTGTGGCGCGTGCGGTGCCTTGAGGAGACAGCACCCCATGAAGCTTACCAACCTTGTCCGCGGCGCGCTGGTCGCGGTGGTGGCGATGAGCCTTGCAGCCTGCGGGATCAACTCGGTCCCGGCAGCCGAGGAACAGGCCAAGGCCAAGTGGGCCGATGTCGAAGCGCAGTTCCAGCGCCGCTCGAACCTCATTCCCAATCTCGCTGAAGTGACCAAGGGCGCTGCCGAGAACGAGCGCACGATCCTTACCCAGGTGACCGAGGCCCGCGCCCGCGCCACGAGCGTCAATATCACCGCCGATGATCTGGATGATCCGGCCAAGATGGAGCAATTCGCCGCGGCACAGGGCCAGATCAGCCAGGGGATCGGTCGCCTGCTGGCGAGCTTCGAGGCCTATCCGCAGATCCAGTCGAACCAGAATTACCTCGCGCTGCAAAGCCAGCTTGAAGGCACCGAGAACCGCATCGCTGTCGCCATCCGCGACTACAACGAAGCGGTGCGCCAGTATAACACCACGATCCGCACCTTCCCCGATATCATCGGCGCCAAAGTGATCCACGGTGCCAAGCCGCTGGTGCCCTACAAGGCGGCATCGCCGGGAGCAGAGGTCGCGCCGACGCTTGATCTGACCACAGGTTGAGCGGCGTGATCCGCCCGATCAACCGGGCCATGCTTGCCCTGCTGGCAGTGCTGGCAGGGCTGCTGGCACCGGCTGTCTTTGCACCACTGGCAGCGCAGCCCAAGTTCCCTGAGCTGACGGGGCGCGTCGTGGACGAGGCGGGCATTCTTCCGCCCGAAGTCGAAACGCGGCTGACCGCGCAGCTCGAACAGCTCGAAACCACCACCCAGCGCCAGCTGGTGGTGGCCACCATCAGCGATCTCGATGGCTATGATATCTCGGATTACGGCTACCAGCTTGGCCGGGCCTGGGGCATCGGGGACAAGGAACGCAATGATGGCGCGCTGTTGCTGGTCGCGCCCAATGAACGCCGCGTGCGGATCGAAGTCGGCTATGGCCTCGAAGGCTATCTCACCGATGCGCTGTCCGCGCTGATCATCCAGAACACCATCATCCCGCGCTTCAAGGATGGCGATTTCCCGGGCGGGATCGAAGCCGGCACCGCCGCGATCATCGAACAGTTGCAACTGCCCCCGGAAGAGGCCGCAAAAATCGCGGCCAATGCGGGCAAGAAGCGCGCTGCCAAGAGCGGGATTCCGGTGGGGCTGATTTTCTTCGTGTTGTTTGTCTTCCTGTTCTTCATCCTCCCGATCATCCGCGCCGGCAAATCGCGCCGCTATGCCGCGCGCGGTGCCGGGCCGTGGGGTGATCGCCATGCGGCGGGGCGCAGCGCGCGCGACACCGCCACCGACATCATCCTGTGGGAAGTCGGCAGTGCCATCCTGCGCGGAGCCTTGTCCGGCGGCGGAAGAGGTGGCGGTGGTGGCTGGGGCGGCGGCGGCTTTGGCGGCGGTGGCGGCTCATTCGGAGGCGGCGGCGCCTCCGGGGGGTGGTGATGGCCTATCTCGATGAACGCGGCCGTGCGCTGGTCGCAGCCGCCGTGGCCGAGGCCGAAGCCGGTACATCGGGTGAGATCGTCACGATCCTCACCGATCAGAGCGACAGCTACAATGATGTCGCGGTGATGTGGGCGGCAGGCGCCAGCTTTGCCGCGATGAGCCTGTTTGCCTTCCTTCCCCGCCCCTTTCTCGATCTGTGGGATCGGCTGGTGGCAGGCTGGGGCCATCAATGGACAAGCGGCGAACTCGCCAGCATGGTGATCGCGCTGGGGCTCATCGCCTTTTGCGTGATGCTCGCGCTCCAGCAATATCAGCCGGTCAAGCTGGCGCTGGTGCCCGGCGCGCTCAAGACCGCGCGCGCCCACGCGGCTGCGATCCGGCTGTTCAAGGCCGGGACCGAACAGCGCACGAGCGATCACACCGGGGTGCTGATCTATCTGAGCCTCGCCGATCACCGCGCCGAAATCCTCGCCGACACCACGATCGCAGCGAAAGTCGCGCCCGAGGTCTGGGGTGAGGCGATGGGCGATATGCTGGTCGAAATCCGCAAGGGCCGCATTGCCGAAGGGCTTGCCGCAGCCGTGCGCGATGTGGGCTTCGTGCTCGCCCAGCACTTTCCCAAGCCGCAGGGTGATCGCAACCAATTGCCCGACGCGCTGATCGAAATCTAGGACAGCCCCGCAATGCCCACCCATCCCCTGCTCCCCCCGGCGGATGCCTTTGTGCGCGATCGCGATGCCGATGCCGGAGAGGAAGTCGTCTGGCCGGGCCGCTTTATCACCGCCAAGCGGCGCGGGCGCTGGGAATATGTCGGCCGTCCGCGCAACATCCGCGCGGCGGCCATCATCGCGCTTGATTGCGATGCTGATGGCACCCGCCATGTGATCCTTGTCAGCCAATACCGCGTCCCGCTCGGCCGGTTCTGTCTTGAAATCCCGGCCGGTCTGATCGGCGATCAGGCCGGATCGGAAGGGGAAAGCGCTCTGGCTGCCGCAGCGCGCGAGCTTGAAGAGGAAACCGGCTACCGCGCAGGCCAGCTTGAGATCATCGGCGAATTCTATTCATCCCCCGGCATGATCTCCGAATGCTTCACCCTGCTGCGTGCCACGCAGCTCGAACAGATCAGCGCGGGCGGCGGCGAAGGCGATGAAAACATCCTTGTCCACCGCATTCCCGTGGATGAGGTGGCGCCATTTGTTGCGGCATGGCGCGAAGCAGGCCACGCGGTGGATGTGCGGATTGCATTATTTCTCACGCAAGAATTTCTGGGAGAGTGAACATGGCAGGACGGGTGGCGGGCAAGCTCGCCTTGGTGACGGGCGGCGCACAAGGGCTTGGCCGAGCGCATTGCATCAGGCTCGCCGAAGAAGGCGCGCGGGTGCTGGCAACCGATATCAACGCCGCAGGCGCGGAGGAAACCGCCGCGCTCATCAATGAACGGCTGGGCGCAGGCACGGCTTTCGGGATGGGCCACGATGTCACGGATCCGGTGCAGTGGGAAGCGGCCGTCGAAGCCGCGCGCGCGCATCTCGGCGGGCTCAATGTCCTGGTGAACAATGCCGGGATCGGGGTCGCGGGCAATATCGAGACCTGCGAATTCGCGGATTGGCAGCGCTGCTTCGATATCAACGTGAATTCGATCTTCCACGGCTGCCAGAAGGCGCTGCCGCTGATGCGCGAGCACGCGCCGGGTTCGATCATCAATATCTCGTCGATCGCGGGCCTGATCGCGAGCGATACCATGCCCGCCTATAATGCCTCCAAGGCGGCGGTGTGGATGCTGTCCAAGTCGATTGCGCTCCACTGCGCCAAGAAGGGCATGCAGATCCGCTGCAATTCGGTGCATCCGACCTTTGTCGACACCCCGATCCTCGATGGCACGGCCAAGGCCCATGCGCTCGACAAGGCGGTGCTGATGGAAAAGCTGGCGCGGCAGATTCCGCTCAAATTCGTGGGCGAACCCAATGATATCGCCAATGCCGTGGTCTATTTGGCGAGTGATGAAAGCCGCTTCATGACGGGGGCAGAAATCAAGCTCGATGGCGGGATTTCCGCGATGTAGCCCGCAGGCAGGCGGGCGCCCCGTCCGGCGCCCGTTGGCCTGTGATCAATCCGCGATCAGGGCAATCGCGAGGTAAATCAGGATGAAGCTGCCGAAGCCGAGCAGCGCGCCGGCGACAAAGCCGATCCGCACGAGCATCGGATCAATCGCGAAGTAATTGCCGATCCCGGCGCACACGCCAAAGATCTTCGATTGGCTCTTGTCGAGGCGGAAACCCGCGCTCGGCGGCTTGCTGCCATTTGGGGTAATGCTGTTCATGTGAGGCACTCCTGTGGACACGGGTTTACGCCATCAAGCTCGGGCTGGCCGGGACGATCGCATAGGCGAGAAACGCCGCCGAGATCACCACCGAGAACGCCGCAGAAGCGAAGCGGATGCCGAAGTTGTTGCCGAACATGGGTCAGGTTTCCTTGTGTTTCCGTCTGGCGCGCGGTGCGTCAGGCGATGATGCTGGGGCTGGCGGGAAGGATCGCATAGGCAAGCAGGCTGGCCGAAATGGCGAGCGAGACAGCAGCAGCGAAGAAGCGATCAGCGAAATTGGGTGCGAACATGGTGTGTACTCCTTGGTAGGTTTTGCAGGTTCCCCGGACCATCCGGGGGATGCCAACCACTATGCACAAGGCGTGCCAAACTCGAAAAATGGCGGAAATCGGCCATTTTGATGCTTTCACTGCGCAAACAACTCATTCACCCATCCGAAAGCTTAGCGAAATTTCCCAAGTCTTGGGATCGATAGATTTCACGCTGCGCCCTTTCCATTGGCAGGGCCTCTCGCTAACCGCACAAAAGCCATGGCGCTGAGCAAGATCACTATTGCCAACTTCCGCAATCACGCCGCGACAACGCTGGGCGAGACCGCCCATTTCAACCTGCTGGTCGGGGCCAATGGCGCGGGGAAGACCAATCTGCTCGAAGCGATTTCCTTGCTTGGCGCGGGCCGGGGGCTGCGGCGCGCGGCGCTGGCTGATCTGCCGCGCAAGCCCGCTGCGGGCGAACCCGCCCAGCCCTTCGCCATCGGGGCAAGCCTGATCGAACAGGGGCAGGTCTCGGCGCGGCTCGGCACCTATACCGAAGCGGGTCAGCCCGGCCGTCGGCTGGTGCGGATCAATGGTGCGGCAGCCAGCGCCAATGCGCTGGGCGAATGGCTCGCCTTGTCGTGGCTGACCCCGGCGATGGACGGACTGTTTACCGACAGCGCGGGTGCGCGGCGCCGCTTCATCGATCGCATGGCGCTGGCGATTGCGCCTGATCACGCGCGGCGGGTCGCACAGTTCGAAGCTGCCTTGCGCGAACGCGGCCGCTTGCTCGAAGCGCGCGGGGATGCCGGATGGCTCGATGCCATCGAAGTGCAAGTGGCCGAGCATGGTGCGGGCCTGCATCGCACCCGCGCGGAATTGGTGAGCCTGCTGCGCGATGAATTATCCGCCCTGCCGCCAGAGCCCTTTGCCAAGCCGCATCTGACCTTGCGCCCCGGCGGGCCGATTGATGCCGCAGGCCTGCGCGCCGAACTTGCGCGCAACCGTCCGCGGGATCGCGCAGCGGGCCGTGCGCTGGCCGGGCCGCAGCGTGACGAATTGGAAGTGGTGATGGCCTCAAGCGGCCAGCCCGCCGCCGCCTGCTCGACCGGCGAGCAGAAAGCAATGCTGATCGCGATCACGCTGGCGCATGGCACCTTGGCTGCCGCGGGCCGCCCGAGCGTGCTTTTGCTGGATGAGGTCGCTGCGCATCTCGATCCGCTGCGCCGCGCGGAATTGTTCCGCAGGCTCGCACAGGGCAAAGCGCAAGTCTGGATGACCGGCACGGAACTTGCCCCCTTCGCCGATATCGGGGCAGATGTCGCGATCTGGCAGGTAAGCGGCGGAAGCGCGGTTCGCGCCTAGCTAGGCGGGCTGATCTTCCGGCAAGGCCGCCCGCACCGCGGCAATCGTGCCGTTGACCACGCGTTCGATCCCTTCAGCAGTCGGATGAATGCGATCGGGCAGGAACAGGCTCTGATCCTGATAGATATCCTCAAGCCAGAACGGGATCAGCGCCGCGCCATATTGCTTGGCAAGATCGCGGTAGATCGCATCGAACTGCGTCTGATATTCCGATCCGTAATTGGGCGGCGCGCGCATCCCCATCATCAGCACCGGAATATCGCGCTTGTTCAGCTCCTCGAGCATCGCGGCAAGGTTGGCGCGGGTCTCTTCCGGGGAAAGGCCGCGCAGCAAATCATTGCCGCCGAGCTCAAGGATGAACAGATCGGGCTTTTGCGGCTGGGCATCAAGCGTGAAGGCAAGCCGCTGGCGTCCGGCGGCCGAGGTATCGCCCGACACCCCGGCATTGGTGATATTGGCGTTGATCCCGCGCGCGCGCAGGGCCGATTGCAGGCGATCGGGATAGCTTTCGCCCTCTTTCAGGCCATAGCCGGCAAACAGGCTGTCGCCAAAGGCAACGATGCGCCGTTCCGGCCCCATCACCGGAATCGGCGGGAGCGCGCCCGCCGCCTCGGCCTCGGCGCGGCTGGCGGGCGTCGTCGCCTGATCGCTCTCCTCGCTCGCGCTGCACGCGCTCAGCACCAAGAGAATTCCAAGCGCACCACTCGCAAAGCCTTGCCAGCGCCCTATATTCGACCAACCGCAACTCTGCATCTGCGAACCTTCCTGTGAGGTATCTTGTTGCAGAACCACACCTATGCCATCGGAAGCCTGTGACAAGCCCCTCTCTTGCGATTTCCGCGCGAAACCTGACCCTTACTCTCGGTAACGCCTCGGCCCCGGTCGATGTGCTGCGCGGGATTGATCTGGATATTGCCAATGGCGAGGTGGTGGCCCTGCTCGGCCCCTCCGGTTCGGGCAAGAGTTCGCTGATGGCGGTGCTCTCCGGGTTGGAACGGGCGAGCAGCGGCAGCCTCATGGTGGCCGATGCCGATTTCAGCGGCTTGAGCGAAGACGGCCTTGCCGCAGCCCGGCGCGGGCGGATCGGGATTGTGCTCCAGGCCTTTCACCTGCTGCCGACGATGACCGCAGCGGAAAATGTCGCAACGCCGATGGAACTCGCGGGTGACAAGGATGCCGCACCGCGCGCCTTGGCGGAACTGGCCGCTGTCGGCCTTGGCCATCGCACCGATCACTATCCCACCCAGCTTTCAGGCGGCGAACAGCAGCGTGTGGCGATTGCCCGCGCGCTGGCAGCGCGCCCGGCGCTGATCTTCGCGGATGAGCCGACCGGCAATCTCGATGCGGCGACTGGGGCGGAAATCATCGATCTGTTGCTCGCCCGCCGCGCTGAAACCGGCGCGACCTTGCTCATCATCACCCACGATGCGAGCCTTGCCGCGCGCTGCGAACGGGTACTGACCATGGCCGACGGGCGGATCATCTCGGATACGAGGAACCCGGCGTGAGCGCTGCGGCGAGGCTCCCGTGGGGCACGGTGTGGCAGATTGCCCGGCGCGATCTCAATGCGCGCTTCAAAGGGCTGCGCCTGCTGGTGCTGTGCATTTTCCTCGGCACCGCCGCGCTCGCCGCGATCGGTACGCTCACCGCCGCGATCGAGCGCGAACTGGCCGCCAACGGGCAGGAATTGCTCGGCGGCGATATTGAAATTGCCTTGTGGCAACGCGGTTTGACCGATGAGGAGCGCAGCGCGCTTGCTGCCTATGGCACGGTGTCCGAAGGCTTTCGCCTGCAAGCCATGGCTGTGGCGGGAGACAATGCCGCGCCCGTCGAACTGAAGGCGGTGGATGCGAAATGGCCGCTTTATGGCGCGCTTACGCTTGCCGATGGCCGCAATGTCGGCGCACCGCAGGGCATGGATGCCTGGCTCGCCAAGGGCGCGCTGGATCGCCTTGGCATTGCAGTCGGCGACCGCTTCAGAATTGGCAGCGTCACCCTGCGCGCCGCGGGCGTGATTGCCAACGAGCCGGATCGCCTGTCGGAAGGCTTCCAGCTTGGCCCGACCATCATTGTTGCCGAGACCGTTCCGGCGATGGCCGGATTGCTCCAGCCCGGCGCGCTTTACCAGACCAAGCAGCGCGTTGCCTTTGCCAACCCGGCAAGCACGCCCGAAACGGTCGAGGAAGCGCTAAACGAACGCTTTCCTTCCGCCGGGTTCACGATCCGCACCCGCGACCGCGCCTCCCCCGGCGCTGATCGTTTTGTGCGCCAGATGAGCGATTTTCTTACTCTCGTGGGCCTCGCCGCGCTGGTGATCGCCGGGATCGGGATTGCGGGCGGTGTTTCGTCCTATCTCGATCAGCGCCGCAACAGCATCGCGACCTTCAAGGTGCTCGGCGCGACGTCTGCCGATATCGTGCGGATCTATGCGCTCCAGATCGCGATTGCCGCGCTGGTTGGCAGCCTTGCCGGGCTGACGGCGGGTGTGCTGGTGACCCCGCTGCTCGCCGCGGCCTTGCAAGGCCTGCTCCCGGTTGAAAGCGGCTTTGTGATCGAACCGCTGCCGCTGGTGCTGGCGGCGAGCTATGGCTTGCTGGTGGCCTTCACCTTCGCCGCCGCACCGCTGCTGCGCGCACGGGCTTTTCCGGCGATGGCGCTGATGCGTTCGGGGATCGTGCCGCTGGCGCGCGATTGGCGCGCCTTGGGCGCGACCGCACTGGGGCTTGCAGCAATTTCCGCGCTGGCGCTCGCCACCACGGCGCAGCCGCGGCTCTCCGGCGGGTTCCTGCTGGGCGCAGGCGGCGCGCTGATCATCCTCGCCGTGATCGGCTGGGCCTTGCAACGCCTCGCACGCGCCCTGCCCCGCCCTTCGAACCCGATCCTGCGCAGCGCGCTTGCCAATCTCCACCGTCCCGGCGCACCGACCGGAGCGCTCGTCACCGCGCTGGGCTTTGGCCTTGCCGCCTTCGTGCTGCTGGCCGCGGTGCAGAGCGCGATTGATGGCAATATCCAGCAACGTGTCCCGCGTGAGGCCCCCGATTACTTCGTGCTTGATGTCCCGCGCGACAAGGAACCGCGCTTCTTCGCCGTCGTGCAAGAAGCCTTCCCCGATGCGGCGCTGCGCACGGTGCCAACCTTGCGCGGCAAGGTGCTGGCCTTCGGCCCCAAGGACAAGATGACCCGCGTGGCGGATCTCGCAGAACTCCCAGAAGGCGCATGGTCGCTGCGGGGCGAACGCGGGCTGACCTATTCGGATCGACTGCCGCAAGGCAATCGTCTGGTGGAAGGCAGCTGGTGGAGTCCGCTGCACAACGGCGAGCCGCTGGTTTCGATCGATGCCGAACAGGCCCGCGCCATCGGCGTTGGCGTTGGCGATTACATCACCATCGGCATTCTCGGGGTCGAACGCACCGCGCGCATCGCCAATCTGCGCGAAGTCGATTGGGAGAATATGGGGTTCAATTTCACCCTTGTTTTCTCGCGCAATGCGCTGGTTGACGCGCCGCATAATCTCTCTGCAACCATCGATCTGCCCGATGGCGCCGATGATGCAGCGCGCGGCGCGCTGCTGCGCACGCTGGTACGCGAATTGCCGTCGAGCTCGGTGGTGGAGATTGGCGGGCTGCTGGTCGAAGGGCGCAAGCTGCTCGAACAGGTCGCGCTGGCCACGCTGGCGGCAGCGGCGGTGACGGTGCTTGCCGGGCTGGCGGTGCTGCTCGGCGCGATTGCCGCCGCTCGCGCTGCGCGGACCTATGATACGGTCGTGCTGCGCGTGCTGGGCGCGAGCCGCCGGCAGATCCTGATGTTGCAACTGGCCGAATATGGCATGATCGCGGGGCTGCTTGCGCTGGTTGCCCTCGCGCTCGGCGGCGTGTTGGCGTGGATTGTCATCACCGCGGTGTTCAGCTTTGACTGGCTGCCCGATTGGCCGGTGGTGCTGGGCGTGCTCGGCATCGGGCTTGCTCTGGTGCTGGCCTTCGCGCTGGCAGGCTCGCTCCCCTTGCTCGGAGCAAAGCCCGCGCGAGCACTGCGGGAGCTGTAAGCCAGCTTACTCAAACACGCTGGCGTCGTAGCCAGTGCTGCCCGGCTCGGCCACCAACACCAAGGTTTTTGCCAACAAGTCATGCAGCCCCTGCTTGCGATCCGTGAACGCAATCATGATGAACCCGAGCAGCATGACCAGACCCGACAGGATTTTGGCGAAATAGCGCCCCACTGCTTGCCCCACCGAAATACGCCCGCCATTTGCATCGACAACGATCATGCCCAGCGCACGCTTGCCCGGCGTTGCTTGCCACGACGACGTTTCGAACCCGACAAAATAGGCAATCGACAGGAACAGGCCGATAAAATCGCTGATGCCGTAACTCGACGCGGCATCAGGATCCAGCAGGTCTTGCCCTGACATCATCGCCAGCACCAAGCTGATGATGCCCAGCGGAATGGTGTCGAGAATGTATGCGACAAAGCGCCGCCAAAAACCTGCGTACTGCATAAGCCTGCTTCCTGATCTTCTGCATGAAGCATCAAAGCACCACAAACCCTTTGATAAAGCAAACAAAAAGGCCCCGCAGCACATGCTGCGAGGCCTTTGTTCCTTACGGTGTCAAACCGATCAGAAGCGGTAGCGCACAATCCCGCCATAGGTGCGCGGCTGGCTCGGATAGCCCGAGACCGTGCCAGCCTGTGCGACGCCATCAAACACCGTGATGAGGTACTGATCGTCAAACAGGTTGCGCGCCCACGCACCCACTTCAAGCCCGTTCGCCAATTGCAGCATGACCGAGGCGTTCACAAGGTTGACCTCACGCTGGAAGATCTGCGGATTGCCAAGTGCAATGTTGAACGTCGGCAGGCCGTTGTTGATCGGCGTGTTGCTTTCGTGAGCATAGTCGAGGCGGGTCATCAGCTTGGTGCCGCTATTGCCGAACTCGTGCGTGTAGGTCGCCGAGGTGGCAAGGCTCCACTCGGGGATGCCGCCGGGGCGAAGCCCGGACAGATCGCCGACGGGGCTGTTCGGGAAGCTGTCGAACACCGCATCGAGATAGGTCGCCGCGAAGGTGAACACGAGCCCGTCAACCGGCGTCACGCGGCTGTCGAATTCGAAGCCGCGCACGGACTGCTTGCCCGCATTGGCAAGAGCAAAGCCCGTGCCGGTGAACAGGAAGCTCTGGAAGTCCTCGATGCTCTGATCGAACAGCGCAAGGTTGAACCCGATACCGTCCCAATTGGCCTTGACGCCAATTTCATAGACCGTCGCGAGTTCCGGAGCCGCAAAGCGCGAACCGGTGCCAAGGTTCGGCACCGCCAGCCCGGCATTGCGGATCGGCGAGGACGGCGCGAGGATGGTCGAACGAGCCGGGCCGGGGATGAAATCCCCGAACAGCGGACGGGAATCGCGCGACAGGTTGATCGAGCTCGCCTTGAAGCCCGTGGCGTAGCTGCCGTAGACGTTCAAATTGCGCGAGATCTTGTAGGCCACACGGAGCAGATAGACGAGTTCGTCGTCATTGGTCCGGCCATCTTCCACCGCGTTGGGCACATTGAGGAATGGCGGCTGGAACTGGAAGGCCGACAGGCCCAGCAGCGGGTTGGTCGCCGGATTGGTTGCCGCGCCCGCGATCTGGGCAAAGGCGGCCGGATTGGCAGCCTGGAACGCCGCGATCTGTGCAGGGCCGATATTGCCCGGAGCCGTGCCGGTCGCCTGCGCGATGCCGCCAACAATGAAGGCATCTGCAAGGTTGATCTGCCCGAGCGGATCGAAGGCCTGCATGGTCAGATCATAATTCTTGCGATCGTCCGTGTAGTTGAAGCCCGCAGTGAAGACGAGGCCATCAAGCGGTTCGAAATCGAAGGTCCCGAACAGCGAGTAAGCCCGGTTGCTCATGTTGAAGCTTTCCGCGGTCAGGGGACCGGGGCGGAAGATGCTGCCGTTGGGCAGGCCAAGGGTCGCTTCGACAAAGCTGAACGTCCCGAGCGTCGGCGGATTGGCCCCGCCTGCTGCACTCGCCAAGAGATCGAAGAAATTCCGTGTCTGGTTACCTGTCGTCAGGCGACTGTCCTGGCTGATGCTCTCATCGAAATAAAAGCCGCCAAGCAGGAAGTTGAACGGCCCGTCGAAATCCGAGGCAATCCGCAGTTCCTGGGTGAAGGTGTTGACGCGCTGATCGCGCACCTCGCTCACCACGTTGAGGCTGGTGAAGTCGACATCCTGATCGAGGAAGTTCTTCAGCTCGCGATAGGCGGTGATCGATGTGACCGTGAGATTGCCAACGTTCCAATCGGCCTGGAGCGAGCCACCGTAGTTGTCGACGGTGTTGCGCGGCACCTGGCTGAGGAAGGTGTTGTAGCTGAAGATATCCGTATCAAGCGCACCGCCGAGCGCAAAAACCGCGGCTGCCGAAGGGCCTGCGACCACCGTCGAAACCTGACAGCACACTTCATCGATGCGCGAATAGTCACCGATCATGCGAACCTTGAAGTCCGCACTCGGCTCCCACAGCAATTGCCCGCGGGTCGACCAGCGGTTGCGATCGGAAATATCTTCATTGAGATTGACGATCTGGGCGTAGCCGTCACGCCGGTTGTAGCTACCGTCAACCGAGAAAGCGAGCGTGTCACTCAGCGGGCCGGTGATGTCGGCCTGCAAGACCATCGCATTGAAATTGCCGTAGCTGGCTTCGACCATGCCGCCCCATTCGAACTGGGGCTCGCGGGTGACGATCGAGATGACGCCCGCCGAAGCGTTCTTGCCGAACAGGGTTGATTGCGGCCCGTTCAGCACTTCGATGCGCTGCACATTGGGAAGGTCGGACAAGGCGCCAGCGCTACGCGAACGGAACACCCCGTCGATGAACACGCCAACCGAAGGCTCGATGCCGAAGTTGTTGTCCCCGTTGCCGAAGCCGCGGATGATGAAGGTCGTGGCCGAGGCGCTTTGCAGCTGGCTCACTCGCAGGGAAGGCACCACGGTTTGCAGGTCAAGCACGTCACGGATCTGCGCGGCCTTGATCGTTTCTTCGCTGGTCACCGAAACCGCAATCGGGGTGTCCTGGAGAGTTTGCTCGCGCTTGGATGCCGTCACGATGATCACATCGCTGCGCACCTCAGGCTCATCGGCCTGCTCCTGATCGGTCGCCTGTGCAAAAGCGGCGCCAGGAAGAGCAATGGCCGCTGCGCCAGCCAGAAGGGTAAAACGACGCAAGCCGGCAATGCCGGATGTGGTGAAACGCATGGAATATCCTCTCCTCAATCCCTGGCCCGGCCTGTCGTCTTGTCATGCGATCAGACCGCGCCCCTTCAAGGTGATAGGCAAGCCTGCGATAGCCGACAAGCAGGAAAGCTGGGCTTATGCCCGGTCGCGCCTGTCATTGTTGCAGTTTTGTAACCATGCCCCCTCTCACGCGATAGCGCAGCCCCGATGCAGCGATGCTTGCCGTGAGGCCCGACTTGCGCTAGGCGGCGCGCCATGTTGCAACGCAGCAAGCAGGGAGCGGGCCAGCCATGTCCGCAATGCTCTCGCCTGTCGCAAACCCGCCACAAACCCGCACTATCCCGGCGCGCCTGAAAATGTGCCCGGCCTCGTTCTTGTCCTGACGCACCCCGCCGTGACGTTCAGGCCGCATGATGGAAACCAGAAGAATGTCCTCCTCGCAGCGCCCCTCCGGCCTCAGAAACATCGCGATCATCGCGCACGTTGACCACGGCAAGACCACGCTGGTCGACCAATTGTTCCGCCAGTCGGGGACTTTCCGCGACAACCAGCGGGTCGAAGAACGCGCGATGGATTCGGGCGATCTCGAAAAGGAACGCGGCATCACCATTCTGGCCAAGTGCACCAGTGTCGAATGGACCAATGACGCCACTGGCGAAACCACCCGCATCAACATTGTCGACACCCCCGGTCACGCCGATTTCGGCGCCGAGGTGGAGCGCATCCTGAGCATGGTTGATGGTGTGATCCTGCTGGTCGACAGCGCGGAAGGCGCGATGCCGCAGACCAAGTTCGTCACCGGCAAAGCCCTCGCGCTGGGCCTGCGCCCGATCGTGGTCGTCAACAAGATCGATCGCCCCGATGGCCGCCCGCAGGAAGTGCTCGACGAAGTGTTCGATCTCTTCGTCAGCCTTGATGCGACCGACGAACAGCTCGATTTCCCGGTGCTGTTTGCCTCGGGCCGCGATGGCTATGCCAGCGATGATCAGGAAGCGCGTTCGGGCACCCTTGCCCCGCTGTTTGCCCGCATCGTTGACCATGTGCCGCCGCCGGGCCTCGATCCCGATGCCAAGTTCAGCTTCCTTGCCACCCTGTTGGATCGCGACAACTTCATGGGCCGCGTGCTGACGGGCCGGGTGCAATCGGGCACGATCAAGGTGAATGATCCGATCCACGCCATCGACATGGATGGCAAGGTGATCGAAGTCGGCCGCGCCACCAAGCTGATGAGCTTTGACGGGCTCGAGCGCGTGCCGGTCGAAACCGCGCGCGCGGGCGATATCATCGCGCTCGCGGGCCTCGAGAAGGCGACCGTCGCCAACACCATCTGCGATCCTTCGGTGAGCGAACCCATCGCCGCCCAGCCGATCGATCCGCCGACGCTCGCGATGCGCTTCTCGGTGAATGACTCGCCGCTCGCAGGGCGTGAGGGCAGCAAGGTGACGAGCCGCATGATCCGCGATCGCCTGCTGCGCGAGGCGGAAACCAATGTTGCGATCCGCGTCACCGAGAGCGAGGACAAGGACAGCTACGAAGTCGCCGGGCGCGGCGAATTGCAGCTCGGCGTGCTGATCGAGACGATGCGCCGCGAAGGCTTTGAGCTTGGCATCAGCCGCCCGCGCGTCCTGTTCCGCGAGGAAGACGGCAAGCGCACCGAGCCTTATGAAACCGTCGTGATCGACGTGGACGACGAGCACTCCGGCACGGTTGTCGAGAAGATGCAGCGCCGCAAGGCCGATCTCACCGAGATGCGACCGTCCGGCCAGGGCAAGACCCGCATCACCTTCTCCGCCCCTTCGCGCGGGCTGATCGGCTATCATGGCGAATTCCTGTCGGACACCCGCGGCACCGGGATCATGAACCGTCTGTTCGAGAAGTATGGCCCTTACAAGGGCCCGATCGAAGGCCGCATCAATGGCGTGCTGATCTCGAACGGTGATGGTGAGGCCGTGGCCTATGCGCTCAACTCGCTGGAAGAGCGCGGCACGCTGTTCATCAGCCCGCAGATGAAGGTCTATGAAGGCATGGTGATCGGCGAGAACGCCAAGCCCGATGATCTCGAAGTGAACCCGCTGAAGGCCAAGCAGCTCACCAACATCCGCTCGTCGGGCAAGGATGATGCGATCCGCCTCACCCCGCCGCGCCGGATGAGCCTTGAACAGGCCATCGCCTATATCGACGATGATGAAATGGTCGAAGTGACGCCGCAATCGATCCGGTTGCGCAAGGCGATCCTGTGTCCGCACGAACGCAAAAAGGCGCGGCGCAAGAAGGACGATTGATCGCCTTTGTGGGATAAAGGCCGGGGTGAGGTAGCCACGCGCAATCGCGCTTGTTACCCCCCTCGCCCATGAACGCCTACACGCTCGCGGCGCTGGTCGCCTATTTCGCGCTGATGATCGCCATCGGGATTTATGCCTGGGCGAAGACGCGGGCCGATTCATCGGGATATTTGCTGGCCGGGCGCGGGCTCGGGCCAGCGGTGACAGCGCTGAGCGCAGGCGCTTCCGACATGTCGGGCTGGCTGTTGCTGGGCCTGCCGGGCGCGCTGTTCGCCAGCGGGCTGGTGGAAGCGTGGATCGCCATCGGGCTTACTGTCGGCGCCGCGCTCAACTGGATTATCGTCGCCCCGCGGCTGCGCGAGCAGACCGAGCGGCTGGGCGATGCGCTGACCATCCCGCAATTCCTCGCCAACCGCTTCCCGGAAGCCGGCACCTTGCTGCGCGTGGTTGCGGCGGTGGTGATCGTCGGCTTTTTCACTGTCTACACTGCGAGCGGCATGGTCGCCGGGGGCAAGCTGTTTGCCACCGCCTTTGCCGGTGTGCTGCCGACCGGGGGCCTTTCAGACTACATGTTCGGCATCCTCCTTACCGCCGGGATCGTGCTCGTCTACACCACCATCGGCGGGTTCCTCGCAGTCAGCCTTACCGATTTCGTGCAAGGCATGATCATGATGATCGCGCTGGTGGTGATGCCGCTGGTGATCCTCTCGGGCTTTGGCAGCACCGCGCCGCTCAACCTTTCGGTGGTGCCGCAGGAGGGCTTCCTCAGCCTTACCCAAGGCGCCACGCTGGTCGGCGTGATCAGCGCGGTCACTTGGGGCCTCGGCTATTTCGGGCAACCGCACATCATCGTGCGCTTCATGGCGATTGACCGGGTCGAGAACGTGCCGCGCGCCGGGATGATCGGCATGGGATGGATGGTGATCTCGCTGCTGGGTGCGGTCACAGTCGGGCTTGCGGGGCGCGCCTACGCCGAAGCCAACGGGCTGGTGGTGAAGGATCCCGAAACGATTTTCATCATCCTGTCTCAAGTCCTGTTCCACCCGGCGGTGACGGGCTGTCTCTATGCCGCGCTGCTGGCCGCGATCATGAGCACCATTGCCTCGCAGTTGCTGGTGTCATCCTCCTCGCTGACGGAAGATTTCTACCGCCTGTTCCTGCGCCGCACGGCATCCGAGCGCGAGGCGGTCAATATCGGGCGGCTATCGGTCGCGCTGGTCGCCGCCGCCGCGCTGGTGATTGCCGCTGATCCCGAAAGCGAGGTGCTGGGGCTTGTCGCCAATGCGTGGGCCGGGTTCGGTGCAGCCTTCGGGCCGCTGATCCTGCTTTCGCTGACATGGAGCCGGATGACCGGCGCGGGCGCAGTAGCAGGGCTGGTGACGGGCGCGGGCGTCGTCGCGGGTTGGATCGCGCTCGGATGGAACCAGGCCTTCATGGGCGGCCCCGGCCTTTACGAGATCGTGCCGGGCTTTTGCGCCGCGCTACTCGCGATCGTGGTGGTGAGCCTGCTGACCCGTCCGCGCACCGCCTGACCTGCCCCGGTAAGACGGACGCGCCCAGTAACATATTGGTGGAATTGTCCGATCCCGGCAGGACCGACCGCCGCTGGCCAACGATGTTTACTTTTCATTAACCATCTTCGGGTGATAGTCTTGCGCGAATGACGGCCAGAGACACTCTTCGCGGATGGACGCTGCTGCTGGGCGCGCTCACGCTCGCCGGGTGCGGTATGGTGCCGCAAGGCAGTGGCGGCGGCACAGCCGCGCGCAGCACGGCCAGCACCACCCCTGCCCCGCGCATCGCCTCAGCCCCGCAAAGCTATGCCCCGCGGCCCGATGATCGCGCCTGCATGACCGAGCTTGGCGCAGCAGGCGCGCGCTTCACCCCGGTTGCCGATACCTACGCCGCACCAGGCTGCAACAAGCTCGGCACGGTGCAGCTTTCAGCCCTGGCAGGCGATGCCTCTCTGTTCGGGGTCAGCAATATCGGTCCGGTGCAATGCGGCACGGCCAAGGCGTTCAGCGATTGGGCGCGCTTCGGGGTTGATCGCGCGGCGCGGGAAATTCTCGGCAGTCGCCTTGCCCGGATCGAGACCATGGGCAGCTATGCCTGCCGCAATGTCGCGGGCAGCCAGCGCCTTTCCGCGCATGCCCGCGCCGAGGCGATCGATGTCGCCGGCTTTGTGCTCGCCGACGGGCGCCGGATCGATCTCAAGCGTGATTGGCATGGCGGCCCGCCCGAAGTGCGCGAATTCCTGCGCGTCGTGCACGGCAGCGCCTGCAAGCGCTTCGGCACCGTGCTCGGCCCGGAATACAATGCCGCGCACGCCGATCATTTTCATCTCGAAGGCACCGGCGCGAAGTTCTGCCGCTAGGCTCCGCCCTGCCCAGAGCCGACCCCGCCCCTGAGCGAGCTAGAGCTGCGCCCCGCTTTCCATCGCGGCTTCAAGCCGCAGCCGCACCGCTTCGGCGGCGTGGCGCGCGCCCAGTTTGCTCATCATATTGGCGCGGTGGATTTCCACCGTGCGCGGGCTGATTGCCAATTCGCGGGCAATCATCTTGTTGCTGCCACCACGCGCCAGCCATTCGAGCACCTCGCGTTCGCGGGCCGAAAGCGTAGCGATGCGTTCGCGCGCGCAGATCATCCGCCGCCGCGCGGCGCCATAGCGCGCCGCTTCCTGATCAATCCGCGCGAGACAGCGCGCAAAGCGATCCGCATCGAGCGGGAGCGAGAGGTAATCCAGCGCGCCCGCCTTGATCGCTTCGACAATATGGCGCGGGCGCGGTTGCAGTTCGACCGCGATCAGCGGCAGCCAGATCCCCATCCGGCTCAACCGCCCGAGGATCGCGGCCACCCCGCCATCGGGCACCATGTCGCGCGCGATGATAATGCCATCGCGCGGCGGGTGCCCCGCCAGCTCGGCAATATCGCTATAGACTTCGCAATGGTGGCCCATGCCAAAACCGATCCGCGCCATTTCGGCACGCTGGCGGCTGCAAGGGTCGACGAAGTGGAGAGAGGCTTTGCGTGTCATGCCGCCGATAATGCGCAAGCCCCCGCGCCAGTTCACGCCAGACCGCTGCCATTACGGACAAATCCGTGGCCCTGATTGTTACAGAGCCGCGCATTTACACGTTGAAAACCCTCGATTTTGGAGGAAATTCCCCGCTGTCAGCCACGACCACCGCCCGGATCACCCGAAGGTGTAGGGTGGCAGCGAGTGAAAAGCCAAGCGCAAGGCATCGCTCCAGCCCCGGGAAATCTGATCAAAATAGGGATCATCGGCGGTCACGCGGTGTTCGTGGGCGGGCGCAAAGCCATCCTTGCCGATCACCAGCAGATCGAGCGGCATGCCCACCGAAAGGTTCGCTTTCAGCGTGGAATCGAAGGATACCATAAGGAGTTTGATAGCATCCTCGAAACTCATGGCGCGATCATAGCCGCGCAGCAGGATCGGGCGGCCATACTTGGTCTCGCCGATCTGGAAAAAGGGCGTGTCCCAGCTTGCCTCGATGAAATTGCCTTCGGGGTAGATCATGAACAGCCGCGGCTGCATCCCCTTGATCTGCCCGGCGAGGATCATGGTCGCGGAAAAGCGGCCTTTGCCGGCTTCGCCATTGGCGGCCTGCGCCTCCTCGATGGTCTGGCGCAGCAGCTTGCCGATCTCGGTGGCGACGCTGAACATTGTCGGCCCCTTGATCAACGTGTTGTCGCGCTCGTCCGGTGCCTTGGTGCGTTCCTCAAGCTGGCTGATCACCGCTTGCGTGGTCGCCAGATTGCCGGCTGTCATCACGGCAATCATGCGCTCGCCCGGCACGCTCCAGTGGAACAGCTTGCGGAAGGTCGAGATGTTGTCGACGCCCGAATTGGTGCGGGTGTCGCTCATCAGCACCAGCCCGCGATCGAGCACCATGCCCACACAATAGGTCATCTCGCCACATCTCTCCTGAGCCCGCCAGCCTGCCGCGCTAGCGCAATTGCCGCAGCCGCGCAAAGGCCTGCGATCTGCGCATGCCTATTGCGCGGTCTGATCCTGCTGCCGTTCCACCGCAACCTCGACATGCAAGGCGTGATCGGCCCCGCCGAAACTGATCCCCGTTACCGGCGCGGCATCGCGATAGTCATGGCCGGTCGCGACCCGGACATAGCGCGGATCGGGCGAAATGCCGTTGGAGATATCGAACCCGACCCAGCCCAGCCCATCGACATGCGCCTCGGCCCAAGCGTGGGTCGCGTCCTGATCGATGCGGTCATCCATCATCAAGTAGCCGCTGACATAGCGCGCCGGAATCCCGATCGCGCGCGCCGCACCGATGAAGATATGCGCATGATCCTGACACACGCCATAGCCGTGGACGACCGCTTCCTCGGCCGTGGTGGTCACCTCGGTCGTGCCGCTTTGATAGGTGATACGCTCGCGGATGAGATCGGACAGCGCATGAAGGTAGCCGAGCGGCGCGGACATATCGCGTTCGGGCAGATCGCGCAGCAGCGCGCGCAGGCGCGGCCCCGGACGGGTCAGCGGGGTCTGGCGCAGGAAACTCCACAAGGGCAAGTGCCCCGAATGGCGGCCAATCACGCCAGCATGGTCCTGCGTTTCAACCACGCCTGAACACACCACCGTGACTTCGCGAATGCCGGCATTGACCCCGATCAGGGTGACGGTGTTGCAATGCTGGTCGTCAAATTCGAGCTCGCGCTCGGCATTCGCGAACTGCATCGTCCATTCGACAATGCGCTGGCCCTGCGTTTCCTTTGGCGTCAGCCGCAGGCGTTGCAGCGCGTGCGCCACCGGCTCGGCAAAGGCGTAATGCGTGGTGTGGCGGATCGCCAGTTTCATCGCCCCTGCCCTCTCATGCGTGGAACCGGTAATCGGCCGCAATCGCATTGGCGATGCCGACATTGCTGGCCATGAAATCGACGAGGAATTCGTGCAGCCCCTGCTCGAACACTTCATCGACAGTGAGATGATTGATACGGTTGTCGGCCTCGCGCATCAGCGCCTGGCATTGCCCGTCAATCCCGTGCATCCGGGCAACCTCCGCCAGATTGGCGCGCAAGGCATTGCGGCAAAATGCGAGACTGCGCGGGAAGCGTTCATCGAGCACCAGAAACTCGACAATCCCCCGCGCCTCGATCTGCCCGGCGTTGAGCCAGCTATAGGCGCTCGCCCCCGCGACCGAGCGCAGCACCTGTTCCCACTGCCCGGTGTCCAGGCTCGATCCGACGTAGGAAAGCGAGGGCAGCAGCAGGAAATACTTCATGTCGAGAATCCGCGCGGTGCTGTCCGCGCGCTCGATAAAGGTGCCCGACCGGGCGAAGTGATAGCCTTCATCGCGCAGGATCGAGCCATCAAAGGCGCCGTGTACCTGCGTGCCCGCGCGCCGCACTGCGCCCAGCACTTCGCCCACCGCCATCTGGCCGACGGGGCGGGCGAGCAGCTTGTCGAGCTTCATCCAGTTTTCGTTGACCGCTTCCCACACGTCGCTGGAGATATTGGTGCGCGCGGTGCGGGCATTGGCGCGCACCATCGCGAACATCGCCCGGACATTGCCGGGATTGGAAGGCCCGCGCAGCACGAAGTTCCAGACCGCAAGGCCATCATAGCTATCATGCGCGGCCTCGAACGCGGCCTGCTGGCCGAGCGTGGCAATCACCGAACGCCATTCGGCCTCGGCCGTCACCACATCGCGCGTCAAGGCCATGCGCAGCCCCGCTTCGAGCAAGCGCGCCGTGTTCTCGGCCCGTTCGAGATAGCGGAACATCCAGAACAGCGCGTTGGCGGTGCGGCCTAGCATGGGATGCGGCTCTCCATCCTAGTCCTTGAGCACCCAGGTATCCTTGGTGCCGCCCCCTTGCGAGGAATTGACCACCAGCGATCCTTTTTTGAGCGCCACGCGGGTGAGCCCGCCGGGGGTGATATCAATCCCTTGAGGCGACACCAGCACGAAGGGGCGCAGGTCGACATGGCGCGGTGCCAGGCCCTTGGCGGTGAAGATCGGACAGGTCGACAGCGCGAGCGTCGGCTGTGCGATGTAATTGTCGGGCCGCGCCATCAGCTTCTGGCGGAAGGCGGCAATCTCGCGGCGCGACGCGGCCGGGCCGATCAGCATGCCATAGCCGCCCGATCCGTGGACTTCCTTGACCACCAATTCGGAAAGGTGATCGAGGACATAGTGCAGGCTGTCCCGGTCGGCACAGCGCCACGTCTGGACATTGGGCAGCAGCGGCTTTTCGCCGGTATAGAATTCGACGATGTCCGGCATGAAGGAATAGATCGCCTTGTCATCGGCCACGCCGGTGCCGGGCGCGTTGGCAATGGTGATCCCGCCTGCCCGGTAGACATCCATGATCCCCGGCACGCCGAGCACGGAATCGGGATTGAAGGTCAGCGGATCGAGGAATTCGTCATCGACGCGGCGATAGAGCACATCGATCGGCTTGTAGCCGCGCGTGGTGCGCATCTGCACCCGCCCCTCGACAACCATGAGGTCGCTGCCCTCGACCAGCTCCGCCCCCATCTGGTCGGCGAGGAAGGCGTGCTCGAAATAGGCCGAGTTGTAGATGCCCGGCGTCAGCACCGCGACGGTCGGCTTGCCGCCGGTGTAGGCGGGCGGCACGCAGGCGGCGAGGCTGCGCGCGAGCCGGCGCGGGTAGTTCGAGACCTGCTCCACCGCGATGCGGCTGAAGAGGTCGGGGAACATCGCCATCATCGTCTCGCGGTTCTCGAGCATGTAGGAGACGCCCGAAGGCGTGCGCGCATTGTCCTCGAGCACGAAGAACTCGTCCGGCCCGGTGCGCACCAGGTCGATGCCGACAATGTGGGTGTAGATCCCGCCGGGCGGGGTGAAGCCCACCATATTGGCAAGCCACGCCTCGTTATTGTGAAGCAGGCGTTCGGGCACGCGTCCGGCGCGGATGATTTCCTGCCGGTGATAGAGATCATAGAGGAAGGAATTGAGCGCCCGCACCCGCTGCTCGATCCCGCGCGACAGGCGCCGCCATTCCGCCGCCGTAATGATGCGCGGCACCATGTCGAAGGGGATCAGGCGCTCTTCCGCCTCTTCCTCGCCATAGACATTGAAGGTGATGCCGGTGCGGCGGAAGGTATCATCCGCCTCGCGGCTCTTGCGTTTCAGCCAGCCCGGTTCCTGTTCGCCGAACCAGCGGCAATAATCCTTGTAAGCGGCGCGCGTCTGGCCGACAGCATCGAACATCTCATCGAAAGTGTCCGGCGATCCCTGCATTGCCCCCCGTTTCCAACGCTGTGTGGAAAGCGCAGTCTAACCGGCGATTGACAAAAGAAAAGCGCTGCCGGACGTTTTTTGTTCGGCCTTTGCTTGACGATGGGCAGAATTGTTCAGCCCTGCCCGTCAAGCTCCTTGAGCAGGGCGGCCACCACTTCGGGCGCATAGGTATAGCCGATATGGGTGCAGCGCACTTTGATGGCGCGGTCGCGTTCACCCGGAACACCGGCCGCACAGGCGGGCGCGATCACACCATCAAGCGGGCTCCACAGCGCCACGGTCTCAACCGGCGGCTTGGCTGCCAGATCCGCTTCGATCGGCGGGGAATCAACCGAATGGCCGGTGATGAATTGATAGACCCGCCACACATTGTTGGCGCGCGGGCTCCCGGAAAAGGGCGAGCCCATCGAGATCACCTTGGCGACCTTGTCGGGCTGGCGCTTGGCCAATTCGCGCGCATAAAGCCCGCCAAGGCTCCAGCCGAGCAGCACCACCTGTCGCCCGTGGCGCTCGCTCAGATCGACAAGGCGCTGTTCGAGGAAATCGAAACGTTCCGGGTCCGGCCCCCAGTTAAAGCCCAGCCCCCAGCGCTTGGTGCGGTGGCCCGCCTGTTCGAGCTGGCGCGCAAGATAGCGCATCCGCACCGGATGGGTCGCAAAGCCGGGCAGGATCATCACCAGTTGCGGATTGCGGGCGGGCGGAATGTCGGTGCGGCGCAGCAGCCGGCGCGCGGGTTCGGCCAGCACATCAAGCTCGCCGATCAGGCGGGTGAATTGCGGACGGCCCAACTCCTCCTCGGGGCGCTCTTCCCGTGCAAGCGCGATCCGGCGCGCCAGATCGGTTGCGGCAAAGGCCTCGCGCGCTGCCTGGGCACCGGCGCGCGCGCGTTCGCGGGCACGCGCGCGCCCGGCTTGCCAGCGGGGGGCAGGATCAAGAGGTTCGGGGCGGGTCATGCGCGCTCTATCCGCCGCGCACGCTGAATCGCGCATGAAGCAATGGCAGCGCGCTCACGGACAATCGCCGATACGCTCGTGCTTGGCGTTGAAGCGCATGGTGCCATTGCCCATGCCATCAAGGTCCATCCGCATCCTGGCGTCGAATTCCGAAGCGGTCGGCGTGGCGGTGCCCTTCATTTCCATCCGCGCTTCGCCCTGATCGGTCTGGCACAGCATCACGGCATCAAGCTGGCCGCCCGCAAGGTTGAATGTCTCGTAGCGGCAGGAACCATCCTGCCCGCGCTTCATCATCTCTTTGAAGCCCTGTTCGACATCGGCGGGGGTGAGGCAATATTCATTGGTGGTCGTCATCCCGCCACCATGACCTTCCATCGCCGCGCCCATGCCGGGCACATCGATCCCTGTCATGGTGATGGTCGCGCGGTACAGCCCGGCCTCGGGCTTGGGCATGTCGGCGGCGGCATCAGCGGCAGCGCCTCGGGCACCGCCCGCTGCGTCAGCGCCATCCGCCTCGCTCTCGCCCGAACAGGCCGCCAGCATCAGGGCAGCCGCGCCCACCAGAAATGCCCCGTTTCGCATTGCATGTCCCCTGTCGCGCGTCGCAAATCATGAGCCTACGCCGCGCTGCGCCACTTCACAAGCACGCGCCCTGCCTGCATAGGGCAAGGATGGCTGAACTCGTGATCAGAAGGGGCCTTGCCGAGCCCGAAACCGGCGCGGATTTCGTGCCGCACCGGCCCGCGCGTCCTGAAAAGTCGATGGGCGGGCGGCCGTTCAAGATCGTTTCGGATTACGAGCCGGCCGGCGACCAGCCGACGGCGATCAAGGAACTGACCGAGAGCGCGCTTGCGGGTGAGAAAACGCAGGTGCTGCTCGGCGTCACCGGCTCGGGCAAGACCTTCACCATGGCCAAGGTGATCGAAACCTTGCAGCGCCCTGCCCTGATCCTCGCGCCGAACAAGATCCTCGCCGCGCAGCTCTATGGCGAATTCAAGAGCTTCTTTCCCGAAAACGCGGTCGAATATTTCGTATCCTACTACGACTATTACCAGCCCGAAGCCTACGTCCCACGCTCCGATACCTATATCGAGAAGGAATCGAGCGTGAACGAGGCGATTGACCGGATGCGCCACTCGGCCACCCGGGCGCTGCTTGAACGCGATGATGTGATCATCGTCGCCTCGGTCTCGTGCCTTTACGGCATCGGCTCGGTCGAGACCTATTCGGCGATGATCTTCGATCTCAAGGCCGGTGAGACCCAGGATCAGCGCGACATCATCCGCAAGCTGGTGGCGCTGCAATACAAGCGCAACGATGCGGCCTTCACCCGCGGGTGCTTCCGGGTGCGCGGGGACAGCCTCGAAATCTTCCCCTCGCACTATGAAGACATGGCCTGGCGGGTCAGCTTTTTCGGGGACGAGATCGAGGAAATCTCCGAATTCGATCCCCTCACCGGCACCAAGGGCGCGAAGCTGGACAAGGTGCGGGTTTATGCCAATTCGCACTATGTGACGCCGGGGCCGACAATGAAGCAGGCGACCGAGGCGATCAAGTTCGAGCTGGAAGAGCGGCTCAAGGAGCTGGAAGCCGAAGGCAAGCTGCTGGAACGCCAGCGGCTCGAACAGCGCACGCACTTCGATCTTGAGATGATTGCCGCGACGGGGAGCTGCGCGGGGATCGAGAACTATTCGCGCTTCCTCACCGGGCGCCTGCCGGGTGAGCCGCCGCCGACCTTGTTCGAATACCTCCCCGAAAACGCCCTGCTCTTCGTTGACGAAAGCCACCAGACCGTGCCGCAGATCGGCGCGATGGCGCGCGGGGACCACCGCCGCAAGCTGACGCTCGCCGAATATGGCTTCCGCCTGCCCTCCTGCATCGACAACCGCCCCTTGCGCTTCAACGAATGGGACGCGATGCGCCCGCAGACCGTCTGCGTTTCAGCCACCCCCGGCGGTTGGGAAATGGAGCAGACCGGCGGGGTTTTTGCCGAACAGGTGATCCGCCCCACCGGCCTGATCGATCCCCCCGTCACGATCCGCCCGGTCGAGGATCAGGTGCAGGACTGTATCCAGGAATGCCTCGCCACCGCCAAGCTGGGCTACCGCACGCTGGTGACGACGCTCACCAAACGGATGGCCGAAGACCTCACCGAATTCATGCACGAAGCCGGTGTGCGGGTGCGCTACATGCACTCCGACGTCGAGACGCTGGAGCGCATCGAGCTGATCCGCGACCTGCGGCTCGGGGTTTATGACGTGCTGGTGGGGATCAACCTGTTGCGCGAAGGGCTCGACATTCCCGAATGCGGGCTGGTGTGCATTCTCGATGCCGACAAGGAAGGCTTCCTGCGCTCCGAAACCTCGCTGATCCAGACCATCGGGCGCGCGGCGCGCAATGTCGATGGCCGGGTGATCCTCTATGCGGATCGGGTGACGGGCAGCATGGAACGCGCGCTGGCCGAAACCGATCGCCGTCGCAGCAAGCAGCAGGCGTTCAACGAAGAGCACGGCATCACGCCGCAGACGATCAAGCGCAACATCCACGATATCGTCGCCCACACCGCCTCGCAGGATGGTGTGGTGATCGACACCGGCGATGAGACCCGCAACAATCTCGTCGGCCACAATCTGCGCAGCTACATCGAGGATCTGGAAAAGCGGATGCGCGATGCCGCCGCCAACCTCGAATTCGAGGAAGCCGGGCGCCTGCGCGATGAAATCCGCCGCTTGGAAGCGGACGAGCTCGGCATCCCCGATGGCGAGAAGAAAGCGCCGATGGTTGGCCGCTCGAACGAAGGCAAGCCGGGCACGCGCAAGACCCGCTATGGCAAGACGCGCTACAAGCGCATGGGTGGAAAGCCTTGAATTAATTCATAAACATATCATGTGGCCAAGGTCTTCGGGGGTACCACGCCCTGTCAGGTGAGTATCGGGGCCGCCTGCCAAAACCAGTGAGTAGGACACTGAACCGCGCTCTGCGCATCGGTTGAACCTTGCCCAATGGTTGCATCATGACTCAAATTGAAAAACTCTATGCCCGCCTTGTTCAGTCCCGCGCCGCAATGCGTTTTGTTGATTTTGAGCGTATTCTGAAAGCATTCGGCTTCGCACTGGAACGCGTCAACGGCAGTCACCGCATTTATAAGCATGCCG
>Ga0308017_1000005_pt1 | contig 84249 bp, 74 predicted proteins | sample Neamet280_FD_203145 | JGI IMG/M metagenome (GOLD analysis project Ga0308017, IMG submission 203145) | Marine microbial communities from water near the shore, Antarctic Ocean - #280 | ecosystem: Environmental > Aquatic > Marine > Unclassified | place: Southern Ocean | collected 2014-10-01
CTGGTGGCGGTGGGCGCGCTGGCGCTGAGCATCACGCGGCCCGCCCTGCCGGGCGGCGATGCCAGCCTCGCGCTCGCGCTGCTGGTGCTGTGGGGCGGCGCGATTGGCCTGCTGCTGCCGATGCTGACGGGCAAGCGGGTGCTGGCGCCGCTGTTGGCGGTGACGCAGCGGTTCGCAAAGCTGCATGGCAAGCTTACCGGCCTCATCGCCGATTGGGACGAGTTGATCGGATGGTTCTGGGCGCGGCCCGCCCGCGCGGTCGCGATGCTGGGCGGCTCGCTGCTGCTGTGGGGCGGGCACATGGTGCAGATCTGGCTGTTTGCGAGCGCGATCGGGGAGGTGCCGCTGGCGATGACCATGGCCTTTGCGGTGATCGCGATCCTTGCCGGGCTGCTGCCCTTCACCTTTGCAGGTGTGGGCACGCGCGATGCCGCGCTGGTGGTGCTGTTCGCCCCGTGGCTTGGCGCGGGCGGGGCAGCGCTGCTCGGCCTGTGCGCGACCTTGCGCTATCTGATCCCGGCGCTGGCGGGCCTGCCGTTCGTCAGCGCCTTCTGGCAGGCGAGGCCCAAGGACGAAGCCAGCGCATGAGAACAACCAACGGCCCCCAAAGGGCCGCGAGCGCAAGCGCGCGAGCCGCAGGTGCGCAATTCCGCAGGAATTGAACAGCACCGAGGAGGAGGGCGCGGAGGCGCCCTCCCAAAACAAAAAAGCCCTCAAGTCGCGAAGCGGTAAGGGCAAAAATTAATGCCGGAAATGCCGCATCCCGGTGAAGACCATCGCCAGCCCTGCCTCGTCCGCCGCGGCAATCACCTCATCATCGCGGATCGACCCGCCCGGCTGGATCACCGCGGTCGCACCCGCCTCGGCTGCGGCAAGCAGACCATCGGCGAAGGGGAAGAACGCATCCGAAGCCACCGCGCTGCCCACGGTGCGCGGAGTCGCCCAGCCATAGGTTGCGGCCGCCTCCTTCGCCTTGATCGCGGCGATCCGTGCCGAATCGCGGCGGTTCATCTGGCCCGCGCCGATCCCGGCGGTCGCACCGCCCTTGGCATAGACAATCGCATTCGACTTCACATGGCGCGCGACGGTCCACGCGAACAGGCAATCCTTCAATTCCTGTTCGGTGGGCGCGCGCTTGGCCACCACTTTCAGGTCATCAAGGCTCACCGCGCCCGCATCGCGCGATTGCACCAGCACGCCGCCTGCGATGGTCTTGAGCGCAAGACCCGGACGACGCGGATCGGGCAGCGGCCCGCTTTCCAGCAGGCGCAGGTTCTTCTTCTTCGCGAAAATCTCTCGCGCTTCGGCGCTTACGCTCGGCGCGATCACCACTTCGGTGAAGATCGCGCTGATCGCCTCGGCCGTGGCGGCATCAAGTTCCGTGTTGACCGCCACGATCCCGCCAAAGGCCGAGACGGAATCGCATTCCAGCGCCGCCTGCCATGCCTCGAGCAGCGATGCGCCCTGCGCCACGCCGCAAGGGTTGGCGTGCTTGACGATCACCACCGCCGGTTCCTGCCCGGCAAATTCCGCCGCCAGTTCGAAAGCGGCATCGGCATCGTTGAGGTTGTTGTAGCTGAGTTCCTTGCCTTGCAACTGGGTCGCCTGCGGCACGCCGCGCGTGCCGATCACCTGCGGCACATAGATCGCAGCCGCCTGATGCGGGTTCTCGCCGTAACGCAGCGTATCGGCGCGCTTGAAAGCAAGCGGCAAGGTGGCGGGGAAGGGTTCGGCCTGCGGCACACCGGCGGCGCTGTCGGCAAAGGCAAACCAGCTCGCGATCGCGGCGTCATAGGCCGCGGTGCGGGCATAGGCCTTGCCCGCCATGCGAATGCGGAATTCAGCCGACGTGCCGCCATCATGCTCGGCCATTTCGGCAAGCAGCACGGGGTAATCGGCCGGATCGGTGAGGATCGTCACGAAGCCGTGGTTCTTGGCGGCAGAGCGCACCATCGAAGGCCCGCCAATATCGATATTCTCGATGATCTCGGCGCGGTCGGCACCCTTTGCTACCGTGGCTTCGAAGGGATAGAGATTGACGACAACCAGATCGATCGCGCCGATCGCATGGGCCTCCATCGCGGCGACATGTTCGGCATTATCGCGCAGTGCCAGCAGGCCGCCGTGAACCTTGGGGTGGAGCGTCTTGACGCGCCCGTCCATCATTTCGGGAAAGCCGGTGAGATCGGAAATGTCGCGCACGGCGAGGCCCGCCTCGCGCAGCGCCTTGGCGGTGCCGCCGGTGCTGACCAGCTCCACGCCGCGCGCCGCAAGGGCTGCGCCCAGTTCCGCCAAACCCGTTTTGTCGGACACTGACAGCAGCGCCCGCTTGATCGTCACCATGCTCACGAAATTGCCCTAACCTGTTTTCCGGAGCAGCCAGGAGAAATGCCCCCCGCTGCGCAATGCAAGCCCTTCGATCACGAGCTGTTCGGTTGCATGCGGGCGGCCATCGCCATCAACCCACAGGCTGTCCTCGGCAGCAAGCGTGATCTCTTCGCCGCCGCCCCTATCCGCAGCGAGCCGGAATTGCCAGAGCCTCCCGTCAGGCAAAAGCAGCATCGCGCCGCGCTTGTCGGGGGACAATTCGACTTCGACCCCGCGCCCGAGATGGAACCGGATTGCAAAGGCGATCTTGCCGCGCTTGCCCTTCTTCGAGGCGGGGATGAGGATATCCTCGCCCGCAAGCTCGGTGCCGTCGGCGCTCAAGGTCAGGATGCGCTGGTGCTTGAGGCCAAAACGCGCGGCATAGCCATCATGCGCGGCCTCAATGCGGGTCGCCTGCCGGCCCCGTTGTTCGACCATGCGGCGCTCGATCTCGACGGTTTCGACCCCCTTGCCGAGCTTGCCGTGGAGCAGCACCGCCGTCGAATTGGCATTGTCGAGCACGAGCGTGGAAAAGGCCGCTGTCGCCCGCAGGGCCTGCCCGATGCGCGAGGGCACTTGCCCGCCCGCCAGCGCGGCCCCGCCGCAATTGACGATCACCCGCGCCGGGCCATCGGACAATTCAAAGGCCAGCGTCGAGGCGCAGCCCATCCGCGCATGGCGCGCGCGGGGCGGCGGCGCGGCATCGAACTGCACCTGCGTATCGCCGCCGCGCATCCGCTGGAAACCCCAATGCTCGACTGCAACCAGCGGGCGCGTGCGCACCCCGCTGGCCGCGATCAGCGCCGCGAGCGCATCAGCGCGGATTGCGCCCTGGCCCTGCCAGCTGCCCAAGCCGCCATCGCCGTGTCGCAAGCTCAAAAGCGGCGGCACCAGCAATTCGCGCATCACCCCGAAGGCGCGCGGCGGTTCTTGCCCGACGGCGGCATAGCAGGCGATGAGATCGGTCAGCAGGCGGATCAGGTCCATCTGTGCCGCCGGGCAGCGCGACAGCACCCCGCCATCTTCCCCCACCACATCGCCCAGAGCGCGCAGCAGCCCGGCTTCAGCATAAAGGCGGCGCGGGCGACCATTGGGCAGGAGCAAACCAGCGGCAACCAGCGCGGCCCAGCCGACCACGCCGCCCATGTCCGAACCCTCGCGCGTGACCTTGCGATCAAGCCAGCTTGCGGTGTCCTCGATCTGGGTGAGCAAACGGGCCTTGAGCCCCTTGGTCTGGCCCGCCAGCACCAGCGGGGCATGGATCAGCCACGCGAGCAGCCGCCATCCGGCATGTTCGACTTCCCAGCCCGCGCCCTTGCCAATTTCGCGGTTGGCATCGAGCCAGAGGCCGGTGATGCGCTCGGCCAGCGCGATGCCATCAGCGCGCGGGGCGCAGGCGGCCAGATCGGCCAGCCAAGAAAAGCTGTGCACCACGCGCTCGACCCCGGGATTGACCCGGCCCGAGGCAGCGAAATCAACCTGCCCGATGGCATGCTTGGCGCCGTTCACGAGGAAATGCCCGGCCCGCAGCGCCACACCCGCGGTGCGATCCCCCGGGACGCTGCCTTCGACGGTCGCCAGCACTCGCGGCGCGGGGGGACGGCGGAAGGGTGCGGCAAGCGTATGGCCCGGCACACCGAGGCGATAGGCGAGCCGGATCAGCGCTTCACCCGCGCTGGCGCGCGGCGCGATCACATCCGACAGCGCCAGCGCGCGCGAGGGAGCTGCCGCTTCGGGAACGGGCGCCTCAGAGGTCGGGGCTGCCCCGCCCAAGGCCAGCGCCGGGCGATCCTGCGCAGGCTCCGCCAGCTGCTCGCCGCGCTGCTCCGCTGCGGTGCGCAGCACGGTCGCCATCACGCCTCCCCCTTGAGCGCGGCAATATTGGCGGCATAGCGCTCGGCCCCGCCGCTGAAGGCCGCCGAACCCGCCACCAGCACATCCGCCCCTGCGGCAAGGCAGAGCTTGGCAGTGGCCGGATTGACCCCGCCATCAACCTCGAGATGGATGGGCCGGCCCGTCTGTTCGATCATCGCGCGGATCCGCGTGATCTTGGCGAGCTGCGAGGCGATGAAGCTCTGCCCGCCGAACCCGGGGTTGACGCTCATCACCAGCACCAGATCGACAAGGTCCATCACATTATCGAGCACTTCGACCGGCGTGCCGGGGTTGATCACGACCCCTGCCTTCTTGCCAAGCGCCTTGATGGTTTGCAGGGTGCGGTGGATGTGCGGCCCGGCTTCAGGGTGCACGGTGATGATATCGGCCCCCGCCTCGGCAAAGGCTTCGAGAAAGGGATCGACCGGCGCGATCATCAGGTGGACATCGAAAGGCTTGGCGCTGTGCGGACGCAGCGCCTTCACCACCGCCGGGCCAATGGTGATGTTGGGCACGAAATGCCCGTCCATCACATCAATATGGATCCAGTCGGCGCCAGCGGCGTCAATGGCGCGCACTTCCTCGCCCAGCCGGGCAAAATCGGCAGAGAGAATGGAGGGCGAGATCAGCGGTGTCGGCATGTCGGCGGCGCACCTTCGGTTAGGCCTTTTCGTCTTACGGGAGCGGCGAATCCCGCCACAAGGGTTAAAGGGGTGTTTTCCACGGTGACGGGCAGGCGAAACACCAGATTTTGTGGTCGGAGGGCAATTCAGCCGCAATTCACGCTTGGCCGCCTAAGCCGCGCGGCCTTGCGTAACGAGACCTGAAAAAGCCATGATCGCATCCCTCTCCCGCCTGTTCTCCGCCCTGCTCGCCACGGGTCTTGCCGCGACGGCAACGGCCGGCCTTGGCGCGCCGCCCAAATTCACCAATCTCATCCCGAACGACATGGCACGCTGTGCGCCCGGCGCGGGCCCGGCGGTGCGGGTTGATGTGTCGGGCATGAAATCGGGCGAAGGCCTGCTGATCGTGCGCGCCTACAACGCGCGCGAAAACGAATGGCTCAAGGCCAAGAAATACTTCGCCAAGATCCACGAGCCCGCCCGCAAGGGCCGGATGAGCATATGCGTCCCGGTGCCCAAGGCCGGCAGCAATTACGCGATTGCGGTGCAGCACGACGTCAACGGCGATTATTCGACCAGCTTTTCGGTTGACGGGGCGGGCATGTCGAACAACCCGGTGGTCAAGTCCTTTCTCGGCATTCCGCGCCCGCCTGCGCTGGAAAAGGTCGCCTTTCCGGTCGGCTCCGGCGTGACAACGATCAGCATCGCGATGCGCTACCGCGACTGAACACCCGCCCCTATCTGGCGCTGCACATGGATCATTTCCCCGCGCTGAGGCGTTGAAAGGGTTGCGCCTGCCGGATCGGTAGGCAAAAGGACAGCCGTCCGATCGCTTCCCGTTCTTGCCGCTTGTATCCTGCGGCCCGGCCCAAGGAGATGAGCGCTTGTATCTGGTTTGGCTGACGCTGCTGCCCTTCATCGGTGCGTTGCTGATGCCGCTGGCGCGCGCGCAGGGGCGCTCGCTGCAAACGCTGGTTGCGGCAGGCCCGGCAGTGATCGGTCTTGTCATGCTGGGGGCAATCGCGCCGCAAGTGATGGCAGGCGAAGTGCCAGCGCTGCGCGCCGCGTGGGTGCCTGCGCTGGGGCTGGATGTCAGCCTGAGGGTCGATGCGCTGGGCTGGCTGTTCGCGGCGCTGATCCTCGGGATCGGCCTGCTGATTATCGCCTACACCCGCTTTTACCTGTCGCCCAAGGATGATTTCGCGCGCTTTCTTGCGCTGCTGCTGCTGTTTCAGGGCGCGATGCTGGGCATTGCGCTGTCGGGCAATGTGCTGCTCTTGCTGATCTTCTGGGAGCTGACGAGCCTTTCCTCCTTCCTGCTGATCGGATTCAAGAACGACAAGGCCGAAGGGCGGCAAGGCGCGCGGATGGCGCTGGCGGTTACCGGCGGCGGCGGGCTCGCGCTGATCGGGGGTCTGGTGCTGCTCGGCCAGATCGCAGGCTCCTATGAACTGGCCGATATCCTTGCGCGCGGCGCCATGATCCAGGCCTCGCCGCTCTATCCGGCGGCGCTGGTGCTGATCCTGCTCGGCTGCTTCACCAAATCAGCGCAATTCCCGTTCCATTTCTGGCTGCCGCACGCGATGGCCGCGCCCACGCCAGTAAGCGCCTATCTCCATTCCGCCACGATGGTGAAGGCCGGCGTGTTCCTGCTGGCGCGGCTGTGGCCGGCCCTTGCCGGAAGCGAGCTGTGGTTCGCGCTGGTGGCGACCACCGGCCTTGTCACGATGGTGGTGGCCGCCGCGATTGCGCTGCACCGCCATGATCTCAAAGCCATCCTCGCCTATTCGACAGTCAGCCATCTCGGCCTGCTGACCATGCTGCTCGGCTTCGGGACGCCCGCCGCCGCGCAGGTCGCCATCTTCCATCTCATCAATCACGCGCTGTTCAAGGCCGCGCTGTTCATGAATGCCGGAATTGTCGATCACGAAACCGGCACGCGCGATATCCGGCTGCTCGGCGGTTTGGCGGGCCTGATGCCGATCACTGCGACCCTCGGCACCGTGGCGGCGGCTTCGATGGCAGGGTTGCCGCCATTTGGCGGGTTCCTGTCGAAGGAACTGATGCTTGAAGAAGTGTGGCACACGCCGTTCCTTGGCGCGCAGGGATTGCTGCTGCCCGCGGCGGTGGTGATCGGCGCGAGCCTCTCGGTCGCCTATTCGCTGCGCTATCTTTACGGGCTCTATTTCGGCACGCGGCCTGACAGCTTCCCGCAGGCACCGCATGATCCCGGCATCGGCCTGTGGCTTCCCCCGGCGCTGCTGGTGGCGGGCACTGTGCTGGTCGGCCTGTTTCCGCAAACCCTGACCAAGGGGCTGGTCAGCGCGGCGGCAGCCGCCACCACTGGCGGCACCGCGCCGCTGTTCAAGCCGATGCTGTGGCACGGCCTGACCCCGGCGCTGGCGATGAGCGTGATCGCGGTGGCTTTCGGCACCATGGCCCTGTGGCAGCACCGCCCCTTGCAAAAGCTGTGGGACAGCCTCGCCCTGCCCGATGCCAAAAAGCTGTTCGAAAGAGGCCTCGCAGGCACCATCGCCATCGCCCGCGCGCTGACCGATGCGGTTCACAACGGCGCGCTCCAACGCCAGCTTGCGCTGCTGTTCGCGGCCGCCATCGCGCTCGGCGCATGGGGCATGGCCGCTGTGCCCTTTGCCGCGGGCACCCGCCCCACCCTGCCTGCACCGCCCCTGGCGATCATCGCCTGGCTGATGCTGCTGGCAGGGGTGATCGCGGTGTGCATGGTGCAAGCGCAGCGGTTCCTGAGCCTGATTTACATCAGCATCATCGGGGTCGTGGTGTCGCTCGCCTTTGTTTATCTCTCCGCGCCCGATCTGGCGCTGACGCAGATTTCGGTCGAGGTGGTGACAATCCTGCTGCTGCTGCTCGCGCTCAATCTGCTGCCCAAGCAGCCACCGGCCCTGTCCGGCACCGGGCGCAGGCTGCGCGATGCGGCGATCGGTGCGGTCGGCGGGGGCGCAATCGGGTTTGCCGCCTATGCTGTCATGACCCGCGCCCCGCTTGATCCGATCTCGGCCTATCACTGGGCCAATTCCAAATCGGGCGGCGGCGGCACCAATGTCGTCAACGTGACGCTGGTCGATTTCCGCGCCTTCGATACGTTTGGCGAGATCATCGTGCTCGGCATCGCAGCGCTGGCGATCTTTGCCTTGCTGCAACCGGCCTCGCGCGGGCCTTCGGGCCAGCGGCTGCGGGCATGGCTGCCCGATATGCCGCGCTCGCCCGAATATCATCCGATGATGTTCGCGGTGGCCGCCCGCCTGCTGCTGCCGCTGGCCAGCATGATCGGGATTTACATCTTCCTGCGCGGCCACAACCTGCCGGGCGGCGGGTTCATCGCAGGCCTCGTGTTCTCGATTGCGATGCTGATGCAATACATGGCTTCGGGCTACGAATGGTCGACCCAGCGCCGCCGGATCGACGAGCATCTGATGATCGGGCTGGGCGTGCTGATTGCGGCGGTCACAGGGCTGGGATCGCTCCCCTTCGGCGCACCGCTCTTCACCAGTTGGTTCGATTACTTCACCCTGCCGCTGGTGGGCGAATTCGAGCTGACCAGCGCGATGGCCTTTGACATCGGCGTGGCGCTGACCGTGGTGGGCGCGGTGATGCTCGCGCTCAAGGAACTCTCCCACGTCGCCCAGCGCGCCGAAAAGGACGAGGCGCATGATGATGCGCCGATGGATATTGATCCGGCCAAGCTGCGTGCTGCCCCGGCGGCGGCGGAGGATGTGCCATGATCAGCATGGAATTCCTCATTGCCAGTGCCATTGGCGTGCTGACGGCCGGGGGCATCTACCTTGCGCTGCGCGCGCGCACCTTCCCGGTGGTGCTGGGGCTGGCGATGCTGTCCTATGCGATCAACCTGTTCCTGTTCGCGATTGGCCGCCTCGCGGTGGGCCAGCCGCCGATCTATGCCAAGGGGCTGACAGACTACACCGATCCGCTGCCGCAAGCGCTGGTGCTGACCGCGATTGTGATCAGCTTCGGGATGACCGCGCTGATCGTGGTGCTCGCCTTGCGCACTTTTCTCGAAACCGGCACCGATCAGGTCGATGGCAAGCCCGACGAGAGTCCGGCTGAAGATCAGGAGGGTCAGCCATGAGCAGCACCCTGATCGCCGCCCCGATCCTGCTGCCTGTGCTGGCGGGCACGGCCACGCTGCTGTTCCGCCGCCGCCGCCGCGCCATCGGGGCGGGCATTTCCATGATGTCCTGCGCCGGATTGCTGGCAATTGCCGCGCTGCTGCTGGCGCGCACAAATGGCGCCGCGCCCGAAGCCTATGCGCTGGGCGATTGGCCGGCACCGTTCGGGATCGTGCTGGTGCTCGATCAGCTTGCGGCACTGATGCTGGTGCTGACCGCGCTGCTAGGGCTGGCGGTTTCCGTGCACACGGCGCTGACCGGGCTTGATCGCAAGGGCTGGCACTTCCACGCGCTGTTCCAGTTCCAGCTGCTCGGCGTCAACGGGGCCTTCCTGACGGGCGACCTGTTCAACCTCTTTGTCTTTTTCGAAGTGCTGCTGATCGCCTCCTATGGTCTGATGCTGCACGGCCAGGGGGCCAAGCGGCTGACCGCGGGCGTGCAATATGTGATCATCAACCTAGTCGGGTCATCGGTGTTTCTGGTGGCGCTCGGGCTGCTTTACGGGGTCACCGGCACGCTCAACATGGCGGATATGGCGGTGCGGGCCGCCACCCTGCCCGATGGAGACAGGGGCCTGCTCAACGCGGGCGCGTTCCTGCTGATGCTGGTATTCGGCCTCAAGGCGGCGCTGCTGCCGGTGCATCTCTGGCTGCCGCGCACCTATGCCAGCACCGCCCCCGCCGTGGCGGCGATGTTCGCGATCATGACGAAGGTGGGCGCCTATGCGATCATTCGCACCGCCACGCTGATCTTCGGCGATGCCGCGGGCGCATTCCTGCTGCCTGCGGCCCTTGCCACGATGGTGCTCGGCTATGCCGGGATGCTCGCCGCGCGGCAATTGCGCGACATGGCCGCGTTCGGACTGCTGGGTTCGACCGCGACCTTGCTCGCCGCGATCGCGCTGTTTGACGAGACAGCGATGACAGCTGCGCTCTATTACCTGCTCCACACCACACTCGCTGCGGGCGTGCTGTTCCTGCTGGTTGATCTGGTGGTGGGCTGGCGTGCGGTCGAAGGCGCCGACATTGTTCCGACCCCCGCCTACAAGGGCAAGATCGCGCTCGGCGTGATGTTCTTCATCACCGCCATCGGCTTTGCCGGATTGCCGCCGCTCTCGGGCTTTATCGGCAAGCTGCTGATCCTCGCGGCTGCGCAATCCGCACCGCTTGCCCCGTGGATCTGGGGCATAGTGCTGGTGACGAGCCTGATGGGGATTGTCGCCTTGGCGCGTGCAGGCAGCACGCTATTCTGGAAGTCGGATACTTCGCCGCCGATCCCCGCAAGCCGGGCCACGCCCGATTATGCCGAAGCCGCGCCGGTGATCGCACTGCTCGCCCTGCTGGCGCTGCTCGCCGCAGCGGCCGGGCCGATCACCGCCTACACGCAGGCAACCGCTGCACAACTCTTCGAACGGCAGGCCTATATCACTGCCGTGCTCGGCACCCCGGACAGGAGCACCGCGCCATGAACCGCCTGCTGCCCCACCCCGGCCTTACCGTGCTGCTGGTGATCATCTGGATGCTCGCGCTCAACGCCTTCACCTTCGGAGGCTTTGTGGTGGCGCTGGTGCTGGGGATTATCGTGCCGCTGTTCACCGCGCCCTACTGGCCCGATCGGCCCTCCGTCCGGTTTGGCCTGCCCCTGCTGAAATATGTCCTGCTGGTGATCGGGGACATCGTGATCGCCAATTTCCAGATCGCGTGGATCATCCTGTTTCGCAAGACCCGCGACATGCGCCCGGCATGGCTGGCGATCCCGCTCGATGTCAGCTCGACCGAGGCCATCACCGTGCTGGCCGCAACCATCAGCCTGACGCCGGGCACCGTTTCGGCCGACATCTCGACCGATGGGCGGCACCTGCTGGTCCATGCGCTTGATACGCCCGATCCCGCGGCCGAAATCGCCCGGATCAAGGCGCGTTACGAACGGCGCCTGATGGAGATTTTCCGATGATCGCAGGCGCACTCACGATCGCGCTGGGCTGCGTGTCGCTCGCCCTTGTGCTGACGCTTTACCGCCTGTTCAAGGGCCCGAGCGCTGCGGATCGGATCCTCGCGCTTGATACGCTGGTGATCAATGTCATTGCGCTGATCGTGCTGCTCGGGATCCTCGAAGAAACCATGGTCTATTTCGAAGCGGCACTGCTGCTCGCCATGGTCGGCTTTGTCGGCACGGTGGCCTATGCCAAGTTCCTGCTGCGCGGCGATATTGTGGAGTAGGAGCGGATCATGGCCCCCTTTGTCGACATCATCATTGCCGCGCTGATCGTGCTGGGCGGTGCCTTCGCGCTGATCGGCAGTTGGGGACTGGCGCGCCTGCCCAACCTCATGGCGCGGCTCCACGGCCCGACCAAGGCGACTACGCTGGGCGTGGGCGGGTGCCTCGTGGCCGCCATGCTCTATTTCCCGACCCACGGCATGGCGTTTTCCATGCACGAATTGCTGGTGACCCTGTTCCTTTTCATCACCGCGCCGATTTCGGCCAATATGGTCGCCAAGGCCTATCTGCATGAACGCATGACCGCTGCACGCGAGGGCACCGCGTCCGAGCCAGATCTGCCGCCAACCTATCGCATGCCCTTGCCCGAAGCCGCGAGCGAGAGCTGCGGCTGGGCGACCTTCGGCGCGCCCGAGGAAGCCCCGCACCCGGACACCACGCCGCCCCGCTGAGCGCTTTGGCCCATCACGGGCACGGCTGATCGAATTTGCGCCAGCGGTAACTTTTCCGAGGGAACTGCCGATGTAGAGGGCGCGCTGCGGCTAAACGGTTCCTGCACGGGGCGTTCAGGGCGCGGCAAGATGGGTGCGGCCATGAGTGAGCCCACCCGATAACACCTGATTGACGAGCCTTCCGATGCGCCTCTTCGCCCCCGATCTCTATCGCAACTTCGCCATCGGCTTTGCCGTGGGCGCCGCGCTGATTGCGGGTGCGAGTGTGGAAAACTGGGGCGATGAACTGGCCTCGCCCGCGCGCGCTGCGGAAACACCGCATACGCCGGGGCCCTCGCCCGAAGCCTTCCTTGCCGCCGAAAGCACGCAGGCCAAGTGATGCGCGCGGTTCCGGCCCTGGCGGTGATCACGCTCGCGCTGTCGGCCTGCTCCGGCCCGGTGCACGCTGCCGAAGAGCCGGTCAACGCTCCCGCCGCCAAGCGGACCGCCAAGGAGCAAGGCCTGCAAACCGCGGTCTTCGCTGGCGGGTGCTTCTGGGGTGTCGAAGGCGTGTTCAGCCATGTGAAGGGCGTGACATCGGCAGTATCGGGCTATCACGGCGGCAGCGCGGAGACCGCGAAATACAACACCATCACCGCAGGCGGCACCGCCCACGCCGAATCCGTCAAGGTCACCTATGATCCGGCGGTGGTGCGGTATGATCAGTTGTTGCAGATCTTCTTTTCGGTGGTCGCCGATCCGACACTGAAGAACCGCCAGGGCCCTGATGTGGGTTCGCACTACCGCACCGCGCTGGTGCCGACCACGGCCGAACAGAAGCAAGTCGCTGCTGCCTATCTCGCGCAGCTTGAAGCCGCGAAATTGTGGCCGCGCCCGATTGTCACCCGGATCGAACCGCTGCGCAAATTCTATCCGGCAGAAGGCTATCATCAGGACTTCATGGCGAAGAACCCCCGCCACGGTTACATCCAGCGCTGGGACAAGCCCAAGGTCGAAGCGCTCAAGGCTATGTTCCCCGCACAATACCGCCCCGGCTTCCTGCGGGATGCCAGCTAGGAAAACCGCGTTGAGGGCGCTATATTGCGGCCATGGCCAGTCACGCGCATTCGCACACCCACCACGAACACCACGGCGAAAGCCTGCTTCAGGCGGCCGCCCGCTCGCTCAGCGCCGCGGGTGAGCAATGGACCGCGATGCGCGAGGCGGTGTTTGCCGAACTCGCCCGGCATGATCGGCCGGTCTCGGCCTATGACATTGCCGATAATCTCTCGGCCGCGCGCGGCAAAAGGGTCGCGCCGAACAGCGTGTACCGCATTCTTGATGTCTTCGTGACGAACAACCTCGCGATGCGGGTGGAAAGCGCCAATGCCTTCCTCGCCAACACCCATCCGGGCTGCGCGCATGACTGCATCTTCCTTGTCTGCGACGAATGTGGCGAGGCCGCCCATGTTGATGATGAGGATGTGAGCCGCGCCGTGCGCGGGATCGCGGCGGCGCGCGGGTTCAAGGCGGAACGCCCGGTGCTCGAGATCCGCGGGCTGTGCAAGGCCTGCACCTGACGGGCGGGCTGGCAGATTTCCTACGGCCCCGATGTTCGGTAAGCTGGTGTCATGATCCGTGCGCCCCGTGGCCCCTTCCCCGCTCTGCTGATCAATCCGGTCGATCAACCGGCGCGCGGTGATCGATTGCTTTTTCGTCACAAGACAGTGTCTCAATTGTCTCCAACATTGTCAGGAAAACCGGAGGCAAGCTTGCGCAACTGCGCATCGACAGGCCGGAAATCAGCGTGTAACGCTGGAAACCATGAATCAACCACCGCACACTCCCCTGCTTGATCAGGTCAACACCCCTGACGAGCTGCGCCGCCTCAAGCCTGAACAACTTCGCCAATTGGCCGATGAACTGCGCGCCGAGATGATCGACGCGGTCAGCGTCAGCGGCGGGCATCTCGGGTCCGGGCTCGGTGTGGTCGAGCTGACGGTTGCGATCCACTATGTGTTCAACACTCCCGAAGACAAACTCGTGTGGGATGTCGGCCACCAGTGCTATCCGCACAAGATCATCACCGGGCGGCGGGATCGCATTCGCACCCTGCGTCAGGGTGGCGGGCTTTCCGGCTTCACCAAGCGGTCCGAGAGCGAATATGATCCGTTCGGTGCCGCGCACTCCTCGACCTCGATCAGCGCGGCGCTCGGCTTTGCCATCGCCAACAAGCTGAAGGGTCAGCCGGGCCGCGGCATTGCGGTGATCGGCGATGGTTCGATGAGCGCAGGCATGGCCTACGAGGCGATGAACAACGCCGCGCAAGCGGGCAACCGGCTGATCGTGATCCTCAACGACAACGACATGTCGATCGCTCCCCCGGTGGGCGGGCTTTCGGCCTATCTCGCGCGGATGGTGTCTTCGAGCGAATATCTCGGCATCCGCAGCCTTGCGAGCCGCGCGGTCAAGAAGATGAGCCGCCGCCTCCACGACACCATCGGCAAGGCCGAGGAATTCACCCGCGGCATGGTGACCGGGGGCACGCTGTTCGAGGAGCTCGGCTTCTACTATGTCGGCCCGATCGACGGGCACAATCTCGATCACCTGCTGCCCGTGCTGGAGAACGTGCGCGACACCTCGGAAGGCCCGGTGCTGATCCATGTCGTGACCGAGAAGGGCAAGGGCTATGCCCCCGCCGAGAACAGCGCCGACAAGTATCACGGCGTCCCCAAGTTCAATGTCGTCACCGGCGAGAAGGCCAAGAGCGCGCCTTCCGCGCCGGCCTATCAGGACGTGTTCGGCCTGACGCTCGCCAAGCTTGCCGACACCGACGATAAGATCTGCGCGATCACCGCCGCCATGCCTTCGGGCACGGGTGTCGATAAGTTCGCCAAGGCGCATCCCGCGCGCACGTTCGATGTTGGCATTGCCGAACAGCACGCGGTGACTTTCGCTGCGGGCCTCGCGGCGGAAGGCATGCGGCCCTTCGCGGCGATTTACTCCACCTTCCTCCAGCGCGCCTACGATCAGGTGGTGCATGATGTGTGCATCCAGAACCTGCCGGTGCGCTTCGCGATTGACCGCGCCGGGCTGGTGGGTGCGGACGGGGCGACCCACGCCGGATCGTTCGACATCACCTATCTCGCCACCCTGCCCAACATGGTGGTGATGGCCGCCGCCGACGAGGCCGAGCTGGTCCACATGACCTACACCGCTGCCGAGTATGATGACGGCCCGATTGCCTTCCGCTACCCGCGCGGGAACGGCACCGGCGTGCCGCTGCCCGAAGTGCCGGTGAAGCTCGAAATCGGCAAGGGCCGCCTCGTACGCGAAGGCAGCAAGATCGCGATCCTCTCGCTCGGCGCGCGCCTTGCCGAGGCGCTCAAGGCCGCCGATCAGCTCGAAGCCAAGGGGCTTTCCACCACCGTCGCCGACTTGCGCTTTGCCAAGCCGCTTGATGAAGATCTGATCGCCCGCCTGATGCGCAGCCACGAGGTGGTCGTTACGGTCGAAGAAGGCGCGATTGGCGGGCTGGGCGCCCATGTGCTGACCTATGCCAGCGACACGGGGCTGACGGATAATGGCCTCAAGATCCGCACGCTGCGCCTGCCTGATACCTTCATCGATCACGATGATCCGATTAAGCAGTATGACGAGGCGGGCCTCAACGCGCCGCAGATCGTCGACACCGTGCTCAAGGCGCTCAAGCACAATTCCGCCGGTGTGGAAGAAGCGCGGGCCTGAGCGCGGATGCCGCTGCTTCGCATCGCGCAGGATGGCGCCGTCACCACGCTGACGATTGACCGGGCGGAGACGATGAACCCGCTCGGCGCGCCGGGCGACGGGGACGAATTCACCGCGGCCTGCAACGCCATCAACCGCGACATGGGATGCCGCGTGGTGATCCTGACCGGCGCGGGCCGCGCCTTCAGCGCGGGCGGTGATGTCAAGGCGATGCGCGACAAGACGGGCACCTTCGGTGGCACCGCGCCGGCCATCTCGGATGGCTATCGCAACAATATCCATCTGATGCTGCGCGCCCTGCATGGCCTGCGCGTGCCGGTGATCGCGGCGGTCAATGGCCCGGCAATCGGTTTGGGCTGTGATGTCGCCTGCCTCGCCGATATTCGCATTGCGAGCGAGAGTGCGAAATTCGGCGTGACCTTCCTCAAGCTCGGCATCATTCCCGGCGATGGTGGCACGTGGATCCTGCCGCGCGTGATCGGGATGAGCCGCGCGGCCGAACTGTTTTACACCGGCGATGTGATTGATGCGGCGACCGCCAAGGACTGGGGGCTCGTCAGCCGGGTGGTGGCCGCAGACGCTCTGATGGACGAAGCGCGCGCGCTCGCCGCACGCATCGCCGCGATGCCGCCCCATGCGCTGCGCCAGTCGAAGATGCTGCTGCGGCAGGGGCAGCAGATCAGCTATGACAGCGCGCTGGAACTCGCTGCGAACACGCAGGCGATGATGCACACCACCGCCGATCATGCCGAAGGCGTCGCCGCGCTGATCGAAAAGCGCGGCGCGGTGTTTACGGGCGAATAATCACCCCAGCCATTGCCATACGCCCGCCGGAATACCGGCGCGCCACAGGTGCAGCCAGCTTCCCGCCAGCCACAGCCCCGTGCCCGCCACGAGCGGCACCACGCCGACAGAAAAGAGCTTGTGAAGCTGCGGCCAATAGCTGGTCTTTGATGACCATGCACCCCACGCCTCGCCCATCTGCATGCGCTTCTTGCCATCCTGAAACTTCGCGCCGAGCAGCGCGAGAATGCCCATCGCCAGCGCGGTGATCATGGTACGGGTGCTCCACAGCAGCACGAGATGCGAGGCCGCCCACAACCCGATCCCCCACATCATCGGGTGACGGGTGACGAGGAACACGCCCTTTGGTTCGGCACGCGCCTGCGCTTCGGCCATCGGGGTTGGCAGCGCGGGATTGCCGATGAGCGATCCCGCCAGCAGCACCATCGCAGGCCATGTCAGCACCGTGGCGATGATCCAGCCAGCATCGCCCGAACCGCCAAGATCCGCCGCAGGCGCGCCGATGAAGGCGAAATAGACCCACGCCAGCGTGGCAAAGCTCACCAGCGTATAGACGCCCTGAAACCCGCCCGCGCCCAACGCTTTCACCATCGGCGCGCGCATGGGGTGCGACATGGCAAAATGGCTGCCGACAAAGGCGATGTTCGCCGCGAGAAGATTGACAAGGGTCTGGTTCATGATCGCTCCCCCAAGAATGCGGCGAACCTAGCCTTCGATCCCGATCAATTCCACTTTGAATATCAATGTCGCATTGCCGGGGATCGGCCCGCGTCCGACCGGGCCATAGGCCATGTCGGCAGGGATCGCGATCTCGATGGCCTCGCCCACGCCCATGTTCGGGATGGCGACCTGCCAGCCTTTGACAAGCCGTGCGAGCGGGAATGTCGCCGGTTGCCCCCGCGCATAGGAGCTGTCGAAAACCGAGCCATCAAGCAGCTTGCCCTCGTAATGGACGGTGACCACATCGGCGACACTCGGCTTGCGGTCCGAGGCCTGATAGGTGATCCAGCGCCAGCGCACCCCGCCTTCGGCGAAATGCCAGCCATCCTGCGCCGTGAGGCCGAGCAGATAAAGCTGCTGCTGCGCGTGCCAGGCGGCGCTTTGCGGCTCCGGTTGGCCCTGTGCATGGGCAGGCGCAAGGCCGATCAGCAGCGCGCCGCCCAGCATGCTGGCGGAAAGACACCGAAACACCGCCTGCCTCACCAATCGAAGGCCTTGGGCCGCGCGCTTTCATCGAGCGTCTTGTAACGATCGCGCAAGCGGCTCTGGTGGCTGGCAAGATCCTGCTCGACCCCGCTGATATAGACCTTGGTGGGCACGCTGCCCACTTCGAGCGGATCGCCATCCCAGATCACCACATCGCCCAGCGCACCGGGCGCAAGCACACCGGCCTTGCCGCCCATGCCGCTGATCGCTGCCGGGATCGAGCTGATCGCCGCGAAGGCTTCGCCCCACGACAGCCCGCTTGCCCCCGGCACCCGCGAAAGCGCCACCAGATTGCCCGCCGTCTGCGGCAGGCGGCGCGGGTTCTGCGCGGCGTCGGCATTGATCGCCACCGTGACCCCGGCTGCCTTCATCCGCCCGACATTACTTTGCGTTGCGGCAAGCTGCTGGAAGGTATCGGGCAGATCATTGAGCCCATTGGCAATCACCGGCACTTTGGCCGCGGCGATCTCGCTGGCGACCAGCCAGCCTTCGCTCACCCCGACCAGCACCAGATCGAGCCGGGGAAACTCCGCCTTCAATGCCAGTGCAGCGCGGATATCAGCCGCGCGTTCGACCGCGACATAGAGCTTCTGCCGCCCGGTCACGACCGGCACCAGCGCTTCGGCATCAAAGCGCCCAAGCATGACCTTGTCACCCTTGGTGATCTCGGTGGTGCCGGGAATGCCGCTGCGCCCTGCCAACGCCTGCGCCTCGCGCAGGGCGCTGCGGAACAGCACATGCGCGGCGGCACGGCTGCCGCCCGCGATACGTCCGCCACCTTCCGACAGGTCAACCATCTGGAACGCGCGCGCCTGCATCACCGGATTGGCATCGCCATCCAGATCAATGATCGCGCCCTGCCCACCGAAGATCGAGCCCGAAGGCATCGTCGTGCTGGCTGCGCGGGTGATCCCGGCGGCGCGGTGGACAAGGATGTTCTGCGATGTCGGGTTGATCGCCTGCGCGGCGTCAAGCGAGGCACTGAAGGGCGCGCCGCCTGCCCGGCTGTCATTCGATTCGTCGACCGCATCGACATCGGCAAGGCCAAGCGTGGTGATGGTGGCAAAGAGGCCGGGGGTCACCCAGCGCCCGCCTGCATCCATGCTCGGCACGCCTTGCGGCGCGGCGACATTGCGGCCCGCTGCGACCACGCGCCCGCCGCGTACCAGCACGCTCGCGCCGTCGATCGGTGCGCTACCATCGCCGATCACGACCTTGGCATTGGTGATGAGCATGTCCTGCGCCAGCGCAGGGGTGGCAGCGGTGAGAGCGGCGAGGCTGGCGCCTAGAGCAAGGAGGCGGTTCATTTCACATCTCCTTCGCCGGGCTGACCAAGCTCGAAATCGCTTACCGGCCGGGTCTTGGGGTTCATCGCATCAAACATCAGCGCGCCATCGACCCAGACCTTTTCGGGCCGCGAATAGACACTCAGCGGATCACCGTTCCACAGCACGACATCGGCCATCTTGCCCTTTTCGAGGCTGCCGGTGAGATCGCCGATCCCCATCGCCTTGGCCGCGTTGTAGGTGATCCAGCCGATCACCTCGGCATCGGAGATATTGATCCCCAAGCGGCGTCCGGCCGCCTGCGCCTTGGCCGCTTCCTGATTGAGCCGCTGGATATCGTTGGCATCATCCGAGTGGATGACCACGCAAGCCCCTTCGCGCTGGAGGAAGGCGGCGTTTTCGAGAATGCCGTCATAGGCTTCCATCTTGAAGCCATACCAATCGGCCCAGATCGCGCTGCACACGTCGTTTTCGCGCAGCAGGTCGCCGATCTTGTAAGCCTCAACCGCATGGTGGAAGGCGGTGACCTTATAGCCCATTTCCTTGGCCATATCCATCACCAGCGCCATTTCATCAGCGCGGTAGCAATGGTTGTGGACGAGGATTTCGCCGCGCAGCACGCCGGCCAGCGTCTCCTTGCCGAGATCGCGCTTCGCCTTATCGTTGTTGGCGTATTCGATCGCGTCAAACCAGGTCTGGCGGTTGACAGCAAGGTTACCCATCCGGGTCGACGGCATCCGGCCGCGGCTGCCATAGACCCGCTTGGGATTTTCGCCGCAGGCCATCTTGAAGCCATAGGGCGCGCCGGGGAATTTCATCTGCTGCACGGTCCGGCCGGGCACGTTCTTGAGCGTTACCGAACGCCCGCCCATCAGGTTGGCCGAACCGGGCAGGATCTGCAAAGCCGTGATCCCGCCATTGGCGAGCGCGCGGGTAAAGCCGGGGTCCTGTGGCCAGACCGAATGTTCAGCCCAGACTTCGGGCGTGGTCGGGCTGGTGGCCTCGTTGCCATCGGAATGGGCCTGCACGCCGGGTGACGGATAATCGCCAAGGTGCGAGTGGATATCGATGATGCCGGGGGTGACGAATTTGCCCGTGCCGTCGAACACCGCGATGTCGGCCGGGATCGGGGTATCGGGCCCGCCAACCGCGACAATCTTGCCACCCGACATGAAGACGACACCATTCTCGATCTTGCCGCCCTTGCCATCATAGATGGTGGCACCGCGGATCGCGGTCGCAACATTGGGAAAGGGCTTGTAGGTCGAGGCGAAGGGATCATCCTTCGGCCCCTTGGCGGCGAATGCGCGCGCCTTTGTGTCTGCCGCCGCTGTCGGTGCGCTGTCGCTTTGTGCGTTGGTGGTGGCGCAGGCGGCAAGCGCCCATGCGCTCACCAGCGCGAGTCCCGCGCTGCGCGTGAATTTGTATGCCATCAATTGCCCTTCCCGTTTTCCCGGCCACAGGTGTGACGGGAAAACGGGGGGATGTCCATGCTGTTGGACGATTAGCGTGTCAGATGATTCTTACTCAGCGGGGCGCGCGGCGGCGGGATAGGCCTCTTCCGCGGGCTCATCATCCTTGAGCGTATCAAGATGCATCAGCTTCTTGATCAGCGGGCTGACCACCAACACACCGACTCCAACGGCAATCGCGATCCAGCCGATCTGGCTATAGACGCCGAGCACCACTTCCTTGCCCGCGCCTTCACCCGAAGCGGCTTCCGATCCGGTGGCCGCCGCGATCAGCCCGGCGGCGAAATTGCCGGTGGCCGAAGCAAAGAACCACGTGCCCATGATGAGCGAGGCCATGTGCGCCGGGGCCAGACGGTTCATCGCCGAGAGTCCGACGGGGCTGAGACACAGCTCGCCGGTGGTGTGGAAGAGATAGATCAGGAAGATGAACAGCACCGGGGTAAGATTGCCCGTCGCAGCGCCCGCCACCAGCACGAGGAAGCCGAAGCCCAGCTGCATCAGCGCGAGGCCGAACTTGGCCGGGGCCGAAGGCTCAAGCCCCTTGCGGCCCAGCCACGTCCACAGCCCGGCGAACAGCGGGGCAAGCAGCACGATGTAGATCGCATTGACCGACTGGAACACCGAGGCGGGCACATCGAAACCGAAGATGGTCCGGTCAACATGGCGATCCGTGTAGAGGTTCAGCGAGGAACCGGCCTGTTCGAACAGCGCCCAGAACAGGATCGAGCCAAGGATCAGGAACATCGCCGCAAAGATGCGATCGCGGTCATGCGGTTCGAGCTTCACCACCGCGGTGAACAGCACATAGGCCACCAGCACCGCGCCGCACAGGCCGAGCAAGGTGCCGACCACCGACTGATTCTGCACCAGCCACCAGCACACGCCGACAGCCAGGACGCCGACGGCGTAGAGGCCCCATTCGGTGCCCTTGGCCAGCGCCTTGGGCGGCTCGCCGCGGCCGAGCAGCAGCGGCTTGAACACGGTGAACACGACGAGGCCCAGCAGCATCCCGAAGCCCGCCGCGCCAAAGCCATAGGCCCAGCCATAGGTCTGGCCGAGATAGCCGCACAGGATCGAACCGATCGCCGCGCCAAGGTTAATCCCCATGTAGAAAATGGTGTAAGCGCCATCGCGCCGGACATCGGTGCGCGGGTAAAGCTGGCCGACAATCACCGAAATGTTGGCCTTGAGGAAACCCGAGCCGACGATGATGAAGGCCAGCGCCAGCCAGAAAATGTTGAGCGCCGCCGGGTCCTGCCCGCCGCTACCTTCAAAGCCCATCAGGAAATGACCAAAGGTCAGCAGCACCGCGCCATAGGTCACTGCCTTGCGCTGCCCGAGATATTTATCCGCCAGATAACCGCCCAGCACCGGGGTGATGTAAACCAGCGCAGTGTAGGCCCCGTAGATCACGCCCGCCTGACTGTCGGAAAACAGCCAATGCTGGGTGAGATAGAAGATCAGCAGCGCGCGCATGCCGTAGTAGGAAAAGCGCTCCCACATTTCGGCAAAGAACAGAACGAACAGACCCTTCGGGTGGCCGAGGAAAGTCCCGGCGCTGTCCCCGTGCGGAAGCTCAGCAGTGGCCATGAAAAAAGATATCCCTTTTGCGCGCCCTCCCTCAGGCGCAATCCCATGGCGGCGCAACCTAGCGGACAATTTCCGCGTGTGAAGCTTTTGTTGCGCGTGCAACCATAATGTCGCGCGGTGTTCACCTTGACCTGCATGGCTGTATTATGGCACTGATGCACCTCGCCAGAGGACACACACGCTCATGAGCCCGAACCGGCCCGTCTATTTGAAGCTGCGCGATCAGATCGCCGCTGCCATCATGCTCGGCAAATATCCCGAAGGCGAAATGCTGCCTTCGGTGCGCGCGCTCGCGGCGGAACAGGGTGCCAACCCGCTGACCGTGGCCAAGGCCTACCAGCAGTTCCAGAATGATGGCCTCGTCGAAGTGCAGCGCGGGGTCGGCATGTATGTCGTCAAAGGCGCGGCCGAGCGGCTGCGCGCGCGGGAACGGGACCTGTTCCTGCGCGAGGAATGGCCCGAAATCCGCAGCCGCATGGAACGGCTCGGGCTGGATCCGGCCGAACTCACCCTGCGTGGCTAGGCTCCCAGCACTTTTCATAGGGGCCAGGGCCCCGCAACCAGCAGCAATTTCTGATAAAGTTGGCAATGCGGGATTGCGCGATGCCGCTAGGGCGGTCTATATCCGATGCGCCTAGGGTCGCGGGCAAGTTGAGAACAACAGCGGGTATACCCGCCATAGATGCGGCCTCCATGCAAAAGGTTGGCCGGCATCGGGAGGCCAACATGATCCGATCCGAATTGCTGCACGAGCTGCATAAGGACAATCCTGAATTGCACGCCGACGAAATCGAACAGGTCGTCGACATTTTCTTTGATGAAATCGCCCAGCGCCTTGCCGAAGGTGGCCGGGTCGAACTGCGCGGTTTTGGCGCATTTTCGACGCGCGAGCGCGAGGCCCGCACCGGTCGCAATCCGCGCACCGGCGAAGCCGTTTCGGTCGCTGCCAAGCGCGTGCCCTATTTCAAGGCGGGCAAGGAAATCCGCGAGCGCCTCAACGCCGATTGAGGCACGCGTTGGACGCGAAATCGCACGGGCTGCACCCCTTTGGGTGCGGCCCGTTTCGATATTGATGCAAGGTCGGCCATGGCAAATGCCCGATTGCCGATCCCGCCCTGTGCCATTATCGCCCGCGCGAACCACACGGCGGGTGTGGCGGAATGGTAGACGCCGGGGACTTAAAATCCCCTGAGCTTTGCTCGTGCGGGTTCGAGTCCCGCCACCCGCACCAAATTGCTTCTTGTGGTTAACGCCATTGCTTACGTACCCCCCTGAAATCGACGGATAAGGGGTTATCCTGCTCTTAACCGGAGCCCGCTATTTTTTGGCCATGTTCCAAGACCATTGGCGCGGCGCGGGTCCATCCCTCTGATCCCGCCCGCCAGCAACGAGGCGACTTGGCGATGGATTTTTCGGCGCGACAACCGGATATGGCAGATGCGGCGCAGGAGACCGGCGAACAGCGCACGGCGCAGCGCTTCACGCTGCTGATCCGTGCCGCCAAGCTGGTCTGCGCCGCGGGCGAATTCGTGTGCGTGTTGCGCGATGTCTCGGAAACCGGGGTGAGCGTGCGGCTGTTCCACCGCCTGCCGGCCGAAGAGCGCTACACCCTGCACATGCCGGGCGGCGCAGCCTATCCGATCATCAACGTGTGGGAGCGCGGCCTCGAAGCAGGCTTCCAGTTTGCCGAGCCGGTTGCGGTCGACATGCTGATCAACGAAGCCGCGGCCTTCCCCAAGCGCGGCCTGCGCCTTGCCGTGTCGTTTCCGGTCACCCTCACCACGATTTCGCAGCGCTGCACCGCGATGGTAGAGAACCTGTCACAGCAGGGCGCGCAGCTCGAATGCAACGGGCTGTTCGCGATCGATCAGAACCTGCGGATGGAAGGTGGCGGCGTGGCGCCCGAATTGCGCGAAATCCGCGCCAAGGTGCGCTGGCGCCGCGGGACGCGCTACGGGCTGGTGTTCGACGACACGTTCACGCTTAGCGATTTCGCCAAGCTGATGGCGCGCCTGCAAAGGCCCGATCTGCTCGCTGATTAACCCTCTCAGGCCGGCTGGAAAGTCAGCGCAAGGCCATTGATGCAGTGCCGCTTGCCCGTCGGCCGCGGCCCGTCTCCGAAGATATGCCCCAAGTGCCCGCCGCAGCGCGCACAATGCACTTCGGTGCGCGGGTAGCCGATCTTGTAGTCGGTTGAGGTGCCAACCGCCTTGGCGTTGATCGCCTGCCAGAAGCTGGGCCAACCGGTGCCGCTGTCATATTTGTGCGCCGAGGAATACAGCGCCTGCCCGCAGCCCGCACAGGCAAAGGTGCCCTTGCGCTTTTCCTTGTTCAGAGGCGAGGTGAAGGCCCGCTCGGTGCCCGCCTCGCGCAGGACATAATATTGGTCACGTGTGAGCGCACGGCGCCATTCGGCATCGGATTTGCTGACGGGAAAGCTCTTGGCCTGAGCCTCGGCACCGCAAGATGCCAGCCACGGCACGGCGGCAGCCATGCCGGTGGCAGCAAGCAGGCGGCGGCGGGTGACTTCAGGCAAGCGCATGGCAATCCCATCCGATAGCAACACAGGGTCTGCCCTATATACGCGCAAACCGCCTGCGTGGTTTCGTGCGCCCGGCTTAAGCCCTGTCAGAACTGGGTGATCTCGACCTCAAGCTTGCGGAAGCCGTGGACGAAATTGGCTTTCACCCGCTCGACATCGCCGGCCACATGCACCCGCATCCGCCGCTTGTGCATCTCCTCGAGCAGCACGCGCAGTTGCAGTTCAGCGAGCCGCGCACCGACGCAGCGGTGAATCCCATAACCGAACGCAATGTGCCGGCGAGCGTTCTCGCGGGTGATGTCGAGCTTGTGCGGGTTTGCGAACACGCTCTCGTCGCGGTTGGCGGCGAGATACCACAGCACCACCTTGTCGCCCTGCTTGATGGTCTGCCCGAAGACTTCGGCATCCGCGGTGGCCGTGCGGCGCATATGGGCAAGCGGGGTCTGGTAGCGCAGGCATTCCTGCACCGCATTGGGGATCAGCCCGGGGTTTTCCTCGAAGAGTTTGCGCTGATCGGGGAATTTATCGAGCGCGTGGATGATCCCGCTCATGGTGTTGCGGGTGGTGTCATTCCCGCCGACAATCAGCAGCACCAGATTGCCCATGAATTCCTGCGGGCTCATCTGGTTCATCGCATCGGAATGGATCATCATCGAGATGAGATCATCGCCGGGTTCCTTGTCCTGCGATTTCTGCATCCACAATTGCTGGAAATAGGCGGCCATTTCCATCAGGATCCCGCGGCGGAATTCATCCAGTTCGCGCACGGTGGCAAGTTCGGTATCGCCCGCCCAGTCCGACCAGAAGGTCAACAGGCGGCGGTCTTCCCACGGGAAATCGAACAGCAGTGCGAGCATCCCGGTGGTCAGCTCGATCGAGACCTTGTCGACCCAGTCGAACACCTCACCGCGCGGCAGGCTATCAAGCAATTCGCCGGTGCGCGCGCGGATATCGGCTTCCATATCGGCCATCGCGCTGGGGGTGAATTTGGGCGCGACCGTGCGGCGCTGGCCGGTGTGCTTGGGCCGATCCATCGCGATGAACATCGGCAGTTCAAAGCGCTCCTCACCCTCGGGGATGTCTTCATCCTTGGGCCGCTCGAGAATGGTGATGCCGCCATATTCCCAGCTCGACGAGAACAATTCGGGCAGCGCCTCGATATGCTGGATCGCGCGGTGGCTGACGACCGCCCAATAGGGGCCGAACGGGCTTTCCGGGATGTAATGCAGATCGCCGGCATCCTGCATCTGCTTGAAGATGGGCTGCCAGGTGTCGTTGAAATAGATGTCCGAACGGCTGACATCCCAGGGGTGCGGATGGCTTGGCACATCTTCGGGGTGGGCGGAGAGATGCGTCCTCAGCGCTTCATAGGCCGTGGGCGCAGAGCGCCATTGCGGTTTGCTGGTCTGCTCGGGGGCGATGGTTGCCATGTCTCTCTCCCGTCCGGCGGCATGTGCTTGTCGGGGCCGCTCGTGACGAGTCGCATCCTGACCTAACTGACAGGCTTGTCAATGGTCGGTTGCAATTCGGGACTGTTCCGCGCGCGAGCGGCGCAGGCTACTCTGCCGGATCAGCCAGCGGGGCGCGCTTGCCGAACCACGGCTTTTTGGCCCGCCCGGCATTGCCTGATTTCATCACCCGCTTGCGGAACAGCAGCGAGCCGCCCTTGACGATCAGCACCACCGCCAGCGCCTGCCAAGCCAGCGCCGCGGCATGGGGCCACAGCGCGGGGTCCATCGCGGCGCGCGCCAGCATCGCAAAGGGCGAGGACAGCGGAAAGGCCATCGCGGCCTTTTCCAGCGTCGATCCCGGCTGGGTGATGGTGTAGGCGGCGAGGAAGAACACCAGCAATTGCATCATGGTGACCGGCATCGACAAGGTCTGCACTTCGCGCACCGTGCTCGCCATCGCCCCGATGGTCAGGAACAGCCCGCCAAGCAGCAGATAGGCCATGGCGAAATAGGTCACCCCCAGCACGAAAAAAAGCGGCCAGCCCACCGCAGGCGCGGGCAGATTGGCAATATCCGTGCCGGTGCCTGCAACAATCGCATCTCCGGCGAGGCTCCAGAAGCCGAAGCCGCAAAGCCCCCATACGATGATCCCGACAAAGGACACGGCGAGCATCGCAAACAGCTTGCCCATGAACACCGCATCCATAGGGATCGCAGCGGCAAGAATTTCGATGATCTTGTTGGCCTTTTCCTCGACCAGGTTCGACAGCACCATGCCCGCCAGCAGCATTGTGAGCAGGAACAGCAGCAATTGCGCGGCCTGCGCGGTGGCAATGCGATTGGATCGCTCGCTCGCTGCGCTGCTGGTGACGAGTTCGCTGGTGGCCTCGGGCATGGCGCTGGGCGCGGTCTGCATCGCGGTGGCGGCAATCAGCTCGATCGGCCCGCGCCAGCGCGCGGCCTGTTCGGCGGTGCCGACCACCTGCGGCGCGCGCAGGCTGCCGGTGACGATGACCGCATAGGCGCCGCGTCGCTCTTCGAGGAAAGCGCGCGCGTCAAAAGCCGGATCGCGCGTTGCTTCGGGCACGATGGTAAGCGGCGGCACGGCCCCGCCCAATTGGCGGGTCAGGCCCGCGGCGGCCGACACCATCGCGGCGCTGTCCGCAGGGCTCATCGCGACCCCGACGACCACGCTATCAGCCTCGCGCATCACTTCGCCGGTGATGCTGCCGGCGAGCCCGCCGACGATAAAGGGAAACAGCGGCCCGAGCAGGAAGAACAGGAAGGTGCGGCTGAACAGCACCGCGACAAAATCGCGCCGCGCGATTACCCATGCCGCCTCCAGCGTCGAGAGACGCGGGCTGATCTGCGCAGGCTGGCTCATGCGGCGACTCCTTCCTCATCGGCCTTGAGCGCGCGCGCCGCCGCCTCCCCGGCGATCGCGACAAAGGCATCGTGCAAGCCGGCACGCTCGATCGACAGTGAAAGGATCCCCGCATCGCCTTCGATCAGCTGGCGCAGCAGCGGCTCAACCCCGCTTTCGGGCAGCGGGAAATGGAAGAAATCGCCGTTGCGGCGGGTATCCTTGGGCAAAGCACCCAGCCAAGCCCCCTCCCGCGCGCGGGTTTCGAGCCGGACCTGCGCCGGAATGCGATCCCGCGCAGCTTCGACACTGCCGGCATAGGGCACGCGCCCCCCGGCGATAATCGCGACGCCCTCGCACAGGCGCTCGGCATGGTGGATCACATGGGTGGAGAAAATCACGGTCACCCCGTCATCCGCCAGCGCGCGGATCATCGCTTCGAGCTTGCCCTGATTGATCGCATCAAGGCCCGAAAAGGGTTCATCCAGCACCACCAGCCGGGGGCGGTGCACCAGCGTGCCGAGCAATTGCACGGTCTGCGCCATGCCTTTGGAAAGCTGGCGGATCTGCCGGTCGGCAGCATGGGCGAGGCCGTGGCGTTCGAGCATGTCGAGCCCGCGGGCGCGCCCTTCCTTGAGCGAAAGCCCGCGCAGTGCGCCCATGAAGGCAATCGCCTCAATTGCTTTCATTGAAGGATAGAGCCCGCGCTCTTCGGGCAGATAACCGATCAGGCGGCCGATTTCGTGCGGGCGATCATGGCCGAACACCCGGCGCACGCCTTCATCGGGATCGATGATCCCGAGCAACATGCGCAAGGTCGTCGTCTTGCCCGCGCCATTTGGCCCGAGCACGCCATAGATCGCGCCTTGGGGGACCGCGATATCGACCCCGTCGACCGCGCGGGTGCCGTCAAAACTCTTGACCAGCCCGCGCGCCTCCACCGCGAGCGGGCGCGGATCACCCGCTGCACGATTGCCGAGGTCGAATTGTTCGCTTACCGCCATATCCATCGTGCCTTGCCCTATCGCGGGTGCCTAAACAGGAGCCTCTTCAAGCATGGTTAACGCCGCTGCAAGTCATGACCTTGCAAGGCGCCTTGCGCAAGTGGCTGAATCGCTTGGCTTCGCGGCCTGCGGGATTGCGAGCGCGAGGGAAGATCCGCTGCGCAGCGATCGGCTCGAACAATGGCTGGGCGAGGGGCACCATGCCAGCATGGAATGGATGGCGACCCGGCTTGATCATCGCCGTGCGCCGCAAGGGCTCTGGCCCGAAGCGCGCAGCGTGATTGCGCTGGGGGCAAGCTATGCCCCGGCGCAGGATCCTTTGGCGCTGGAAGGGGACAGCGAACGTGCCCGCATCTCGGTCTATGCACAGGGGCGCGATTATCATGACGTGGTCAAGAAGCGGCTCAAGGCGCTTGCCCGCTGGCTGGTAGCCGAAGCGCCCGAGGCGCAGGTCAAGGTCTTTGTCGATACCGCGCCGGTGATGGAAAAGCCGCTGGGCGCGGCGGCGGGGATCGGATGGCAGGGCAAGCACACCAACCTCGTCAGCCCCAGCCACGGCAGCTGGCTGTTTCTGGGGGCGATCTACACCACGCTCGACCTCGCGCCCGCGCAGCCGCACCGCGACCAGTGCGGATCGTGCCGCGCGTGCCTTGATGCCTGCCCCACCGATGCCTTCCCCGCGCCCTACCGGCTCGATGCGCGGCGCTGCATTTCCTATCTCACCATCGAGCACAAGGGCCCGGTGCCCGCAGAATTTCGCGCGGCGCTCGGCAATCGCATCTATGGCTGCGATGATTGCCTCGCGGTGTGCCCGTGGAACAAATTCGCCGCCGCGAGCCAGGCCATGACCGAATTCCTGCCGCGCGCCGAACTGGTCGCGCCGCGCCTTGCCGACTTGCTCACATTGGATGATGCCGGGTTCCGGGCGCTGTTTTCGGGCTCGCCGATCAAGCGCATCGGGCGGGATCGGTTCGTGCGCAATTGTCTCTATGCAGCGGGCAACAGCGGCAATGGCGCCTTGCTCGCGCAGGTCACGGCGCTGCTGTCGGACCCCGATCCGGCGGTGGCTGACGCGGCAGCTTGGGCGCTGGCGCGGCTTACAGCAAATCCTTGAGCGGCAACTCGGGATCAGCCAGCAGCGCCGGATCAACCTTGCCGATCCCGCTTTCCAGCAGTTTGCGGCCCTGCACATAGTCCTTCATCGTGTTCACACAGTCGAAGGCAATCGGCTTGCCATCCTTCAGATAGACCACGGTAAACTTGCGGCTGTCCGGAGCGCCGCGCAGCACGGTCGCATCAAAGCCGAGATTGAGCCCGGCGGTTTGCAGCTTGAGATCATACTGGTTCGACCAGAACCACGGCAGCGCGTGGTAAGGCTCTTTCTCGCCCATGATCGCGCGGGCCACGGTGTTCGCCATGTCATGCGCGTTCTGCACGGATTCGAGCCGGATCACCGCGCCTTGCGCGAAATCATTGGCGTGGGCTGCGCAGTCACCAATCGCATAGACATCATCCAGCGTGGTGCGGCAGCAGAAATCGACATCGACCCCGTTCGAAGCCGCCGCGCCGGCCGCAATCAGCGGTCCGACCGCAGGCACGATCCCGATGCCGACCACCACCATATCGCACGCAAGCCGGGTGCCATCATCGAGCACCACGCCGGTCGCCTTGCCCTCCGCATCGCCGAGGATTTCGGTCACCCCGCAAGCCAGCCGCACATCAACGCCCTGCCGGCGATGCTCGGCGGCATAGAAACGCGACAGCTCTTCGCCCGCAACCCGCGCGAGCAGGCGCGGCAGCATTTCGACCAGCGTCACCTCGCAGCCGAGCTTGCGCAGGACGGCAGCAGCTTCCAGCCCGATATAGCCGCCGCCGATCACCACCGCGCGCCTGGCACCAGCGGCGAGCGCGGCCATCATCGTGTCGGCATCAGCCTTGTCGCGCACATAAAAGACATGGCTGAGATTGGCGCCCGGGCACGGCATCCGGCGCGGATCGCCCCCACCCGACCAAATCAGCTTGCGATAGCTGATCATGCTGCCATCGGCGAGCGTGACGCTGTGCCCTTTGGCGTCAATCGCGGTGACCCCCGCACCGAGCCTCAGCGCAATATCCTTGTCAGCCCAGAACTTTTCCGGGCGGATCATGATACGCTCGAAGCTCTTGTCGCCGGCGAGATAGTCCTTCGACAGCGGCGGGCGTTCATAGGGCGGCACCGAATCGCGCCCGATCATCAGGATCGAGCCTGCAAAGCCGTGCTGGCGCAGCGCGATCGCGGCCTGCGCGCCGCCATGGCCGGTACCGACAATCACCACATCGGCGTGATCCACGGGCATTCCCCTCAGCTAACCCCGATTGCGGAACTCGCGCCAAAACGCCCCATCGTCAAGGATGTGCGGCAGACGTGGCACGCTGACATCGGCTAGCGATCGAGCAGATTGCGCGCCTGACTGGCGATCTGCGCGAGCATCGCGGGCATCACCGGAGGGCGGCTTTGCGCCCGGGTGATAAGCCCGCGCATCTGCACCACACCCGCCGCGTTGCGCGCGGCCCATTCGGCCACCGCCGCGCCGGGATCATCCTTTACCCCTTTACGCTTGAGCAGGCGGCGCAGGAAATCGAGCCGCATGTGCTGGAAATCGCGCGCCAGACCATCGACCAGCAGGCGCTCCCACACATCCGAGGGCGACATGTGCGCGGCGGTCCCCTGCGCCCAGTCCAGCCCCAGCCTGCCCCCGATATCGGTAAAGGCATGGGTGAGCCGGGTCGGTTCAACCCCGGTGTCGAGCGCCAGCCGCGCCAGCCCGACCGCGCCGTCATAATCGAACAGGTCGGCCACGCGCCCGGCCAAGGCTGCTGGTGCACCAAGCTCCACAAAATGCGCGCGCAGCGCCTGCGATTGTTCGCGGGTCTTGCCGACCAGCAATTCCTCGTGCGCAGCGGCAAGCCGGGTGACGCCCGCAGCCAGTTCGCCGATCATCGCGCTGACGGCGACCTTGCCCGATGCCGTGCGCAGCACATCCGACATCAGATTGCCGACAGCGGCAGCAACGCGTTCAAACAGTGTGAGGCGCACCGCTTCGGGGATGGCGGCGTCATCAAGATCGCGCCACAGCCGATCAAGCCCGAAGAGATTGTCAGTGACGACAAAGGCCGCTGCGACTTCGGCAAAGCCGACGCCTTCTTCCTCGGCCAGTTCGAAGGGGTGGATCAGCCCCAAGCGGTTGACAATGCGGTTGGCAAGGCTGGTCGCGATCATTTCACGGCGCAGGCGATGCCCCTTGATCTCGCTGGCAAAGGCGGTGCGCATCGGGGCGGGGAAACGCCCGATCAGCAGCGTTTCGAGCGCGGGATCATCAGGCAGGCTGCTTTTCTCGATCGCATCCTGCAACGCCAGCTTGGCCGAAGACAGCAGCACCGCCAGTTCCGGACGGGTCAGCCCCTTGCCATCCGCGGCGCGGCGCATCAGCGTTTCATCATCCGCCAGTCCCTCGGTGCGGCGATCCAGCCCGCCCAGCTCTTCAAGCCGCTGGATCAGGTGGAGATGGGAGGCGCTCGCGCCCGGCCCGCCGGCTTCGGCAATCGACAGCGACAGGGCCTGCAAGCGGTTGTCTTCGAGCACGATCGTGCCGACCTCGTCGGTCATGCTTTCAAGCAGCGCGTTGCGCTTTTTCGCCGAAAGCTTGCCGCTGCGGGTCGCCGCAGCCAGCGCGATCTTGATGTTGACCTCATTATCCGAACAATCGACGCCCGCCGAATTGTCGATGAAGTCGGTGTTGATGCGCCCGCCCTTCAGCGAAAAGGCAATGCGCGCGGCCTGGGTCACGCCAAGGTTGGCGCCTTCGCCAATCACCTTGGCGCGCACTTCATCGGCATTGATGCGCAGCGCATCATTGGCGGGATCGCCGACATCGAGATGGTTTTCCGAAGGCGCCTTGAGATAGGTGCCGATGCCGCCGAACCACAAGAGATCAACCGGCGCGCGCAGGATCGCGGAAATCAGCGCTTCCGGCTCGATCTCCTTGGCCTCAATCCCCAGCACTTCACGCGCCTGCTTCGACAGTTTGATCTGCTTGGCCGAGCGCGGAAACACCCCGCCGCCCTTGGAAATCAGCGCGGCATCGTAATCCTCCCAGCTTGAACGCGGGAGCGCGAACATGCGCTTGCGCTCCTGCCAACTGGTCGCCGGATCGGGCGCGGGATCGATGAAGATATGGCGGTGATCGAACGCCGCCACCAGCTTGATCGCCTTCGAGAGCAGCATCCCGTTGCCGAACACGTCGCCCGACATATCGCCGCAGCCCGCAACCGTGATCGAGTCTTTCTGGACGTCGATCCCCATTTCGCGGAAGTGGCGCTGCACGCTCACCCACGCGCCGCGCGCGGTGATGCCCATCGCCTTGTGATCATACCCGTTTGAGCCGCCGCTGGCGAAGGCATCATCAAGCCAGAAGTCGCGGCTTTGCGCGATGCCATTGGCAATGTCTGAGAAGGTCGCGGTGCCCTTGTCGGCGGCCACCACGAAGTAGGGATCTTCCCCATCGCGCACCCGCACTGCCTGCGGGTGAACCACCTTGCCTTCGACGATGTTGTCCGTGACCGACAGCAGCGTGCGGATGAAGATTTCATAGGCCGCGCGGCCTTCGGCGGCCCAGCCTTCCCGATCAAGCGCGGGAGAGGGAAGCTGCTTGGGATAGAACCCGCCCTTGGCACCCGTGGGCACGATCACCGCGTTCTTGACGCGCTGGGCCTTCATCAGCCCGAGGATTTCGGTGCGAAAATCATCGCGCCGGTCCGACCAGCGCAGCCCCCCGCGCGCCACCGCGCCCGAGCGCAGGTGGATGCCCTCGACCCGGCGCGAATAGACGAAGATCTCGCGCCATGGCACCGGCTTTGGAAGAGCAGGCACGAGGCTTGAATCCAGCTTGAAGGCGAGCGCTTCGGCAGCCGCAGGCGCATAGGCATTGGTGCGCAGCACCGCCTTGATCGCGGCCATATAGCGGCGCAGCAGGCGATCATCATTGATAGCAGTGACTTTGGCGAGCGCGCGGGCAAAGGCCGTTTCGGCAGCGGTTTCAGCCGCGGTGCGATCACCGCCAAACGCGGGATCGTGGCGCGCCGTGAACAGATCGATCATCGCCTTGGTGGCCGCAGGCGCAGCCGCCAGCGCATCAACCACGGTGTAGATGGTAAAGCCCATCCCCGTCTGGCGCAGATAGCGATAGAAGGCGCGCAGCCAATCGGCTTCGCGCGCGGCAAGGCCAAGCCCGGGCACCAGCCGGTTGAAGGGATCATCCTCCGCAGCACCATTGAGCACATCATCCAGCGCGCGTTCGATCAGCGCCGAGCGGCCCAGCAAGGTGGCCGCTTCGAGACCCGCCGGCAGGCTCAGAATGAAATCATGGATCGAACCGAGCGCAGGGTCGGCAAGGAATGTCGGGACTTCGGCCATCACCCGGAAGCCGAAATTCTCAAGCGCAGGCACGGCATCGGACAGCGGCAGCTTGCCCTTGATGCAGTAGATCTTGAGCCGCAGCACATCGCTGGCATCGCTGTCGAGCCGGTAAAGGCGCACGGCCCGTTCGGGCGCGCCATCGTGCTTATCATCAGCGGCAACAGCGAGCGGGCGCAGCTTGGCAATATCGCGCGCGGCTTCAGCCGGGCCATAGGTCATGCGGTAGGCGGGCGGGAAAGCCGGGGCATAGCGCGCGGCGATCGCGGCGGCGCGGCCATCATCGCCCGCGCTGGCGAGCTGGCTTTCGACCGCCTCGTTCCAGCCGCGCAGCATTTCGACAAGGCGCGCTTCGATCACGGCATCATCGGGCATGTCCTCGCAGGCGCGCACATCGATGAGGAAACGCAGCAGGGCGAGCGTGCTGCTTTCAACCTCAAGGCTCCAGTCGAGCAGGCCCGCGCCCGGGGTTTCAAGCAGCATTGCCTGAATCTGGAGGCGCACATCGGTGGAAAGCTGATCGCGCGGCAGCCAGACAAAGGCAAAGACATGGCGTTCAAGCGTCGAGCGCACCATCACCACCCGCGGACGCGGGCGATCGATCAACGCCATCTTGGCTGTCACCAGTTCGGCCACCTTGGCGGGCGCGAAGGCGATCAGCAGATCATTGGGCAACGAGGTAAAGGCATGCACCAGCGCCTTGCCAGCGTGGCCTGATGGCGCGAAGCCAAGGCTCCGGGTAAGCCCGCTGAGGGTTTCGCGCAGCACCGGCACTTCGGCCGGGCGCGATGCGAGCGCGGCGCTCGTCCACAGACCGGCGTGGATCGAAAGCGCGGTGATCCGGCCTTCCTCACGCAGCGGGACGATGAACAGATCGAGCGGGCTGAGACGGTGCACCCGCGCCTGCCGGTTCGACTTGATGACCAGCAGGTGACGCGGGGTGCCGGCCTTTTCCTGGGCATCAAACCAGTCAAAGGCGCGCTGGATAGAGGCTTCGGCCAGCAATTCACGCGCCGAGGTGCGGCAGATGCCGAGAATGCTGTCCTCGCCCCCGTCGCGATAGAGGGTGAGGTGGCCAAGCTGGGTCAGCATCCCAGTGTTGAGCCAACCCAGCAGCGCTTCGGCCTCGCCCGCATCCGGAGCAATCCGCGCCGCATCCGCCGCCATGGCCTGCTGCATCGCAGGCCAATCAGCCACCGCCGCGCGCACATCGGCAAGCGTGTCTGCCAGCAAGGCCTGCAATTCACGGCGCTGGCGCGCATCGGCACGCGGGGTTTCGATATAAACCAGCGATTCGGGCGCACCCGCCTCGCCGCCCAGCCCGGTCACCGCCCCAGCGGCATCGCGCGCGACCTTGGCGACAGGGTGCAGCAGCACATCGATCGCAAGGCCCTGCGACGCGATCGCGCCCGCAATCGAATCCACCAGAAAGGGCATGTCATCATTGATGACCGCAATCCGCAGGTACCGCTTGTCGCCCGTGCTCGAGGCGATCTCGACCAGCGATTCGCCCGGCGCGCGGCGTGCCATTGCTGCCAGCAGGAAATCCGCCGCTTCGTCGAGCGCTGCCTGATCGAGCGGGCGTTCCCCCGGCAGGATCGAATGGGCGAGACGCTCGCTCAACACGGTGCGCAGCGCGGTGGATTTGGCAGCAGTTTTCGAGACCATGTGAGGGGCTCCCGGCATCCTCTGTTCCGGCGCGGCAAGGTAATTTTATTGTGCCGGATTGTTTGTATGTAACGTGATCGCGATACGCCTTTAGCGCGCCTCACGCAAGGACAGGCGCACGCATCGCCGCAAGCGTCAGTTCGAGCGAACGGATGCGCGCCGCCGGATCATAGGTCGCCCCGCACAGCATGATTTCGTCCGCCCCGGTGCGCGCGATGAAGGCATCGATCCCGGCGCGCACTTCGGCGGGCGTGCCCACCGCTGCCGCCTGTCCGAGATGGGCCAGCATCGCTTGCGCCGGGGGCGGCAGGCTGGCGCGATAGCCCGGCACCGGCGGCGGCAGCTTGCCCGGATTGCCGGTGCGCAGCGCGACAAAGCTCTGCGCCTGGCTGGAGGCAATCAGTTCGGCCTCTTCGGTGGTATCGGCAGCAAAGACATTCATCGCCACCATCACATGCGGGCGCGGGCAGGCGTCGGACGGCTGGAAATCACGGCGGTAAAGCGCCAGCGCGGCATCGAGGTGATCGGGCGCGAAATGCGCGGCAAAGGCATAGGGCAAACCGAGCTTCGCGGCGAGGCTTGCGCCGAACAGGCTTGATCCGAGCATCCACAGATCGACCTTGGCCCCGTAGCCGGGCGTGGCGCGGATCGGCAGATCGACATCGCCCGTCAGCAAGGCGCGCAACTCGACCACATCATGTGGGAAATATTCGGCTGCCTGATGGAGATTCTTGCGCAGCGCGCGCTGCAATTCCGGCCCCGCCCCCGGCGCCCGGCCAAGCCCGAGATCGATCCGCCCCGGAAACAGCGCATCGAGCGTCCCGAATTGTTCGGCAATCTGGAACGGGGTGTGATTGGGCAGCATGATCCCGCCCGAACCAAGCCGGATGTGGCGTGTCGCATTGCCGATATGGGCAAGCACCACCGCCGTAGCCCCGCCCGCAATGCCATCCATCGCGTGATGTTCGGCCACCCAGAACCGCTTGCACCCCAGCCGCTCGGCTGCGCGGGCGAGATCGACACTCGCCGCAAAGGCCTCGTGGAGGGTGCCGCCCGCGCGCACCGGCACGAGATCGAGGACGGAGAAATCGGTCATCAGGTCAGCTCCCTTGCGGCGGCTCCAGTTGAGCGAGATAGCCGCGCGCAGTCTCGGCGAAGGGCGTGGCCGGATCAAGCGCAATCACGGATTCCCAGCTTGCCCGCGCCGCCGCGTCGCGCCCGTCGAGCACCGCGATGACTCCGGCTTCCAGGCCCACTTCGGGATCTTTCGGAGCGAGCGTGGCAGCGCGCGTGATCGCGGCCTGCGCCTCGCCGAGCCGGTCAAGCCGCCGAAGCAAGGTCGCCTGCAACAACCAGCCTTCGGCGCGTTCGGGCGCGAGCCGGGTCGCGTCCTGCAAGGCGGCAAGCGCCGCATCGGGCCGGGCCAGCGCCACCAGCACGCGGGCGGAATCAATCGCGGCGATCGCCTCGAGCGTCGCATCGCTCGCCACCCGCGCATCTTCACGCGCCAGCGTCAGCAGTGCGAGCGCTTCCTCCTGCCGGGCGCCTTCGAAAGCGGCATTTCCCGCCATCGTGGCAAAGCGCGCGCGCGGACGCGGTTCGGCAGCCGGCGTGCCTTCGCGCGCGGCGAGGAAGGCATCGCGCGCATCATCCCACCGCGCGAGTTCGGTTGAGGCGGCGCCCAGACACAGATTGGCCAGCACCCGATCCGCGCCGGTCGCTTCGGTGCGGCGGATCTGCGCGGTGGCATGGGCGCGGGCGGGATCCTCTTCGATCTGGTTGAGGCAATCCTGCAGCCACTGGCTCGACGGGGTGATGCCCTCGATCTCGACGATGCCATTGCGCCCGCGGACCCGGCGCGGCGGCGGCCGGTTGATCAGCGGATCATCAGCTGTGGGCATGGTATCGACCCCCGGAAAGGGGCCAACCTGAAGGAGCAGGGCAAGCAGCAGCGACACATCAATTTCCTTGATAGAAGGCAGCCACCGCGCGTTCGATCACCGCAATATCCTGCGGGCGCGAGAGGCGGTGATCGCCGTCCTTTATCAGCGTAACCTGAACCGCATCCGAAGCGAGCGCCGCGGCGAGCTTGAGGCTGATCTCCCACGGCACATCGGGATCGCGCTGGCCGTGGACCAGATGCACCGGACAGGTGAGCGCCACGCCCTGTTCAAGCCGCTGGTGCTGCGCGGCATCGGCATAGAACGCGGCGAAGGTGGGGGTTGGCTCGGGCCCATAGGGATTGGGTTCGAAGATTGTCTCGCCCGCCGCCAGCGCGGCTTGTTGTGCAGGGGTATAGCCCCAACGGGTGAAATCCGGGGCGGGCGCGATGCCGATCAGCCCCGCAAGCTGCGGCCCAAGCTGTTCGGCCACCAGCAGCATCAGCCACCCGCCCATCGAGGAACCCGCAAGCAGCACCGGCCCTGCGACCTGCGCGGCGATCAGGCTGAGCACCTCGTCACGCCAGCGCGTCAAGGTGCCATCGGCAAAGGCGCCCGAACTCATCCCGCAGCCCGAATAGTCGAGCAGCAGGCAGCCGCGCCCTGCCGCAGCGGCGCTGGCGAACAGGCGCGTCGCCTTGCTGCCGCTCATGTCCGACATATAGCCGGGCAGGAACACGAGGGTCGGCGAGGTGGCATGGGCGGGTGTCGGAAGGACGTGACGAAACGCGATGCGACGGCCATCGGGCAGGGTGTGGAAAAGAGGTGCGCTCATGCCGCCTCTCTTGCCTTGCTCTTTGTGTGAAGCGCAACCATTGTCGCGGCCGCGATTGTCACAAGGCCGCAACGGGAGAGGGTTAGCGCGCATGTCCATGTCCGAAGATCACACACTCCGCCTTCCCGCCGCTTCGCCCGCCACTGCGCTGACCCGGCGCGGCCTGTTCACGCTTGCGGGCGCTTCGGCGGCGCTCGCGGCCACCCCGCTCGCCGCGCGCAGCTTCGGCAGCGGCTTTACCCACGGCGTCGCGAGCGGCGAGCCTGCGGCCCATTCGGTGCTGCTGTGGACGCGCTTTGTCGCGGATGCCGAAACGCGGCTCACCTGGGAGGTGAGCGCATCGGAAGATTTTTCCCGTCCGCTTGCCAGCGGCGAGGCCTCGGCCTCGCCTGCACGCGACTGGTGTGCCAAGGCCATCGCGGGCGGCCTTGCCCCGGGGCAATGGTATTTCTACCGCTTTGTCGCGCCCGATGGCGCGGTTTCGGACATCGGCCGCACCCGCACCTTGCCGCAAGGGCCGACCGCGGCGTTCCGGCTCGCGGTGTTTTCCTGCTCGAACTACGGCTTTGGCTGGTTCAACGCCTATGGCCACGCGGCCGAGGTCGCCGATTGTGATCTCGCACTGCACCTTGGCGATTACCTCTACGAGTATGAAAAGGGCACCTACCCGACCGCGCAGCAAGCTGCGGCTGACCGCGTGCTCGCCCCCGAAAACGAGATTGTGACGCTGGCGGATTATCGCCTGCGCTACGCGACCTACCGCGCCGATCCCGATCTGCGCCGCATCCATCAGATCATGCCGATGATCTGCATCATGGATGATCACGAAAGCGCCAATGATAGCTGGCACGGCGGCGCGCAGAACCACACCCCCGCCACCGAAGGCGCGTGGGACATGCGCAAGGCTATCGCCTTTCAGGTCAACCGCGAATGGCTGCCGGTCTCGGATGATCCCTATGCTGCCTATCAGGTGGGCGATCTGGCAACCCTGTTCCGGCTCGAAACCCGCCTGCTGGCGCGCGACAAGCAGCTTGATCTCGGCGCGGTGCTCGCAGGCAAGAGCGATCCGCAGGAGGTTGCGCAGGCCTTGGCCGCGTTCCGCGATGGTGCCTATGCCGCTTCGGATCGCACCATGCTCGGTGCCGCACAGGAACAATGGCTGGCCGACGGGCTTGCCGCCTCGGTCAAGAACGGCACGGCATGGCAAGTGCTGGTGCAGCAAGTGCTGATGGGCAATTTGAAAACGCCATCGGGGCTGATCGATCAGCTTGGTAGTGCCCTGCCCGATTATGTCCGCCAGCGGCTTACCGCGGCGAGCCTCGCGAGCAAGGCAGGCCTGCCCTTCAACATGGATGCATGGGACGGCTATCCAGCCGCCCGCGCGCGGGTGCTCGCCTCTGCGCTTGCCGCTGATGCGAACCTGCTGGTACTGGCAGGCGACACGCATAATGGCTGGGCCTTCGAACTGGGCCACGAAGGCGCGAAGGCAGGTATCGAATTCGGCGTGCAGAGCGTCTCGTCACCGGGCTTTGAAAGCTACCTTTCGTTTGTGCCGCCCAAGGATCTTGCGACAGCGCTGGTCACCACCAATGCCGGGCTCAAATGGGCCGACACATCACAGCGCGGCTATATGGTGGTGGAGCTCACCCCGGCGCGGGCGACCACCGAATACCGCTTTACCGGCGGGGTGCGCCAGCGTGCAGCGAAGCTTACCGGCACCAAGCGGGTGTCCGCCGCAGCCGGTTCGGGCACGCTCGAAATCTAGGCCCCTGTGCCGCCGGTAATGACATCGCAGCAATTGCCCGCTATGAGGCGTGATATGCGCAAGCCGATCACCACCCGTGTGACCACGACGACCCGGACTACCATCCGGGGGCGGCGGCGCGCGCGATAGGCACGCAAGACCCGCCCCCCGGTCAGGGGCGGTGCGGTGTCCTCCCCTGAGCCGATCCTCGCAACACCGCTCTTCCGGTGCGCGCCCAACTATGCCAAGGCGCGCGCCAAACGAGACGGACGCAAGATGATGACGGAACTGCTCAAGATCAGCCTGCCCGATGGATCGGTGCGCGAGATGCCGCAAGGCTCGACCCCGGCGGATGTCGCCGCGGCTATCGGCCCCGGCCTTGCCAAGGCGGCACTCGCCGCGCGCGTCAATGGCGAGTTGCGCGATCTCACCCGGCCCTTTGATGGCGACGCCGAACTCGCGCTGGTCACCGCGCGGGACGAAGCCGATGCGCTCGAACTCGCCCGCCACGATTACGCCCACGTCCTCGCCGAAGCGGTGCAGGCGCTGTTCCCCGGTACGCAGATCACCTTCGGCCCCGCGACCGATGACGGGTTCTATTATGACGTCAAGGCCCCCGACAACCGCGAGCCGTTCAGCATGGATGATCTCCCCGCGATCGAGGAGGAAATGCGCCGCATCATCCGCGCCGACAAGCCGCTGCGCCGCGAGGTGTGGAGCCGCGAGGACCTCATCGCCAAGTGGGCGGGCGAGGGTGAGACCTTCAAGGCCGAATGGGCCAAGGAACTCCCCGAAGGCGAGGAGCTGACGGTCTATTGGAGCGGCAATGACTGGCTCGACATGTGCCGCGGGCCCCATCTGCCGAGCACCGGCAAGCTCGATCCTGATGCCTTCAAGCTGATGCGCGTCGCCGGGGCCTATTGGCGCGGCGACCAGAACAATGCGCAGCTGACCCGCATCTACGGCACCGGCTGGCTCAACAAGAAGCAGCTTCAGGCACATCTCATGCGCCTTGAGGAAGCCGCCAAGCGCGATCACCGCAAGCTGGGGCGCGAGATGGACCTGTTCCACTTGCAGGAAGAGGCGCACGGCTCGGTCTTCTGGCACCCCAAGGGCTACCGCATCTGGCGCGAGCTCGAATCCTATATGCGCCGCAAGATGGACGGCGCGGGCTACCGTGAGATCAAGACCCCGCAGCTGATGGATGTGCGCCAGTGGACGCAATCGGGCCACTGGGGGAAATATGCCCAGAACATGTTCGCCGTGCCCGACATGGTGCCCGAGGTGGACGAGGAAAGCGGCGCGGCCTCGCCCAAGGTTGCCGATGATGCCGCGTGGATGGCGATCAAGCCGATGAATTGCCCGGCGCATGTGCTGGTGTTCAAGCAGGGGATCACCTCCTACCGCGACCTGCCGATCCGCCTCGGCGAAATGGGCTGCTGCCACCGCAACGAACCCCACGGCGCGCTCCATGGGCTAATGCGCGTGCGCCAGTTCACGCAGGACGATGCGCATATCTTCTGCACCGAAAGCCAGGTCGTCGGCGAAGTGCAGAGCTTCATCGCGCTCGCTGATTCTGTCTATCGCGACTTCGGCTTCACCTACGACATCAAGCTCGCGCTGCGCCCGGAAAAGCGGTTCGGGAGCGATGCCGACTGGGACAAGGCCGAGCAGGAGCTGCGTGACGCTTTGACCGCAAACGGGCTGGAATGGGAAGAACTCCCCGGCGAGGGCGCGTTCTACGCCCCCAAGCTCGAATGGCACCTTACCGACGCGATCGGGCGGACGTGGCAAGTCGGCACGATCCAGTCCGACCGCGTGCTGCCCGAGCGTCTGGACGCGAACTATATCGGCGAAGATGGCGAGAAGCACCGCCCTGTGATGCTCCACCGCGCGATCTTCGGGAGCTACGAACGCTTCATCGGCATCCTGATCGAGCACTTCGCCGGACGCCTGCCTGCATGGCTCGCCCCGGTGCAGGCGGTGGTCGCGACCATCGTGTCGGACGCGGATGGCTATGCCCATGAGGTCGAAGCACAGCTGAAAGCGGCGGGCATCCGGGTCGAAACCGACACCCGCAACGAGAAGATCAACTACAAGGTCCGCGAACACTCCCTCGCCAAGGTTCCGCACTTGCTGGTGGTCGGCAAGCGCGAGGCCGAGGAAGGCACCGTCGCGGTGCGCACGCTGGGCGCCGAGCACCAGAAGGTGATACCGCTCGCCGAAGCCATAGCCATGCTGAAGGGCGAAGGCACGCCGCCCGATCTGGCCTGAGGCCCCTGACATCCGTTCGTGTCGAGCGAAGTCGAGACACGGTTCCACGGCATCTCGACTTCGCTCGATGCGAACGGGGACTGAAGATGTTCGAAAGCTTCACCGCGCTACAGATCGCCGTTGCTTTTGGCGCGGCGCTCGGCTCGGCCTTTGTTCGGGGGCTGACGGGCTTCGGCATGGCGATCCTGCTGGTGCCGGTGCTGGCCTTGGCGCTCCCGCCGGTCGAAGCAGTGGTGCTGACCAATGCGCTCTCGCTGATGCTGGGGGCGACCGAGATCCGCACCCTGGTGCGTGACGCCGAAAAGAGCGCCTGGATGATCGGCGCCGCGGTGGTGGTGACGACCCCACTCGGCCTTTATGCGCTATCGCTCACGGGCAGGGATGTGGCGCGGCTTGTCATCGCGCTGATTGCCGTGAGCGCTTTTGTCGCAATCCTGCTGCCCCGTCGGGGAAGCGCGATGCCGGGACGGGCGGTGACCGGCGGCGTCGGCGTGCTGAGCGGGTTGATGACCGGCTATGCCGGGATGCCCGGCCCGCCAGTGGTGCCCTATTACGCGGGGCGCGATTTGCCGCGAGCGACGGCCAAGGCCTCGATGCAGCTGATCTTCACCATCGCCGCCACCACCGGGCTGGCAAGCGCCGCATGGCTCGGCATCTTGCGGCCGGAATTGCTGCTGTTCGCACTGCTGATCCTGCCGGTGATCATCGCAGGCAACAAGCTGGGGGCGCGGGTGTCAGGCCGGGTCAGCGATCCGCTGTGGCGCGCGAGTGTCGGTCTGGTGCTGGGAGGAGCGGCTCTTGCCGCGATGCTGCGCCTGATCTGATCAGAAGGGCAGGAACCGGCCGGCGACAATCAGCGCCAGCGCGCAGCCCAGCACCATCGCACTGCGGGCGATCTCAGCCAGGTTGATCCGTTGATCAACCACCGGCAAGGCCACGGCACGGACAAGGTTCTGGACGCGTTCCATGCCACCATGCATGCGCCCGAAAATCCTAACAAAAGGTAAACCCGTCCCTAGGCAGAGGGCATTTGCTGGCTGGCGCAGTGGAAGCCGCCGCCGCCCGCCAAGACAGCTTCGCCGGGCAAGCCGATGGTGTCGCGATCGGGGAACAGGGCGGCAATCGCCGCCACCCCGTCAGCATCGTGGGGCGATCCGAAGGTCGGCACCACCACCAGATGCGAGGTGATCGCGAAGTTCACGTAGCTCGCCGGTTCGATCACGCCATCGCGGATGATAAGGCCGGGTGAGGGAATGCGCACAACCTCGACCCCGAACGCTGCGGCACGCGCGGCCGCATCGGCATAGATCGCGGCGTTGGGATCATCCTTGCCGGTCGGCTCCGGCACCACCAGCCGGTTGGGCGCGACAAAGCGCGCAAGGTTATCGACATGGCCATCGGTGTGATCATTGATCAGCCCGTCACCCAACCACAGCACGCGGGTAAAACCGAGCTGTGTTGCCAGCTCCGCTTCGATCGCTTCGCGGGTCAGATGCGGATTGCGATTGGGGTTGAGCAGGCATTGCGCGGTCGTCGCCACCAGCCCGGTGCCATCGCCATCCACCGCCCCGCCTTCGAGGATCATCGCCGTGTGCGTCACGGCAAGCCCGGCATCACGCGCGATCTCTGCACCGATTTCCTGATCACCCGGCATCAGGTATTTGCCGCCCCAGCCGTTGAAGCCGAAACGGCGCGCGATGCGGGTGCCGTCCGCTTCGCGCACCACCAGCGGCCCGGTGTCACGCAGCCAGACATCGCCATAGACGCGCTGCTCGAGCGTTACCTTGCTGCTCACCAGCGCGCGCGCACGGGCCGCGTTGGCTTCATCGCGCACCAGCAGGCGCACCTCCTGCCCGCTTTCCGCGACCGCCGAGGCGAAAGCCGCCATCTGCTCCTGCGCCGGTTCAAGCCAGCCGGGCCATTCCTCGGCAAGATGGGGAAAGCCGATCCAGATCCAATCCTGCGGCGCCCATTCGGGCGGCATCAATGCAGCGCGCATCAGCAGCCTTTCTTGCTGTCAGCGCAGCTCGCATCGCGGATGCTGCGGAATTCATCACCCTCGTTCCAGTTCGGCCAGCTTGTGCTCATCGCGAGGCTGCGCCCGATGCGGAAATAGAGCTGGAGATCAGCCATCACCCCTGCCCAGTTCCAGTTCGGATCGAATTCGTCTTTCGGCCCGTGATAGCGATTGGCGCGGTAATCTTCGGCCAGCTTGCCACCGGCCGCGCGGCCGCCTTCGATCAGATCCTCGCCGCCATCGAGATAGAGCATCGGCACCCCGCGCTTGGCCATCGAGAAGTGATCGGAGCGATAGTAATAGCCTGCCTCGGGCGCGGCATCGGGCGTCACCACGCGGCCATCAGCCTTGAGAGCAGCCATCAGGAAGGCATCAAGCTGCGACTTGCCCCCGCCCACTGCGGTGATGTCCTTGGACGGCCCCGCCACCAGAAAGGCATCCATGTTGACCCCGCCCACCGTCTGCGCGAGCGGGAAGATCGGATTGGCACCATACCAGGCCGAGCCGAGCAGACCGGATTCCTCCGCCGTCACCGCAAGGAAAACGAGGCTGCGGCGCGGCGCCCCCGCCTTGGCATGGGCTTCGGCGAGCGCGACCAGCGCAGCCGTGCCGGTCGCATTATCGACCGCGCCATTGCAGATATCATCGCCATCGGGGGCAGGGGTGCAGCGCCCCAGGTGATCCCAATGCGCTGTGTGGAGCACATATTCGTCAGGTGCTTCGCGCCCCGGCAGCACGCCAATGACATTGTGCGACATGAATTTGCGATTGGTGTTGTCGAAACTCGTGGCCAGTTTCAGCCCGAGCGGCACGGCTTTGAAACCCTTTTGCTGCGCAGCCTGCGTGAGCTTCTCGAGATCCTGCCCGGCGGCGGCCAGCACCGCGCGGGCGGCATCCTTGTGGAGCCAGCCGTTCATCTGCGTGAGCGGCGGTGCCTTGTCGCCATATTGCGGATGGGCCTGCGGGCCGGTCCACGAGCTTTCGACCACGTTCCAGCCGTAGCTGGCGGGTTGGGTATCGTGGATGATCAGCGCCGCCGCCGCACCCTGCCGGGCGGCCTCTTCATACTTGTAGGTCCAGCGCCCGTAATAGGTCATCGCCTTGCCATTGAACGGGCCTTCCAGTTTGGCGGATTGCCAATCGGGATCATTGACGAGGATGATCACCGTCTTGCCCTTCACATCAAGGCCCGCGTAATCATTCCAGCCCTTTTCGGGCGCGTTGATGCCATAGCCGACAAACACCATCTCGCTGCCGGTGATGCTGGTCTTCGCCTCTTCGCGGAACGTCACGCCGACCCAGTCCTTGGCGAAGGTGAAGGACAGCGGAGTCTTGCCGCCAGTGATGGTAAGCGGCGCATGGTTCGCGCCGGTGATTTCCATCAGCGGCACCTCCTGAAGCCAGCTGTCGCCATTGCCCGGCTGGAGCCCCGCCGCCTCGAAGCGTTCGATCAGGTAGGCCAGCGTCTTTTCCTCGCCGACGCTGCCGGGCATGCGACCTTCGAATGCGTCGCTCGCCAGCACGCGGGTAACCTCGCGCATGGTGTCTTCCGAGATGTCGCCCGGCGCGATCTCGGGAATATCAAGCGCGCTGGCGGTGTTCGCGGCAAAATCGTCACACCCGGCGAGCGCCAATGTGGCAGCAGCGAGCGTACCGAGTGTCGCTGCGATTGCGGATTTTCTGAAAGCCATGGCGATGCTCTCCCCTGCGAAATGCCGATGCGTGTGCGCCTCCCTTGCAGAGCGGCGGCCAGCGCGCAAGGCACGCCGCCCCTTGCAGGCGCGGCTGCCTGCCGCCAAGGAAGCAGGCGATGGGAGAGACGCTATCACCCGATTGGAGCGGCGCGCTGGCGCGGGCACAGGCGCATGCGCCCTTTCTCGCCCGTGCGCTGGAACGCCAGCCCTTGCTCGCCGAGTGGCTGGCTGCCGGTGATGCCGAGGCCGCTTTTGCCTTTGCTCGCGCGCAGGGCACGCATGAAGACACCGCCACGGCGCTGCGGCGCGAACGGCTTGCCCTTGCCACGGTGCTGGCGATTGGCGATCTCGCCGGAGCCTTTCCGCTGGCGCAGGTCGTCAGCGCGCTTACCGCCTTTGCCGACCGGGCGCTGGATCGCGCGATCCGCACCGCCATCACCGAACGCACTGAGGAAGCCAGCGTCGCGGGCATGATCGCGCTCGCCTTGGGCAAGCAGGGCGCGGGCGAACTCAACTACTCCTCGGATATTGATCCCATCCTGCTTTATGATCCCGCCATGCTACCACGCCGGGCCAAGGATGATCCGGGCGAGGCTGCCAATCGCTACGCCCGGCGGGTGGTGGCGCTGCTTTCGGAGAACACGCCCGAAGGCTATGTGCTGCGGGTCGATCTGCGGCTGCGCCCGGCGAGCGAAGTCAGCCCGCTGGCGGTGTCGCGTGGGGCGGCGCTGGCGCATTATCAGGGCGCGGCGCTGGCGTGGGAGCGCGCGGCCTTCATCCGCGCCCGCGCCGCTGCCGGAGACATGGCAGCGGGCGAGGCATTCCTTGAAGAGATCGGGCCGTTCGTGTGGCGCAGCCACCTCGATTTCGGCGCCATCGAGGAAATCCGCGAACTCACCCGCCGCATCCGCGACAGCCATGATGGCCCCGCAACCCCCGGCCCCGGTTTTGATGTCAAGCGCGGGCGCGGCGGCATTCGCGAGATCGAATTCTTCGCCCAGACCCACCAGTTGATCCACGGCGGGCGCGATCCCTCCTTGCGGGTGCGCGGAACACGCGCAGCGCTTGATGCGCTGGCCCGCGCCGAACGCATCAGCCCCGAGGATGCCGACACGCTCGGGACGGGCTATGATCGGCTGCGCGCCATAGAGCACCGCTTGCAGATGGTGCATGATCGCCAGACCCATGCGCTGCCCGATGGGGCTGCCCTCGATAATGTGGCACGGCTCGACGGGCTGGCCGATGGTGCGGCCCTGATCGCCGAGCTGACCGCGCTGACCGCGCGCACCGGCAGCATCTATGAACAGTTGATCGGCGTGCGCGCCGCGCCCGTGGCAGCGGTCGCGCAGGCGAGCGATCTGGCCACGCGGCTGGCCGAACTGGGATTTGCCGATCCCGCTGCGCTGGCGAAGCGCATCGAAGGCTGGAGCGAAGGGCGATTTGCCTGCCTGCGCACCCCGCAAGCGCTGCGCGCTTTTGCCGCGCTGCAACCGCTGCTGATCGCGGCGATGGCAGCGAGCGATGATCCGATGCGGGCGATCACCCGGTGGGAAAGCATTCTCGAACGCGTGCCCTCGGCGATCACGTTGTTCCAACTGCTGGCCGCACAGCCGGTGCTGCTTGATCGGCTGGTGGCCACCCTGACCCTCGCGCCGGTCCTTTCTGACGAACTCGCGCGGCGGCCCGAATTGCTCGACACCCTGCTTGATCGCGATGCGCTCGACCTGCCGGGCGAGACGGCTGCGATCATGGCGCGGATGGAGGCCAAGGCCGCGCGGCGCGATTACGAAGCGCTGCTCGATGCGATCCGGGTGGTGACCGGCGAGGTGCGCTTTGCGCTTGGTGTGCAACTGATCGAAGGGCTGGCCGATCCGCTCGCGATTGCCCGTGCGCTGTCACGTTTGGCTGAAGCCGCGCTGGCGCTCGCGATGCAGGGTGCGGTCCGCGAGTTTGAAAGCAAGCATGGCCGCATTCCCGGCGGCGAATTGCTGGTGCTGGGGCTCGGGCGGCTGGGCGGAGGCGCGCTGACCCATGCGTCGGATCTCGATATCGTCTATCTCTTCACCGGCGATTTTGCCGCGCGTTCGGATGGCGAGCGGCCTTTGGGCGCGACGCAATATTTCAACCGGCTCGCCAGCCGGGTCAGCGCCGCACTGTCGGTTCCGACCGCGCAGGGCGCGCTCTACGAAGTCGACACCCGCTTGCGCCCGCAGGGCAATCAAGGCCCGCTGGCGGTAAGCTGCGAGGCCTTTGCCAAATATCAGCGCGAAGCCGCGTGGACGTGGGAGCATATGGCGCTGGCCCGCGCGCGGGTGCTGGCCGGATCGCCCGCGGCGCGCGCGCAGCTTGACGCGATCCTTGCCGAAGTGATCCGCGCCCCGCGCGATGCGGCAACCTTGCGCACGGCGGTGGTCGAAATGCGCGAGCGCATGGCACAGCACAAGCAGCCGGGCGGCGCGCTGGATGCCAAACTGCTGCGCGGCGGGCTGGTCGATTGCGAATTCATCGTCCAGTTCCTGCAATTGCGCGGGCTCGACGCCAACGGCGCGCCGCTGGCGCACAGCCAACCGGCCGCGCTTGATCCCGATCTGTCGGTTGCGATCACCGCGCTGGTGGAGGCGGGCCTGTTGCCGCCCGAGATCGTCCCGGCGCATGAATTGATGAGCCGGATGCTCGTCGCCGGACGCTTGCTCGCCCCTGATGGCAAGGAGCCCCCCGCTTGCGGCGCGCAGGCGATGGCCCGCGCCTGCGGGATGGCGGATTACGATGCGCTCTTGCACAAGTTTGCCAAGGCGCGGCAAAGCGTCGGCGGGGTCTGGAAGGCGATTCTCGGGACGGATATTGTGGACGTAAAGCAGGAGACTACGCGATGAGCACTTTCCCCGCCGTGGGCGACATGATCCCCGATATTGCCATGACGACGCCCGATGGCGGCAGCGTCAAGCCTTCGGATTTCAGGGGGAAGAAGCTGGTCGTGTTCTTCTATCCCAAGGATGATACGCCCGGCTGCACCACCGAGAACAAGGATTTCTCGGCTATGAAGGCGGATTTCGATGCCGCCGGTGTCGCGCTGCTCGGGGTGAGCAAGGACACCCCGGCCAAGCATCAGAAATTCATTGCCAAGCACGGCCTGACCGCGCCGCTTGCCAGCGATCCGGAAGAAGGCGGGCTGTCCGATGCGCTCGGCGTGTGGGCGGAAAAACAGATGTATGGCAAGACCTACATGGGCATGGTGCGTTCGACCTATCTGGTCGATGCCGAAGGCCGCATCGCGCAGGTGTGGGACAAGGTGAAGGTCAAAGGCCACGCCGAAGACGTGCTCGCCGCTGCCAAGGCACTCTGAATTTTGCCGCAAACCGTTGCTGCCGCGATCCGTGCCGCGCTGCTGACGGCAGAGCCGCGCGCCAAATGCTTTGCCACCCGTGAGGTGGCACGGGCATGGCGGCGCGGCGATCTGGCGTTCGTCTTTGATGTCGCCATGCCTGACGAACCGGCACGGCCCGCACGGCCGGAACTGCTCGCGCCCAGCCAGATGCCGAAGCGCGGCAAGTTCGGATCGGAACGCGCGCGCATCGCCTTGTGGCATTCGCTCGCGCATATCGAATTTGTCGCGATCGATCTCGCGCTCGACATGGCCGGGCGCTTCGGGGCCGAGATGGGCGAGGGCTTCGTCAGCGATTTTCTCGCCGTCGCCGCGGACGAGGCGATGCATTTCGCGCTGCTGGCGCGCAAGCTCGAAAGCCTTGGCAGCCATTACGGCGCGCTGCCTGCGCATGGAGGCTTGTGGGAAGCGGCCCATGCCACACGCCATGATGTCGCCGCGCGGCTTGCGGTGGTGCCGATGGTGCTCGAAGCGCGCGGGCTGGATGTCACCCCGGCGACGCTCGAACGGGTCACGGCGGCGGGCGATGAGGGTGGCGCAAAAATTCTCGCACGTATTCTTGACGATGAAATCCGCCACGTCGCTTTCGGCACCAAGCACTTTTTGCGTTGTGCCGAAATGACGCAGGCGAATCCCCAAAGCCTCTGGCAAAGCCTCGTGAAACGCCACTTTAGCGGCGCGGTTAAGCCACCGTTCAACGACTCAGCGCGTCTTGCAGCCGGTCTATCGCGGGAATTCTATGCGGCGATTGCCTCTTAACGACTCACCTGCATAACTCCGATCCAACAAGGCGCGGCAAGCGCCGCTATCACGCAAGGCACCAAGCCTGGCTATGGGGATCGGGTCCGGATGAATTCTTTTCTGCGCAAGTGCACCGGATTGCTGGCCATTGGCGGCGCGTTCCTCTCCCTGACGATGTCCGGTCCGGCGCTTGCCAACAGCGCGGCCAATGCTGCCAACAGCGCATCTGCCAATGCCGCCGCTGCCGATGTCAAGGAACCGCTGCGCGAAGCCGAAGGCGAAGGCATCGCCGCGAGCGACCAACGCTTCCGTGCCCTGTTCTCAAGCTGGACGGCGATGGATCGCACCGGCTCGACCCTTCCGACCGAACGCCCCACTGTCTCGATCCCGTCGCGCATGCCACTGATGGGTTCGGTGCTGACGAGCTCTTACGGGATGCGCACGCACCCGGTGCTGGGCGGGATGCGCCGCCATTCGGGCATTGATCTGGCCGCGCCCACCGGCACCCCAGTCTATGCGACCGCTGATGGTGTGGTGAGCCGCGCTGACTGGTATTCGAGCTACGGGCTCTACATCAGCCTCGAACATGGGGCCTCGCTGCAAACCCGTTACGCCCACCTGTCGCGCCTTGCGGTTGCGGCGGGTGACACGGTCAAGAAGGGCGACCTCATCGGCTATGTCGGTTCGACCGGCCGTTCGACGGGCCCGCACCTGCATTATGAAGTTCGTGTTGATGGGGTTGCAGTCAATCCGATTCCGTATATGATGGAAGACGAACGGCGGTTCGCAGCGAACAAAAGCAGCGAATTGACGGGCAGCGGCGGCGAATAAACTCGCGCTTCTGCATACCAGTTTGCCCGCGAAAAACGGGCCGGACATTGGAGAGGGTGTCCGATATCGGCGGCGGGTTATCCCGCCGCCTTTTTTCTTGTGCGACCGGCAGATGCTCTCACCGCAGAATAAGTGGCATTTGCTATACTGTTTTCGCTTGGCATTGCCCGAGCGCTCGTTAGATTTCTGACCCGAGAAAGAACCCGGGCAGGCTCCGTATATCGGGCCTCGCCGGGCAGGGAGAGAAATCATGTCGATGCACCCGATCGCGCACGCCGCGCGTCGCCCCGATCACCCCGCCGTTATCATGACGGGTTCGGGCCAGCAGATGACCTATGGCGAAATGGAAGCGGAATCGAACCGCTTCGCCCACCTGCTGCGCGCGCACGGGATTGGTGCGGGCGATGCCTTTGCGGTGCTGCTCGAAAATCGCCTCGAATATTTCACGCTGATCTGGGGTTCGCAGCGCGCAGGCACCATGCTGGTGCCAATCTCCTCGCGGCTGACCGCGCCCGAGGCGGCCTACATCATCCGCGATGCGCAGGCGAAGCTGCTGATCACCAGTGGCTATTTTGCCGGGATACTGGACGACATCCGCAAGGAATGCCCCGGCCTCACCGTGCTGGTGATGGACGCCAAAGAGCTTGGGAGCGATGCCGAAGATTTCGCCGCCGCCCTTGCCGCGCAGCCGTCCGATCCGATCGCGGATCAAAGCGCGGGCATGGTGATGCTCTATTCTTCGGGGACGACCGGGCGGCCCAAAGGTATCCGCCCGGCTCCGCCCGAAGATCCCGATCCGCAAGCCGTCGTGCCGCTGGTCGGCCTCGCAGTGATGGGGGCCGGCATGCCGACCGATGGTTCGATGGTCTATCTCTCCCCCGCGCCGCTCTACCATGCCGCCCCGATCGGGTGGTGCTCGGTGGTGCACCGGCTCGGTGGGACGGTGGTGATGATGGAGAAGTTCGATCCCGAAGAAGCGCTGCAAGCGATCGAACGCTACAAGGTGACAGACAGCCAGTGGGTGCCGACGCATTTCGTGCGGTTCCTGAAACTCGATCCGGCGGTGCGCACGCGCTACGACCTCTCCAGCCACCAGCGCGCGCTCCACGCGGCTGCGCCCTGTCCGGTCCCGATCAAGCGCGAGATGATCGAATGGTGGGGCCCCATCGTCAACGAATACTACGCCGGGAGCGAGAGCATCGGCATGACGATGATCCGCTCGGCCGACTGGTTGACCCATCCCGGCAGCGTCGGGCGGGCGATCTACGGCACGCTCCACGTCTGCGGGCCGGATGGCGCGGAAGTGGGGCCGGGCGAGGATGGGTTGATCTATTTCGAGAACGCCCTGCTGCCGACCTATCACAATGATCCCGCCAAGACCGCCGAGGCGATGCACCCCAAGGGCTGGATGACCCTTGGCGATATCGGCCATCTCGACGCCGACGGCTTCCTGTTCCTGACTGACCGCAAGAGCCACATGATCATCAGCGGGGGCGTGAACATCTACCCGCAGGAGATCGAGAACCTGCTTGTCACCCATCCCAAGGTGATGGACGCCGCCGTGATCGGCGCGCCCTGCCCTGATCTGGGCGAAAAAGTCGTCGCGGTGGTACAGCCGAAAGACATGGCCCATGCCGGGCCGGGGCTGGAGGCGGAACTGCGTGATTTCCTCAGCGCCAGCCTGTCGAAGATCAAGATGCCCAAGCTGTTCGATTTCCGCCCCGATTTGCCCCGCGAGGCCAATGGCAAGCTCTACAAGCGCGAGTTGCGCGATGAATTTGCCGCGAAGGCGCGCGCGGAAGGTGTCGCGGCGTAATGGCACCCGCCGCTGCGGCCACGCTGGCACCGGATATCGCGCGGCAGGTGATCAGCCCTCAGGCCTATGGCGAATGGCATGGCCTGCTCGATCTGTTCGATCATATCCGATCGACCACACCGGTCGCGCGGGTTGAGCCGGACACGCCCGGGCTGTTCGAGCCGTTCTGGCTCATCACCCGCTATGATGATGTGATGCGCATCTCCAAGGACAATGCGGGCTTCCTCAACAACCCGCGTCCGGTGGTGTTCAGCTTCAACGAAGCGATTGCGTTCAGCCGCGCGGCGACCGGATCGAACATGCTGGTCGATTCGCTGGTGGTGTTCGATGCGCCGGTGCATCCGAAGTATCGCAAGCTGACGCAGGAATGGTTCATGCCGCGCAACCTTGCGCGGCTCGAAGGCGAATTGCGTGCGCTGGCCGCGCGGACGGTCGACCGGATGCTCGAACAGGGTCCGGAAGTGGACTTCGTGAAGGAGGTCTCCGGCCCCTATCCCTTGCGCGTTGTCATGCAGATCCTCGGCGTGCCCGAAGCGGACGAGTTGCGGATGCAGATGCTCACCCAGCAATTGTTCGGCGGGCAGGACAAGGACCTGTCGGGCACCGGCATGGAGAACATGACGCCGGAACAGGTGGTGCAGCTGGTGGCGGGCGCGGTGCGCAATTTCGAGGATTACTTCGCCGCACTCGCCGAGGAGCGCCGGAAGAACCCCACCGAGGATGTCGCCAGCGTGATCGCCAATGCGCTGGTCGATGGCCAGCCGCTCCCGCCGCGCGACATGGCAGGGTACTACATCATCGTCGCCACCGCCGGGCATGACACCACCTCGGCCAGCACGGCGGGCGCGATGCAGGCGCTGGCCAATGACCCCGAGCAATGGGCGCGGGTCAAGGCCGACCGCTCGCTCCTGCCCGGCATCGTCGAGGAAGCGATCCGGTGGACCTCCCCCGTGCAGCACTTCATGCGCACCGCGGCTGAGGATTGCGAGATCGGTGGGCAGCAGGTGAAGGCGGGCGACTGGCTGATGATCAACTACGTCGCCGCCAACCACGACCCTGCGCAGTTCCCCGACCCGCGCCGCTTCGATGCGGCGCGTGTCCCCAATCGCCATCTCGCCTTCGGCGCAGGCGCGCACCAGTGCCTCGGCCTGCATCTGGCGCGGCTGGAGATGCGGATCCTGTTCGAAGCCCTGCTGGATCGGGTGGCGGCCATCGAACCGGCAGGCGCCGCGCAGCGTGCCACCAGCACCTTTGTCGGCGGGCTCAAAACCCTGCCGCTGAAAGTAACGCCTGCCTGAAAAGGCGGAGAAAATCGCACTAGGATTGTCCGATTCCGCTAGGGTTTTAGGCCTGTTTGCCCTAGCCTCGTTGGCATGGGATTACATCATCGCCTTAGTCATCGGGCGCTGGTCGCATGAACTTGCTTGCGTCCTCCAACCTGCCGTTCCTGATTGCGCTCGGCGCCTTGGCGCTGGTTGCGCTCTTTCAGATCACGGGCCTCGGCGACATGCTGGAGGGCGCGGGTGATTTCGATTCGCCCGATGGACTGGAAGCAGGCGGCTTTGGCGAAGCGCTGACCAGCCTGCTGGGACTGGGCCGGGTGCCGCTGCTGATCTGGTTGGCCAGCCTACTGCTCACCTTCGGATCGATCGGGCTGATCGGGCAAAGCGTGATTGCCGAGCTGCTCGGCGCGCCGCTTTCGGCGGGATGGGCCACGCTGCTGGCGGGTGCTGCGGCACTGCCGCTCAACAGCCTGGCGGTGCGTCCGCTCGGCGCCGTCATGCCCAAGGATGAGACCACCGCCATCACGCTTGACGAGCTGGTGCGGCGCGAGGCCGAAATCCAGATCGGCACCGCACGCGCCGGATCACCAGCGCGCGCCAAGGTGATCGACCGCCACGGACAGGCTCATTTTGTCATGGTTGAACCCCATGACGCCACCATCGCATTGCAGACGGGTGACACCGTCCTGCTGGTGCGCCGCGAAGGACCGACCTTCTACGGCGTGCATTACGAAAGCCCGCTGCTCGGGCTGACCAGGTAAAGGGGAACGCGCATGTCTTTGACCACGACCACCGGCGATATGACCACAAGCGGTGATCTTGCCTCTTCGACGGGGGGGCTCATCACCTACGGCGTGGTTGGTGTCAGCGCCGTGCTGTTCTTTGTCGTATTCTTTATCTTCCTGATCCGGCTCTACCGCCGTGCGACCAAGGAAACGGCTTTTGTGCGCACCGGCTTCGGCGGCGAGAAGGTGGTGATGAACGGCGGCGCGCTGGTGTTCCCGGTGTTCCACGAGGCGATGCCGGTGAACATGAACACCCTCGTCCTCAGCGTTGTGCGGCGCGATGCCGAAGCGCTGATCACGCTTGACCGGCTGCGGATCGACGTGAAGGCCGAATTTTATGTCCGCGTCCGTCCCGATGCGACCGCGATTGCCATGGCGGCGCAGACCCTCGGCCAGCGCACGATGCAGCCCGAGCTACTCAAGGACCTCGTCGAAGGCAAGTTCGTCGACGCGCTGCGCTCCGTGGCGGCGGGGATGACGATGAACGAGCTGCACGAACAGCGCGCGGATTTCGTGCAGAAGGTGCAGCAGGTCTCGTCCAACGACCTGGCGATGAACGGTCTCGAGCTGGAATCTGTATCCCTCACCGGCCTCGACCAGACCAGCATCGAACACTTCAATGCCAACAACGCCTTCGACGCCGAGGGCCTGACCAAGCTTACCGAGCAGATCGAGGCGCGCAAGAAGCTGCGCAACGATATCGAGCAAGACACCCGCGTCCAGATCGAGACCAAAAACCTCGAAGCCGACAAGCGCAGCTTCGAGATCAGCCGCGATCAGGAATATGCTCGCCTCGAACAGGAGCGTGAAGTCGAAGTGCGGCGTGCGGCGCAGGCGGCGGAAATCGCGCGCGAACAGGCCGAGCGTAACCGCGAGGCCGAGGCAGCGCGGATTGAGGCAAAGAAGCAGGTCGATGCCCAGCAGATCGAGGCCGACCGCCTCGTCGAGGAAGCGCGCATCATCCAGCAACGCGCGCTCGAAATCGCCCGGCAGGAACAGCAGATCGCGGTGCAGAACAAGAGCCGCGAGGAAAGCCAGGCCAAGGCCGAGGCTGATGAAGCCCGCGCCAAGGCGGTCGAGGCCGAGGAACGCGTCGCCACGGCGCGCGAGCGCGAGATTGCCGATCGTCAGAAGACGATCGAACTGATCGAAGCCGCCAAGCAGGCCGAGCGCGATGCGATCGGAGTCAAGGTGCAGGCCGAGGCCGAGAAGGACGCGGCCGCCAACCGCGCTGCGGCACTGAAGCTCGAAGCGCAGGGCGAGGCCGAGGCCGAGAAGCTGCGCGCCGAAGCAGCGCGGGTGCGTTTCGAAGTCGAGGCCGCTGGTCAGCGCGCCATCAACGAAGCCGCGAATATCCTCTCAAGCGACCAGATCAGCCTCCAGACCAAGATGGCGCTGCTCAAGGTCCTGCCCGAGGTGATCCGCGAGAGCGCCAAGCCGATGGAGGCAATCGATTCGATCAAGATCGTGCAGGTCGATGGGCTCACCAACGGCGGACGTGCCGCCAACGACGGAGGTGCCGGTGGCACGGGTGGTGGCGCTGGTTCGGGGAACCTCGCGAGCGATGCCGTCGCCGCGGCGCTCGCCTACCGCGCGCAGGCGCCAGTGCTCGACGGACTGATGAAGGAGCTGGGCCTCGACGGCTCGTCGCTCTCCGGACTGGTCAAGACGGTGGCCGAGGCAGAAGCCGAACCGGCTCCCGCGCCGGCAGCGTCTCCGGCCAAGCCCGCGACACTCACCAAGCCGCAGGATAATGACTCTGGCGCTTTGCCGAGCGACGAAGCCGCCGAATAAGCGATGAAAGCAGGGGCGGCCAAGCGGCTGCCCCTGTCCGCTACTTCAGAAGATTGAGCGCGATCGCCCGAACCGCCGCGCCCATATCGGGCCGCGCCAGCGCAATCGCCAAAGTCGCCTCGACGAACCCGGTCTTGCTGCCGCAGTCATACCGCGTGCCATCGAAGGTCACGGCATGGAACGGCTGCTGGCCGATCATCTGCGCCATCGCGTCAGTGAGCTGGATTTCCCCGCCCGCGCCCTTGCCCTGGGTTTCGAGCACGCGCATCACTTCGGGCTGGAGGATGTAACGGCCCGAGACAATCTTGTTCGACGGCGCTTGCTCCACCGGCGGCTTTTCCACCAGCCCGCGCACTTCGGTGATCGCCCCCCGCGTGCTGCCGGGATCAATCACGCCGTAGCTTGATACCTCTTCACGCGGGACTTCGAGCACCGAGATGAGATTGCCGCCAAGCTCGTGATAGGCCGCGACCATCTGCTTCATGCAGCCTGTGCCGCCTTCGCGCGCCACCATCAGTTCATCGGGCAGGAAAATTGCAAAGGGTTCATCCCCCACAATCGCCCGGGCGCACCAGATGGCATGACCGAGCCCCAGCGGCACTTGCTGGCGTACGGCAATGACATCGCCGGGTGTCGCACGGGTAGAGTCAAGCACGGCGAGGCTTTTGCCGCGCTCGCTCAACGTCATTTCGAGCTCATAGGCCATATCGAAATGTTCGATAATCGCGCTTTTGCCCCGGCCGGTAACGAAGATCATCTGCTCGATACCCGCCTCGCGCGCTTCGTCGACCGCATATTGGATCAACGGGCGATCCACGATCGGCAGCAATTCCTTGGGAATCGCCTTGGTCGCGGGAAGAAAACGGGTGCCAAGGCCGGCAACGGGAAAGACAGCTTTGCGGATCGGCTTGGGAGACATGCGGTGCTCTCGCTGGTAAGGATCGGGAAAACGCGCCCTGCTGCTCTTTTTCTTTTCCGTGCCCCGCGCCCCGTGCAAGGTCAATCGAAGATCGCGCAAACTGCACGCAAGATTGCACCAGACGCGCATTTCGCTAAGGCGAGAGACATGGACAAACTGATCATTCGCGGCGGCAATCGCCTTTCCGGCAGCATCCCCATTTCCGGCGCCAAGAACGCGGCACTCACGCTGATCCCCTGCGCGCTGCTGACCGAGGAGCCGCTCACCCTGCGCAACCTGCCGCGGCTGGCCGATATCGACGGGTTCCAGCACCTGATGAACCAGTTCGGTGTCACCACCGTGATCCAGGGCACGCGCCCTGAGGATTTCGGCCGGGTGATGAGCATGGAAGCGACCCGCATCACCTCGACGGTGGCGCCCTATGATCTGGTGCGCAAGATGCGCGCCTCGATCCTCGTGCTCGGGCCGATGCTGGCGCGGGCGGGCGAGGCGACGGTCTCGATGCCCGGCGGCTGCGCGATCGGCAACCGCCCGATCGATCTGCATCTCAAGGCGCTTGAGGCCTTCGGCGCGCATATCGAGCTTGCCGCCGGCTATGTGAAAGCCACCCAGCCCGACGGCGGAATGCCGGGCGGCGATTTTGATTTCCCGGTGGTGTCGGTCGGCGCGACCGAGAACGCGCTGATGGCCGCCGTGCTGGCGAACGGCACCAGCCGCTTGTTCAACGCCGCGCGCGAGCCCGAGATTGTCGACCTGTGCAACATGCTGGTGGCGATGGGCGCGGAGATCGAAGGGATCGGCACCTCCACCCTCACCATTCACGGGGTCAAGCGGCTGCACGGCGCGACCTATCGCGTCATGCCCGATCGCATCGAGGCGGGCTCCTATGCCTGCGCGGCGGCGATCACCGGCGGGGAAGTGCGGCTCGAAGGCGCGCGCGCCGACGAGATGATGGCGACAATCCACGCGCTCCAGGCCATTGGCGTCGAGGTCACGTGGGATGCCAAGGGCGTGAATGTCGCGGCCAAGGGCGCGCTGAAAGCCACCAATCTCACCACCGCGCCCTATCCTGGCCTCGCCACTGATATGCAGGCGCAGCTCATGGCGCTGCTGTGCAAGGCCGAAGGCACCAGCGTGCTCAAGGAAACGATCTTCGAGAACCGCTTCATGCATGTGCCCGAACTCACGCGGATGGGCGCAGACATCACCACCGAGGGCCGCACCGCAATCGTGCGCGGGGTAGAACGGCTGACGGGGGCGGAGGTCATGGCAACCGACCTGCGCGCCTCGATGAGCCTCGTGATCGCCGCGCTGGCGGCCGAAGGCGAGACGACGGTGCGCCGCCTCTATCACCTTGATCGCGGCTATGAGCGGCTGGAGGAGAAGCTTCAGTTGGTGGGGGCCGATATCGAGCGGGTGGACGACTGACGCTTGCGCGCTACGGCTGATTGACCACCAGCCACACCCGAATTGCCGAGGCGAGGCCCGGTGGGGTGGGCGATTTGATCCGTTCCGCATCAATCCGCGCCACCAGCGCATTGATCGGCACGCCCTCGCGCGCAGCTGCCGCCCGCAGCATGTCCCAGAACAGCGGTTCGAGACTGATGCTGGTGCGGTGCCCGGCGATCTCGACCGAGCGCTTGACCGGTGGGTGAAAGGGCGAGGGCTTGCTTATCGCATTCGCCTTAGGCGGCGCCCACCGCCATATTGTCAATCAGCCGGGTGCTGCCGATCCGCGCGGCGACGAGCAACCGTGCCGGGCGGGCGCCTAGCGCAGTGAGCGGTGTCAGATCAGCGGCATCGGCGAGCACGGCATAATCGACACTGCCAAAGCCTGCGGTGAGCAGATCAGCCTGCAAGGCTGCGAGTGCTGCGGGGACATCACCGCCGCCTTCAATCTGCGCGATGGCCGCGTGCATCGCGCGCGGCAGGCCCGCCGCGGCGGTGCGCTGATCGGAAGACAGATAGCGGTTGCGGCTCGACATCGCGAGGCCATCGGCCTCTCTCACTGTGGGCACACCGATGATGGCATCGACATGGGGGCGGGTCAGATCAAGATCGCGCGCCATGGTGCGGATCACCGCGAGCTGCTGGAAATCCTTCTCGCCAAACAGCGCAAGATCAGGCTCAACCTGGTTGAACAGCTTGAGCACCACGGTGGCAACCCCATCGAAATGGCCGGGCCGCGCCGCGCCGCACAGCCCTTCGCTCACCCCGGCAACGCTGACCGTGCTGGCAAAGCCCGCCGGATACATCACCTCGGGCGTGGGCGCCCACAGCAGCGCGCAGCCTTCCGCCTCAAGCATAGCGGCATCGGCGGCCAACTGGCGCGGATAGGCGGCAAGATCCTCGTTGGGGCCGAACTGCTTGGGGTTCACAAAGATCGAGGCCACGACATGATCGGCCTGCGCACGCGCCTGTCGGACCAGCGTGAGATGGCCTTCATGCAGCGCGCCCATGGTCGGCACCAGCGCGATCCGCGCCGGTGTGCCACCGTTGTCGCCGCGCAGCCGGGCAAGCGCGGTTCTCAACATGTCCAGAGTCTTGACCGTTTGCACCGATGCGCCTCCGAGGATAAACCGCCCTGAGCGCCCGTAGCGGCCAACCCTGCCCTGTTTCAAGCTGCCCCGTGATGGAAAGTTCTGCCGCCATGTCCTCAGCCGCCTCCACCCCGGCGCAACCCGGCGAACCCACCCGCACTCGCTATGCGCATCGCATTGTTTTCGCGAATGAAAAGGGCGGCACCGGCAAATCAACCACGGCTGTGCATGTCGCCGTCGCGCTCGCCTATCAGGGCGCGCGGGTGGCCTCGCTTGATCTCGATCCGCGCCAGCGCACCATGCACCGCTATATCGAAAACCGGCTGGCGACGCTCGAAAAGCGCGGGCTTACACTCCCGACCCCGATGTGCGAGGTGTTTCGCGGGGAGACAACGGGCGATCTGATGCTCGCAATCCGGCGGCTCGAAGCGAATTGTGATTTCCTTATCATCGACAATCCCGGCCGCGATGATCCCTTCGCGCGGCTGGCGGTCGAACAGGCTGATACGCTGGTCACCCCGATGAATGACAGCTTCGTTGACTTCGATCTGATTGGGCAGGTCGATGCTGAAACCTTCAAGGTGCGCAAGCTTTCGTTCTTTGCCGAACTGATCTGGGAAGCGCGGCTCAAGCGCAGCCGCATGACGATCGAACAAAGCCGCCCGGAAATGGACTGGATCGTGGTGCGCAACCGCACCGGACATGTCGAGGCGCGCAACATGGCCCGCCTGCAAAAGGCGCTGGGCGAAATGTCGAAGCGGGTCGGCTTCCGCGTGACCCACGGCCTTTCGGAACGTGTGATCTACCGCGAATTGTTCCCGTCGGGCCTGACCTTGCTCGACAAGGGGCATCTCGGCGAGCTCGGCACCAGCCATCTTGTGGCGCGGCAGGAACTGCGCGCGCTGGTCAAGGCGCTCGCCCTGCCCGGCTATGCCCGCGAACAGGCGGAGCTGGCGCTCGCCTGATGCTGCTGCGGATCGCCCTGCTGCTGGCCATTGGTTGCGTGTTGTTCCGCTGGGCATTCGGGCAGTGGCCATGGCAAGGCCTGGGGCAGGCTGGCGGTGCCGCGCGACGGCAGGCGCTGGGCAAGGCGCGCGCCTTGCTCGGCGTGCCCGCCGCAGCCAGCCGCGAGGAGATCATTGCCGCGCACCGCAGGCTTGCAGCGCTGGTGCACCCTGATCGCGGCGGCAGCAGCGACGCCTTACGCGAAGCCAATGCCGCGCGCGATCTGTTGCTTGGCGCGCTGCCGCCAGCCAGTGACAGCGCGCAAGGGGAACCCTAGGCCGCATCACAGCCTTGACACATTGCGCTGCCAACCCCAGCCCGAAGCGCACAACCACAAGAAGGCCCAAACCTCATGCAGCATACCTTCGATCCCACGATCCTGCGCGAATATGACATTCGCGGCGTAATCGGCGAAACTCTAGGCGCCGAGGATGCCCGTGCGATCGGGCGGGCTTTCGGCACACTGCTGGCCCGCGCCGGGGGCAAGACCGTGGCGGTCGGCTATGATGGGCGGGTGTCATCCCCGATGCTCGAACACGCGCTGGTCGAAGGCCTTGCCGCGAGCGGTTGCGATGTGGTGCGGATCGGCATGGGGCCGACCCCGATGCTCTACTATGCCGAAGCCTCAAGCGAACAGGTGGATGGCGGCATTCAGATAACCGGCAGCCATAATCCCCCCAATTACAATGGCTTCAAGATGGTATTCCAAGGGCGTCCGTTCTTCGGCGCCGATATCCAGCGGCTCGGCGCGCTGGCCGCGGCGGGGGATTTCGCCAGCGGCACCGGCACCGTCACCACGCGCGATATCATGGACGAATATGTCGAGCGCCTGCTCGCCGGATTGGCCGGGGTCGATACCGCGGCGCTCGCCAGCCTCAAGGTCGGCTGGGATGCCGGGAACGGTGCGGCTGGCCCCGCGCTCGAAGCGCTGGCAGCCCGGCTGCCTGGGGAACATCATCTGCTGTTTACCGAGGTCGACGGCCATTTCCCCAACCACCATCCTGATCCGACTGTGGAAGCCAATCTCGCCGATCTGCGCGCGCTTGTCGCAGCCAAGAACCTCGATTTCGGCGTGGCTTTTGACGGCGATGGCGACCGGATCGGCGCGATCGACGGCACGGGCCGGGTGATCTGGGGCGATCAGCTCTTGATGATCTATGCCGAAGATGTGCTCAAAGACCGCCCCGGTGCGACGATCATCGCCGATGTAAAGGCGAGCCGCGCGCTGTTCGACCGGGTGGCGGAATTGGGCGGGGCACCCCTGATGTGGAAGACCGGCCATTCGCTGATCAAGTCCAAAATGAAAGAAACAGGTGCGCCGCTTGCCGGCGAGATGAGCGGGCACGTGTTCTTTGCCGATGATTACTACGGGTTTGACGATGCGCTTTACGCTGGGGTGCGCCTGCTCGCGGCGACCGCGCGGCTCGGCCAATCCGTCACCGCGATGCGCAGCGCGGTTCCGCCGATGCTCAACACCCCGGAAATGCGCTTTCAAGTCGATGAAAGCCGCAAATTCGCCGCGATGGCCGAAATCACGGCGCGGCTCACCAGCACGCCCGGCCCGGATGTCGAAAGCGTCAACGCAACCGACGGGGTGCGGGTCAACACCGCCGACGGCTGGTGGCTGCTGCGTGCCTCGAACACGCAGGATGTGCTGGTCGCCCGCGCCGAAAGCGACAGCGCCGAAGGCCTTGCGCGGCTGATCGCGCAGATCGATGCGCAGCTCGCGCTGTCGGGCCTCGAACGCGGCGAAAGCGTCGCCCATTGATTTGGGAGGGCTTGCGCCCCATCAGGATGGGGTGACACCCTCGCCCGCACCCGCCATCCCGCCCGAAATCGCCGCTTGGTTTACTACGCGCGGCTGGCGAGTGCGGCGGCACCAGTGGGACATGCTCGCCAAGGCCGAGGCCGGACGCCACGCGCTGCTCGTCGCTGATACCGGCGCGGGCAAGACGCTGGCGGGGTTCCTGCCGACCTTGTGCGATTTCGCCCCGTCGCGCGGTGCGCCCCCGGCCGATGGCTTGCACACGCTCTATGTCTCGCCGCTCAAGGCGCTGGCGCAGGATGTGAAGCGCAACCTGCTGACCCCAATCGCGGAGATCGGCCTGCCGATCCGGGTCGAGACCCGCAGCGGGGATACCCCGTCCGATCGCAAGAAGCGCCAGCGCGAACGCCCGCCGCATATCCTGCTGACGACGCCGGAAAGCCTCTCGCTGCTGCTGTCCTACCCCGAAAGCGCGGAGCTGTTCGCCGGGCTGAAGCGCATCGTGATCGATGAGGTTCATGCCTTTGCGGCGGGCAAGCGCGGCGATCTGCTCGCCCTGAGTCTGGCACGCCTGCACGCGGTCGCCCCGCAGGCCCAGCGCGTTGCGCTGTCGGCGACGCTGGCGAGCCCGCGCGCCTATCAGGAGTGGCTGGCCCCGCAGGAGGCGACGGATACGGGCGAAATCGCTGCTGCCGATCTGGTGCTGGGCGAAGAAGGTGCGCCGCCTGATCTCGAAATCCTGCTTCCCGAGGAAGAACGCGTGCCGTGGGGCGGCCATGCCGGGCGCTGGGCGGTGCCGCGCCTTTACGAGCTCATCAAAGCCAACCGCACCACACTGGTCTTCACCAACACGCGTTTTCTGGCGGAATTCATCTTCCAATGCCTGTGGGAGGAGAACGAAGCCCATCTCCCGATTGGCATCCACCACGGCTCGCTCAGCACCGAGGCGCGGCGCAAGGTCGAGGAAGCGATGGGCCGCGGCGAATTGCGCGCGCTGGTCTGCACGGCCAGCCTCGATCTCGGGATCGACTGGGGTAATGTCGATCTGGTGGTGCAGATGGGTGCGCCCAAGGGCTCGTCGCGCCTGCTCCAGCGGATCGGGCGCGCCGGACATCGGCTCGACATGCCAAGCCGCGCGGTGCTGGTGCCGGGCAACCGCTTTGAATTCCTCGAAGCCATCGCCGCCAAGGATGCGGTGGATGCAGGCCAGCGCGATGGTGAGGAATTCCGCGCTGGCGGGCTCGATGTGCTCGCCCAGCACATCATGGCCTGTGCCTGCGCCGGGCCGTTCGACGAGAAGGCCTTGCTGGCCGAGATCCAGAGCGCCCTTGCCTATTCCTGGGTCGATGAGGCGACCTTCGCCCGCGTGCTGAATTTCGTCGCCGATGGCGGCTATGCCCTGCGCGCCTATGACCGTTTCAAGCGGATCGTGCGCGACAAATCGGGGGTGTGGCGGCTGGCCCATCCCAGCCATGCGCAGCGCCACCGGATGAATGCCGGGATCATCGTCGATTCCGAAATGCTGGTGGTGCGGTTCAAGAACGGACGCAGCCTCGGCAAGGTCGAAGAACGCTTTGCCGCGCAGCTATCGCCGGGCGATACCTTCTTCTTCGCCGGGATGAGCCTTGAGGTCGAAAGCGTGAAGGACATGGATGTCATTGTCCGCGCCGCCAGGAAAAGCGCGACGATCCCGAGCTATGGTGGGCTGCGCCTGCCGCTCACCACCCATCTTTCGCAGCGCGTGCAGGCGATGCTGGCCGATCGCGCGGGATGGGGGCGCTTCCCCGATGATGTGCGCGAATGGCTGGAGATGCAGGATTACCGCTCGCGCCTGCCCGCGCCCGGCGAATTGCTGGTCGAAAGCTTCCCGCATGGCGGCAAGCATTACACCGCCTATTACACTTTCGAAGGCTGGAACGCGAACCAGAGCCTCGGCATGCTGATCACCCGGCGGATGGAAGAGCGCGGGCTGATGCCAGCGGGCTTTGTTGCCAATGATTATTGCCTCGCCGTCTGGGGGCTCAAGCCGGTGCGCGATCCCGCGCCGCTGCTTTCGCCCGATATCCTGACGCATGAATTCGTCGACTGGGTGACCGAAAGCCATCTGCTGCGCCGGGCGTTCCGCGAGGTGGCGGTGATCAGCGGCCTCGTCGAACGGCAGCATCCGGGCCAGCGCAAGAGCGGCAAGCAAGTCACCTTCTCGACCGATCTGATCTATGATGTGCTCAGGAAATACGAGCCCGATCATGTGCTGATCGAGGCGGCTTGGGCTGATGCCCGGGCGCGGATGACCGATGTGGGCAGGCTCGCCGATCTGCTCGAGCGGTCAGAGCGCGAGCTGGTGCATGTCGAACTGGAGCGAGTCTCGCCGCTCGCCGTGCCGGTGATGACGATGATCGGGCGCGAAGCGGTGCCGCAGGGCGCTGTCGATGAGGAATTGCTGCTCGAAGCGGAAAGCCTCGCGGCAGCGGCGATGCGGCCCGATCCCCCGCGCGAAGGCGATTAGTCCGCCCAACGAAAAAGGGCGGCACCTTGCGGCACCGCCCTTTTGCTAATCATGAACGCTGCGATCAGTCCTGACCGCCCGCGCCGGGGCCGCCCTTACCGAAGGTGCGATACCGCTCGTTGCCGACAAAGCCGAACTTGGTCACGCCCGACGCCTTGATGTCGTTGAGCACGCGCGCGGCGATTTCATAGCTCGCCATACGCTCGGGCTCGAACTGCAATTCCGGCTCGGGATTGATCTGGGTGGTTTCAGCCAGCAGGGTGACCAGCTGGCCCTCGTTCACCGGCGTGCCGTTCCACAAGATGACATCCTGTTCGGTGAGGATCAGCTTGTTCTTGATCGGATCGATCACGATGTCCTGCGGCGGCGGATTGCCCTGCGGAAGATCGATATCGACCGAGTGGGTCGCCACCGGGATGGTAATGATGAACATGATCAGCAGAACGAGCAAGACGTCGATCAGCGGCGTCATGTTCATGTCCATCATCGGTTGGCCGTCGAGTTTGCCTCCGGACATACCCATGTCAGTTACTCCTTAAATCAGACTGGCCGGATCAGATGCCGGGCTTGACCGGGTTCGAGATGAAGCCGACCGTCGGATAGCCTGCGGCCTGCACGTTGTAGATCGCACCAGCCACACAGCCCCACGGCGCGTTCACGTCGGCGCGGATGTGAACCTGCGGGATCTGATCGGGGTCTTCCATGATCGCTTCGGGGCCACCGGCACGCGTCACGATCGCATCAAGCCGTGCGAAGGCCCTGTCGTAGAGCTCTTCCGAGGTCACGGGCGTGATGTTGTTGAAATAGACCCGGCACTCGCCGCCACGATAGGCGCCTTCGAAGCCGGGCTCACCCGCGCTGCGACCGCCGGCATCGGTGGTGCTGATGGTGAGCAACAGGTTTTCCACCTTGTTCTTCGATTCGACCGACGCGAAAACCGGAATTTCCAGTTTCTCGATGGTCTGAATCGCGACCGGAACCGCGATAAGGAAGATGATCAGGAGCACCAGCATCACGTCCACGAGCGGCGTGGTGTTGATGTCCGACATGGGGGTATCGGCCCCGCCTCCCGTCGAAATCGCCATTGTGAATTCCTACCCTAGCAAAATATTGGCGCCAATCGGCTTGGCGTGGAACCCTTGCGTCTGACCTTCGCGGCAAAGGTGGAGGATGGGGCCGGCTGGTATCCGGCAGTATCCCCCAGGCCATTGGCCGCGGTCAGTGCGAACCGGCGCCTTTAGGGGGCAGCCGGGGCGAAGGGCGGGAAAGGCGGCAGGTGCCGCTGACCCAACCCTTCGCCGGGACGCAATCAGGCCTTTTTCGGTGCGGCGTTCTGAGCCGGCTTGGCAGCAGGCGCAGCCTGCACCGCCGGCTTCACGGCGCCGTTCGAGTTGATGTAGGCAAGAATGTCGGTCGAGAAGCCGCCGAGCAGTTCCGAGATGCGACGGTTGCGCGACTGGAGCCAGTTGAACGCAAGCACCGCAGGCACGGCGACGAGCAGACCGATCGCGGTCATGATGAGTGCTTCACCCACCGGACCGGCGACCTTGTCGATCGAGGCCGAACCTTCGATACCGATGTTGATCAGCGCGCGGTAGATCCCGATCACGGTGCCGAGCAGACCCACGAACGGCGCGGTCGCACCAACGGTGGCGAGGAACGGCAGGCCGCCCGCGAGCACCGCGTTGATCGAATCTTCCGAACGCTGCAGCGTGCCGTGCATGTAATCGTGCGATTCCAGCGCATCGGCCATCTTGCCGTGATCTTCCTGGGCCTTGACCGCATCGTCGGCGAGCTGGCGCCACGCGCTGTCCTTCTCCAGCTTGGTGGCTGCTTCCTTGAGGCTGGCAGCGCGCCAGAAGGTCGTCTGCACGGCCTTGTACTGCTTGAAGATCTTGTTCTGCTCAAACAGCTTGGTGAACATGATGTAGAAGGTGCCGACCGACATGATCACCATCACGGCGAGGATCGACCAGGCGACGGGGCCGCCTTCTTCCATGGCCTTCATGAAGCCGAATTCGTTGACCGGCGCTTCGGTGGCGGCAGCCGCAAGGTAGGTAAGGTTCATTGCGAGTAGTCCTCTTGAAAAATTGTCCCCAAGATCACGCGCCGTGCGGGCAACCGTGATCCCAACACTGCACTAATTGATACGGTACACAATCCGGGTCGAATAAGAGCCTTCGGTCGGGTTGCCGTCGCGATCGAGCGCGGGATTGAACTGCGCGTAGCGCTCCATTCCTTGGCAGGCCGCCTGATCGAGATCGGGCGAGCCGCTCGAAGCGGTAACCTGACAATTGGCGGCCCGGCCATTGGCTGTCACCGTGACGCGGACACCAACCGTACCCTCGCGCTCTTCGCGCAGTGCACGTGCCGGATAGTTGTCCTGAATGCGCGCAGCCCAGCTGCGTTCATTCTTGGTGCTCGCACCGCGGGCCTGCGAGGGCGCGGGCGGCGGAGCCGGCGGCGCAGGCGGCGCAGGCGGCGGAATCGTGATGGCAGGGGGCGCCGGAGGCGGAATCGTCGCCTGCGTCTGGATAGGCGGCGGTGCCGGAGCAATGCTGATCGGCGGCGGCGGCGCAACCGGCGGCGGCGGAGCCTGCGGCTGATCCGGCGGCGGCGGCGGCGGTTCTTCCTCGGGGGGCGGGGGCTCCTCGATGTCGACGGTCGTCACCCGCTCGATTTCTTCCTTGATTGCCTTGATCGCAAGGCCGACGACCATAACCACCCCAATACCGCCGACAATCGCAAGCGCGATGATCAGCGAGACGAGCTTGGTGCCAGTCAACCCTTGTTGTTGCTCAGCGTAGGACATCCAGCGCTTTCTCTCCATTCTCACGCCAGCCAGGGGCCAGCGGATCTCCCGTACCTCGCTTGTCACAGACAGGCAAAGCACGGATCCCAAAGACGGGCATACCGGATCCGGCTAGGCCATATTTGTGCACTGGCAAGCTTGCCATTGTCACTGCACACCCATGCGCCCCGCCGGCCCGTGATCACCATGCGTTTGATTCGCAGGATCATCAAGCCCAATCGGAGCACGGAACAATGCTGCGTCCCGTACCCGACAGCGCGGGCTTTAACGAGCAACCCCTAGCCGATCAAACGCTTTTGCGGTTAAGCGTAAATTCACAACACAACCTGTCCAAACGCGAACGCAATTTGTGCGTTCCCGGCTGGGGCTTCGGCAGTGCGATAGGGTTCTTCATGCTTGGAAGTTTAACACAATATTTCAGATCGGTATCGGGGATAGCTGCGGCGCTTGCTGCGCTGGCGGGAAGCACGGTGCCAGCATCGGCACAGCCGCTTGCCCGTTCGATCGACGAGGCTAGTCAAATTGCCACCTATGCCGATCTGGTAACACTTTCTGACGGCAGCGCGATGGTCGTGCGGGCGCAGATTCGGCGTCAGACCGCGCTCAAACCCGAACGTGCGCCGGGCCTTGCGCCCGGATTCGTGCGGCTGTTCATCGAGGCGCGCACCACCGCGCTGATCGCGGGCACATCAGGGCTCGCAGGCGACATCAGCTATCTTGTCGACGTGCCGCTTGATGCCAAGGGCAAGGTGCCCAAGCTGAAAAATCGCGATGTGCTGTTGTTTGCGCGCGCCGTGCCGGGCCGGGCCAGCGAATTGCAACTGGTGAGCGAGCAGGCGCAACTCGCCTTCACACCGGCGCTCGACGCACGGCTGCGCCCGATCCTGACCGAGCTGGCGAGCGGGAAGGCGCCGCCGCGAATCACCGGGATCAGCGATGCGCTGGCCGTGCCGGGCACACTGGTGGGCGAATCGGAAACGCAGATTTTCCTCGCCACCACCAACCGTTCACCCGCCTCGATCACGATCCTGCGTCGCCCTTCGCAGCGCCCCGAATGGGGCATTTCCTGGGGCGAGATCATTGATTCGGCGGCGCGCGCGCCCGCGCCCGAGACCATCGGCTGGTATCGGCTCGCCTGCTCGCTGCCGCGCCAGCTTCCGAGCAATGCCAATCTTGCACGCGATGCCAATGCGCGGCGGCTGGCGATGGCGGATTACGGGTTCGTGCTCGAACAGCTCGGCCCCTGCGAGCGGCGTATCACCCGCGCAGAGGGATGATTCTGCACGCTTGACCACGCGGGCGGCGGGGCTAAGCGCTGGAGCGGACACCCTCGACGGAGACCCGCCTTGCCCGACGCCGCTCCTGCATCCGCTGCCCCTTTGCGTATTGCCATTGCCGGACTCGGCACAGTCGGTGCGGGGGTTATCCGGCTGCTCGATACCAACCGCGATCTGATTGCGGCACGAGCAGGCCGCGCCATCGAGGTCGTCGCGGTCAGCGCGCGCGATCGCGGCAAGGATCGCGGCGTCGATATCGCCCGCTTCGCGTGGGAAGACGACATGACGGCGCTGGCCCGCCGCGATGATGTCGATGTCGTGGTCGAACTGGTCGGCGGCTCGGACGGGCCCGCGCTCGCGCTGTCCCGCGCGGCGCTGCAAACGGGCAAAGGGCTTGTCACCGCCAACAAGGCGATGATCGCGCATCACGGGCTGCATCTTGCCGAGCTGGCCGAAGGCGCGGGCGCGCCGCTCAAGTTCGAGGCCGCCGTGGGTGGCGGCATCCCGGTGATCAAGGGGCTGCGCGAAGGCACCAGCGCGAACGCGCTCACCAAGGTTTACGGCATCCTCAATGGCACCTGCAATTATATCCTCTCCACCATGGAGGCGACGGGGGCCGATTTCGCCGAGGTGCTGAAAGACGCGCAGCGGCTCGGCTTTGCCGAATCCGATCCTGCTTTTGATATCGAAGGCGTCGATGCGGCGCACAAGCTGGCGATCCTTGCCGCCATCGGTTTTGGCACGCGGATCGATTTCGGGGCGGTCAGCGTGAGCGGGATCACCGCGGTGCGCGCGGCCGACATCGCGCAGGCCGGCGCGCTCGGCTTCGTGATTCGCCTGATCGGTGAGGCCGATGTCGAGGAAACGCCAGAGGGCGCCCGATTACTGCAGCGGGTGCGCCCCTGCCTGATCGCCAAGGGCCACCCTCTCAGCGCGGTCGACGGGCCGACCAATGCCGTGGTGGCAGAAGGCAATTTCTCGGGCCGCCTGCTGTTTCAGGGCGCGGGCGCGGGCGATGGCCCGACGGCGAGCGCGGTCGCTGCTGACCTGATCGACATTGCCCGCGATGAAGTGGGTGCGCCCTTCTCGATCCCCGTGGCCCAGCTGGCCGCGCTGCCCCCGGCCGAGCCCGGACACCGCATGGGGCGCAGCTACCTGCGCTTCATGGTCAAGGACCGCCCCGGCGTGCTCGCGGAAATCACCGCTGCGATGCGCGATGGCGCAGTGTCGATCGAAAGCCTGATCCAGCAGGGACGCGGTGCCGATGAAGGCGCCGATGTCATGGTCGCCATGGTCACGCACGAAGGCCCCGAAGCCAATGTGCGGCGCGCGCTTGATCTGCTGGCGGGATCGGACAGCCTCACGGGCGAGCCCCTGGTCCTGCCGATCCTCGCAGCCTAGGCGTCAGCCTTACCGTTTCGTCTTGGGATTGCCCGGCGGAGCCGTGCGCGGCGGAGGGGTCTTGATCCCGAGCGCCTCGCGCCGGGCCTTTTCCTGCTCCTCAGTCAGTTCGAGCTCTTGCCCGAGCGGCGGCAGGCCGCGCGCAATCCTGTCGGCATCCGAGCCGGCGGGTGCCTTGGGCAGCGCGGCCACATCGATCATCAGAGCTGGCGGCGGCGGACGGCCGAACCCGATCCCTTTGCCATTATCGGGAATGCCGAACACATCGGGCGGCGGCGGGGCGTTCTTGTTGGCCGTGGCCTCGGCATAGCGTTTGCGCGCTTCTTCGGGGTTGCTGTAGACATTGGCCGGATCTTCTCCGACCTGTCGGCACACCACAATCTCGCCGCTGATCGCGCTGGCATCGGCGCGATCGACACATTCCTTGGCCTGCGCCTGGTTGACGTCGCCGCGCGGCACGGTGACCATCAGATTGATGCGGTCGCGCGGCGCCGATCCCTCCTGCGCGGCACCCGCCGTCGCCGTGGTGTCATCCTGCGCCGCTAGCGGCGTAACCGCCATCAAGAGCGCGGCCATTGCGCCCAGCGCCATGGCGGTGCGCAAATGTTTTACAGGGGTCACAGCATTGCTCGACAAACCCAGCTCCTTGGGCTTAAGCGCACCTAGCATCAATCCTGAGTGACAGAGGCTGACACACGCATGAACGATCTCACCGATACTGACGACGCGGCCGCGACGCAAGCCAGCGCCCACGGCGCGATGCAGCGTGTGCTGGTGCTCGAGATGGTCCGTGTGACCGAAGCCGCGGCTATTGCCGCGGCGCAAATGGTCGGTCGCGGCGATGAAAAGGCCGCCGATGCCGCCGCCGTGGAAGCGATGCGCCGCGCCTTCGACAACCTCTATATTGATGGCACCGTGGTGATCGGCGAGGGCGAGCGCGACGAAGCGCCGATGCTTTATATCGGCGAGAAAGTCGGCATGGGCAAAGGCCCCAAGATCGACATCGCGCTCGATCCGCTCGAAGGCACCACCATCACCGCCAAGGCCGGGCCGAACGCGCTTGCGGTGCTGGCCGCCGCCGAGGAAGGCTGCCTCCTGAACGCGCCCGATGTCTATATGGACAAGCTGGCGATCGGGCCGGGCTATCCCGAAGGCATTATTGATCTGGCCAAAACGCCGACAGAAAACGTGCGCGCGGTGGCTGCGGCTAAGGGGGTTGATCCCTCGCGGATCAATGTCTGCGTGCTCGATCGCCCGCGACATGCCGAGCTGATTGCCGAGTTGCGCGCGCTCGGCTGCGGGGTGGTGCTGATTGGCGATGGCGATGTGGCGGGCGTGATCGCGGTGACCGACGAGGACACCACCGTGGATATGTATATGGGCCAAGGCGGCGCGCCCGAAGGCGTGCTGGCGGCGGCTGCGCTGCGCTGCGTGGGCGGGCAGTTCAATGGTCGCCTGGTGTTCCGCAACGAGGATGAAAAGGCCCGCGCCCACAAGTGGGGCATCGAGGATCTGAACCGCATCTACAAGCTTGAAGATCTCGCCAAGGGCGATTGCATCTTCGCAGCGACGGGTGTGACGAGCGGCTCGCTGCTCGATGGGGTCAAGCGTCGCCGCAAGCCAACCGGCGAAGTCTATATGACCACCGAAAGCGTCGTGATGCGCGCGTCATCGGGCACAGTGCGCTGGATCCGGGGCGAGCATCGTATCGCCTGATTGCCGACGGGGGCTGCCGTTGCGGCTGGCGCGGCGGCCCTGCGCTGTATCAAAGTTGACTGGCGCGCTACGCTAACCGCTCCCACGGGCCGGTGATGGCGAGCGTGCGCGTCGGCGAATAGGCATTGACGAACAGCGTCTGCCCATCGGGCGAGAAGCAGGCCCCGGCCAGCTCGGTCTGGGCATGCAACCGCGCCAGCGGATAAGCCGTGCCGGCGGGCGTGATGCCGCGCAGGTAATTGTTGACCTCGTCGGTGTACTGATCCTCGCACACCACCAGATGGCCATTGGGCGCAACGGTGAGATTGTCGCCGAAATTGAACTGCTCGGGACTGTCACTTTCGAAGAACAGCTCGACCCGGCATGGCCCGGTCCCGCGTCCCGGCACCAGCCGCAGGATCTGGCCGAGCTGCTTGGTGCCGCCGCTGGTGGCGCAAATGTAGAGATCATCCGTGCCCATGTGCAGGCCTTCGCCGCGGGCGATCAGCGCAGCGCCCGCTGCCGCCGCGCGCAGGCGCAGATCATCCTTGGGCGCTTCGACCTCATCAAGATCAATCCAGCGCACCGGATAGAATTGCCGCCGCGCCATCGCGGTGCTCTGCCAGTTGCGGGTGTCGGGCAGCCCGTCGATCACCATCGCCTGCAAGCGCCCGCCCTTGGCGAGATCGCCCGGCACGGCCGGGATGAAGCGATAGAACACCCCGTCATCGCGATCCTCGGTAAGATAGACCATGCTCGTGACCGGATCGACGCAGGCCGCTTCGTGATTGAAGCGCCCCATCGCCGTCAATGGCACCGGATCGACCAGACCGGTCGCCTGGGCGGGCACTTCAAACACCCAGCCGTGATTGCGCGCCAGCCCGTCGCCATATTTCTGGCCCGGCCCGGTCGGCGCTTCCTCACAAGTCAGCCACGAGCCCCACGGCGTCACCCCGCCCGAACAATTGCGGATCGTGCCGCCAAGCGTGCGGAACTGGCGTTTGACCGCGAGGGTCGCAGGATCGAGCACCAGGGTGGTCGTCCCGCCGGCGACAAACTGGCCATTATGCGTGCCGAAACCGCGCGCGATCGGCCCGCCGGCATCGTGCCGCTGGGTCAATTCATGATTGCGCACCAGCGCGATCTCACCCCCGGGCAAGGCGAAGCACCCCATCCCGTCAGCGTGATCGGGCACGGTGCCGCCATCATCCATCGCATCGCCGAGCCGCGAAATCACGCGGTAAGAAAAGCCCTGCGGCAGATCGAGCAGCCCGGCCGGATCGGGCAGCAGCGGGCCATAGGACAGCCCGCTCGCCCCGCCGCCTGCCAGCGCGCCCGAACCGCGCAGCATCGCCCCGCTCGCCAGCAAGGCAGCAAAGGCACTGCTGGTGGCGGCAAGGAACCGGCGGCGATCAGTCACGGCAAGGGTCATGGCAAAGAACATCCTCGAACAGCGGGCAGGCAGCCGCCTTGCCCATTATGGGGACACGGCCCCCACCACAGCAAGAGGCCACGCTGTCTCACGCCGCGCCATGCACCCGGCATTGGCGCAGCGCAATCCGGTGAGCGAACAGCAAGCCCAACGCCCCGGCGAAAGTGAGTGCCGTTTCGAGCACATCACTCGCCACAAACACGGCAGCGATCAGCGCCGCCAACGCGGCCACCAGCACGCCGATGCGCTGCGCGCCGCCGCGCCACAAGACCGGACCGCTCACCAGTACCACCGGCACCAGCAGCGCGGCATGAAACCACTCGGCCCCAAGCCACGCGGTCGGCAGGTTCGCCAGGACCATCACCGGCGCGGCCACCAGCAACAGTGGCAGCATCAGGCAATGCACCAGACACAGGCCCGAGAGCGCCATGCCAGCGCGGTGCAGCACAATCTCGCGCCGCAAGGCCGGTGAGGTGGATGCGATCTGGTTCATCAGCTTGCCCTGTCGATTTGCCCCTTTACGCAAACCGCTATCGGATGATATGTTGTAACATACAAGCAAAGAATGCGGCGTGCCAGCCGTCCCTTGCCCCGATACAACCCCCTCAGGACACCCTCACCCATGTTGCAAACCTCTGACACCCGCCTGCCCGTCACCGTGCTTTCCGGCTTCCTCGGCGCGGGCAAAACCACCCTGCTCAATCACATTCTCGCCAACCGCGAAGGCAAGCGGGTCGCGGTGATCGTCAACGATATGAGCGAGGTCAACATTGATGCTGATCTGGTGCGCGGCGGTGAGGCGGCGCTGAGCCGCGCGGAAGAAAGCCTGGTCGAGATGACCAATGGCTGCATCTGCTGCACCCTGCGCGACGATCTGCTCAAGGAGGTGCGCGGGCTCGCCGAGGAAGGTCGCTTCGATTATCTGGTGATCGAAAGCACTGGCATTTCCGAACCCCTGCCGGTCGCGGCGACCTTCTCCTTCCGCGACGAGGATGGCGCTTGCCTCGGCGATGTCGCCCGGCTCGATACCATGGTGACCGTGGTCGATGCGGTGAACCTGCTGGCGGATTATTCGAGCACCGATCTGCTCTCGGCCCGCGGCGAGACGGCGGGCGACGGCGATGATCGCAGTCTGGTGGGCCTGCTGGTCGAACAGATCGAATTCGCTGACGTGGTGATCGTCAACAAGGCGAGCGCTGTCAGCCCCGAACAGCTCGCCACCGTCAAACAGGTGGTCGCCTCGCTCAACGCCGATGCGCGCATCATCACAGCCGATTACAGCAAGGTGGCGCTCGATGATGTGCTCGATACCGGGCTTTATGACGAAGAACGGTCCGAACAGCATCCGCTATGGATGAAGGAGCTTTACGACTACGCCAGCCACCGGCCCGAGAGTGAGGAATATGGCGTCGAAAGCTTCGTCTATCGCGCCCGCCGCCCGTTCCACCCGGCGATGTTCTATCGCTTCCTGACCGGCGATGCGCTCGATCGCGTGATCCGCGCCAAGGGGCACTTCTGGCTTGCCACCCGCAGCGATTTCCTCGGCGAACTCGCCATTGCCGGGCACCAGAAGAGCGTCAGCCGCATGGGTCGGTGGTGGGCCGCCGTGCCCAAGAACCGTTGGCCCGATGATGGCACTTTCGAGGAATTCGTCGTCAAGCACTGGCACCCGGTGTGGGGTGACCGGCGACAGGAGCTGGTGTTCATCGGCATCGGGCTCGACAAGGCGGCGATCACCGCAGCGCTGGATGCCTGCCTTGTCCCGACCGACGCCTTCACGCCCGAAAAGTGGGAACGGCTCAATGATCCCTTCCCCGCCTGGGGCGAGGCGCAGACGATGTTGCAGGACGCCTGAGAGCGGCGCTGTGTGGTTTGAGCCACGCCTCCCTCGATGGGGCTGCGTGGCTCTTGCCCCAAGCGGTCAACCGCCCTTTTGCGCTGTGCCCTCAGCGATCATGGCAACCGCCTTGGCGCTGGCTTCCGCCACACCGGTTTTGCCGTCCTTGATCAGATCAGCAAGGATCAGCAACTCATCAGCGATCTGCGTTCCTGCGCTGGCTTCCTGCGCAATACGGATACCGCCCTGCGCAGCGGCGACTTCGGCCCATTTGGCGCGCACGGCTTGCCAATAGGGAGCGGTTTTCGCCCAATAATCCTCGGCAGCCTGCACGTTGTAACCATCAAACCGCTCGTAGGTGTTGAGGACATATTCCTGCACCACCGGCACCAGCTTGCCGCTGCCGTCCTTGGCCGGCATCATCTTGGTGTTGTCCTGCCAGTGGATCCAGCCCTTGGGCGTCAACTGGTGGCGGTTGATCCCGACATAGCGATCATAAACGGGGTTGCGGATCGCATCGCGGCGTGCCAGCGGGCGCGCGGTCCAGCTTGATCGCCAGCGCTTGATGCCCTGCGTATCGTCCCATGCGCCCCACGCGGCATAGCGCGGGCTGTCATCGACCTGATAGACCGTCTGCGACCAGCGCCCGGCGCGCAGGTTTTCGGGCACCGCGGTCATTTCCCAGACCTCGCCGCCCTTGTAGGCCAGCACTTCCTTAGGTTCATACTGCCAATCCTGCCGCCAATGCTTGACGACATAGGGATTGGCCTGATCGCCCGTCACCAGCAGGTGTTGCAGCACGATCCGCGTGCCGGTGTCCTCGATCACGCGGACGGATTCGTAACCGCCCGAAACCTTGCGTTCGAGCGGGGTGTAGCCTTCCATCCACGGGGTGGATTCCTGCATGTCGAAGGTGACCTTGAAATCGCCCGCCATGGCAAGGATGGTCTGGCGGTCGGCCTCGAAAGCGGCCTTGTGCGCGGCGGCATCGCGGATGATCGGATCATCGGCCCAAGCCGGTGCCGGTGCGGCGGCCAGCGTCAGCGCAGCAAGGCTAGCGCCAAGGATCAGACGGGAAAAGCGTGGCATTGCAAGAGCTCCTTTCCTGATGTTTATGCAAGTGCGACTTAAAAGCGATAAGAGGCTGAAATGCTCGCGTTGCGACCCGGTCGGGTAAAGGCATCGGCAATCGCCGCATCCTGCATCCGCAGGCCGCGCACATCCGACCACAGCGCATAGGTTGCATTGGTGAGGTTGAAGATCCCGGCGCGCAGTTTGAGCCGCTCTGTCACCGCGAGAAACGCGGTCAGATCGAACACGGTGGACGCGTCGGGCCGCACGAACAGATCGGCGCCGGTCACGGGATCGCGCTCAAGCTCGCCCTTTTCCTTACGGGCATTGTGCGTGAGGATCAGTTCGGCACCAAAGCGGCCCGAAGGTGCCCGGTAACCGAGGCTCGCCACGATGTTGAAGGGGTCGATGGTGTCGAGCGGCACGCGCCTGCCCGCCAGATCGACCGTATCGCCATTGGCATAGGCCATGGCCAGCCGGGCGTTCCAGCCGCTCGGGAGCGTCATCTCGCCGCGTGCTTCGAAGCCTTCGATCCGCGCTGCGGCAAAGTTCACAAATTGGAAGATCGCCGGGTTCTGGGGCGTGAACCCGCCGCGCACCACCTGCTGGCTGATGAAGTTGTCATAGTCCCCGCGAAAGCCGGTAACTTGCAGCGAGAAGATGTCGCCGACATAGCGCGCGCCGGCCTCAAAACTTTCGCTGGTCTCGGGGCGCAGATCGGGGTTGGGGATCGAGGTATATCCCCCGGCGATGAACTCGAAGAAGTTGTTCACCTGCGACGGGGTCGGGGCCAGAAAACCCTGGGCATAATTGCCGAACAGCATCACATCGGGCGCGAGCTTCACCGTCGCGCCGAACTTCGGACTAAGGCGGCTGTCGCTTTGTGCCGCCGGGCGAAAGCTCGTGAGCAGCGGATCATCCGTCGGGTTGAGATCGTAGAAATCGAACCGCAGCGCCGGGAACAGGATCAGCGCGCCATCGAACAGGGTGATCTCATTAGCAAGAAACAGCCCGCCGAGGGTGAAATCGGTCACCGGGAAGGCCCGGGTGGGAAAGCTCTCCCCGCGACCTGGGAAAGTGCCATCGCGCAGCCCTTCCTGCCGGGTCCAGCTGACATCGCCGCCAAGCGCAAGGCGGTTCCTGATCCCGCCAAGCGCGAACGACGAACGCACCTCGCCCGTGACCCCATAGAGGCGGTTGTCGAAGGTGTTGAGCCGCTCACGATCCGGCGCCGGTGTTGGGGTGAGCGTGGTGCGCTCTTCAAAGGCGAACTGGCGATCTTGGGTGTCCTGCCAGAAAGCCGACAGGAAAGCATATTCGATCGCATCATCGCGATTGCCGTCATAGGTCCAGTCGAGCGAGGCCCTAACCCGGCTGTTGGTGTCGCGCGCGGTGAGCGCATCGACCGTCCACACCGGCTGCGGCCCGAAGGTAAAGGCCGGGCCAAGCCCGGTGAGCACATCGGTTTCAACCACGGCTTCAAGCCATTCGCCAGTCAGGCGCAGGCGATGCGACCCCTTGTCCCACACCAGCTTGCCCAGCACCGCGTTGCTCTGGCCATCCTGCGGATTGGGCGCGGTGCGGGTGGGCCCTGTGCCCTGGTTGGTGCCGCGATTGGCAAGCTCGGCAAAATCGCGGCGGGTGTAGGCCACCATCGCCGAGAGATCGCCGCTCTGCCCGGCGAGCGTCGCGGTCTGCGCGAATTCCTGATCATCGCTCGCATATTGCGAGGTTACAAACCCGCCGACATCCGCACCCTTGATCAGATCAACCGGGTCAGCAGTGACAAAGCTGACCGCACCCGCAAGCCCATCGCTGCCGTAGAGCGCCGAGGCGGGGCCGCGCAGAATCTCGACGGATTTGACAAGGCTGACATCGGCAAAGCCGCCGCGCCCGGCGTCCTGCGGCCCGAAGCTGAAGCCTTGCGGGGCGCGGATGTCGCGTTCTTCAGCCGCAAGGAAGACAAGATCGCCGCTGCTGCCGCCGAAATCGACGCCGCCGGGCCAGGCAAGGTGTTCGCCGAAGTGTTCGACATGGCGAGCGGGACCGAGGCCTATCAGGCGTGGCTGGAGAAAGCCGTCAAGGAACTCGGCGGCTGCGATATCTTTGTCCACACCGCCAGCGCCTCGGGCACCGGCGGAGCGGGCGACTGGCAGGCGTGCCTCGACATGGATTTGAAGGGCGCGGCCTATGCAGTCGAAACGCTGACGCCTTACCTTGAGGCTTCGGGCACTGGCTCGATCGTGATGCTCTCCAGCACGGCCGCGCTCGAAACCTTCATTGCGCCCAATCCCTTCAACGCGATCAAGGCGGCGCTGATCACCTATGCCTCTCAGCTTAGCCAGGCGATGGCTGCCAAGGGCATCCGCGTGAACACGGTCTCGCCGGGCGCGGTCTACTACAAGGGCGGCAACTGGGAGATCATCGAGGAGCACATGAAGCCGCTCTTCGACGCCACCCTTGCCAAGATGCCGACCGGCCGGTTCGGTGAGCCGGTCGAGGTCGCCAAGGCGATCGTCTTCGTGGCGAGCCCGGCGGTGCCCTACATGACCGGCGCGAACATCGTGGTCGACGGCGGGTTTACCCAGCGCGTCCAGTTTTAAGAGCAAACTTCCGTTCGCCTCGAGCGTAGTCGAGAGGCATGGGGTGGGGTGTCTCGACTTCGCTCGACACGAACGCAACCTTGGAAGGTAAGGAAAACATGGCGCAAATCGACCGCGAAAAGCTGCTCGACATCTACACCCGCACGATGAAGGTGAACCGCACCGACGAGAAGTTCCGCGAGCTGCTGATGGGCGGCAAGGTCGCGGTGATGTATTACTGCGTGCGCGGGCAGGAGCTGGTCTCGGCGGCGGCGATGGCGGCGCTCGAGAAGGAGGACTACGTCGTCTGCACCTACCGCGGGCAGGGCGAGCAGACCGCCAAGGGCATCCCGATGGAGAAGTGGTGGGGCGAATGCCTCGGCAAGGCGACCGGCACCTGCAAGGGCAAGGGCGGCACCATGCACATCACCGATCCCGAGACCGGCATCATGGTGACGACCGGCGTGGTCGGCAGCGGCCTTCCCATCGCCAACGGCCTTGCCATGGCGAGCCAGAACAACGGCGACGGTCGGGTGACTCTGGTGAGCTTCGGGGACGGCGCGGCGAACATCGGCGGCTTCCACGAAGCGATGAACATGGCCCAGCTCTACAAGCTGCCGGTCGTGTTCCTGTGCCAGAACAACCGCTACGGCGAGCACACGGCTTACGCCGACCACACCGACAGCCCCAACATCGCGAGCCGCGCGGCGGGCTACGGGATGCCGGGCGTCACCGTCGACGGCAACGACGTCCACCAGATCTACCCGGCGGTGAAGGACGCGGTCGACCGCGCCCGCCGCGGCGAGGGGCCGACGCTGGTCGAGGCCATGTGCTACCGCATGATGGGCCACTTCTTCGGCGCCGACTTCAGCTACATGCCCCCCGAGCACATCGCCGAGATGAAGGCCGAGGACCCGCTGCCGAAGCTCAGGAAGGTCATGCTCGAGCACCAGTTCACCGAGGAGGAGCTCGACGCGATCGTCGCCGACATCGACGCGCAGATCAACGCCGCGGTCGAGCACGCATTGGCCGCGCCGCTGCCGGACACCGACGAAATCCACAAGGACGTGCTGGAGGAGACCGCCTGATGGCCCAGATCACCATGACCCAGGCGCTTAACCTCGCGATCGACGAGGCGATGGCGGAGGATCCGGGCGTCTTCTGCCTCGGCGAGGACGTGTCCGCCAAGCAGGGCGGCGGGGTGTTCAAGGTCACCGCCGGCCTCACCGAGAAATACGGCGAGCACCGCATCCGCGCGACGCCGATCTCCGAGACCGCCATTGTCGGTGCGGCGGTCGGCGCGGCTCTCGCGGGCCAGCGCCCGATTGCCGAGATCATGCTGATGAACTTCGTCGGCGTGTGCATGGACCAGATCGTCAACCACGCGGCCAAGCTGCGCTTCATGTCGGGCGGGCAGACCCCGTGCCCGATCGTGATCCGCACCACCACCGGCGTCGGCGTGGGCTTTGGCGGGCAGCATTCGGACATGCTCGAAGCATGGTTCGCGCACGTCGCGGGCATTCATGTCGTCACCCCGTCGAACCCCGCCGACGCGCGCGGGCTGATGCGCGCGAGCATCGACGCCAATGACCCGGTGATCTTCATCGAGAACATCCTGTGCTACGGCCTCAAGGCCGAGGACCCGGGCCCGGGCTACCGAGTCCCGCTCGGCAAGGCGGCGATTGCGCGCGAGGGCACCGACATCTCGATCATCACCTATGGCCGCACCGTGCTCGATGCGCTGGTGGTCGCCGATGACCTCGCCAAGGAAGGCATCTCGGTCGAGGTCGTCGACCTCAGGACCATCGCCCCCTACGACGAGGCGACCGTGCTCGCATCGGTCCGCAAGACCGGCCGCGCGCTCACGCTCCACGAGGCGGTCCGCCCGTTCGGCACCGGCGCGGAAATCGCCGCCAACATTCAGGAGAAGTGCTGGGACACCCTCAAGGGCCCGGTGCGGCGGATTGGCGGGACGTTCTCGGCGGTGCCCTTTGCCTCGCACCTCGAACAGGCATGGATCCCGCAGAAGTCGGATATCGTCGCACAGATCAAGGCATCGGTAGGTAAGCTGTAAATGGCATCTGAAATCCGCATCCCCAAGCTCGGCATGAGCGCTGTCGAAATGACCCTTGTCGAATGGATGTTCGGCGATGGCGAGCGCGTCGAGAAGGGCGACATCATCTACACCGTCGAAACCGACAAGAGCACGACCGAGATCGAGGCGCAGGCCAGCGGGATCATCCACCCCACCGGCGAGGAAGGCGCGGTCTACAAGGTCGGCGATCTGATCGGGACGATTGAGGAATAATGCCCTCAAGTAGCGAAGCGGTAGGGCAACAGGGACTCACGCCGCGCGAACTTCTGGCGAAGGTCTATGCCACTGCCGGCACGCGCGATTGGGATGCGGTCGAGGCGCTGATCCATCCCGACTTCGTGCTCTACGAGGCGAACTCGCTGCCCTTTGCGGGGGAATGGCGGGGCAAGGACGCGCTCCAGCGCTGCGCCGCCGCCATGTATGGCACCTGGGCCAACACCGACCTTGAGATCCTCGACTGCACCGGGGGTGACACCTGGGCGGTGATGGTCATCCGACTGACCATGCACCCCAAGGACGGCTCTGCCCCCTTCACCCAGACGATCTGCGAGGCGGGGTGTTTCGCAGACGGCCTGCTGCGCGAGCTGCGCATCCACTACTTCGATGCCGCCGAAGTCGCTGCCCGCGCCTGAGGGGATTGGCATCGCAAATACAAGCGGTTATCATCCTCCCGAGGCTCCGCATGCATGTCTTGCGGGCCAGCGAGGTCGCCGCCGCCATGACACGCATAATGATGTTGCGACCCGATCGCCACACCGCCGATGGCCCGGTGTTTTCGGTGATCCCGCATGGCAGCGTTCAGGCCTTTATCCCCCTACCCGGCGTCACCGCGTCCTTCCAGCGGCCGGGCGAAACGCGGCTCGACGGGCCGGTGCTTGCGGGCGCCCATACGCTGGCCACGCTGTGCCGGGTGTGGGCGAATGGCCCGGTTGCGGTGGTACCGCTGTCGAACCGCACGCTCACCAGCCATGGCGTGATCTTGCCGCAGCTGAGCGCGCGTCTGAAGGGGATTTCGCAGCAGCTGGCAATGGCCCTCTGCCGGGCAGAGGAGACAGCACCCAGTGCGGACGACCCGATGCCGGCCCGCCCCGGCGGCCTCTCTTTGCGGCAACACCAGCGCCGCGCCCGCGCGGCAACCGGTCTGACGATGATCGCCACACACCGCTTGCAACGTCTGGCGGCGGCGCGGCGCGAGGTGCTCGATGGCGCCAAACCCCTCGCCGAGATTGCGCTGGATCACGGCTTTGGCGAGCAGTCCTACTTCACCACGATCTACCGGCAATGGTGCGGGTTCACCCCCGGCGCGGATCGCGCACGCGGCTGCGGCGATGTCGTTTTTCTGCAAGACGGGCAGCGCTGGTCCTCCCTACCTGATCGCCTGATCGAGGTGGGGGAGGCACCATGGCTGTTGGCGCAAGATATCTGGTTGCAGGAATAGGCGCATGGGCGCTGGCAGGCTGTGCGGCAGCGCAGGGCATCCGCGGGCCGATCATGCTCGACGCCCCCGAACAGACCGTCGCGGCGACTTTTGATCGCAGCGCCGTGCTCGAAGATCTGCGGGCGATTGATGATACCGTGCGGGCCACGGTGCCTGATGGCACAGCCCTGCCGGAAGAGGCGACAAGCGCGGAAGACCGGGCGATGCAGGCCGCGCAGCTCCCGCCGCAAGCTTCGCGGCGACAGGTCGCCGCTGCCGTGATGGCGCGGGCCGGAGCCTATCGTTCCTCGCATATCTATGTGCTGTTTCCCTTCGAGAACTGGAACGCGGCGGCTGCGCAGGGCGGGCGTCAGCTGGATCGCGCCATGGCCATGACGAGCGATGACACCTTGCTGATTGATGGGCGCGCGGTCAGCACGATCAATGATCGGCCGGCCCGCGAGTTCATGGCGTGGGTGCGGATAAGCTACGGACAAGGCAATCCCCTGCGCCTGCCCGAACGGCTGCGCGAGCGCGGGGCGGACATGCTCTTGCTGTGGGGTGTTGATGCGCCCTTCCGGATCACCTTTTCCGATGGCACGCGGGAAAGCTTCGCGGGTACGCCCATGACGCCGCGAAGCCACCCACTGGCAGGCCGGGCGCAAGGCGCTGCCTCGGCGCAAGCAGCGGCACCGCCATTTTCACTTCATATGGAAGACGGCACCGCACGCCTCGTGATCGAGCGGCTTGACCAGCGCTTCGAGGAGCCGTGGAACAGCCTAGTCGCCGAGCTTGAGGCAGGCATCAGCCAGGGTCGTATCACCCGCCTGATCCTTGACCTGCGCGGCAATCCCGGCGGCTCGGGCCGCCTGTCCGCCCGTCTGCTGGCCATGCTGGCAGGAGCGCCCGTGCCGACGAGCGGCGGCAAGCGATGGAAGCGCTCGCAAGCCTATGAGGACGGGCTCGCCGGTTTTGTCCCGCCCATGCTGCGGCTTGGGCCATGGCGACGCGCGATCCTCGGCGCGGAGGGAGTGGCCGTGCTCGACAGCATCCCGCTTGGGGAAACCCGTCTGATCGGCGGGGCGGTCCGCCCTGTCCTCAAACCTATCCTGCCCGCCGCGAACATCACGGTGCTGATCGATCAGAACACCGGATCATCCGCCACCCAGCTCGCCCGCGCGGTGCAGGTCTTCGCGCTCGGGCGCCTGGTCGGCGCGCCGACGGGGAACCCCACGACCGAGCTCGGCGAGATCGCGTTTTTCCGCCTGCCGCAAAGCCAGTTGATCTTCGCCTCCCCTTCCGCGCAGTTCGTCGATGTTTCGGGTGAACCGACCGAAGGGCCGGTGATGCCCGATATCCTGTTATGCGGGTCTGACGGGCAATTCGCCGCCGATCAGGCGCTGGCGATCGCGCGCGGCGCGGCCCCGCCCGATATCCGGCAGATTGCCGCGCCGGTCTTCCGGCCCGCCGCCAGCGAAGCCGATTATTGCCGCGGATGACAGCCCATCGACGGCGTGTGCCGACAATGCAGGGCGGCACGGGTGACAGCGCATAATCC
>Ga0308017_1000006_pt1 | contig 76676 bp, 79 predicted proteins | sample Neamet280_FD_203145 | JGI IMG/M metagenome (GOLD analysis project Ga0308017, IMG submission 203145) | Marine microbial communities from water near the shore, Antarctic Ocean - #280 | ecosystem: Environmental > Aquatic > Marine > Unclassified | place: Southern Ocean | collected 2014-10-01
AATTTGACCCTGTCCGGGGCGCGCCCCGGACAGGGTCAAACAAACGAAGTGGGGAATTTTCAAATGTCACTTCTGGGGCATTTTACTCCGCCAGCGACAATCCGATCAAGGATTCGGTTGTAATCGCGCTGGGTGCTGTCCGCGAGCCGCTCGAATTCTGGCGAGGCCCGATAGGCTGAAATGATCGACTTGAATGTGTCGCTAGGTGCAGCACCACTCGCTTGCTCTCGGGCAGCCAATGCCTGCGCCAAAATATCCGCCGTAATAATCGGGCGAGCACCATCTTGGCGGTGGATGCAGGGACCGCCTCGCCATGCATAGACGTTCCAACGGGTGATCCCGCCAGCGAGCCGCTTCTTAACGACGTGCAGGCCGGTCAGGATTCGATTTGCTTGCCTTCCACGCATCGAACGCGCTCCCTTGAGCCTCAGACTTCGGAAAAATTGTGATGCCATCGCTCCGCAGATCGACCGCCCCCGGTTCAATGCCTAGCTCGCGCAGAAGCTCGATCGCGCTACGGATTTCGCTTTCAGGCAAGAGGCGGCGCTTCGATGTCATTCCGACCGTCGAAACGAGGCGAGGATCTGATCGAGGTCGAACAAAATTTGCGACCGGCCTGCCATTTGCAAAGTGGTGCCGACGCTGCGAACCGCCATGGTGGCTTGTCCATCCAGTTCTAAGCTGATTATCCCACGACTATCGCGTACCGCCCACGCCAGCAGCAGAGCTTCGTAGTGAGCCTCGCTGACACCCTCGGCAGCCTCAATTTGAGCTTCAGGTGAAGCCTCAGACCCTAGATCAGCCAACAGCGCCACATGATATTGCAGCGCCCCCCGAACCTCCTGGGCAAGAGCGCGCAGGGCATGGACGTTCAAGCCCAGCTTGCGCGCCTCACCAAGGATCGCGGCAATCTTGGCCTCACCCCGATTGAACCGGCGATGTTTGCGCGGCTCAGCAGGCTCGGGGATCATCAGCCCCTCACGAAACCAGAATTGCAGCGCGTCGTCATCGACACCTTCAAAAGCGACCAGATCGCCTCGGGTAAAAAGGATTTGCTCAGCCATGTATCACACATAGGACTATAGGCCCCATATGTAAACAGGACTTTTAGACCTTATTCAGATCTTGCGAACAAACCACATTTGGAAGATCGGCCGTTACCTCGATCAAATCAGCGCCTACAGTTGCCGCGATCTTGCCAAGTCCGCGCAAAGCGGTGCGAACTTCTGGGTCGAGCTGATCATCGCGAGAAACCGTATAGATCAGAGCTGCCAGCTCATCGACCCGGCTCTCAATGTCATCAAGCCTTCTCTCAACGTCCCAGAGGCTCAGCGGCTTTGCCTGGGCAGATTCGTTCTGTACTGAAGTCGTAGCCATGATCGAGGTCCTTTCTCGGTTTGGTCAGGCCAGATGCGAAGCGCGACCCTCGCATCTGGCCGCTACTTTATGCGCTGATGTTTCTCACCGGGCAACGCGGGAAATATCCCGCACATGCCGTGGAAGTTTCAATGGTTACGCTTCCGGCTTGCCGCCCTCGATCACGCTAAGGGCGATCACCCTGGGCGAATAGGCGCGGGTGCGCAGCGAATAGATGATGGCCTCGAGATTGGCTCGACAGATCGGGCGATCACCAGGATCGAAACGCGCGATCTCATCAGCGAGCGCATCCTGATCGATCACGCCCAGCTGCTCGAGCTGGTGAGCCAACGCATAAAATGCGATGTTCAGGGCCCTTGCCGCTGCATCCCTCTCTTTCTCCACCGTCATTGACCAAGCCTCCTCTTGGCCGCGCTTTGCATCTGCCGCGCGCTTCGATTGAAGCTGTCGGCATTGGGGGTTTGCACGTTCCAGACGAAGGTGTTGCCGCCGCCGTTGCCGATGTTGCGCATGGCATTGCCGATCTGATTGTTGGCGATTACCTTGCTGCCGCGCGGCAGATCGACCAGCTCGGGCCCCTCCTCGCCCACAATCGACCAGCCACCAGGCGCGAAGTTGGTGCCTCGCGCGAAGCCGGGAACCTCGAGCCCCAGTGCGCCTGCAAGAGGCTTCAGGATCGACTGCCGCAGCTGCAGCTGGATGAGATCGGCAAGGATCTGCTGCGCAACTTTCTTCACGGTCTTGCCCAGGGACTCGAAGCCCATGATCACGTTGGTCAGACCATCGGCAAGGCTTTCGAGCCCTTCGATCTTGATGCGGTCGATGTCTTCCTTGATCTCGTCGCGCGTCTTGCTGATCGAGCGCAGGAAGCGCTCCACATCGGTTTCCGTGCCGCGGTTGAGCGAGCCGCGTTCAGCGTTCTCGATCGCTGGCAGGCTGTCGAGGATGGCCTGGGCCCGCGCCTTCTCGGCGTCGCTGGAATTCTCCGAAGCAATCACCAGCTTGAGCATGTTGCGGCGATATTCCTGCTCAAGGTCGAGGACCTGATTGGCGATGCGCTTGCGCTCGAGCTGAGTGTTGGCGATGTCGTCTGCCAGCAGCAGTAGATCGCGCTGCCGGCTGAACTCGACTTCAGCAAGGTCTGCCCTTTCCTGTTCAAGCGCGCGGCTCTTGTCGCGCTCGATCGACAGCCGCTCCCAATCTGCAAGGCGCTCGACCGCAGCCATGAGCTCGGCCTTCTGCGTGGCGTTGTAGTCTTCGTTCTGCTTGATCTCTTCCAGCGCTTGGATGCGGCTCCATTCCACCTGCCGCATCTCAAGCTCGGCGCGCTCTTCAGCGTTGCCTGCCAGCGAGGAACGCGCAGAGAGGATCCGCTGGGTCAGCCCGATCAGGTCATTGTTGAACTGGCGCTCGATCTCCTCACGGTCGCGGCCATTCCCAGTTGACCGAGCACCAGCAAGGGTACCGGTGCCGGTTGAGACTTGGGCCGATGCTGGCGGCTTCGGTTCTGGCGAATTGATCGCCGCGTTGATCGACTCCAACTGCTTGACCAGGTCGCGCACTGTATTGATCGCGGTGACCGCATTCTCTTTCGCGAGGGCAACACCCTTGTCGCCAGTGCCTTGGATAAACGCCCCAGTGCCAGGAACACCTCCGCCGATCGAAGCTGTGTTTTGGGCAACCTGCATTGCGCGAGCACGGCTAAGCTCTGCCTTGGCGAGTAAAAGCGTGGCCCGCGCGCTTGCGAGCTTCTGCTTCACGGCTTCCCGATCTGCCAGGGCGGTCTTCATCAACTCTTTGCGAGCTTCGCCGTAAGCGTTGGCCAGCAACAGCGCGGTCGCAGTCGCCTTTTCCATAACACCCCGCGCTTCGCGCTGTTGCTTGGCATACCGGCCCGTTGCCTCATCCTGCTCCTTGGTCCGCCGTGTCATGAGATAATAGGCACCGGCAACCGCGCCGATCGCCAGCGCCCAAGGCCCTAGCACCTGGAGCGTTGTCAGCAGACCGGCACGAAAAGCAGCAAGCCGCAGGGCAAAAGTCGAGACCTCCACCCCCGCCGCCGCCGCCTGCCCGCCTGCTAGCTTGATACCGGCAGCGAAGGGCGCCCATGACACTTTGAGCAAGCCGATCACTGCCAGCAGCGGACCAGCTGCCGCAGCGAGACCAGCAATAGCAACCGCTGCAGTTTGAGCACCGGGCGACAGGTTCAAGAAGAGATCGAGCACCTTGTTAAGCATGGGCTCGACCCGCTCGAAAGCCTTCAGCAAGACCTCGCCTACTGTTTCTTTAAAGTCGTTCCACTTGTTGATTGCATCGGAACCAGGCACAGCATCACGCGCCGCCTTGCCCGCAGCTTTAAACTCGCGCTCGAGCTCGCCAAGAATGATGCTCTGGGCTTCGGCAATGCGGCCGGTCTCGACCATCGCCCTGATCGCTTGGCGCTGCTCTTTGCTGAATTGAATACCTGATTTGCCGAGCGCGGTGATCCCTTTGATCGGATCGTTCAAAGCCTTGCCGATCATGATCGTGGCTGACTGCAGGTCCTGATTAAGGAACGTCGCCATATCGACCGCTGCACGTTGCGCCCGATCAAACTGTGCGCCCGCGACGTTGCCGAACGTCAGCAGATTTGCGGTCACCTTGCGCATGATCTCGTCATCATCGAAGGTGGAAAGGTACTGCAGCTCTTTCGCGCTTTTCTTTAGCTGCTCGGTCGTCTTGCCTGACGCGTTCCCCATGCTGGCTAGAGCTGAGTTGACCAACGCAAGAGCATCGCGCGCTGCAGCCGCGTCTCTCACCGCCGTTGCGCCCAAGGCGATGAAGGGCGCGGTGATGGCGATCGAGAGCTTTGCGCCGAGGCTCTGCATCGCCTTGCCGGTCTTTTCGAACTCGCGTTGCGCGCGTTTGAAGTCTTTCTCGGCCTGAGACATGCCCGATTTGAATTCGCCGGAATCGAGGCCAAGCTTGATCAGCAGGCTGCCGAGGACTGTTGTCATGATATTCTCCAGAGAAAGGAAAGCGGGCCGCGCGAGCGGGATCGGCGCGGCCCGCCCACGCGATCAGGTCCGCGTCGCCAGCAGCTTGATCGCGTTGCTATCGATCAGCTTCCCGCCAACGCGCTTGGTCGCGTAAAAGTGGACGTAAGGCTTGTTGCTGTAGGGATCGCGCAGGATACGCGTCCCGAAGCGATCCACAATCGTATAGCCCGCCCGGAAATCGCCGAAGGCAATCGGGAAGGTGTTGGTCGCTACATCTGGCATGTCCGGCAGCTCGAGCACCGGATAGCCTAGCAGCAGCGAGGGCGCGCCCTGCTCGGCACCAGGGCGCCAGATATAATTCCCCTCGGCATCCTTGAACTTCCGAATGCGCTCAAGTGTCGTGGTATTCATCGCCCAGGTCGCGTTCTGCCGGTAGGGCACCTTGAGCGCATGCTGCACCGCAATCAGATCATCGACCGGATTCGTCGAACTTGTGGTGGCGGTGAAGCCACCAGCAACCCCCGTCTTGATCATCTGCAAGTGACCGAATGTCCGCACGGCATCGGCCGAGGTGTTGATGGTGGTATTGAGGAAGCCGCTCGGCTTGTTGGCGCCGTCACCGTTTACGAAAGACGGGTTTTCAAGCAGCGCGAACTCTTCGGCAATTTCACCGGCCAGCCAGCTCTCCGCGTCAAAAAACGCATCATCAAGCATCCGCTGCGTCACTGCCGGGTTTGCATAAACCTCTCCCATGTCGGGTACGATCTCGGCAAATTTCGGCGAGCTGGTCTCGGGGCGCGGATCGGTTTCGCCAACCCAACCGGCGCCAGTCCCGCGCAGATTGACCAATTTCTTGTATTCGCCGCCGCCGATGGTGACGATGTTCGCCACCGATCGCAGCGATCCCATATCGCGCAAGAGCGCCTGGACGTTGCGATCGAGCAGCTCGGGCACTGCAAAGCCGCCATCCGCGCCGCTGATGGTGTTCAGCGCTTTGGCCTCGAGATCGGCAAGGCCCTCCTCACGCCCGATGCGCAGGAACGTTGCAAAGGCCTTACGGTGTTCCTTTTCCTCGGGCTTAGCTATCGAGCCGCCGCCAGCGCCGCCAGCGCCGATCATCTTGAGCGCAATTACTTCCTGCTCGAGCGCCTCGACCGTGCCAGCAACGGCGTTGAAGCGCTCCGCCTTGGTTTCGAGATCGGCAAACTTGGTTTCGACAGCAGTGACGAATTCAGGTGCAAGAGTGTTCATTTCAGCTTCCTTTCGACAAAAGCCGACGCGCGGCCTGACGTTGCATTTCGAGAAATTCGGCAGTCTTCCGCTCGGCGAGCAGATCGGCCATCGGATCCTTCACCCCTTGACGCACCGCCCACGCCGCCGCTGCCGCCGCTTTCGACTCCGCAGCGGAATAGCCACCAGCGCGCAGGAATTGCCGGATCGAATGCGGGCCTTCGATGTCCTTGACCGAGACAATGCGCGTCCGGTCGTTTGAGGGGACCGCCACCAGGGAAACCTCTTTCAGGTCGATCTCAACCAGCTCGACCGCATCCGACACTGGACGTTGCTTGACAGGGAAGAAACCGATCGAAAGGCCGGTTAGCGCGCCATCGCTGGCAAGCGCATAAACCTCATCCGCATCGCGCACCCCCAGCGTAAGCTTCCCGATCACCTCAAGGCCTGCGTTCGTCTCGCGCATCTCGGTCCACACGCCCACCGGGCGCGAAAGGTCGTGATGCGCCAGCATCGCCGGCCGCGTCCCTGCCGCCTTGTGGGCAGCGAGAGACTTTGAGAAAGCCCCCGGCGTGATGCGCTCCCCATGGGAATCGACATTACCGAAAGCAGCCGCCAGCCCAGCGATGGTGCCGGTGCGGGCGATTTCCTTGATCTGAAACGGGAACGCTTGAAGGTGCATAGGGCACAGCTCCGCCTAAAGCCTGAAACAGGGTGAAGGCCGGTTCGCTGCGCCAGCAAGCGCGTGGTCCGGATAAGGCTGCGCCAGCAAGCGCAGTACCTTGGAACAGTTCATGAACGATCCACCCCAGATTGTCAACTTGGACGCCCGCCGCGCATCCGCCGCACCACGTCCTGCGCGATCTCGGCCTCGCGCTCAAACCAGGGCGCGACAGCATCCGGCCCGAACTTGGCCGCGACGATATCGCAGGCCGCCGAGGATAGGCCCGCAAGGATCACCCCTGGGGATGCGCCTGCCGTGCCTGCTCGGTTGGCGATCTCGAGAAAAGCTTCGTGCAGCGCCTGAGTGATCTTTATCTCGGCTTCGGTCGGCTTGCGCGGTTGCGGGAAGTGCCCGATGATTTCATTCGACATAGTCGTTCTCCTTGGATTGTGCGCCCCCAGGGCGCGCGGACTTCATGGCGCGCAATTCTCTCGCATAGTGTCGCTTGAGGGTCGGCACCGTCACACCGATCGCCGCGCTGATCGAGGTCAGGCTTGCCCCTTGTGCCGCCAGGTTGCGCACCATCGCGCTCGTGGCGATGGTCGGTTGATGGCGCGGGCGTCCGCGCACTGGACGCGGATGGCGCGCGAGTTCCTCAGCACTGGCAAACCGCAGGAAGGCGTTTGACCTCGAGCCCAGCGCAGCAGCGTAATGGACGTACAGGGTGCACTTGCTAAGCCCGACCAGCTCGGCGATCCGCCAGATCGGGAGACCCTCGTCCCGCAGCGACGCGACTTCGGCGCGGCGGGCATCGGTTGGCACGTGACGCCTTCTCCCAGGCCGCTTCGGCGGTGCGACAGCATGGCCGAACAGGTCAACTTCACCGGAGTGTGCGCAAAATGAAAAAAATTCCCGCGACACATCACCCCCCTCAGACCCCACCTGCGGGCACTCGTCAGCCCCCTCAGGACGCACGCTGGTGATCGATTGGGCCGCAGGGCCCTTTGCCGCGACCTCGGCGTCGCGGCGCAATCCTCGCGCCCCTGAGGCAGCCTGACGCTCGCCCATCATTGCGCCCCTGTGCGAAAATTGATCCCGCAGGAAAAAACCCACGCATGATGGGGGCGGTGGTTCTGGCGGGTCCGACCTCCCAGACTTTCATAGCCCCCCCGGCATACCGAGAACCGATCAATCATCACCCGGCTCCCATCCCGGCACCCGGTCGCCTCTTTCCCCGAGGGAAGAAGAAGGGGAACCCAAGTCCCCTTCTTCCTTCCCCGAAGGGGAAGGGGTGTTGAGCGTGCGCGTCTTGTGCGTCTTGTGCCTCGGGCTTTGTGCGTCTTGTGCAGGGCTTTGTGCAGCGTCTTGTGCAGGGCTTTGTGCAGCGTTTTGTGCATCTTCATCGGCGAGCTTTAGACCCCGGCGCGAGGTGCGATTGGCATACTTGCCAACCTCTTGATCGGCGAGGATTGTGCCCAGGTGCAGCAGCCGTTCCATGGCCGCCTCGAGGTCGGCCTGGTCGAACCCACGCGCCTCCGGCATCTTGGCAAAGCGGGCAGGCGCAAAGTTAGCCCCCGGCGCGTGCGACACGCTGCGCCCTTGGGCAGTCATGGCCGCCAAGCACTTCAGGAAAGTCTCATTCGCCGCAGTCGCTCGTGAGGTCTCGGCGAGCTTGCCCACCACATCAGGCGGCAAATCATCAGGCCGGATGAGGTAGTGATCGAACCACCGGAACCGCGTCACCTCACCCGGTCTGGTGTAATTGCCCTTCGAGACCTTAAGGACGCGCACATCGGCATCGCCAAATTCGTCCTTTTCGATCGAGATGTGCGAGCGCACCGCGTTGACCCACGCAGTTGACCCGCTGTAATTGTGCTTATCCTCTTTCGGAGTGTGAGCCAAAAGCAGGATCGAGGCCCCGGTATCCGCCGCCAGCTTGTTCAGCATCGCGCACCAGCGGGTGACTTGCCCGCGATCATTTTCGTTGCCGGTGAACAAGTGGGCAAGGTTATCGAGCACCACCAGCGCAGCGCCTGTTTGCTCGATCAGATCGGCGAGCTGAGCGTGCAGCTCGCTCACCTCAAATTCGCCGCTGGGCTCAAAGTGCCCGAGCCCCGCGTGCATTGTCTGGCGCAGCGATACCACGTGGAGCCGCCTCGCCAATTCAGCGAAGGATATCGCCAGCCCATTGGCGGCATGGTGCAGCAACCAATGCAGCCGCGCCTCGCTATCCTCGGCCCCGACATAGACCGCAGGCCCCGGCGTAACCGCAAGGCCCAGGCATTGATCGAGCCGCGCCGCCATTGCCGCCGCCAGCATCAGCGAGAGGGTTGTCTTATTCCCACCACCCGGCGCGGTGAGCAGCGTCAACTCTGCTATGGGCAAGATGCGTTCGACCGTGAACGCCACCGGCACCGGATCGACTCCGGCAAGCGCTGCAAGGTCCATGGTGCGCAGCGGCTCGACCAGGCGCTTGCGCGCGGCGGGATTATTTACCCAGCGCTTAGCCTCGGGATCGAATATCCGGCCATCATCATCGGGCAGCGAAACCATCAGCGCATCCACCAGGGCAAGAAATTGTGCTCGGCGAGCTTGCGCGCCATCGCGGGATTGGACTTGAGCACGGCGCGATCCGGCTTAGCCCTCGGGCGCGGGACCGGCGCGGGTTGAGCACGGCGCTTTACCCGCCGATCAACTGGCGCGGTCGTGCCGCGACCTCCAAGCGAAAGCCAATTCCACCCGCGTTCAGGCGCGACAAAATGCGTCACGGTTTACAGCACCGTGTAAACCGCCCAACTAGAGGCCAGCTAAGTAATTGAAATTTGGTAGCGGAGGAGGGACTCGAACCCCCGACACGCGGATTATGATTCCGCTGCTCTAACCGACTGAGCTACTCCGCCCCAAGGGCATCCGGCGTGCGATTACACCGGGATTCGCTGGCGGGCCATGCCGCCAAACGAGGCGCGCCTTTAAGCTGCACGGGCGCATGGGTCAACTCTTTACAGCACCGCGCGGCCGCGAAAGGCGCAACGCTTCACCAACGTCCACGGACCGCCCTGATAGAGATACAATTCGAGCGCCGGGAAGACAAAACGCCGCGGCGCGATGGTAGGGCCAATCGCTGCCTGCAAGGCCCGCGCCTCGCGCTTCGTCACCTTGTTCTGGATGGTGATGTGCAGGCGCGGCTCGTGCAGATCCTGCGCGGTCAGACTGCCATGGAAATGCTCGGCAATGATCGCCCGCAAATCCAGCAAGGGCGGGCTGGCCAGCGCAATCGCGGTGCCGGTGCCAAGATCCATCAGCCCGGTGATCTCGGCCTGCGGCGCGGCGAATTCGCCGACGACACGCGGCAGATAGGCGGACAGATCCTCCAGCAGCGAAGGCGCAAAGGCATGGAACAGCGTCACATGCGCGTGAAGATTATTGCGCTCGGGCGGATAGTGCGCACGGCGCAAGCCTTCTGCCCAGCCATGGATGTCGGGCGGGAGCGCGGCGGTGAGGATGAAGGGATGGGGCATGATTGTTTGTGGTCGCGCAGCCGAACCGCAAAACCGGTTCCCACTTTTGCTGGCCGCGCTCCGACCTACATCTCGCCTCTTTCCAGGCGATTTGGCTTATCCGCCGAGGACCACTGCACCTTCATCATCGGCCCGCACTCTCTTGGAACGCCCCACAAGTCACATCTCGCCTCTTTCCCGGCGGATGGCATACCACTTGGCGACATTGGCATTGTGCTCGGCCAGCGTGGCCGCAAACCAGTGCCCGCCGGTGCCATCGGCCACCATGAACAGCGCATCAGTGTTCTCGGGATTGAGCACCGCCGCGATGCTCGCCCGGCCGGGATTGGTGATCGGCCCGACCGGCAGGCCTGCGCGGGTATAGGTGTTATAGCCGTTGACGGCGGCGATCTCGGACTGGCGAATGCGGCGGCCCAAGGGCTTGCCCTTGGTGATCGGATAGATGATCGTCGGATCGGCTTGCAGCCGCATTCCCTGCTTCACGCGGTTGGAATAGAGCCCGGCGACCATGCGGCGTTCCTCGCTCTTGCCGGTTTCCTTCTCGACAATCGAAGCGAGGATCAGCGCCTCTTCGGGCGTGCTCACGGCAAGGCCGGGGCTGCGCTTCGCCCATTCCTCGGCCAAGGCCTGCTTCATCGCTGCCTGCATCCGCGCCACCAGCTTGGCACGCGGCTCTCCGCGTTCGAAGTTGTAGGTATCCGGCAGGATCGAGCCTTCGGGTGGCACCGGCACATCGCCCGTCAGCATGTCCTGCGCCATCACCCGTTCCCACACGAGGATCGAGGGCATGCCTTCGGGGATGGTGACAAAGCGCCGGATCACATCACCCGACTGGAAGGCTGCCAGAATGTCGCCCTGGCTCATCCCCGGGGTGAGGAGGAATTCGCCCGCCTGGATCGGGGCGGCTGAGCCCAGCAGCCGCGCGCGCAGACGAAACCCTTCGGCCGAGGCAATCAGCCCTTCGGCCTCGAGCTTGTCAGCCACCTGCCCGAGCGAGGCGCCCGCGGGGATGGTGAAGCTCGTCTCCTCGGCAATGGTCGCGCGGCCCAGCAGCGTGCTGGCCGCGATCAGCCCGACCACGAGCAGCGCGGCCAAGCCCAGCCACAAGACCCGCGCGCGCATCGCCCTGTCAGTCGATCTTCTGCATGATCAGCGAGGCATTGGTGCCACCAAAGCCGAAGCTGTTGTTGAGCACGGCGCGCACGGTGCGCTTCTTGGCCTTGAGCGGCACCAGATCAATGCCTTCGGTGCCTTCGTCAGGATCGTGCAGGTTCAGCGTCGGCGGCACGATCTGATCCCGCATGGCGAGCAGACAGAAGATCGCCTCAACCGCACCGGCACCGCCGAGCAAATGGCCGATCGCGCTCTTGGTCGAGGACATCGAGGCACCCGAAAGCCCCTCACCCAGCACGCGCTTGATCGCAGCGAGTTCGATGGTGTCGGCCATGGTCGAAGTGCCGTGGGCATTGATGTAATCAATATCGCCCGGCCCGAGCCCGGCCTTGCGCAAGGCCATGCGCATCGCCAGTTCCGCACCCTTGCCTTCGGGGTGCGGCGCGGTGACATGATAGGCATCGCCCGACAGGCCATAGCCGGTCACTTCGCCATAGATCTTGGCGCCGCGCGCCTTGGCGCGTTCATATTCTTCCAGCACCACAACGCCCGCGCCCTCGCCCATGACAAATCCATCACGGCCGCGATCATAGGGACGGCTGGCCTCGGTCGGGCGATCATTCATGCTCATATTGAGCGCACGCGCCTGTGCGAACCCGGCAATGCCCAGCGGGTTGACGGTGCTTTCCGCCCCGCCCGCCAGCATCACATCGGCATCGTCCATCGCGATCATCCGTGCAGCATCGCCAATCGAATGCGCGCCGGTGGAGCACGCCGTCACCACGGCGTGGTTAGGCCCCATGAACCCGTATTTGATCTGCACCTGGCCGGTGATGAGATTGATCAGGCGGCCATGCACGAAGTGCGGGCTGACCCGGCCGGGGCCGCGTTCGTGGAAATTGACGCTTTCGAGCTCGATCCCGGGCAAGCCGCCAATGCCCGAACCGATCGAGCAGCCGGTGCGCTCTTTCTCGGCCTGGGTCATATCGGTGAGGCCAGCATCCTCGAGCGCCTGACCAGCCGCATCAATGCCATAGACGATGAAAGGATCGACCTGCCGCTGGATCTTGTGATCCACGCGCTTGTCGGGATCAAAACCCCACGGGTGATCCTTGTCCTTCACCTCGCAGGCGATGGTACATTTCTGGTTCGAGGCATCGAAACGGGTGATTGGCCCCGCCCCGCTCTCCCCCGCGATCAGGTTTGCCCAAGTCGTCTCGACATCGCCCCCCAAGGGGGTGACAAGACCAAGCCCGGTTACAACCACACGGCGCATCACACTCACTCCGAAAAAACAACAGGCCCAACCCGGATGGGCTGAGCCTGTCGAAGCCCTTGGTCACAGGCCCTTGGCGGTAGGCCCCACACTGCCGCGGCGGGTGTCCCGTCGCCAGCAAGGCGGCCCTGCCTTGCGCAAGGGCCGAAAGGGGCCGGTCCGGGGCCGCTTAGCCCTTATGCTCTTCGATATACTTGGTCGCGTCACCAACGGTGGTGATCTTCTCGGCCGCATCATCGGGGATTTCGACGCCGAATTCCTCTTCGAAGGCCATCACCAGCTCGACGATATCGAGGCTGTCCGCGCCCAGATCATCAATGAAGCTGGCTTCCTGGGTGACCTTGTCAGCTTCGACGCCGAGATGCTCGACGACAATCTTCTGCACGCGCTCGGCAGTATCGCTCATATGTTTCCCTCTTGGACTGGGGGTTAAGAAATCTCGTTCGCCCTAATCAAGCCTGCGGCGGAGCGCAAGTGCCGATCACCGCGTGGCAATCCGGCCCTGCCGCAGCGTCATGCTATTCCCCGGCTTTTTTGGGCGGCTCGACAACGCGCAGGTGCAATTCGCGCAGCTGGCGCGGTTCGGCAAGGCTCGGCGCACCCATCAGCAAATCCTCGGCGCGCTGGTTCATCGGGAAGAGCGAAATTTCGCGCAGGTTCTTCACCCCGCACAGCAGCATCACGATGCGATCGACCCCGGCGGCCATCCCGCCATGCGGCGGCGCGCCATACTGGAAGGCGCGATACATGCCGCCAAACCGCTCTTCGACATCCGCCTGCGAAAGCCCGGTGATCTCGAAGGCCTTGACCATCGTTTCCGGCTTGTGATTGCGGATCGATCCGCTGGCGATTTCATAGCCATTGCAGACCAGATCGTACTGGAACGCCTTGATGGTGAGCGGGTCTTGCCCGTTCAGCGCCTCAATCCCGCCCTGCGGCATCGAGAACGGGTTGTGGCTGAAATCGACCCTCTTCTCGTCCTCGTTCCATTCGTAGAACGGGAAATCGACAATCCACGCGAGCGCGAACGCGTCCTCGTCGATCAAGCCCAATTCCTCGCCCACGCGGCTGCGCGCGGCACCGGCAAGCTTGGCGGCTTCGGCTTCCTTGCCCGCAGCGAAGAACAAGCCGTCATTCTCGCCAAGGCCGAGCGCGGCATAAAGCTCGACCATGCGCTCGGGGCCATGGTTCTTGGCAATCGGGCCGCCGAATTCGCCGCCCTTGCGAGTGACATAGCCGAGGCCGGCATAGCCTTCCTTGCGCGCCCAATCGTTCATGTCGTCGAAGAACTTGCGGCTCTTCTCGTGGGTGGCGGGCGCAGGGATCGCGCGCACCACGCCGCCCGAGCCCACGATCTTCTCGAACAGGCCAAAGCCCGACTGGGTGAAATGGGCTGACACATCGCTGATGATCAGCGGGTTGCGCAGATCGGGCTTGTCGGAGCCATATTTCAGCATCGCCTCGTCATAGGGGATGCGCGGGAATTCCCCGGCTGGCGTCACCTTCTTGTCGCCCGCAAAGGCGGCGAAAGTGCCCTGGATCACCGGCTCCATCGTTTCCCAGACTTCTTCCTGCGTGACGAAGCTCATTTCGAGGTCGAGCTGGTAGAATTCGCCCGGCAGGCGATCGGCGCGCGGGTCTTCATCGCGGAAGCAGGGGGCGATCTGGAAATAGCGATCGAAACCCGCAACCATCAGCAATTGCTTGTACTGCTGCGGGGCCTGCGGCAGCGCATAGAACTTGCCCGCATGAATGCGGCTCGGCACGAGGAAATCGCGCGCGCCTTCGGGCGAAGACGCCGTCAGGATCGGGGTCGAGAATTCGTTGAAACCCGCCGCCGTCATCCGTGCGCGCATATCGGCGATGATCGCGACGCGCTTCATGATGTTGGCGTGGAGCGTTTCGCGCCGCAGATCGAGGAAGCGGTATTTGAGGCGAATGTCCTCGGGGTATTCCTGCTCCCCCGCCACCGGCAGCGGCAGCTCTTCGGCGGCGCTTTGCACGGTCACGCTGCGGGCGAAAACTTCAATCGCGCCGGTCGCGAGATTGGCGTTCACGGTTTCGGCCGCCCGCGCCTTCACCTCGCCCTCAATTGTCACCACGCTTTCGGCGCGCAGCGAATCAAGCACCGGCAGCGCCGGGCTGTCGCTGTCGGCGACGATCTGGGTGATGCCGTAATGATCGCGCAAATCGACGAACAGAACGCCGCCATGATCGCGCTTGCGGTGGATCCAGCCCGACAGGCGGACTGTCTGGCCAACCTCGCTTGCAGAAAGCTGTGCGCAAGTATGGGTTCTGTAGGGGTGCATCTAAACTCTTGTCCTGTTGGCGGCTATGACGCTAAGGCGCGCGCGGCAAAGGCCTTGCTTGCCATATCCGGCATTTTTGAGGCCTGCGCCTAATCGCGCCGCGCTAACAGGGCAAGGGCGGGTCTTTGTCAAGCAGGGGCCGCAGCTTTCCATCATCTGCGCGCGCATCATTGGGGCATGGAGGCACACGCCTCCGAGGGCGGCACTCCGCCCGCAGAGCGAAACGAAGACATGGAAATCCATCCGCTGATCACCACGACCGAGGCTCTCTCCGACCTCTGCGACCGCCTTGCCAAGTCCGATTTCGTCGCGGTCGACACCGAGTTCATGCGCGAGAACACCTATTGGCCGGAACTGTGCCTGGTGCAGATCGCCAACACCGAAGAGGCTGCGGCGATTGATCCGCTGGCCGACGGCATTGATCTTGCCCCGCTGCTTGAACTGATGTGCAACAATGAAGACGTGCTCAAGGTCTTCCATGCTGGCGGGCAGGATGTCGAGATCATCGTCAACCTGACGGGCAAGACCCCGCATCCGATCTTCGACACCCAGATCGCGATGATGGCGATCAGCCAGTCCGAACAGATCGGCTATGCCAATCTGGTCGAAACCTGGCTTGGCCTCACCATCGACAAGGGCGCGCGCTTCACCGACTGGAGCCGCCGCCCGCTGACCGACCGCCAGATCGAATATGCGATCGGCGATGTGACTCATCTGGCGAGCATCTTCCCGCGCATCCTGAAGAAGCTGATGAAAACGGGCCGCGGCGTGTGGCTTGATGCCGAGATGGAAAAGCTCGCCGATCCCGCCAATTACCTGATCGATCCGGGCAGCGCGTGGAAGCGCATCCGGCAGGTCGGGCGCAATCCGCAAGTGCTCGGCCGGATGAAGGCGCTGGCGGCGTGGCGCGAAGGCGAAGCGCAGCACAAGAATATTCCGCGCGGCCGGATCATGCGCGACGAAACCCTCGCCGATATTGCCTCGCACCCGCCCAAAGCCCAAGCCGATCTTGCCAAGGTGCGCGGGCTTTCAGCCGCGTGGCGCGACAATGATATCGGCAAGCGTCTGATGAAGGTGCTGGCCGACGCCCAGCCGCTGCCCAAAGATGAAATGCCCGACAAGGTCGGCCGCGGGGCCCCGCTCGGCAAGGAGGGCGCGCTGGTTGCCGACTTGCTCAAGCTGCTGCTCAAGATCCGCGCCCGCGAGATTGATGTCGCGGCGCGGCTCCTGACCCGTGCCGAGGAAATGGAAGCCCTCGCCGCCGGGGTGCGCGATCTGCCGGTGCTGCAAGGGTGGCGTTTCGAGGTGTTCGGGCGCGATGCGCTCGATCTGGTCGAAGGCAAGCTCGCCTTCGCGGTGGAGCAGGGCAAGCTCAAGATGACGCATATCGACGATGTGGCAGACCCGGCGTCGCTGGCGGCGGAATAGGCCTGCGTCGTGTCCACCTACCTCCCCACCATCAAGCAGCTGCAATATCTCGTGGCGCTTCACGAGCATGGCCATTTCGGCAAGGCCGCCGATGCCTGCTTCGTCTCACAATCGACGCTCTCGGCAGGCATTCGCGAGCTGGAATCGCTGCTTGGTGTGGTGCTGGTCGAACGCTCGCGCCGGGTGGTGCGCTTCACCGCGCTCGGCGAGCAGGTGGTGGCCAAAGCCAACCGCTTGCTGCGAGAGGCCGAGGAACTTACCGATCTCGTGCAGGCCTCGGGCAAGCCGCTGGCGGGCGACTTGCGCATGAGCGTCATTCCCACCATTGCCCCCTTCATGCTGCCGCGGGTGCTGCCGCGCCTCAAGCGCGAGCGGCCCGATCTCAAGCTGATGCTGCGCGAGGAAACCAGTCAGGATGCGCTGGAATCGCTCCATCACGGGCGGGTCGATTGCGTGCTGCTCGCGCTGCCCTTTGATATTGGCGAGGCTGCGGTCGAGCATATTTGCGATGACCGGCTGTTTGTCGCCTTCCCCAAGGATGATCCGCGCGATCCGCCCGCGGCGATCCCGCCCGATATGATCGATCAGGGCCGCCTGCTGTTGCTGGAAGATGGCCATTGTCTACGCGAACATGCGCTCGCTGCGTGCAATCGCAGCGAGCTGCGCGCCAGCGCGGCCATGATCGGCACCAGCCTGCACACGCTGGTGCAGTTGGTGGATAATGATCTCGGCCTCACCTTGCTGCCGGAAATGGCGATCGAGGCCGGCATTCTGAACGGCACTGATGTGGTGGCGCGCCCGGTTGAAAGCGCCACGGCCAAGCGCGAGATCGCGCTGGTGTGGCGCAAGAATTCCCCGCGGGAGGCTGATTTCCGCCTGCTCGCCGAGGAATTGCGGGCGGGATAAGGCGCGTGCAGCCTCAATCCATGTGTTTGAGGCCGACTCTCAGATAATCCCATCCGGTGATGCAGGTCAGCACGGCTGCGGCCCAGAGTGCGGCAAGGCCAACGACGTGGATCCAGCTATCGGCGAAGGTGCGGCACATGTCGCCCACCGACTGGCAGGGCTGGCCATGCACCGCCCCACCGAGGATCAGCGCGCCGAGCGCGATCAGCTGGAACGTCGTCTTCCACTTGGCAAGGCGTGACACCGGCACGGACACCTGAATGCCGCCGAGAAATTCGCGCAGGCCCGAGACCGCAATCTCGCGGATCAGGATGATCAGCCCGGCAATCACATGCATATCGCCGACATAGGGCCCGCGCAGATAGCCCTGCGCTGTCAGGATCAGGATCACCGTTGCCACCATGATCTTGTCGGCAATCGGATCGAGGAAGACGCCGAGCTTCGAGACCGTCCCCTGCGCGCGCGCCAGATAGCCATCGAAATAATCGGTAATGGCAATCACCGTGTAGAGCACGAAGGCAACCAGATAGCCCGCCTGCCAGCCGGGCCACCACAGGAAGAACCCGAGCAGCGGGAGCGCGGCAATCCGCGACAGGGTGAGGATATTGGGCAAGGTCAGCATAGTGCGCTGCAACTTCTAGCGTGCGCGGGCCGCGCGCAAAAGCACCAAAGCAAAGCTTGTGAACGCCTGTGTGTGCGCTATGTCATGGCCCGCAACAGGAGCGATTGCGACACACCTCCATGACAACATCAACTCATTTGCTGCGCCAGCGGCGGTTTGCACCGCTGTTCGTGACGCAGCTTCTCAATGCGCTCAACGACAATCTCTACAAGAACGCCATGGTGCTGTTCGTGGTCTATCAGGTGTATAATTCGCCCGAGACCGAGACCTTCATCAGCGGGGTGGCCACGGCGGTGTTCGTGCTGCCGTTCGTGCTATTTTCGGCCACGGCGGGCCAATTGGCCGATATGCGTGACAAAGCCAAGATCATCCGCTGGATCAAGTTTGCCGAAATCATCATCATGTCGGTGGGCGCAACCGGGCTGGTGCTCGCCGCGCGCGGGATGCAGGTGGAAAGCTTGGCGATCCCGCTGCTGTTCACCGCGCTGTTCGCGATGGGGGTGCATTCGACTTTCTTCGGACCGATCAAGTACGCGATCCTGCCGCAGCATCTGCACAAGGACGAAGTGCTCGCCGGCACCGGTCTGGTCGAAGCGGGCACCTATGTCGCGATTCTCGTCGGGATGATGCTGGGCGGCGCGCTGCCGATCATGGCCAGCACGATCGGGGTCATCGTGATCGCGCTCATTGGCTATGTCGCATGCCGCTGGGTGCCCGCAGCCCCGGCAGAGACAACCGAAACAAAGGTGGATTGGAACCCGTGGCGCGCCTCGCAATCGCTGATCAGCTTTTCAATGAGCAACCGGGAATTGCGCTATTCGGTGCTGGCGATCAGCTATTTCTGGACGATTGCGGCAATCCTTTCGGTGCAATTCATCCCGCTCGCCAAGAATGTCCTGCTCGCGGACAAGCAGGTGGCGGCGGTGATGCTGGTGGCCTTTTCCGCCGGGATCGCGATCGGATCGGTGTCGATCAACGCGCTGCTGAAAGGCGATATCTCGGCGCGCTATTCCGCCCCTTCGGTGCTAGTGATGGGCGGGCTGCTCATCACCTTCTACCTGATCTGCCGGATCTGGAACCTTGCACCCGCAGACGGCGGGCTGTTCAGCGTGGGAGAATTCCTTGCCCAGCCGCTCGCGCTGGTGCTGATTGCCAATCTCCTGCTGATCGCGGTGGCGGGCGGCATGTTTGTCGTGCCGCTCTATGCCTTTCTGACCACGCGGGTGGCAGTCAATCAGGCATCGCGCTCGGTGGCGGCGAATAACCTGATCTCGTCTGTCTTCATGGTCGTGGGCGCGGTGGCGGCAGGCGCACTAGGCTTTCTGGGCATTCCGCTGGAGGAGCAGCTGCTGGCAAGCCTCGTGCTGTGCGGTATCTCGGCCTCGGTGGCGCGCAAGCTGCACGCGACCGAAGCGGATCGGCCGCCTGAAGCTCTCTAAAGGATGAAGGCGAAGATCGCGGCGGTGGCGGCGAGATAGACGCTGGCAAAGCCGCGCACGTCCTCGGCCGTCAGCCGCCACAGGCTTTCCGCCGGGATCGGGATCAGATCGGCTTTGACATGCGGCGGCAGGCTCCGCCGGAACCAGTGCCGCGCGGTCTCATCAGTCAGGACAAGGTTGCGACGCATGGTCTGCTCTCCTGCAACGGGTTTGGAGCCCCACGACTCCACAAGCGGGGTTTAACCTCTTCTTAACCATTCCCGAAGCGCTGCCCGGCCATTGTCCTCATCTGGAACAGAATTGTGGGACACACAGCGCGCCAGAGGTTTGCCGCACCCGCAAAGCGGGCTAGGGAGCGGGCGGGGGCCGATGGGAGTGAGCAGGATGAATGGTGCGGCATCGCAAAGCGCTGCGGAATTGCTGGTGGATTGTCTTGCGGCGCAGGGCTGCGAGCGGATCTTCACCGTGCCGGGGGAGAGCTTTCTCGCAGTGCTCGATGCGCTGCATGATCGCCCGGCGATCACCGCCATAACCTGCCGTCAGGAAGGCGGCGCGGCGTTCATGGCCTGTGCCGATGGCGCGCTCACCGGGCGGCCGGGCATCGCCTTCGTCACGCGCGGCCCCGGTGCCACCAATGCCAGCATCGGGGTGCATGTCGCCCATCAGGATTCGCAGCCGATGATCCTGTTTGTGGGTGACGTGGCGCGCGGCATGCGTGATCGCGAAGGCTTTCAGGAAGTCGATTTCGCGGCGTTCTTTGCGCCGATTGCGAAATGGGCCGCGCGGATCGATGATCCCCTGCGCATCCCCGAATATGTCGCCCGCGCCTATGCCACTGCCATCAACGGGCGGCCCGGCCCGGTGGTGCTGGCGCTGCCCGAAGACATGCTGTGCGAAGCTGTCCCGGCGCCGATCGCGCCGCGCCCGATGGTCACCCGCCCGGCGCAGGCCCCCTGCCCTGATGCAATGCAGGCGCTGTTCGATCTGATTGCCGATGCCGCCAGCCCGGTCGCGATCATTGGCGGCGCAGGCTGGAATGCCAAGGCGCGCGATCACTTCATGATCTTTGCCGAACGGATCGGCCTGCCTGTTGCCGCCGCCTTCCGGCGGCAGGATGCGATCAGCCCGGATTCGCCGGTCTATGCCGGAAACCTCGGCTATGGGCCGAACCCCCAGCTCGTGGCGCGGGTACGCGAGGCCGATCTGGTGATCGCCGTCGGCGCGCGGCTCGGTGAGGCCACCACCGATGGCTATGCCGTCCCCAGCCCGGAACATCCGGGGCAGATCCTCGTGCATGTCCACCCCGATCCTGAGGAGCTGGGCCGGGTCTATCGCACCGATCTCGCGATCTGCGCAGCGATGGATGAATTCGCCGAAGCCGCCGCCCTATGGGAAGATGCGGGGATCATTCCTTTCGATGCCGGGGCCGAAGCACACCGTGCATGGCTCGCATGGAACACGCCCACCCCGGCTACAAACCCGCCCGCGCTCGATCTCGCGGCCTGCGTTGTGCACATGCGCGGCGCGCTGCCTGCCGATACGATCATCGCCAACGGCGCGGGCAATTTTGCCGGCTGGTGGCACCGCTACTGGCGCTATGCCGGTTATCCGAGCCAGCTCGCCCCGACCTGCGGCGCGATGGGTTACGGCGTGCCCGCAGCCATCGCTGCGGCGCTGCGACTGCCTGATCGGACGGTCGTGGCCGTGGCGGGCGATGGCGATTTTCTGATGAACGGGCAGGAACTGGCAACCGCCCAGCAATATGGCGCAAATCTCATCGTGCTGGTGGTCGATAACAGCGCCTATGGAACGATTCGCATGCATCAGGAGCGCGAATTTCCCGGTCGGGTCTCTGCCACCCGCCTTGCCAATCCCGATTTCGCCGCGTTTGCGCGCAGTTTCGGGGCATGGAGCGCCCGCTCCGAGACGACGGCGCAATTCTTCACTGCGCTTGGCCAAGCAAAGGATCAGACCGGGGTGCGGCTCATTCACATGGTGATCGAGGTCGAACAACTGGCTGCCAGCGGGGCAACCGTCAGCGGATTGCGGGCGAAAGCCGCCGGTTAACGCGTCAGCCGCCCCGCGCCATTTCGCAGATCACCGCCCATTCGGCGGGCGTGACGCCGCATACCGACAGGCGCGATTGTCGGATCAATTGCATCTCCGCGAGGCGCGGCTCAGCCTTGATTGCTGTCAGGGTGACCGGATGGGCAAAGCGCTCCTTGGGCTTGACCTTGACGGCGGCCCACTTGCCGGTTTCGTCCGTGGGGTCAGTGATCCCGGCGACGCTGATGGTGCAGATGCCGACCACCTCCAATCCCTCGCGGGAGTGGTAGAAGAACGCCTCGTCGCCCACTTGCATCGCGGCCAGATTGTTGCGCGCCTGATAATTGCGCACCCCGTCCCAGGTGCCTTCGCCTTCGGCCACCAAATCGTCCCAGCTGTATTTGAACGGCTCCGATTTCATCAACCAGTACTGTTTGGTCTGTGCGGCCATGATGATCCTCTTGCGCGTGAATGCCGGACTTGTGCCGGACATGACGGATGCGCCTGTTAACGCGGCCCGGCCCACCACGCCAGAGCTGACACCGCATAAGCATCCCCAAGGAGAGCACGGTTAACCTGATCTTTATGCAAGCCTGCGACAGGGAAGCACGGGCTCCTCCTGCGTCCTTCAACGGAAGAGCCACCAGTGGTGCAACGAGGTAAGTGAATGGTGGGTATGGCAGGCAACAGCAAGCGGCTGCTGAACGCAGAGCGCGACCTTATCGTTCTTATTGTGGTGTTTGCCGCCATCATCCTGTTCGTCGCGATCGGCGGTGTCGCCTTGCCGCGTGCTATCTCGGCGCTGTTTTTCGCCGGTGATCGCACCGATGATCTGCTGACCAGCGCCCTGCTGCTGAATATTGCGCTCATCATCTTCGGCTGGCGCCGCTACCGCGAGCTTGAAGTCGAGATCGATGAACGCAAGCGCGCCGAAGAACAAGCGCGGCTGCTGGCCGAGCTTGATCCGCTGACCGGATGCCTCAACCGTCGCAGCATGGCGACGGCCACTGAAAACCTGCGCACCAAGGCCCATGCCCGCGGCCAGGTGGTGGCCTATTGCCTGATCGACGTGGATCACTTCAAGCAGATCAATGACGTCTATGGCCACCTTGCGGGCGATAATGCGCTGGTGGAATTGTGCCGCCGCTTCACCAAGGTGCTGCCCAAGGATGCCTGCCTTGCCCGGCTGGGCGGCGATGAATTCGCCTTTGTCGTGGCCTATGATCGCGGCAAACATGAACGGATCGATGATCTGGTGATCCGCCTGTTCGAAGCGGCCAGCCTGCCCTTCCAGCTTGACCGGGTGACGATCGAGGCGACGATCTGTGCCGGGGTCGCCACCGATGAACCGCAGGACGGGGAAGAGGTGCACAGCGCCGAAACTCTGATGCACCGGGCAGACATGGCGATGTACGAAGCCAAGAAGCAGGGCCGCAACCGCTTTTTCTGGTTTGAACCCAGCATGGAAAGCGAGTTGCGCTTCCGCAATGATCTCGAAATGGGCATCCGCCGGGGCCTCCAGAACGGCGAGTTCGAGCCCTATTACGAACAGCAGATCGACCTTGAGAGCGGCAAGCTTGTCGGCTTCGAAATGCTCGCCCGCTGGCGCTCGCCGCAACTGGGCTTGGTCAGCCCCGAAGTGTTCATCCCGGTGGCCGAAGAGATCGGCCTCATCCACGAATTGTCCGAACATCTCATGCAGCGCGCTTTTGTCGACGCGCGCGACTGGGATGATGCGCTGACCCTCTCGATCAACATCTCGCCGGTGCAATTGCGCGATCCTTGGTTCTCGCAGAAGCTGCTCAAGATGCTGGTTGCCGCCAAGTTCCCGCCGCACCGGCTGGAGATCGAGATCACCGAAAGCTGCCTGCACGAAAATGTCGGCATGGTGCGTTCGATGATCACGAGCCTGCGCAATCAGGGCGTCAAGGTGAGCCTTGATGATTTCGGCACCGGCTATTCCAGCTTCGAACAGTTGCGCACCCTGCCGTTCGATCGGCTGAAGATCGATCACAGCCTTGTTTCCGAGCTGCGCGAAGGCGACGGCAGCTCGCGGATCATCGATGCGATTGTCTCGCTCGGGCGGGGACTTAATCTGCCGATCACCGCCGAAGGCGTCGAAGATGAAAAGATCCTTGCCGCGCTCAAGGGCATGGGCGGATTGAAAGCGCAAGGCTATGTCTACGGTCGGCCCGAAACCGCCGATCAGGTGCGCGAACGGCTGCGGCTGGCCGGATTGCTTTCTGCACCCGCGCATCCGCTGCGGGGAAGCGGGCCGGCTGCCGTTGCCACCACGCCCGAGGAACCGGCACAGCCACGCCGCATGTTCCACCCCTGATCAACGGGCTTCACCGCGCTGAATGCAGGCCTCCACCGCCTGCCATCCGGCGCTGCCCGCATGATCGCAAGGGTGGACGAAACCCGCCGCGCGCAATAGAGGCGCGCAGGTGATGCGCGTCCCTTTCATCAAGATGCACGGTCTCGGCAATGATTTCGTGGTGCTGGACGCCCGCGACAATTCCTTGCCCGCCATGACCCCGCAGGTCGCCCGCGCGCTGGCAGACCGGCGGCTGGGTATTGGCTGCGATCAGGTGGTGCTGCTCGAGCCGAGCGAGACCTGCGATTTCCGTGTGCGCTTCTTCAACGCAGATGGCAGCGAATCCGGCGCCTGCGGCAATGGCAGCCGCGCGGTCGCCCTGCTCCACGGCGCGCACGCTGTGGTCGAGACCGCTGGCGGGCCGATCACGCTTGAACCGCTATCCGGCGGCGCGCAGGTTGATATGGGCAGTCCGCGGTTCGATTGGGACGCGATCCCGCTCGCCTACGCGATGGATACCTTCGCGATGCCGGTGGGCTGGGACGTGCTGCAAAGCCCGATGGCGGTCAGTGTCGGCAATCCCCACGTGGTGTTCTTCGTCGAGAATGCCGATGCGGTTGATCTGGCCAGCCTTGGCCCGGTGATCGAACACGATCCGCTCTTTCCCGAACGGGTCAATGTCAATGTGGCGAGCCTTGCCGGGCCCGATCATCTCACGCTGCATGTCTGGGAACGCGGAGCAGGCCTCACGCGCGCCTGCGGGACCGGAGCCTGCGCCACCGCCGTTGCTGCAATCCGCAAGGGACTGGCGGCAAGCCCGGTCAGGATAAGCCTGCCCGGCGGCGATCTGACGATTGCCTGGGAGCCCGGCGGAACCATCCTGATGCGCGGGCCCGCCACCGAAAGCTTCCGTGGCACCTTCGCGTGGGATGACTACGCGTGAACGCACCCGCTCCGCTCGAGCCCACAATCGTCAGTCTCGGCTGCCGTATGAACATTGCCGAAAGCGAGCGGATGCGCGCCATGCTGCGCGGGCAGGATGTGGTGGTGATCAATTCCTGCGCCGTCACCAGCGAAGCGGTGCGCCAGACCCGGCAGGCGATCCGCCGGGCCCGCGCTGATCATCCGGCGGCACGGTTGGTGGTGACAGGCTGCGCTGCCGAGATCGACCGCGCGCGCATCGGCGCGATGGACGAAGTCGACGGGATCATTGCCAACACCGCCAAACTGGATCCGCGCAGCTGGAACATTCCGGCGCATGATGCCCCGCTGGTGCCCGCCCGCACCCGCGCCTTTATCGCGGTCCAGAACGGCTGCGATCACGCCTGCACCTTCTGCATCATCCCGCAAGGGCGCGGGGTCAGCCGGTCTCTCGGCATCGCCGCAGTCCTGCACGAGGTCGAGACGCACCTCGCAGTAGGAGCGCAGGAAGTCGTGCTCACCGGCGTCGATCTAACAAGCTGGGGCCATGACCTGCCCGGCGCCCCGCGGCTTGGCGCGCTGGTCGAGGCGATCCTTGCCGCCTTCCCCGCCCTACCCCGCCTGCGCCTGTCCTCGGTCGACGGGATCGAGATCGACGACGTCCTGTTCGATCTGATCGCCTACGAACCGCGCGTAATGCCGCATCTGCACCTTTCGTTGCAGCATGGCGCGGATCTGATCCTCAAGCGCATGAAGCGCCGCCACTTGCGCCGGGATGCGGTGGATCTGGTGGCGCGTTTGCAGGCGCTGCGCCCCGAGATCGCGATCGGCGCCGATCTGATCGCGGGCTTCCCCACCGAAAGCGACGCGCACCACGCCGACAACCTTGCGATTATCCGCGAGCTTGGCATCGTCCACGGCCATGTCTTCCCCTACTCGCACCGTCCCGGCACGCCAGCCGCCCGCATGCCGCAAATCCCGCGCGCCGTGGTGAAAGAGCGCGCTGCCGCCTTGCGCAGCGCTGTTGCGGCCGAACGGAGCGCGTGGCTTCACACGCTGATCGGCAGGCCCTTTGCCGTACTCGCCGAACGCGACGGCACCGGCTATGCCCCCAATTATGCGCGGTTCCGCCTGCCCCCCGGCACGCCACCGGGCGAGGTGGTGATGATCACCGCGCACACCATCGAAGAAGGATTGCTTGCATGAGTGAGACCGGCTGGAGCCAGCGCCTGCTCGGCGGCTTTGCCAAGACCTCGGAACGCCTTGCCGGAAACCTCGCAGGGCTTTCGGGCGGCACCGCCAAGCTTGATGACAGCGTGCTCGACGATCTCGAAGATGCGCTGATCATGTCGGATCTTGGCCCGGCTGCCGCCGCACGCATCCGCGCCAAGCTGGCCGAACGGCGCTTCGGGTTGGAGATCACCGCGCGCGAGCTGAAAGAGGCCGTCGCCGAAGAAATCGCCGAAATCCTGCGCCCGGTGGCCAAGCCGCTCGAAATCACTGCCTTCCCGCGCCCGCAGGTGATCCTCGTGATCGGGGTCAATGGCAGCGGCAAGACCACCACCATCGCCAAGCTGGCCCACCTCTTCATGGAGGATGATTACAGCGTGCTGCTGGCGGCGGGTGACACTTTCCGCGCGGCCGCTATCGGCCAGCTTGCAACCTGGGCCGGACGGATCGGGGTTGATATCGTGCGCGGGCCCGAAGGCGGCGATCCGGCGAGCATCGTGTTCGACGCGGTCAAGCAGGCCACCGACACCGGGATCGATGCGCTGATCGTCGACACCGCCGGGCGCCTCCAGAACAAGAAAGAGCTGATGGAGGAACTGGCCAAGATCCGCCGGGTGCTCGGCCGCCTCAATCCGGAAGCGCCGCATGATGTCGTGCTGGTGCTGGATGCCACCAACGGCCAGAACGCGCTCGCCCAGATCGATGTGTTCAAGGAAGTGGCGGGTGTCACCGGCCTGATCATGACCAAGCTGGATGGCACCGCGCGCGGCGGCGTGCTGGTGGCAGCCGCCGAGCAATATGGCCTGCCGATCCATGCCATCGGGGTGGGCGAGAAGATGGAAGACCTGCGCCCCTTCGATCCCGATCTCGTCGCCCGCGTGATTGCGGGGGTGGCGTGATGAGCGAGAACGAAACCAAAAAAGCCGCCTCAAGCTGGCTCAATGTCGCGGTCGATTACGGGCCGCTGCTGGTGTTTCTTGGCGTCTATCGCACGATGGCACCGGCAGACCCGAACCCGGCCGGAGAACTGGTCGCGATCATGTATGGCACTGGTGCCTTCATGGCGGCATCGGTCGCCGCCTTGCTGGTGTCGAAATGGCGGCTCGGCAAAGTCTCGCCGATGCTGTGGTTCTCGACCGCGCTGATCATGGGGTTCGGCGCGCTGACGATCTTTTTTGGCGATCCGACTTTCGTGCAATTGAAGCCGACCATCATTTACGCCGTGTTCGGCGTGGTGCTTTTGGTAGGGTTTGCGCTTGGCAAGCCCTTGCTGCGCATCCTGCTTGAAGCCGCGTTCGAGGGGCTGAACGATCAGGGCTGGATCAAACTCTCGCGCAATTGGGGGGTATTTTTCCTCGCGCTGGCCCTGCTCAATGAGGTCTTGCGCGCCCAGTTGGATTTTGAAGGGTGGCTTTGGGCCAAGCTGTGGGTGTTCCTGCCGCTGACTTTCCTGTTCACCTTCAGCCAGATCCCGATGCTGCTGAAGCACGGGTTGAGCCTTGAAGACCGTGACGAACCGCTCAAGAACGAGCCGCCGACAAGCTGAACGTCACCCCAGCGAAAACTGGGGTCTTGGGCCGACTAGGTGATACTGTGTAGCCTTGGGTCCCAGCTCGCGCTGGGATCACAGAGGAAATCAGCTCAAATCTCCACCTGACTTCCCAGTTCGACCACGCGGTTGGTCGGCAACTTGAAGAAATCCATCGCGCTTGCCGAATTGCGCAGCAGCCACGCAAAGATCTTTTCGCGCCACAGCGGCATCCCCGGCTTTTCGGATGGCAACAGCGTCTGGCGCGAGAGGAAGAAGCTCGTCTGCATCATGTCGAATTCGCCGCCGCAACGCTGCATTTTTTGCAGCCCGAGCGGGACATCAGTTTCTTCCATGAAGCCATAATTGAGGATCGCACGATAGAACCCGTCGCCCAGATCGGTGAATTCGCAGCGCGCCTCGGGATCGACATAAGGCTCGTTGGTGATGTTCACCGTCAGGATCACAACGCGTTCGTGCAGCACCTTGTTATGCTTGATATTGTGGAGCAGCGCCGAGGGCACGCCCGCGCTGGACGAAGCCATGAAGATCGCCGTGCCGGGCACGCGGAAGGCCGAATTCTTGGCTGACTTGGCAAAGATTTCCAGCGGCAGGGCGCCCTCGCTCATCCGCTCGCGCATCAGCTTGCGCCCGCGCGCCCAGGTGGTGAGCAGCGTGAAGGCCACCAGCCCGACCACCAGCGGGAACCAGCCGCCGTCAGCCACCTTGGTGAGGTTGGCAGCGAAGTAGGCACCATCCACAATCAGGAACAGGATCACCACCGGGGCGGCATACCACCAGCGCCATTTCCAGACGCCGACCAGCAAAACCGCCATCAGCAGCGTGTCAATCGTGACCGCGCCTGTAACCGCGATGCCATAGGCACTCGCGAGATTGGACGAATTCTGGAAGGTCAGCACCAGCAGGATCACCGCCACCATCAGCGCCCAGTTGACGATCGGGATGTAGATCTGCCCGCCTTCAGTCTCGGAGGTGTGACGCACCGACAGACGCGGGATATAGCCCATCTGGATCGCCTGATGGGTGATCGAGAACGCACCCGAAATCACCGCCTGGCTGGCGATGAACGTCGCCGCCGTGGCAAGGAATACCAGGGGCAGGCGCCATTCTTCGGTGGCGAGGAAGAAGAACGGATTGCGGATCGCGGCGGCCGCCTGTTCGGGTGGGAGGCCGATAATCATCGCCCCTTGCCCGAAATAGTTGATCAGCAGGCACGGCATCACAAAGCCGAACCACGACAGCCGCATCGGGCCGCGACCGAAATGGCCCATATCGGAATAGAGCGCTTCCGAACCCGTCACCGCCAGCACCACGCTGCCGAGCGCGAGAAAGGCCAGTGTGCCATCGATCACGAAGAAGTTGACAGCATACCAAGGGTTAAGCGCCCATAGGATCTCGGGATGCTGGATGATCTGCCACCCGCCCAGCAGTGCAAGGACGCAGAAATAGAAAATCATCACCGGCGCGAACAAGGCGCCGACCTTCGCCGTGCCGCGCTTTTGCAGCACGAACAGCATCACCAGCAAGACCAGCGAAACCGGGATCACCCAACGCTCGAACGCCGGGTTGACAACGCTCAGCCCCTCGACCGCTGACAACACCGAAATCGCCGGTGTGATCATGCTGTCGCCGTAGAACAGGCTGGTCGCAAACACGCCCAGCAGGATCGCCATCCAGCTATATTTCGATTTCGAGAGCGTTTCCGAGATCAGCGCCACGAGCGCCAGGCTGCCGCCCTGCCCTTTGTTATCGGCGCGCATCAGGATCATGACGTACTGGATCGACACCACCAGCGTCATCGACCAGAAAATCAGGCTGATCACCCCCAGCACATGCGCCGCATCGAGCGCCAGCGGATGCGGGCCGACAAAGGTCTCGCGGAAAGCATAGAGCGGGCTGGTGCCGATGTCGCCGAATACGATGCCGATGGCACCGATTGCGAGCGCGGCTTTGGAAGCACTATGCCCCTTGCCCCCCGAAGGCGGCTGATGCGCGGGCGCGGCGACACTATTCATGGCAAACGGATTTCCCGCAATTTTCGGTACTGCCCCAAGGCCGATGGACAATCGGCCCAACACGTTACGCGATCAGCCGGCGTTCTACCTGCCCCGCAGCGGGGCGCCTAGCACTGCGACGGCACGGCGGCAATACGCCGACTCGCACAGCTATTGCTGGAGCATCGGCGCGTTGGCGATCATCCGGTCCAGATCCGCGACCTGCGCCGCCAGCCCTTCGCGCCACGGCGCATCGGGCGGGGAGCGTTCGACCAGCCCGGCCCATACCGCGCGTGCATTCCTGATCTCACCCGATTGGAGATAGGCAAAGCCGAGGAAATATTCCGCCCCGGGGTGATCCGGATTGATGCGCCGGGCACGATCAAAGGCATGGATCGCCGCCGGCGTGACATTGCCATCGGCATGGCCCACCAGCGCCATGCCCAGTGCCAGCCAGCCTTCCAGATCGCCGGGGTTCTCGGCAAGGCCGCGCCGTAACAGGCCCGCGGCCTCGCCAAACTTGCCGCGCCGGGCAAAGCCATCCGAGGTGATGAGATAGTCGCTCGCCGGGCCGTCGCCTTCGAACAGCGCGCGGCGTCCTTGCACCATGGCCTCGCCCGCTCCGGCACCTTGGGCCTGCGGCGCAGTCGGCTTGGCGGGCTGGCCGGGCGAACCCTGCCACGCATAGCCGGTTAGCCCGAACAGCAGCACTGCGGCAAACATCATGAGGCCTTCGCGTGGTGGCCGCAGCAGGAAGGCTGCGAGCACGAACGCACCCAGCGCCAAGGCGCCAATCGCCAGCCAGCCCGTGATCATGCGGCGTCGCCTTCGGCCGCGGTTTCATCCGCACGGCTGCGCCCGAGCCGGCGCACCAGCACCAGCAGCGCGCCCAGCGCGAGCAGCGCAGGGACCACGAAGAGCGGCCAGGTCGTCTGGCTCACTTCGGGGGAATAGCTGACATAATCGCCATAGCGCTCGATCAGCCACGCGCGCACCGCTTCGGGCTCTTCCCCGGCAAGGATGCGGCTGCGCACCTGATGGCGCATATCGCCCGCCATCGGCGCGTCGCTATCGGCAATCGACTGCGACTGGCACTTGAGGCAGCGCAAGGTGTGCATCAAGGCCGTAGCCTTCGCTTCGAGCGCCGGGTCCTCAAGCTGGGTGTAAGCATAGGGCGCAGGCGGGAGTGCATCCTGCCCCGCAGCAGGCAGGCTCAGCATCGCAAGCAGCAGCACAGCCAGAGCGCGGATCATTGCGCTTTCTCCAGCTCGGCCTTGAGCAACGCGACATGTTCAGGACGGATGTCGCCGATATGTTGATACCGGATCGTGCCATCCGCGCCGATTACGAAAGTCTCGGGCACCCCCGATGATCCCAGTTCGAGCTGCACGGCGGAAATCTCGTCGGCCCCGATCCGCGTATAGGGATTGCCGTGGCGTTCGAGAAAGCGCGCGACATCTTCCGGCCGATCGCGGATCGCGATGCCGATGATCTCGACGCCTTGCGCCTTGAGCGCCTCAAGCTGGGGCGCTTCGGCGATGCATGGCAGGCACCAGCTCGCCCAGATGTTGAGCAGGCGCGGCTTGCCGCCCTGAAAATCGGTGTTGGCGGCGCCCGGTCGCCCTTCGAAAGCAGGCGGAAGCGCAAAGGCGGGGAGCGGCTTGCCCACCATGGTGGACTTGACGAATTGCTCCTTCTCCTGGGTCAGCATGTAGCCTGCGAGCCCGGCAAAGAAGGCGAAGAGCGCCAGCGGCAACCACATCCACCAACGCAGCCGCGAGGGGGTTCCGGACGCGTTCATTCAGCAGGCTCCGGCACAAGGTCAGCAAGGCCCGCGCGGCGATCCTCGCCCAGTTCGGCGGCCTTGCGGCGCTTCACATCAACCTGCACCCGGCCAATGATCGCGAGCACGCCGCCCAGCGCGATCAGCAAGCCGCCATACCAGATGAAGGTCACAAACGGCTTCCACCAGACCCGCAGCTGCCAGCGGCCATCCGGCGTCTGGGTGCCGATCACCGCGTAGAGCTGTCCGTCCCAGCGGGTCAGCAGCGCGCTTTCGCTGGTTGCCTGCGCGGGCGACCAGAAATTGCGCGCCTGCGGAGCGAGCATTACCGCTGCCCCATCACCCTGACGGGCGGCAACGCGCGCTTCGATGGCCGTCCAGTTCGGGCCAGCGACCGGCGCAACGCCTTGCAGCGTGATCACCCAATCGCCCACCTTCACGGTATCGCCCGGCGCGACCGCTGCAAGGCGTTCCTCGGTGAAAGCCCCTTCGCTCGCCATGCCGAGCAGCGACACCGCGACCCCGAAATGCGCCAGCACCATGCCCCAGACCGCCACCGGCACGCGCGCCAGCTTGCGGCCCCGCAGCGGCAGGAAAGCCGCCAGCGCGAGCGCCGCCGCCAGCCCGAGGCCAAGCACCGGCAGCAGCGGGTAATCACCCGTGATCGCCACCGCCACCAGCACCGCGATCAGCACCGTAGCAATCGCCAGCATTTCGAACAGCACGCGTGCGGGCTTGTCTTCCTTCCACCGCAGCAAGGGGCCGACCGCCATCACCAGGAACATCGGGATCGCGAAAATCGCGCTCGCGGGGTTGAAATAGGGCGGGCCAACCGAAACCCGCGCGTCAAAGGCTTCGGCGAGCAGCGGATAAAGCGTGCCGAGCAGCACGATCGCAAGGATCGCCGAAAGCATCACATTGTTGAAAACGAGCGCGCCTTCGCGGCTCATCGCGGCAAAGCGCTTGCCTTCGGCAACAGCACTCGCGCGCAGGGCAAAGATCGTGAAGGCCCCGCCGATATAGATCAGCAGCAGCGCAAGGATGAACGCGCCCCGCTCGGGATCGACCGCGAAGGCGTGGACGCTGGTGAGCACGCCCGAACGCACCAGAAAGGTGCCGAGCATCGACATCGAGAACGCCAGCACGCCGAGCATGATCGTCCAGGTGCGCAGCGCATCACGTGCCGCAAGCACGCTTACCGAGTGCATCAGCGCTGTCGCGGCGAGCCACGGCATCAGCGAGGCATTCTCGACCGGGTCCCAGAACCACCAGCCGCCCCAGCCAAGCTCGTAATACGCCCAGTAAGAGCCCGCCGTGATCCCGAGCGTCAGCAGCACCCACGCACCAAGCACCCATGGCCGCATCGCGCGGGCAAAATTGGGATTAACCTCGCGCGTCAGCAGCGCGCCCATCGCAAGGCTGAAGGCGACCGACAGGCCGACATAGCCAGCATAGAGCGTCGGCGGGTGGATCGCGAGGCCGATATCCTGAAGCAGCGGGTTGAGCCCGATCCCTTCGGCAGCCGGGACCGGCAGCCGTTCAAACGGGTTCGAGGACAACAGCAGAAAGGCATAGAAGCCGATGGCGATAAAGCCCTGCACGGCCAGCGTTGCGCCCATGGTGCGATCCGGCAGGCGCTTTTCAAAGCCGGCCAGCAAGCCGCCGGCCAAGGCCAGCACGCCGACCCACAGCAGCATCGAGCCTTCGTGATTGCCCCATGTGCCGGTGATCTTGTAAATGAAGGGCTTCATCGAATGCGAATTGGTGGCAACCAGCTTGATCGAAAGATCAGTGATCGCAAAAGCGCGCAGCAGCATGATGAAGGCCAGCACCGCGAGCACCGCCTGCACGATGGCGGCCGGACGCGCATAGACGGCTAGCGGGTGGACGCTGCCATCGATGCTGCGCAGCGCGGCCGCGCCAGCGAGCATCTGCAACACCGCCAAGGCTGCGGCCAGCCACAGGGCAGCAAGGCCAATCTCGGCGATCATTGCGGTCTCTCCCTTGTCACTTCAGGCCGATAGTGGTTTCGGCGGCCACCTTCGCGGCCTGCTGCTGGCCCATGCCTTCCAGTTCCTTGGGCACGTAATTCTCGTCATGCTTGGCAAGCAGATTGGTGGCGAGAAACACGCCGTTCGGCTGGAGCGCACCTTCGGCAACCACGCCTGACCCTTCGACAAAGAGATCGGGCAGGATGCCGCTGTAGCGCACCGGGATCGCAGCCTCACCATTGCCGGTGACGCGGAAATTGACTGTCACCCCGTCAGCTTCGGTCACAAGTGACCCGGTCTCAACCATCCCACCCAGACGCACCGCCTGACCAACCGCGGGCGGGCTTTCCGCCATCTGTTCGGGCAGATAGAAATAATTCGCCTGATTGCGCAGGCCCCAGGCGGCGAACAGGCCCGCACCGATAATCGCCACGGCCGCGATCACGACCAGCACCATGCGTTGATGTTTGGCTTTCATTGGTCCCGTCCCGTCTGCCTGTTAGCGCCTGCGCGCCGCATCACGCCGCGCTTCGGCCCGCGTCATCGAACGCCACGCCCAGATGGTGAGCAACGCCAGCGCGACAAGCCCGATCGCATACGCCGCGATCACGAAATCCCACTGCGCCATGTCCTCGCGCATCATGCCGTCTCCATGCCCGCAGCCATGGCGGCGGGCGTATCCTCGTCCAGCGCGCGGCGGCGCAGACGGGCCGCAACCTGCTCCTCGGCGATCAGCGCGCGCATCCGCATCAGCACAATCGCGCCGAACAGCAGCGAGAAACCAATCACCGCCACCAGCAGCGGGGCAAGGTACGCGCCGTCAATCGCGCTCTTGCCCATGGTGATGCTGGGGGGCTGATGCAGCGAATTCCACCACACCACACTGCGGTTGATGATCGGCACATTGATCGCGCCGACCAGACCGAAAATCGCGGCGATCTTGGCCGAGCCACCTTCGCGCGCGGCGGCCTGTGTCAGTGCAATATAGCCCGCATAGAGAAACAGCAGCACCAGCATGCTCGTCAGCCGGCCATCCCACACCCACCAGGTGCCCCAGGTGGGGCGGCCCCAGATCGAACCGGTGGCAAGGCAGACTGCGGTAAAGGTCATACCGGGCAGCGCGATCGCCCGCGCGGCAATGCCTGCCAGCGGGTGCTTCCAGATCAGCAGCATGGCGCTCGAAATCGCGATCCCCGTCCAACCGCCCATGCCCAGCCATGCGGCGGGCACGTGGATGAACAGGATGCGCACGGTCTCACCCATCAGGCGATCGGGCGGCACGCTGAAAACCCCATAGGCCATCGCGCCAAGCGACAGCGCCAGCCCGCTCCACAAGAGCAGCGGCGTCAGCCATTTGGCGAGCTTCAGAAAGCGAGTGGGATTGGCGTAAATGTGCATGGTCGGGGCCTGTCCGGGCCTTGTAGTCTTACCGACAGCCCGGACAAGAGCGCAATTCGCCGGGAGCGCGAATTGTTCCCGAAAAGGCGATCAAGCCTAGGCGCGCCCGATCAATTGCTGGGCCATCCGATCGGCCACGACATCGGCGGTGACACCGCTTGCCGCGCTTTCCTGCCAGATCGTCTCCAGCCGGCCGGGGATCTGTTCGATCAGCGCGCGCACCTCGGCGACATCGCCATGGCGACCATCGCGGCGCGCGAGATATTCGGTGGCGACCGAGATAATCCCGCCCGCGTTGATCACATAATCGGGGGCATAGAGCACACCGCGCGCGGCCAGCGCTTCGCCATGGTGCGGGCGGGCGAGCTGGTTGTTCGCACCACCTGCGACAATCGCGCAGTCGAGCCGCGCAATCCCGTCATCATCAAGGATAGCGCCAAGGGCGTTGGGGCTGAACACATCGCAGGCCACACCCATGATCGCATCCGAGGCCACGGCATCGCCGCCCAGTTCCTGCGCCAGTGCAGCGGCGCGATCAGCGTGAATGTCGGCCAGCGTCAGCTTCGCGCCATCCTTGGCGAGCAGCCGCGCCACGCCGCCGCCGACACTGCCGGTGCCTTGCACCGCGACATGGACGCCCGCGAGGCTATCCTTGCCAAGCTTGTGCGCGACAGCGGCCTTGATGCCGAGATAGATGCCGTAGGCGGTGAAGGGGCCGGGATCGCCGCCCGCGCTGCCCTCGCCTGCCACCGGCAGGCCCGAGACATGCGCGGTGCGCTGCGCTACCGCCACCATATCGGCTTCGGAAATGCCGACATCTTCGGCGGTGACATAACGCCCGCCCAGCGCTTCGACCGCATCGCCAAAGGCCGCGAGCATGTCAGGGGTCTTGATGCGCTGTTCGTCAGCCAGAATCACGGCCTTGCCCCCGCCCATCGGGAGACCGGCCATCGCATTCTTGTAGCTCATCCCGCGCGACAGGCGCAGCGCATCGCGCATCGCGCCAGCGGGATCATTGTAATGCCAGAAGCGGGTGCCACCCGCGCCGGGGCCGAGATGAGTGGAATGCAGCGCGATAATCGCGGTCAGCCCGCTTTTCCGGCAATGCACCACTTGCACCAGCTCGTGGTCATCAAAATCGGCTTCGGTCCAGAACGCGCTCATCACTTATGCCCCTTTGCTCACGCAAAAGGCCATGACGGCAGCATCTGGGCGGGAGACAAGTGGGGCGATCGACGGGGTTCGAACCCGCGACCTCCGGTACCACAAACCGGCGCTCTAACCAACTGAGCTACGATCGCCACATTTCCCTGCCCGAGGCCCTTGCCAGGTGCTGCCAGAGCCGCGTGAGGAGCGCGGTTTAGCTTTGGTCAGCGCATGGTCAAGCGCGCAATGAGCGGGAGCGCGCCTCTTGCACAAAGCACACCCCAAGGGAAGCAAAAACTGCGTGGCGACACGCTTGACGCAATATTGTTGCGCGCATGCCCGCTTGCCTCCTCCGGGCTTGTGCCTATCCTTGCAATTGATGGGAGATCGGGGCGAATCTGTTGCAGCCCGCGTGACGGGTCAGCCGGGGGTGCAGCGTGTCCCTACGGCCAAGGCAGAAATCTTTCAGGCGCGCGGCTTTATCCCGGCTGATCTGTGCGACGCGCTGATTGCCCAGATCGAAATCGACCGGCGCCCCTCGACCATCGCGGATGACAACGGCGATCCCACCTTTCGCACCAGCGAGACCTGCGATCTGCCCGACGATGATCCGCATGTCCGCGCGCTGGAAGCGCGGTTCGCGGTCTTGTCGGGTCTCGATCCGGCCTATGGCGAACCCATTCAGGGCCAGCGCTATGCTGTCGGGCAGGAATTCAAGCCGCACACCGACTATTTCGACCCGCATGGCGCCGATTACGGCAAATTCTGCGCGCTGTCCGGCCAGCGCACCTGGACCTTTATGATCTATCTCAATGACGTGGCCGCTGGCGGCGCTACGCGGTTCAGGCATCTCGACAAGATGTTCCAGCCGGAGCGCGGGAAATTGCTGTTCTGGAACAACCGGCTGGCGGGCGGTGCGGTCAATCCGGCCACGCTCCACCACGGGATGAAGGTGCGCAAGGGCGTCAAATATGTGATAACCAAATGGTATCGCGAACAGGTGTGGAGGGGATGATGGACGATTACGCTGATATTGCAGCCAAGCTGCGGACACGGCTTGCCGAGCTTGATGATCGCGCTGCGGTGATCGAGGATGACCTGCGCGGGCCGCTTGATCCCGATTTTTCCGAACAGGCGATTGATCTGGCGGACGACGAGACGCTCGAAGGGGTCGATGATGTCCTGCGCGCCGAAGCGCAGCAGATTCGCCACGCGCTCCAGCGGATCGCTAACGGCACTTATGGGGTCTGCGCCAATTGCGGCAAGGACATCCCCAAGCCGCGGCTTGAAGCACAGCCGATGGCGACGCGCTGCGTCGCCTGCGCCGGCTAGGACACGAAAAAAGGCGACCCCGTCGGATCGCCTTCCCTCGTTGCGGTCCGAAAACCGCGCAGCTTTTGATTGCTGTTACTTCTTCAGGCTGAGCCCGCCGAAACGCTTGTTGAAAGCAGCCACGCGGCCACCTTCCTGCACCTGCTGACGGCCACCGGTCCATGCCGGGTGGCTGAGGGGATCGATTTCGAGCGACATCACATCACCTTCCTTACCCCATGTCGAACGGGTCTGATACTCGGTCCCGTCCGTCATCTTGATGGTGATCATGTGGTATTCGGGGTGCCCTTCGGCCTTCATGGTCAATTCCTTTGGCAGCCTGGGCCGGTTCCGACCGGCCGTGCTATGAAACTTGGAAGGCGCGCCTTAGTGGCGAACGCGCGGGAATGCAACCGCAGATGTTTGCACGGGTATCGGTTGTGAAGCGGCCGCAAGGCCGACGGGCCGCCCGCAGCGGGCGCGGCTTGCCGCGCGTCTGGCGAGGACACGGGCCCGGAGGGGCCCGTGCAACTCAAACCTTATCCGTCATCATCGCGGTGAATTCGACCTCGCAGGTGACCTTGCCTTCGACGCTCGCCTTGCCGGCAAACTTGTAGACGCGGCTGCGCTTCTGGGTGAATTCGACATGCAGATCGAGCAAGCAACCCGGCAGCACCGGACTGCGGAACTTGGCATTCTCGATCCCCATGAAGATCACGAGCTTGCCCGTACCCGCCAGTTCCATCGTTTCGATGCCGAGGATCCCCGCCGCTTGCGCCAGCGCCTCGATCTGGAGCACGCCCGGCATGATCGGCGCGCCGGGGAAATGCCCCTGAAAGAACTGCTCGTTCATACTGACGGCCTTGATGGCGTGAATCCGCTCACCAAGCGTCATCGCCTTGACCCGGTCTACCAGCAGCAGCGGGTAGCGATGCGGCAGGGCCATGAGGATCTTGCGGATATCATAATCCACTGCCCCCGCTTCCGGAGTGTCCACATCACTCATGCCCATGCCCTCATCGCTTCCCTGAACCTCCCGCGCTTTATGGCTTAACGGCCAACCGGCGCGTCGGCGTTGCCCGCGGCAGGCTGCTGGGCCTGCTGCTGGCGCTGCATCGCTTGCGCCGTGGCAAGCATCTGCTGGATTTCCTGGAACATCTGCACCCCGGCACGGCTCGGCTGCCAGTTCTGCGGCGGCACGATCCCGACGCGCGGCAGACGCGTGTTGAGCACGGTCACTACGGCTTCGGTGATGTCGGCCTGCGGCGGCTGGAACACCACGGCCGACGGCTCAAGCACCAGCGTGATCTTCTTGTCGGTCACCACCTGTTGCAGCGCGGGCGAAACCTGCTGCAGGATCTGCTCGATCGCATAGATGCGCGCGGCATTGATCTGGTTGTTGGTCTGGTTGATTTCCTGCTCAAGCGTTTCAAGCTGCTGGAACTGCGGGGTCTTCTGCGCAGCGGCCAGCTCGGCATCATCGACCTGGTTGTTGCTGTCCTTGTCGAAGGTGCGCAGGATGTTCTGACGCTGTTCGGTCTTGGTGCGGATCTGTTCGATCTGCGCGGCATAGGTCTGGCCGACTTCGTTATAGGCCGTCGCAAGTGCCGACGAGGTCAGCACGGTGCGCGACAGATCGAGCGAGGCGATCGAGCCTTGCACCTGCGCAGCCAGAGGGGCAGCCAGCACGGTGCTGGCAGCAAGCATCGCCGGGGCGAAAAAACGGTTGATCATAGTCATTAGAACTGGGTTCCTACGTTGAAGGTGAACACCTGATCGTCATCGCCTTCCACCTTGCGGATGGTCTGGGCGATATCGATGCGGAACGGCCCGAAGGGCGAGTTCCAGTTGACACCCACCCCGGCGGTTATGCGCGGGCTGGGGCTGTTGCCGAAGAAGAATTCGCGGAAATTGGTACCCTGCTGGATCAGACGGATATTGGGGCTACCATCAGGCCGCGTCGGGCTGGTCACGATCGCGCCAGTGGTCGGGTCCTGGAAGGCAGGGACAAGCGTGGTCGAACCCTCGGCCACGGGCACCAGCACGGGCGTGCCGGCGGTGTTATCCGTCAAGACCGGCGTTGTCAGACCCCACAGCGCGCCGACATCAACCCACACCGAAGGCCGCAGCCCCAGTTCGCGGGCACCCGAGCCCAGCGGAATTTCCAGCTCGGCGCGGGCGAGATAGTAATTGCGGCCACCAATCGCATCGTCGCGTAGCTGACGGCGCTCGCCGATATAGACCACTTCGCCATCGGGGCCGACAACCGGACGGTTGAAGTCATCAAGCTGCGAATTCTTGGTCAGGACGCGCGGACCAACCCCGCGGATACGGAAGCCGCGGATTTGCGGTTCGCCAAGGAAGAAGCGGTCGTTGAGGAAGATGTCATCCACCCCAACCCCGCCACGGCTCTTGAGCGGCTGGATCGTCCCGCCTTCCGCGAGCAGCGAGAAGATGAAGCCCGAACGCCCCAGGCCCCAGAATTTCTGAGCACGGCCGCGGAAACGCACATAGCGCACATCGCCGCCCAACCCGGCAAACTCGACACCGGCGTTGATGTTGGCGCCGCGCGTCGGGCGCAAGCGCGAGTTGAGCGAGTTGTAATTCACGTTCAGGCCGACAATCGAACTGAGACGCTGCCCGATGGCATCGCACAGGAAGCGGCCTGCCAGCAGCGGATCGCAGGTCGGCACCCCATCGCCATCGGGATCGGAGAAGAACTGCGCTTCATCCAGCGTCACGTTTTCATCATTGAGCGTGTAGCTCGCGATGAGCGACATGAACTCGGTCAGCGGCACACCCAAGCGCGCCGAGAAACCCGTCGTCGCCTGTTCGAAGGTGTTGTTACGCTGGAAATTCAGGAAGTTGAAGCTGCGGAAATCGCGGCGGTAAATGTCGACACCCGCCGAAATGTTGCGATCGAACACATAGGGCTCGGTGAAGCTGAGCTGCGCCGAGCGCGAGAACTGCGAATAATTGAGGCTGAGCCCGACTGTCTGGCCGCGCCCACGGAAATTGCGCTGGCGGATGCTACCCGCAAGGATGAACTGTTCGATCGACGAGAAGCCCGCAGAGAACTGCAATTCCCCTGTCGGCATTTCTTCGACATTGGCTTCGAGCACGATGCGGTCAGGCGCACTGCCTTCGACCTGCTTGATCTCGAAGTTTTCCTGGAAATAGGCGAGCGAGTTGATGCGCGCGGTGCTGCGTGCCACCCCCAGCGAGTTGAAGGCATCGCCTTCCGCCAGGCGGAATTCGCGCCGCACCACCTTGTCCTGCGTGAGGGTGTTGCCGTTCACATCGACCCGCTCGACATAGACGCGCGGCGCCTGACGCAGCACGAAGGTCACGCTCATCGTGAGGTCTTCGGGATTGCGCTTGAAGCGTGGCTGGACGTCGGCAAAGGCATAGCCGAAGCGGCCGGCGAGCTCGGTCAATTGCTCGACCGTGTCTTCCACTAGCTTCGCGTTGTACCAATCGCCATCATTGACAGGCAGCAAGGCTTCCATGGCATCGCTGTCGAAGTCGCGCAGCTGGCTTTCGACTTCGACTTCGCCAAACTTGTAGCGCTCACCCTCTTCCACCACGTAGGTGATGATGAAGTCGCGTTGGTCGGGCGTCAGCTCCGCAACAGCCGAAACCACGCGGAAATCGGCATAGCCCTGGGTCAGATAGAACTGGCGCAGCTTCTGTTGGTCAAAAGCCAGGCGATCGGGATCGTAGCTGGTGTTCGAGCTGAAGATGCGCGTCGGGCGCGCCTGCTTCGTCACCATTTCGCCGCGCAGTTCACCGGCCGAGAATTTCTCGTTGCCGAGAATGTTAATCTGGCGAACCTTCGACTTGGGGCCTTCGCTGATCTCGAACACCACATCGACGCGGTTCTGCGGCAGTTGCACCATCTTGGGCTCGACCGTGGCGGCAAAGCGACCCTGCCGCTTGTAGAGCTCGATGATGCGGGCCACATCGGCACGCACCTTGGAACGGGTGAAGATCTGGCGCGGCGCAAGCTTGATCTCGGGGAGGATCTTGTCCTCCTTGACCCGCTTGTTGCCTTCCAGAACGATGCGGTTGATCACCGGGTTTTCGACCACGTTGATCACGACATTGCCGTTGTCGTTGCGGATCGTGAAATTGGCGAAGAGCTCGGTCGCGCCGAGATCTTTCAGCGCTTCGTCGGCGGCGGCGGCGGTGTATTCATCGCCCACGCGCAAGCGGATGTAGCTGAGGATCGTGGTCGGCTCGAGCCGTTCGGCGCCGGTGACACTGATCGAGCGGATGGCGCTGCGGGGTGCCTCGGCGGCAGGGGCATCCTGCGGCGCGGGTGCGGGTGCGGGCACAGCTGTTTGCTGCTGGGCGTAGGCGATGCCCGGCATGGCGAACAGCGCCGTGCTGCACGACAGTGCCAGCATCAGGCGGCGGCGCGCGAGGCCGCCACGCGAAGAAGGGGATGCAAGGGCTGGCTGACAAGAGGCAGGCACAGACCCCACCACACGGCTCTCAATCATGGTGCAAAAAAGTCCTGTCTAACCCATCGTGCTGATACGGCACGCCCGGCAAAGCCTCTGCCCGATGCGCCCGGCGCAATCAAGCAATGATCCGGGGGAAACCCGGCGACCTGCGGCGCTTTCCCCAGCAAGATACCCCGAAAAGGCGGCATCCATTCAACGCGCAAAGATCGGCAGTGAGACAACATCATTCACCGTCACCACTGCCATGAACATCAGCACAAGACCAATTCCGGTGCGATAGGCCCATTCGGTCGCCTGCGGTCCGAGCGGTTTGCGCCGCACCGCTTCCACGGCGTAGAACATCAGGTGCCCTCCATCGAGCGCGGGAATTGGCAGGAAGTTGATGAATGCCAAATTAAGCGAAATCAGCGCGGCAAAGTTGACAAAGGCAAGGACGCCAAGGCTCATCTGCTCGCCCGAATATTTGGCAATCTTGATCGGGCCGCCCAGCTCCTTGATCGAACGATCCCCGACCACGATCTGTTTGATCCCGGTCAGCATCAATCCCATGAGCTCGCCGCTCTGACGCACCGCCAGCGGCACCGCGGCCAGCACACTGACCTCTTCGAGCACATACTGCCCGCCCGCCGGTGCTACGCCGATCTGCCCGATGGCCGATGCATTGCCGAACTGATCGGTTTCGGTCTTGCGGGCAATTGTCAGCGGAAAATCAAGCTGCGCGCCATCGCGCTCCACCGACAGCACAATCGCCTTGCCGGGGTTGAGCATGACCGCGCGCTTCAATTGCTCGAAATCGGCAATCGGGCTGCCATCAATCGCGGTGATGGTATCACCCACGGCGAGGCCCGCCGCGCGCGCCACACTGGTTTCGGAGAAGCCGCCAACCGTGCGCGAATCCTCTTCCCCGGCGATGGTCGGCTTGCCGAAAATGGCGAAAAACGCGGCGAAGATCGCGATGGTGAGCAAGAGATTGGTGACGGGCCCGGCCGCCACGATCAGGGCGCGCTTCCACAAAGCGGCATTCTGGAAATTGCCGTCCTCATGCGGTGCATTGGCATCGGGCACGCTGGCCGGGTTCATGTCACCTGCAAACTGGACATAGCCGCCCAGCGGCAGCAGCGAGAGCTTCCAGCGGGTGCCGCGCTTGTCGGTAAATCCGGCGATCTCGCGCCCGAAGCCCACCGAGAAGGCCTCCGCTTTCACGCCGAACCAGCGCCCGACCAGCAAGTGGCCCAGCTCATGCACGGTAACCAACGGGCCGAGCAGCAGCAGGAAGCCTGCCAGATACATCCAGAACGGGGGGGCATCAAACAAGAGCGGTGTTCTCCAGCAGGCTGAGCGCTTGCGCGCGCGCCGATCGATCCACGTTCAGCACTTCATCAAGGCTGGCGGGAGCGGGGGCATCATGGCTGCGTTGCAAAGTTTCTTCGACCACTGCGGCAATACGGGTGAACCTGATCTGACCGGCGAGAAACGCTGCGACCGCCACTTCGTTCGCGGCATTGAGGATCGCTGGCGCAGAACCGCCTGCGCGGATCGCCTCGCGCGCCAGCCGGGTGGCGGGAAAGCGCTGCTCATCCGGCGGGAAGAAGGTCAATTCGCCAATCGCCGCCAGATCAAGCGGAGCGAGCGGGGTGTCCATCCGGTCGGGCCAGGCAAGGCACGAAGCAATCGGCACCCGCATATCCGAGGGCCCCAACTGGGCCAGCGTCGAGCGGTCGCGGAATTCGACCATCGAATGGATCACGCTCTGCGGGTGGATGACGATAGCCAGCTTGTCGAGGCCGACCGGGAACAGGTGGTAGGCCTCGATATACTCAAGGCCCTTGTTCATCATTGTGGCCGAATCGACGCTGATCTTGGCGCCCATCGACCAGTTGGGATGGGCCACCGCCTGCGCCGGTGTTGCGGCATCAAGCTGGGCCCGCGACCAGGTGCGCAGCGGCCCGCCGCTCGCCGTCAAGGTGATCCGCGCGACATCCGCGATCCGGCCAGCCGCAAGACATTGGAAAATCGCATTGTGTTCGCTGTCGGTGGGGAGCAACGTCGCGCCATGGCGCGCAACCGCCGCCATCATCACCTCGCCCGCCGAAACCAGCGCTTCCTTGTTGGCAAGCGCGATGGTGCCGCCGCGCTCGATCGCGGCCATCACCGGTGCGAGGCCCGCGCAGCCGACAATGGCCGCCACGGTCATATCGACGGGGCGGGCAGCGGCCTCGACCAGCGCCCGCGCGCCGCCTGCCGCTTCGATCCCGCTGCCAGCCAGCGCAGCACGCAAGGCGGGCAGCGCCGCCTCATCGCTGACAACCGCGAGCCGCGCGCCGAATTCGCGCGCGAGCGCCGCCAGTTCAACCGCGCTGCTATGCGCGGTCAGCACCTCGACCTGCCAGACATCGCGATTGCGCCGCACCAGATCGAGGGTCGAGGCGCCAATCGAGCCGGTTGCGCCGAGCAAGGTAAGTGTGCGTGTCATCGCCTGCCCTTATCCCAGCAATTTGCCGAAAGCATCAACCACAAACAGCACGAAGAACACAGCAAGGAACCCGTCGAGCCGATCAAACAAGCCACCATGTCCCGGAATGAGGCGACTTGAATCCTTCACCCCGGCCCGCCGCTTCATCGAACTTTCGAAAAAATCACCGGCCTGCGCGATGACCGCGATGCACGCCCCAGTGCCGATGGCCAAAGCGATGGACCCGAGGCTGGCGCCTGCTGCCACCGCCCCGGGGCCGATATCCGCCCACTCGACAATCAGGCACACCAGGGCAGCGGCAAAGGCCCCGCCGCCCAGCCCTGCCCAGGTCTTGGACGGGCTGATTTTGGGGGCAATCTTGGGGCCACCAATGGCCCGCCCGGCGAAATAGGCGCCGACATCCACCGCAATGACTGGCGCGATAAAGGCCACGAGCACGGTCGGCGCGGCATAGGTGAAGCGCATCTGGATCATCGCCAGCGCGGCCGCCGAAACATAAAGCGCCCCGCCCGCCAACCACATAACCTCGCCCGCAGGCGCAATCCCGAAGGCGCTGACCAGCCGGTTCCATTCCCACAGCACGCCGCAGGCAAGCAGCGCGACAAAGCCCATCCAGACCCACCCGCCAAGCCACAGCGCCCCAGCGGCGAGCGCGATCATCACCACTGCAGAGGCCGCGCGCACCGCCAATTCGCGCCCGAACAGGGCGGGCTTGGCCGACTTAGCGTCCGCCATAGCGGCGCTCCCGGCGGGCGAAATCATCGAGCGCCTGCTGGAGATGGGCAGGCTCAAAATCAGGCCACAGCGTGTCGACAAACAGCATTTCGGCATAGGCCGATTGCCACAGCAGGAAGTTGGACAGGCGAATTTCGCCGCTGGTGCGGATCAGCAGATCAAGCGGCGGAAGATCCGCGGTATCAAGCTCTGCGGCAATGGTCTCGACCGTAATCGCGCCCTGTGCCGCCGCCTTGGCAGCTGCGCGCGCGATTTCATGCTGGCCGCCATAATTGAGCGCCACCGCCAAAGTCTGGCTGCCCTTGGCAGTCTGGGCCAAGGCATCTTCGAGCATCGCCACGATATCGGGTGCCAGCGATTGCCAGTCGCCGATGATCTTCAGCTTCACATCATTGGCGACGAATTCGGGAAGGTCGGATTTGATGAACTTGCGCATCAGGTTCATCAGATCATCAACTTCATCCTCCGACCGTTTCCAGTTTTCGGAGGAGAAAGCGTAAAGCGTCAGGCATTCCAGCCCCATCGGCTCAAGCGCGCGGACCAGCCGCCGCACCGCTTCGACGCCGCGCTGATGGCCGATAGCGCGCGGCAGGCCGCGCTTCTTGGCCCAGCGCCCATTGCCATCCATGATGATGGCGACATGTCTGGCGCGGCCTGATTCCAATCCAACCCCCACATCATCCCTACGCCTCGCGCGCGAGCGAGAGGCCTTCCCCTTCGTGTCCCGGCTGCGCGCGAGACGAACAGGAACAGGCCAACCGTCGCTTACTGCGTCAGGATTTCCTGCTTTTTCTTGGCCACCGCTTCGTCGGTTTCCTTGACGTGGGCATCGGTCAACTTCTGCACCTCGTCCTCGGCACGCTTGCGCTCGTCCTCGGAAATCTCTTTCTTCTTCTCGTCGGTCTTGAGGCTTTCCATCGCATCACGCCGCACATTGCGGATCGCGATCTTGCCCTTCTCGCCATATTGATCGGCCAGCTTGGCTAGCTCCTTGCGCCGGTCCTGCGTCAGATCGGGGATCGGCAGACGCAGGGTCTGGCCGTCGATGATCGGATTGAGGCCAAGATTGGCGTGGGCAATGCCCTTTTCCACCGCGATCAGGTTCGACTTGTCCCACACCTGCACGCTCAACATGCGCGGTTCGGGTGCAGAGACCGTTGCCACCTGATTGAGCGGCATCATCGCGCCATAGACTTCGACCACCACCGGATCGAGCAGGCTCGCATTGGCGCGGCCCGTGCGCAGGCCCTGGAGATCGCTTTTGAGAGAGTCCACCGCGCCCTTCATCCGGCGCTCGACATCGGCCTTGTCATATTGCGGCATGGCTTAGGCTTCCTTCTTCACTATCGTCTGCACGCCGTTCCCCGCGAGGACGCGTGCCAGATTGCCTTTTTCACGGATCGAGAAGACCACGATCGGGATCGCATTCTCGCGGCACAGAGCCACAGCCGTGGCATCCATCACCTTGAGATTATCGGCGAGCACCTGATCATAGGAAATCGCCTCGAAGCGGACTGCGGACTGGTTGTGCTTGGGATCGCTGTCATAAACCCCATCGACGCTGGTGCCCTTGAGCAGCGCATCGCAGCCCATTTCGGCGGCGCGCAGCGCGGCCCCCGTATCAGTGGTAAAAAACGGATTGCCGGTGCCCGCGGCGAAGATCACGACGCGGCCCTTTTCAAGATGGCGCTCGGCGCGGCGGCGAATGTAAGGCTCGCATACGCTGGCCATCGGAATCGCGGATTGCACCCGCGTTTCAACCCCCAGCCGTTCGAGCGCGTTCTGCATCGCCAGCGCGTTCATCACCGTGGCGAGCATGCCCATGTAATCGCCCGTGGTGCGATCGAGCCCCTTGGCCGCCCCCGAAATGCCGCGGAAGATGTTACCGCCGCCAATCACCAGACACATTTCCAGCCCGGTTTCCTTGGCAGCCTTCACCTCTTCGGCCAGCCGCGTCACATAGGCCGGATCGATCCCGTAGTCCTGCTCGCCCATCAGAACCTCGCCCGAGAGCTTGAGCAATACACGCTTGATCGGAGGAAGGGACATCGGCTTATCAGGGCTCCGGCTGACGGGGGATGGAATCTGGACTGTCGGCGCACTTAGCGAGCCAGCGGGCGAAGCGCAAAGCCTAAGGCGCTGTCGCGGTGCATAGCCGCACCGCCGTGCGGCGTGAAAAAGCCGCCGCAAGCCGGGGGGCTGCGGCGGCTTTCGCGTTTTTCAGAAGGCTGGAATCAGCCAGCGACCGCTGCCGCGACTTCGGCGGCGAAATCGGTTTCTTCCTTCTCAATGCCTTCACCAAGCTGGAAGCGGACATAGTCGGTGAGCTTGACCGAGCCGCCATTGTCCTTGGCGAACTTGGCAACCACAGCCTCAACGCTCGACTTGTTGTCCATCACGAACATCTGGCTGAGCAGTGCGTTTTCCTTGGCGAACTTGGCAATCGCGCCATCGACCATCTTGGCCTGCACTTCGGCGGGCTTGCCGCTTTCGGCAGCCTTTTCGGCAGCGATCTTGCGCTCGCGCTCGATCACATCGGCATCGAGCAGATCAGCCGAAAGCGCCATCGGGAACATCGAGGCGATGTGCATCGCAACCTGCTTGCCGAAGGGCTCCAGCACGTCGGCTGCGAGATCGCTTTCAAGCGCCACCAGCACGCCGATCTTGCCAAGGCCTTCCGCCGCAGCATTGTGCATGTAAGACACGATCGCGCCCTGCCCGACCGACACATTCTTGATGCGGCGGATCTGCTGGTTCTCGCCGATGGTGGCGACATTGTCGGTCAGCTTGTCGCTGACAGTGCCGCCATCGGGATAGGCCGCTGCCTTGAGCGCATCGACATCATCGGTGCCCAGTTCGAGCGCGACCGCAGTGGTCTTGCGCACGAAATCCTGGAACTTGTCGTTCTTGGCGACAAAGTCGGTTTCCGAATTGACTTCGACGGCCACCCCGCGGGTGCCTGCCACCGCGATGCCGACGAGGCCTTCTGCCGCGGTACGGCTCGACTTCTTCTGGGCCGTGGCAAGGCCCTTGGCACGAAGCGCGTCGACCGCAGCTTCGATATCGCCGCCCGCTTCGGACAGCGCCTTCTTGGCGTCCATCATGCCTGCGCCGGTCATTTCGCGCAGCTTCTTTACATCGGCAACGGAGAAATCAGCCATTGCTTGGGTTCCTTCTTGAGTGTGTGCGCCTGCCGGGCACCACATGGGAGTGATGCCCGGCGCGCTAAGGGGGTAATGTGACGCGCGTCTGACGCGCGCCCGGGAAAATCAGCGCAACGCGGTTTAGGCGGTTGCGGCTTCGTCTTCGATCACCGCTTCGGCCGGCGGAGCAGCCATCGCGCCGATATCGGCACCGCTGTCAGCCATCCGGCCACCGCGACCGGCCAGCGCCGCATCGCACACCGCCTGGCAGTAAAGCTGCACGGCGCGGCTGGCATCGTCGTTGCCCGGAACCGGGAAGGCGATGTTCGACGGATCGACATTGGTGTCGAGGATCGCGATCACCGGAATGCCAAGCACGGCGGCTTCCTTGATGGCGAGGTCTTCCTTGTTGGCATCGATCACGAACATCACGTCCGGAATGCCGCCCATGTCGCGGATGCCGCCGAGCGACATTTCGAGTTTCTCGCGCTCGCGGGTGAGTTGGAGCACTTCCTTCTTGGTCAGACCGCCGGTGTCGCCCGAAAGCTGCTCTTCAAGGCTCTTGAGACGCTTGATCGAACCGCTGATCGTCTTCCAGTTGGTGAGCATGCCGCCCAGCCAGCGGTGGTTGACGAAGTGCTGGCCAGCCGCACGGGCGGCCTGGGCGATCGGCTCTTGCGCCTGGCGCTTGGTGCCGACGAACAGCACCTTGCCGCCCGAACGCACGGTCGCTTCGACGAAGTCGAGCGCGCGCGCGAACAGCGGAACAGTCTGCGAGAGGTCAATGATGTGGACCCCGTTGCGCGCGCCGAAGATGTACGGCTTCATGCGCGGGTTCCAACGGTGGGTCTGGTGGCCGAAATGCGCGCCGGCCTCGATCAATTGCTGCATGGTGACGACAGGAGCCGCCATAGGTATTTCCTTTCCGGTTGTTCCTCTGGCAGGCTGGAACCTGTGGGCGGAGTTCCCGCCAAGTGGCACCGGTATGCGTGCCTGCCATGTGAATTACGCTCGGGCACATCCCGAACGCGAGCGCGCCCTTAGCGGTGCAGGCCAGCAAAATCCAGCCCTGAATCACATGCCGATCGTGCGCGGTATTGCCGCAGCGCGCATTTGGCGCTTGACTCATGGGAACAGAAAAGGAACAAAGGTTGAACATCCGAATCAGGGGAACCCGCCATGATCTACGCTCTTGCCATCGCTCTCTTCGTAGTTGCGACCATCGTCGCGGTGCTGACTTTGGTGGATTCCTCGCTCATCGCCCATCAGGCCGCGGCAGAGCTCTCGCTTGAGCGCGCTTTGCTGCGGCGCGGGTTTGTCCCGCAGGTGGCGGCCGAGCAGGTGCGGCCGCGCCCGGCACAGCCGCGGGCGGCCAGCCTCATGCAGGTGTCGCGGGCCCGGGCGTTGCCGCTGCGCTTTGCTGCTCCTGCCTGCGGCGCAGCTTGATCCGGCGATATTTGATCAGACCATAGGGAATAAGCGCGAGATAGCTGACGCAGATCGCGCTCAGCATCCACCACGGCTCCATCAGCAATCCGGCAAAGGCCAGCGCGACAAAAGCCAGCACCCCAAGCCGAATGCCGCGCCGGGGGCGGAGTGAGCCCCAGCTCAGCGTCGCCATGTTGGAAATCATCAGCGCGGCAATCAGGCCCAGCCACAGGGCCAGCATCATGGGGTTGCGCAGGGCTTCGTGCCCGGTCTCGAACCACAGATAGACCGGCGTGAACGCCAGCCCTGCCCCGACAGGCGCAGGCACGCCGGTGAGGAAGCCTGCCGATTTGTGCGGCTGATCATCCGTATCAATCCGAGCGTTGAAGCGGGCAAGGCGCAGCGCGCAGCTCACCGCGAAGGCCAGCGCCGCGAGCCAGCCGAGGCTTTCCAGATCGTTGAGCGACCACAGATACAGGATCAACGCAGGCGCCACCCCGAAGGAGAGCGAATCCGCCAGCGAATCAAGCTCCGCGCCAAAGCGCGACTGGGCGTTGAGCAGCCGGGCAATCCGGCCATCAATCCCATCGAGCAATCCGGCAAGCACCACCGCCAGCACCGCGAATTTCCATTCACCCTCGATCGCGAAACGAATCCCCGTCAACCCAGCGCAAAGCGCCGCAGCGGTGATCGCATTGGGCAACATCGCGCGCAGGGTCAGCCGGCTTGCCCCGAGGTTCTTGTCATCCTCGTCCTCGGCCGCCTTGGGGCCGACCCGTGCGGGGAAAAACGACGGCGATCGGCGACGTGGCATCCGGCTCACAGCCCCTTCGCCAGCGCTAAGTGGTTCATTGCACGATGCCTTCGATCAGGCCGCGCTGGCCGACTTCACCCAGCACGGTCTCCCCCGCAATCGTGCGTTGCCCGATCATCACTTTGGCATCGGTGCCCGCCGGCAGATAGACATCGACGCGGCTGCCAAACCGGATCAGCCCGACGCGCTGGCCCTTGGCCACAATATCCCCCGGCTTCACAAAGGGCATGATCCGCCGCGCCACCAGCCCGGCAATCTGGGTGAAGCCCAGCTTCAACCCGTCACCACGCTCGATCAGGATATGCTGGCGCTCGTTCTCTTCGCTCGCCTTGTCGAGATCGGCATTCATGAAGCGGCCCGGCACATAGATCACGCGCCGCACCGTCCCGCCAACCGGGGCGCGGTTGATGTGAACATCGAACACGCTCATGAAAATCGAGATCCGCGTGACCGGCGCTGCGCCCAGTCCGCCCTGTCCCGATCCATCCTCGACCTGCAATTCCACCGGCGGCGGCATTTCGGTGATGGCGGTCACCAGCCCATCGGCAGGCGCGATGATCGCAGCATCGGATTGCGGCACCACCCGTTCGGGATCGCGGAAGAAGGCGAAGACGCCGACCGCCAGCCCCATCAGCGGCCAGCCGATCAGCGGCCAACCCGCGACCAGCAGGAAGAACAGGCTGACAGCAACCGCGATCAACCCGAATTTGCGCCCTTCGGGATGCACCGAAGGCCAGTTCCAGCTCGCCTCGCCGCGGCCCTGATTGTCGAGAATTTCGCCTGCCATGGCTTAGCATCTAGGGCGCACTGCGCCGCGCCGCAACCCAGACCGCCGCTGCCCGCTTTGCCTCAGCCGACCTTGCGCACAAACACGGTCCCGGCCGAATAGCCGGCACCGAAGGAACAGATCAGCCCGGTATCGCCCGAGGCAAGATCGGCGTGGTGCTGATGGAAGGCGATGATCGAACCCGCGCTCGAGGTATTGCCATAGGTATCGAGCACGGTCGGGCTTTCATCCTCGCTCGCTTCGTGGCCCAGCACCTTGTGCGCGATCAGCCGGTTCATCCCGGCATTGGCCTGATGCAGCCACAAACGGCGCAGGCCCGCCGGATCAATCCCCAGCCGCGCGGCCTCATCAAGGATCATCTGCGCCACCATCGGCACCACTTCCTTGAAGACCTTGCGCCCTTCCTGCACGAACAGCTTGTCCGGCGCATCGGCGGTTTCGGGGTGCGCGCGGTTGAGGAAGCCGAAATTGTTGCGGATGTTATTCGAAAACACCGTCTTCAGCTTGGTGCCGAGGATATCCCAATACTGCGGCGGGGCGATCGCGGCATCTTCCACCAGCACAGCCGTCGCGACATCGCCGAAAATGAAGTGGCTGTCGCGGTCGCGCCAGTTGAGATGGCCCGACGTAATCTCGGGGCTCACCACCAGCACGCTTTTGGCATGGCCCGCGCGTACATAATCGGCTGCAGTCTGGATCCCGAAGGTGGCCGAGGAACACGCCACATTCATGTCAAAGCCGAAGCCCTCGATGCCGAGCGCTTGCTGGATTTCAATCGCCATCGCCGGATAGGCGCGCTGCATGTTGGACGCCGCGCACAGCACCGCATCGACATCTTCCGGCGCGCGCCCTGCCCGCGCCAGCGCATCGCGCGCCGCCGCCACGCCGATCTCGGCCATGATCGACAATTCATCATTGCTGCGCTCGTCCCAGCGCGGCGCCATGATGGCCGGATCAAGCACCGGCGCCTTGGCCATGACATGGCGCGCCTTGATCCCGCTCGCCTTCTCGATGAATTCGACCGAGGAATAGGCCAGCGGCGCAACCTCACCGGCAGCAATCGCATCGGCATGGGCGGCATTGTGGCGATCAACAAACGCGTTGAAGCTTTCCACCAGTTCGGCGTTGGTGATGCTTTCGGGCGGAGTGAACAGACCGGTGGCGGAGATCACCGGGCGACCGGTTAACGCGAGCGAAGGGTGTTGCGAATCTTGCATGGCTGCCTCTTGAGGGGAGGGCCGCGCACTTACTGGCAGCTTGCCCGGGCCGCAAGTTCTGCGCCCGATGCCGCTTGGGAGATCAGATCCTGATGAGGGGATGGTGGTGGACAGGGCTGGATTCGAACCAGCGTACGCTTGCGCGGGCAGATTTACAGTCTGCTGCCTTTAACCACTCGGCCACCTGTCCACACCGGGGCGTCGGAGGAGCGCGAAGGCTCCATCGAAAAGGCGGGGAAACACGGTTGCCCCGCTGCCGAGAGGCGCCCCTTTGGCGAAGCGGCGCTTGCCTGTCAATGGCCCTGCTGGCAGGGGGGCTCGGCAATTACGCAACAACCTCACATCAGGGACACAGAGCACATGGCCAAGGGTGAAAAGAAGCGCGCGCTGCGCGGCCGGGCCGGGCGCATGAAGGGTGGTCGTGGCTCGGGCCGTGCCTCGACCGGGCAAGTCCGGCTGTGGGGTCGCCACCCGGTCGAAGCCGCGCTCAAGAACCCCGAGCGCCGCCACCGCAAGCTGTGGGCCACGCGCGAAGGGATCGCCAGTCTCGATGGCGAATTGCCGGCCGATTTCCCGATTGAATATGCCGATGTCGCCGATCTGGCGCGGCTGGTCGCGCGCGATGCGCCGCATCAAGGGCTGGTGCTCGAATGCGATGCGCTGGAAGATCGCTTTCTCGATGAAGTCGCCGATGGCGATCCGGCACGGCCGATTGTCGTGCTCGATCAGGTGACCGACCCGCACAATGTGGGTGCTATCCTGCGTTCGGCGGCGGCGTTCAACGCCGCGGCCATCGTCACGCAGGATCGCCACGCTCCGCCGGAAGGTGGCACGCTCGCCAAATCAGCAAGCGGGGCGCTGGAAATCGTGCCGTGGGTGCGGGTGGTCAACCTCGCCCGCGCGCTCGATGAGCTGGCCGAGGCCGGCTATTGGCGGATCGGCCTCGCCGGCGAAGCCACTGCCACGCTTGCCGAAACCATGCCGACCGGCCCGCTCGCGATTGTGCTTGGTGCCGAAGGCGAAGGAATGCGCCACAACATCGCCGGGCATTGCGATGCGCTGGCGCGCCTGCCGATCTCCTCCGATATCGAAAGCCTCAATGTTTCGAATGCGGCGGCGATTGCGCTATATGCAGCGGCGACGCGCTGACCGGCAATCCGCCACAAGGCGCGCTGACCAAGGGGGAATGGGCATGCACGCCTTGTCATCGCTTCGGGCACGAACCGCCGTACTGCTTGTCGCCGTGTCGCTGATGCTGGCCGGTTGCTTCCTGTCGCCCGGCAAGTTCACGTCGGAACTGGCGCTGACAGGCGGCGATCGATTCACCTTCACCTATGATGGCGAGATCTTCTTCCTCGGCCTGTCCAAGCTCGCCCAGATGGGTGCAGCAGCGGAGGAGACATTCACGCCCGAAAGCTGTCTTTCGGATGACGCCTTCGAGCCGCGGGAATGCACCAGCGAAGAACTCGCCGCGCAGCGCAAGGCCTGGGAAGAAGGTGCGGCCGAGCGCGCTGCCGAACGCAAGAAGCAGGCCGAGCAGATGGCGGCGCTGATGGGCGGCATCAATCCCGAGGACCCGAAAGCCGCGGACGAGCTCACCAAGCTCCTGCTGCGACACAAGGGCTGGGAACAGGTCGAACATCTCGGCGATGGCCTGTTCCGGGTGCGCTACCGCATCAGCGGCACTCTTGCGCATGATTTCATGTTCCCGGTGATCGAAGGCTTTCCTGCCACCAACCCTTTCGTCCAGACCTTCGTGCGCAAGAATGGGCAGGTGCGTATCAACGCGCCCGGCTTTGCGGTGCAGGGCCCTGATAGCATGATGGGCGGGATGATGGGCGGCATGGGCGCGCTGGCTGGCATGGGCGCGATGAGTGGGGCATCGGGTAGCGATGGCGACGCCATGGCCGCCGGGATGCCCAAGCTTGAGGGCACTTTCACCATCCGCACCACCGGCACGATGCCGATCCGCGCCAACAACACCGATGATGGCCCGACAGCCACCACTACCGGTCAGGTGCTGACATGGCCCGTGTCCTCGCGCACCAGCCAGATCCCGACCGCGCTGATCGATCTGGGATCCTGAGCAGAGCGGCCGGGCACGAAAAACCCTGCCAAAGCGTAAGCTCTGGCAGGGTCTATTCCGTCCTGGCCCTGCGGTTCTCAGGGCCAACGCGATCGCGTGATCAGTTGACCGCGTCCTTCAAGCCCTTGCCCGCCTTGAACTTGGGCTGGGTCGACGCCTTGATCGTCATCGGTTCGCCGGTCCGCGGATTGCGCCCGGTCGAAGCCTTGCGCTTGGCAACCGAGAAAGTGCCAAAGCCGACGAGACGCACTTCATCGCCGCTCGAGAGGGCTTTGGTGATGGCATCAAACACGCTTTCAACGGCGTTGGCGGCATCGGTCTTGGAAAGGCCGCTGCTCTCCGCAACCGCGCTGATCAGATCGTTCTTGTTCATTAAATAAAGCCCCCTCACATGTTCTGTTTGGTCGCTGTGAAACAGTTTTCGCTTGTCGAATCGAAGGCGCGAGAATGAGCCGCTTTCGCAAGGAGTGTCAAAGCGAAACCGTGGCAGAAAATGCATCACAGCGCATTTCCTGCCCCGACCGTTGCCAAAGCACCATCACCAGTGCCGAAGCGGGCCTCTCGCTGCCATGATCCGCCGTGCACGAATCACACGCCGCACCAGTCCTTTAACCCATCAATGCGCGGTTGGCACATCCGAGGCCGGAGGATTGGCAACCGCCGGATGCGCTCCCGGCTGGCTCGCGAGATCATCGGCCTCTGTCCATTCGATCGGTTGCAACGGCTCGCACAGGGCATGCGCCAGCACTTCATCGACATGGCTGACGGGCACGATTTCGAGCCCTTCGATCACATTGGCGGGGATTTCGGCGAGATCCTTGACGTTTTCCTCAGGGATCAGAACCTTGGCGATCCCGCCACGCAAGGCAGCCAGCAGCTTTTCCTTGAGCCCGCCAATAGCGAGCACCCGGCCGCGCAGCGTGACCTCGCCGGTCATCGCCACATCCGGGCGCACCGCAATCCCGGTAAGGGTCGAGACGATCGAGGTGACCATCCCGATCCCGGCGCTCGGCCCATCCTTGGGCACAGCACCTTCGGGCAGGTGGATGTGGATGTTCTTGCGCTGGAACAGGCTCGGGCGGATGCCATAGGCCGGTGCCCGCGCCTTCACGAAGCTGAAGGCCGCCGCGACGCTTTCGGTCATGACTTCACCCAGCTTGCCGGTGGTGCGAATTTCGCCCTTGCCCGGCGTGGTGACGCTTTCGATGGTCAGCAATTCGCCGCCCACCGAGGTCCACGCCAGCCCCGTCACCGCGCCGACCTGCGGCTCGGCCTCGGATACGCCGTGCTTGAACTTGCGCACGCCCGCGAACTCACCGAGATTTTCCGGCGTGATCGTGACGCTGTCCGCCTTCTTTTCGAGGATGCGGCGCAGGCTCTTGCGGGCAAGCTTGGCAATCTCGCGCTCGAGCGTGCGCACCCCGGCCTCGCGGGTGTAGTAGCGGATCAGATCGCGCAAACCTTCTTCGGTAAGCGTGAACTCACCGTCCTTCAGCCCGTGCGCTTCGATCTGCTTTGCGATCAGGTGACGCTGGGCGATCTCGACCTTTTCATCCTCGGTGTAGCCTTCCAGCCGGATGATCTCCATGCGATCAAGCAGCGGCTGCGGCAGGTTGAGGCTGTTGGCCGTGCACACGAACATGATATCCGACAGATCGAGATCGAGCTCCAGGTAGTGATCCTGGAACTTGGCGTTCTGTTCGGGATCAAGCACTTCGAGCAGGGCCGACGCCGGATCGCCGCGGAAATCCTGACCAAGCTTGTCGATCTCGTCGAGCAGGAACAGCGGATTGCTTGTCCCTGCCTTGCGCAGATTGGCGACAATCTTGCCCGGCATCGAACCGATATAGGTGCGGCGGTGGCCGCGGATCTCGGCCTCGTCGCGCACGCCGCCAAGCGACTGGCGCACGAATTCGCGGCCCGTCGCCTTGGCAATCGACTTGCCCAGCGAAGTCTTGCCCACGCCCGGCGGGCCAACAAGACACAGGATCGGGCCCTTGAGCTTGTTGGTGCGCGCCTGCACGGCGAGATATTCGATGATCCGGTCCTTCACCTTGTCGAGCGCGTAGTGATCGGCATCAAGCACCGCCTGCGCCTTCGCAATATCGCGCTTGAGCTTGGATTTCTTGCCCCACGGCAGACCCAGCAGCACATCGAGATAATTGCGGATCACGGTCGCCTCGGCGCTCATCGGCTGCATCGCGCGCAGCTTCTTGAGCTCGGCTTGCGCCTTGGCCTTGGCTTCCTTGGAAAGCTTGGTCTTCTCGATCAGCTCGGTGAGTTCGGCGATTTCATTGCCTTCACCATCATCGCCGCCGCCCAGTTCGCTCTGGATCGCCTTCAACTGCTCGTTGAGGTAATATTCGCGCTGGGTCTTTTCCATCTGGCGCTTGACCCGGCCGCGGATGCGCCGTTCGACCTGGAGCACCGACAGTTCGCCTTCCATGAAGGCCATCACCAGTTCGAGCCGCTTGAGCGGATTGCCCTCGGCAAGCAGGCCCTGCTTGTCGGCAACCTTGGCGTTGATGGTGGCCGCAATCGTATCAGCAAGCTGGCCCGCATCATCGACATCGGAAAGATCGACAGTGCTTTCCTCGCCCATCTTCTTGTTGAGCTTGGCATATTCGCCGAATTGTTCGATCACCTGCCGCATCAGGGCGGTGACTTCGCTGCCGGCGACTGTTTCCGGCTCGATCGCGGTCACCTCGGCTGAAAGGAACGTGCCTTCATCGCGGATTCCCGCCAACCGCGCACGGCTGGAGCCTTCGACCAGCACACGCACCGTGCCATCGGGCAGCTTCAACAGCTGGAGCACCTGCGCGATCACGCCGACATCATAGAGATCATCGCCCTGCGGATCATCGCAGCCGGGATCAAGCTGCGCGAGCAGGAAGATATCCTTCGAGGCTTCCATCGCCGCTTCGAGCGCGGCGACGGATTTGTCGCGGCCCACGAACAGCGGCACGACCATGCCGGGAAAAACGACAATGTCGCGCAGCGGGAGAAGGGGGTAGGTCTGGGTCATCGCTTGTCTATCCGTGGCAGGCATTGGGCCTGCCTTTGCTGGGGAATATGGGAAGCGCATCACGGCGCTGCAATGGTCAGATCAAGCGTGGCTGTGGAGACAGGACAGGTCGCAGGCCTCACCCCAGACCCGGCAGGTTGAACCCCGGCGGGGTTTGCCTGAGCCGCCGAGGACCATTGCCCCTGCTGCGCCGTGGCACCTGCCCGCGGGCCTCACCCCAGACCAGGCAGGTTGAACCCCGGCGGCAGGCCCATCGAGCCCTGCATTTCGCGCATCTGCTGTTCCGACACCCGATCCGCCCGGTCACGCGCATCGTTGAAGGCAGCCGCGACGAGATCTTCGAGGATCTGCTTGTCGTCTGGCACCATCAGGCTGTCGTCAATATGGACCCCGAGAATGCGCCCTTTGGCGCTGGCACGCACCTTGACGAGGCCGCCGCCCGCCGTGCCTTCGACCTCGATCGCATCGAGTTTGACCTGCATCTCGTTCATTTGCTTCTGGATGGTCTCGGCGGCCTTCTGCGCCGCTGCCATCATTTCTTCCATCGACTTCATCGGGGATTCTCCATCATCTGCGGGAAGAGCCGCCCGCGGCAACGGCAGCCGGCGGCCCGAGAATTTCGGCATCGGGAAAAGCGGCGAGCGCGGCCTGCACCAGCGGATCGGAACGGATCCGTTCCTCGCGCGCCTTCGCTTCGGCATCGGCCGCCTCACGCAAGGACAGCTGCGCCTCGCCCGTCCCGCGTTCGACTTGCCAGCGCTTGCCCGTGAGCTTGAACAGGGCATCGCGGATATCGGGCGCGGGGTCTTCGGGGAACGTGTCAGCAAGCTGATAGACCAGCTTTTCCGGGCCGAGCGCAATCACCCGCACGCGGTCGCGCATGATCTGCGCGACGCGCAACTGCCCGGCGGCATCGACCTGTTCGACCAAACTGGCCCAATCAAGCGCAGCCCCCGAGGCCACAGGCGCGGATGGCTCGGGAGCGGGCGCATCGCCGGGCGCAGCGGGCGCCGCCGCGACACCGCCCTTGGCAAGCTCCTCGATCCGCCGCATCAAGGCGCCCGGATCGGGCATCTGGGTAGCATGAAGCACGCGCAACAGCGCCATCTGGAGCGAGACCAGCGGATCAGGCCCGCTGCGCACTTCCTCGTGCCCTTTCAGCAGCAATTGCCATAGCCGGTGCGCTTCGGCAGGCGCGAGCCGCGCGGCAAAATCAGCCAGCGCGGCGCGCTCTTCCTCGCTCGGCGCATCGGGCTCGCCGCCCGCGACCTGCGCGAGCGTGATTTTGTGCACGAGGTTCATCAGGGCACGCATCAGCGCCAGCGGTTCGACCCCGAGCGCATATTGTTCATCAATCGCCGCCAGCAGGGCCTTGGCGTCGCCCGCCAGCAGATGGCCCAACAAACGCCGCTGGGCGCCCTTGTCCGCCAGCCCCAGCATTTCCGACAACCGCTCGGCCGTGACCCGCCCCGCGCCATCAAGATCCGCATGGGCAATCGCCTGATCGAGGATCGAAAGCCCGTCGCGCACCGATCCTTCGGCGGCCGACGCGATCATCCGCAGCGCTTCCAAATCGGCCTCAATCCCTTCGGCCGCGCACACCTTGGCAAAATGCCCCGCCAACAATTCCGCCGGGATACGCCGCAAGTCGAACCGCTGGGTGCGGCTCAAAACGGTGACGGGCAGCTTGTCGACTTCGGTGGTGGCGAACAGGAACTTCACATGCGCAGGCGGCTCCTCAAGTGTCTTGAGCAAGGCATTGAAAGCATTGCGCGACAGCATGTGAACTTCGTCGATGATGTAGATCTTGTAGCGCGCCGAAACCGCCGCGTACCGCACCTGTTCGATGATCTCGCGGACATCATCGACCCCGGTGTTCGAGGCGGCGTCCATCTCGATCACATCAATATGGCGGCCCTCGGCAATGGCGCGGCACGGCTCGCACTGGCCGCACGGATCAATCGTTGGACCGCCATGCCCATCGGGCCCGACGCAGTTGAGCGCCTTGGCGATCAGGCGCGCGGTCGACGTCTTGCCGACCCCGCGCACCCCCGTCATCAGGAAGGCATGCGCCAGCCGATCGCGCGCAATGGCGTTGGCGAGCGTGCGCACCATCGCCTCCTGCCCGATCAACTCGGAGAAAGTCTGCGGGCGGTATTTGCGCGCCAGCACGCGGTAGGGCTGGCTAGGCGTTGCGGTGGCGGCGGGAGCGGGCGCAGGCTTGGGCGGCGGCGGAGCGGCAGGCGCATCGCCGAACAGCGCGTTCTGCCCGGCTGCTTCCAGCTCGGCAGCGCTTGGGCCAGCCTCTTCTTCGGGCAGATCGGGATCGGAATCAGTCACGCGGTTAAGCTAGGCGCTCGGGGCCGATTTGTCATCGCGCATGGCAGGAAAAACGGGGGCAAGTGCGTCAAAGCATCGCTTGCAAATAAAGGAGCCGGGCGACCCGCCGCAATCCACCTGTGCTGCTGCCTTCCGGCCCTGACACGGTGAGCGGACGCAAACGTCCACCCGACTCCCGGGCGGGCATATGGCGGGGGTTGCACAGGATTTCAAGCGCCCAATCCGGGCGCTTAGGGCAATCTCAGCGGAAGTTATCCGCGTAGGCTTGCAGCTTGAGAGTCTTCACCGGCGCCGCGTGCACCCGCGCGGCAATGCCATATTTGGCGGCATAGGCTTGGGCGGCGTCCTTGTCAGGAAAGGTCAGACGCACCTGAGACTGGGTGTCGCGGGTCGCCGTCCAGCCCATAAGCGGATCGGCCCAGCGCGCATCAGCCGGGGCAAATTCAAGCACCCAGACATCGCTCTTGGCCTTGCCCGATTGCATCGCACTTTTGGGTTGCTGAAAGATTCGTGCCGTCATGCGCAGCCCTGTAAATCAGCTTTCGCTGCGATTGAAGGCGTTTTTGGTCTTGAGGCTCGGCCTTTCCAGCCACGGCTGATCGGGCCAGCGGTGCTTGGGGTAACGCCCCTTCATATCCTTGACCACATCCGCCCACGACCCGCGCCAGAAACCCGGCAGATCGCGGGTCGCCTGAATCGGGCGCCCGGCCGGGCTGGTCAGCTTCAGCAGCAGCGGGGTCGCGCCGATCATCGGGTGACTATCCAGCCCGAACAGCGCTTGCACCCGCACTTCGGTGCTGGGCGCATCATCACCCGCATAGTCGATCGCGTGGCGGGTATCGGCGGGCGAGGTGAAGTGCGTCGGCGCCGCGCGATCAAGCCTCTGGCGGGTCGGCCAATCCACCAGCCCGAGGGCTGCTTCGGCATAATGGCCTGCCGGCAGGTCGAGATCGCGCCGACCATGCAGCAGCGGTGCGAGCCAGCTTGCCGCCTCGGCGCGCAGCGCGTCTTCCGACAGCGCGGCAATCCCGGCAAAGCGCGCCCGCGCAAGGAAGCCTGCGGGAAGCAATTCCCCCAGCTTCTCCAGAGCTTTGCCCACAAGGATATCCACAGCCTGTGCGGGGTCGGGCGCAGGCTCTGGCGCGCTTGTCAGCAGGATCGCACCCAAGCGCTTTTCGCGACGGGCCTCGATCCGGTTCTTCTCACTGTTCCAACGCACGAGCGCGCGCTCCTGCAACTCATCCTGAAACAGTGCGGCGATCCGTTCCGGCGCGATGGCGATGCCAGCGGTGATCCGCGCGCCCTTGGCCTCGCCTTGCGCATCGCCGATCACGATCCATTCGGCGCGGGCCAGCGGCGAGGCGGGATCGAGCCGGAATCCGCGCCCACCGGCGCTGATCCAGTGCTCCCCCGTGCCATCCCGGCGCCGGGCGACGAAATCGCGCCGCGCCAGCGCGAGGCATTCGGCAGGGTTCGCAGCATACGTATCGCCCATGCCCGCAGTCAGCTTCTCCGCCTGCTGCGCCCAGCCGCGCGCGATTTGCCATCCGGCCTTGGCGCGGGGTGCGCGATCATCACCAAGCCGCAGAGCGCGCGCGGCGAGATCCTCGCCCCGCCCGCCGAGCCCGCGTTCCTGCATGAGCAGCACCAGCCGCGCGGTCTCGTCGGCGCAGCCCGCCCGCGCCGCCAACAGCAGCGCGGCGGCCTGATCGGGTGCCATCGGCAAGCTTGCTATCGCTTCACCAAAGGGCGTGATCCGCCCCGCGACATCGAGCGCACCGAGCGATAGCAGCATAGCTCGCGCCGCTGCGACCGAGGCTTCGGGCGGAGGATCGAGCCATGCCAGCCCTGCGGGATCGGCCGCCCCCCACTTCGCCAGCCGCAGCAGCAGCGGAGCCAGATCAGCGCTGACAATCTCGGGCGGCGCAAACTCGGGCAGCGATTTGTGGCTCGCCTCTTCCCACAGACGATAGGCCACGCCCGGCCCCTGCCGCGCGGCGCGCCCGGCGCGCTGCACCGCCGAGGCCTGGCTGACCCGCCGCGTCACCAGATGCGTGGTGCCCGCCGCGCGATCATATTCGGCAAGCCGCGCCATGCCGCTATCGATCACCACGCTGACACCTTCGAGCGTGAGCGAGGTTTCCGCAATCGCGGTGGCGAGCACGATCCGGCGGCGCCCCTGCGGATCGCGGCGGATCGCCGCGCGCTGGCCTGCAGGCTCGATCTGGCCATGCAGCGCGTGGAGCGGGATATCCGGCAAGCGCGGCTCCACCCGCTCGCGCACCCGTTCGATCTCGTGCACGCCGGGCAAAAAGGCGAGGATATCACCCGCCTCGTCCCGCCACGCCTGCATGATGGCGGCGGCCATGCGATCCTCGAGCGGCTGCAAACTATCGCCGCCAAGCCATTTTACTGTCAGCGGAAAACTGCGGCCCGCGCTTTCGATAACAGGCGCATCCTCACCCAGCAGGCGGGCAAAGCGAGTGCCATCAATCGTTGCCGACATAACCAGCACACGCAGATCCTCGCGCAGCACCCCGCGCGTTTCGAGCGCAAGCGCCAGCCCCAGATCGCTGTCGAGGTGGCGTTCATGGGCTTCGTCGAACAGCAGCGCCGAAACCCCCGCCAGTTCAGGATCGTCCACCAGCCGGTTCACGAGGATCGCTTCTGTCACCACCAGAATGCGGGTGCGCGCTGACGCCTTGCTGTCGAGCCGTGTGAGATAGCCCACAGTTTCGCCCGGACTTTCGCCCAGCATCTCGGCCATGCGCTCGGCCGCGGCACGCGCCGCCACGCGGCGCGGCGAGGTGATGATGATCTGCCCGGTGCACCACGGCTCGGCCAACAGAGCGGGCGCAACCGCGGTGGTCTTCCCCGCGCCCGGCGGCGCGATCAACACCGCAGCACCCCGATCCGCGAGAGCGGTGCGGATGTCAGGCAGGACAGCGTGGATGGGAAGGTCGGGGTTCAACGGCAAACCCGTTCATGCTGAGCCTGTCGAAGCATCGTCTTTGCTTCGGGCTCCCGGCTAGAAGAAGAACGGCCCTTCGACAAGCTCAGGGTGAACGACGGTTGAGCCTAGTGCCCCCGCGCGACTGCGAATTGCGCGGCTTCGGCCATCGCGGCACGGGCCTTGCTATCGGGGAAGATCGAAATGGCATCAATCGCCCGGTGCGCAAAGTGGCGGGCGCGCTCGCGGGTGTCTGCCAGCGCATTGTGCTTTTCGATCAGGCGGATCGCGTGGGCAAGGTCTTCATCGGACGTGCGGTGGCCGATAATGGCGGCCTTCCAGAACTTGCGCTCTTCCTCGTCGCCGCGGGCATAGGCGAGGATCACCGGCAAGGTCATCTTGCCTTCGCGGAAATCGTCTCCCTGCTCCTTGCCCATTTGCGCGGCATCGGAATCATAGTCGATTGCATCATCGACAAGCTGGAACGCCACGCCGAGATTGCGGCCATAGGCTTCGAGCGCGTGCTCCTGTTCTTCCGAACATTCCGCCACCACCGCGCTGATCTGGCTGGCGGCAGCAAACAGGGCAGCCGTCTTGGCGCCGATGATGTGAAGATATTGTTCTTCGCTGGTGGTGATCTGGCGCTGCGCCGACAATTGCGAGACTTCGCCTTCCGCGATCACGGCACTGGCGCGCGACAGGATCGAGAGGACCCGCAAGGAGCCGTCCTCGGTCATCAGTTCGAACGCGCGGCTGAACAGGAAATCGCCGACGAGCACGGTCGCCGGATTGCCGAAGATGATGTTGGCCGCAGCCTTGCCGCGTCGCAGTTCGCTGCCATCCACCACATCATCATGCAGCAGCGTCGCGGTGTGAATGAATTCGACCGCGGCGGCGAGCTTGTAATGGCGGGTGCCCTTGTAACCCACCAGTTCCGCCCCGGCGAGCGTCAGCATCGGGCGCAGCCGCTTGCCGCCGCCGGAAATCAGGTGCCCGGCCAGCCGCGGGATCAGCGGGATCTCGCTCTGCATCCGTTCGAGGATCACGGCGTTGACGGAGTTCATGCCCGCAGCCGTCAGCGACAGCATCGGGTCAAGCGTGGGCCTGCTGCGCGGCAGAGGGACGACATCGGCGCTCATGGGCGAGAGCCTTAGGGGCACGCCGCCGCGCTTGGCAAGCGGGGATTTGGTGCTAGGTTTGCAGCCTATGTCCGATCCCGTGCACGCCTCATCCCCACCCGATCCGATGCCTGACCCGGTTCTGGCGGCCTTCCGCAAGAGCATCGACAACATCGATGCCGCGCTGATTCACATTCTCGCAGAACGGTTTCGCATCACGCAGGCGGTGGGCGAATACAAGGCCAAGGCGACCTTGCCCCCGGCCGATCCCGATCGCGAGGCGCGCCAGATTGCCCGGCTTCGCAAGCTTTCGGAAGAAGCCGATCTCGATCCCGAATTCTCAGAGAAATTCCTGCGCTTCATCATTGATGAAGTGATCCGCCACCACGAAAAGGCGCGCAGCGGCTGATCACGGCGCAGGCGCGGGCAGCGCCATCGGCGGCGGGGCGGAACCGGCACCAGCCCCCTGCTCCCGCTCAATCTCCTCGGCACGGCGGCGCAAGGCATCGCTGCGTTCGCGCAGGATGCGCGCCTCATTGCGCGACAAGCGCACCAGATTGCCCTTGCGATCCAGCGCAACCCGCCCGCGACCGGGATAGACCAGCGTATCGAGATAGGGGCGGCGCCGCGCCAAGGCGCCTTCCGGCTCCGGCCCGATGCCCTGCCGGCTGAGTTCGGGCGCAACATAGGGGCTGGCGAAAACGCCGCGCGTGGCCCCAAGCGCTGCAAAAGTTTCGGGACTGGCGCAAGCGCTGGCGGTGGTGGCCAGCGCGGCCACGATGACGATACGGACAGGGGCGTGAGGCATCAAACCAGCTCCTTCGCCGGTCTGATGACACGGCGATGATGAACCGGCGCTGTCAGCGATCAGGCGCGGGGCAAGCGCAGTTCGACCAGCAGGCCGCCGAGATCCTCGCTCGTGCCAAGGCTGACATGGCCCCCGTAGATTTCGGCGACATCGCGCACGATGGCGAGGCCAAGGCCCGTCCCCGGCTTGTCGGTATCGAGCCTCGCCCCGCGTTCAAAGGTCGCCGCGCGCTGCTCTTCCGGGATGCCCGGCCCGTCATCTTCGATCCAGATGACACAGCTTGGCCCGCGCGCACCGGCCGGTACGACCTCTTCAGGATCAATCGTCACGAACACGCTGCCGCCGCCATATTTTGCGGCGTTTTCGATGAGATTGCCGAGGATTTCATCAAGATCCTGCCGCTCGATCGCAACCATTGCGGCGCGATCACCCGCAATGTCGAAACGCCCTTCGGGATAGAGCCGTTCGACCGCGCGGCGTACGGCTTCGGCGCTGGCATGGACATTGGTGCGGGCATGGCCGACCGCGCGTCGCCCCACCGCCCGGGCGCGGGCGAGATGGTGATCGACATGGCGCTGCATGGTCCGCGCCTCGCGCATCACCGCCTCATCAAGATCAGGCGCATGCGCGCTCGCCGCATTGGTGAGCACCGTGAGCGGCGTCTTGAGCGCGTGAGCGAGGTTGCCGGCATGGCGGCGCGCCTCTTCGGCCTGGCGTTCGGTGTGATCGAGCAGCGCGTTGACTTCATCAACGAGCGGCTGGACTTCGGCCGGCAGCGGATCGGTGATGCGATTGTCGCCGGTGGTGCGCAATTTCTGGATCGAGGCCCGCACGCGCCGCAAGGGCGAGAGGCCATAGCGGATCTGCAAGGATGCCATGACCATCAGCCCCAACCCGAGCACCGCGAAGCTCCAGATCAGGATCAACCGGACGCGGGCAATCTGCTTGTCCATCTGCGATGTCGCGCTGGCGACCGCAAAGGTCCAGCGGGTCTCACTGCCGGGCAGGATAATGGTGCGCTCGGCAATCCGCAGCGGCTCGCCGCGGAACTGGTTGGAATTGTAGAAATGCGGCTCGCTGTCGAAGTGGCCTTTGCCACTATTGGCGCTGTCAGCCTGCAATTTGAGCGTGCGATCCCACAACGAACGCGACGGCCAGGGATCATGCCCCTTGCCGCTGATCTGCCAGTAGAGCCCGCTGCCGGGTTCCAGAAAGCGTTGATCGCCCAGCGTGCTGTAGAAGTTGATCTCGCCGAATGCATCGATTTCGGCCGAGGCGATCATCGCGGTGAGGATATATTCGAGCTGCTCGTCGAAATTGCTTTCCACCTGCGCGGTCAGCGTGCGCTCAAGCGCCACCCCACCGCCCAGCAGCAAGACCGAAATCCACCCCGCCGCAATCAATCCCATGCGGCGCGCGAGGCTCACGCGCTTCGGATCAGCGGGCGCGGTTACCGGGGAAGGCACGGTCTCGCGGACGGCAGACACGGTTTCGCCACCGGCTGCCTCGCCCTCCTGCCCAGTGGCAGGCGGCAAAGCGGCAGCGGCATCAGGCGCGCGGCGCGTCGGCCGGGTCGTCGAGGCTGTAACCGAGGCCACGGATGGTCGTTATCACGTCTGCGCCAAGCTTCTTGCGGATCCGGGTGACGAACACTTCGATGGTGTTCGAATCCCGGTCGAAATCCTGATCATAGATATGCTCGATCAGTTCGGTGCGGCTCACCACCTTGCCCTTGTGGTGCATCAGGTAGGACAGCAGCTTGTATTCCTGCGCGGTCAGTTTGACCGGCTCGCCATTGAGCGTGACCCGGCCTGAACGGGTATCAAGCCGCACATCACCCGCCGTGAGTTCCGAAGAGGTGTTGCCCGATGCGCGCCGGATCAGCGCACGCAAGCGGGCGATCAGCTCTTCGGTCTGGAACGGCTTGGCGAGGTAATCATCCGCACCGGCATCAAGCCCGGCCACCTTGTCGGACCAGCTGTCGCGCGCGGTCAGCACCAGCACCGGGAAGGTGCGGCCTTCGCGCCGCCACATACCAAGCACCGTCAACCCGTCGATCTCGGGCAGGCCGAGATCGAGGATCACGGCATCGTAATCCTCGGTCGAGCCCATGAAGTGCCCGTCTTCGCCATCGACCGAAAGATCAACCGCGTAGCCGGTTTGCTCCAGCGTCGACTTGAGCTGCGCACCGAGCGTGGGCTCATCCTCGACAATCAGAATCCGCATGTTCCACCCTTCGCTTTCTGTTGGGCCGCAATCCGGTAAGAGGCTTTTGGCAAGTGCGGTTTTTGGCGTCGCGCGTCAAGCGCAGCGCAGGCGCTAGCGCCCGATGATCCGTCCGGTGCGGGCATCGACATCGACATAGCTGACGCGCCCTTCCCGGATGAATTTGAGCCGATAGGCCCGGGCCACGGAATCATAGGCCGGGCCGAGATATTCGCTGCCTTGCATCTGGGGCAGCACGCGCCGTTCGATTTCCCGCAAGGAAAGCTGGGTTCCCGCCTGAATCTCGCGGCGCGCCTCGTCCTGCTCGCTGCGCGGATATTCCTGCGCCTCGAGACCGGCAGACCCCGCAATGCTCATCCCGGCAAGCGCCAACGCCACGCTGGCGACCATCGGGGAGTGCGAGAAGAACGGGCGTTTCATGATGTGCATGCCTCTAGCCGCGGGGCGTTTAACCGACCGTGAATGGCCTGCCAAGCGACCTGTCAGGTGGCCGGGCGACCTTTCACCAGCTCATACTGGATCGCAATGCTGATCCCCGTCTGCACCATCCCCGGCTGGACCGGCGGAGCGGCTGCGACCATATCCGCGCTGGCGCGCATCATGGCGCGTTCGGGCATCGCCGACATGCCCGACATGCTCTCGGTGATCGTCAGCACCTTGGCGCTGTCATAGCCAAGCTGGCGGGCATAATCCGCAGCGCGCGCCTGAGCGCGTTCGAGCGCGCGCTTGCGGGCGGCTTCCTTGGCGGGTTCATCATTCTCAAGCTCAAAGCTGGGGCCGCTGAGATCAGTCGCCCCTGCCGTCACCAGCGCATCGAGCACACGGCCGGTCTCGCTGATCTGCCGCAGTTTCACGCTCACCCGGTTCGCCGCCTGATAGCCGCGAAACACCTGACGGCGCGCCTGCTGATCATAATCATACATGGCATTGAGACTGATGCCGGTCGTCTGGATATCGCGCTCGGCCACGCCCAGCTTCTTGAGCTCGGCAATCACCTTGACCATCTCCGCCGAATTGGTGCGCAAGGCTTCGGTGGCAGTCGGCGCCTCGGTGCTGACACCGGCACCAATGGTCACGATGTCGGGCGCGGCCGTCACGCTTTCAAAGATGTTGAGCTCGATCACAGGGCCGGTTGCCGTGATTTCGACAGCCGGGCCGGCCATAGCAGCGGCGGGCAGAGCCAACGCGAGCGCGGCGAGCGGAGCAGTCAAAGCTGTGGCAGTCTTGCGGATCATGGGTATGGTTCCTCCAGTCGTGGCATGCCCTTTGCACAGCAGCAGCTTTCGCAGGTGTGAACCGTCTTGTGGTGCACCGCCCGAGCCCCTAGGTGGGCCAGCCTATGGCACAGCCCCCGATCCTCTCGCTTGAAGGCATCGCCCTGCAACAGGGCGCGCGCTGGCTGTTTGGCGGGCCGCATGCTGATAGCGGGACGCCGCCGATCGATCTTCACGTCTTGCCGGGCGACAGGCTCGCGCTGATCGGCCGCAATGGCGCGGGCAAGACAACGCTGTTGAAGATCATCACCGGCCAGATCGATACCGACCGCGGTGAGCGGCGGGTCAAGCCCGGCGCGCGGATCGTGTTCCTCCAGCAGGAGCCTGACTTCACGCCCTACGCCACACTCATGGACTTTGCCTTGGGCGGCGAGGATGCGCCGGCCGAGCACGAAGTCGAAGCCATCGCGGGCCAGCTTGGCATCGACATGCGCCGCGAGGCCGCCACTGCCAGCGGCGGCGAGAAGCGCCGCGCCGCGATTGCCCGCGCGCTGGCGCAGGATCCCGATCTGCTGCTGCTTGACGAGCCGACCAACCACCTTGATCTTGGCGCGATCGACTGGCTGGAGGATTGGCTGACCCGCTATCGCGGCGCATTCATCACCATCAGCCACGACCGCACTTTCCTGACCCGGCTGACGCGGGCGACGCTGTGGCTTGATCGCGGCACCTTGCGGCGCAAGGAGATCGGCTTTGGCGGCTACGAAGCGTGGGAAGAACAGGTCTATGCCGAAGAGGCCCGCGCCGCCGAGAAGCTGGATGCCAAGCTCAAGATCGAAGCGCATTGGCTCGAACGCGGGGTGACCGCGCGGCGCAAGCGCAATCAGGGCCGGCTCGAAAAGCTTTACCAGATGCGCGCCGCGCGCGCCGCGATGATTGCGGGCGCAGGCACGGCCAAGCTGAAGCTTGCCAGCGATGACGACTTCAAGTCGAAGTCGGTGATCGTCGCCGAAAGCATCTCCAAATCCTATGGGGAACGGGCGATCATCAAGCCCTTCAGCTTGCGCGTCCAGAACGGCGACCGGATCGGCATTGTCGGCGCCAATGGCGCGGGCAAGACAACGCTGCTCAAGCTGCTTACCCGCGAGCTTGAACCCGATACCGGCTCTGTCACCCATGCGCGCACGCTGACCGGGGTGATGATCGACCAGCAACGCAAGGTGCTCCAGCCGACCCTGACGGTGCGCGATGTGCTGGCGCAGGGCGGCGACTGGATCGATGTGCGCGGGGTGCGCAAGCATGTGCAGGCCTATCTCAAGGACTTCCTGTTCGATCCCAAGCTGGTCGACACCCGCATCGGCATTCTTTCGGGCGGGGAACGCTCGCGCCTTTTGCTCGCCCGCGAATTTGCCCGCACCGCCAATCTGCTCGTGCTCGATGAGCCGACCAATGATCTCGATCTCGAAACGCTCGACCTGTTGCAGGAAGTGATCGCCGATTTCGATGGCACGGTGCTGATCGTCAGCCACGACCGCGATTTTCTCGATCGCACCGTCACCATCACGCTCGGCCTTGACGGTTCGGGCAAGGTCGATGTGGTGGCGGGCGGCTATGCCGACTGGGAGGCCAAGCGGCGACAGGCGGACGCAGCAGCACCGGCGGTTGGCGCGGGACGCGCCAAGCCGCAACCGGCCCCGGCGGCCGCGCCCGCTGCCAAACCCGCGTCTTCGTCCAAGCTCTCCTACAAGGACCAGCGCGATTACGAATTGCTCCCGGCGCGCATTGCCGAGCTGGAGGCCGCGATTGCCAAAGGCGAGGCGATCCTGGCTGATCCCGAACTCTATACCTGCGATCCGCAGCGCTTTGCGACCATCATGAAAGGCCTCGAAAATGCGCGGGCCGAAAAGGATGCCGCCGAGGAACGCTGGCTGATGATCGCCGAGCAGGTCGAGGGATGAGCGCTTCGTTCATTCCCAAGGTTTGAAAGCTGAACCGTGAGACACTTGAGACACTGTCCTAAGCGCAATAAGATGCCTCATCGGATGCGATAGAAATCCGCCACCCGCTCAAGCGCGATGCGCAGCACCAACTTGCCGCTGCGGGCAGGCCAGCCGAGCGATTTTTCGGCCTCGGGCAGCGCATCGCAGGCGCACACCACCCGCCACAGGATATCCTCCAGCCCCTTGCCCGCCGCCGCCAGCGCCCCATCGAAGCGGGCACGGGCCGCAATCTGCTTTTCCCCGGCGGAAAGCCCGCTATCCGCCGCCGTTGATCGCGCGCGCACCGGGTCCCAGCGCATGGTGATGCTGGGGGATAGCTGCGCCCGCTCGTAGTCGGCGCGCAATTGCTCGCCCGCATCGAACAGGCGATCGGGCAAATGACCGCGCGCGTGGAGCCATGCGAGCGGCGATTCGGCAATGTTGACGGTGACACTGCGGCGCGGCGTGCCGGAAGGCCGTGCCCGGCGCGGGCCTTCGGTGGTCAATTCGCGGGTGACGAGTTCACGCTTCATCGGCTGTTTTCCCCTTGGCTTGCAGACGCACAAGGACTTGCCAAATTGGCAGCCATGTAGGAAAGTGTGAACCAATACGGTTATTGTCACGCCACCTCAGAAAGCATCCGCCGCATGATCAATCGCATCCGCGCCATCCGGCAGGCCAAAGGCATGACCCTCGCCGATCTCGCGGCGGCTTGCGAGCCTGCCACCACCGCGCAGACGATCGGACGGCTCGAAACCGGCACGCGCAATCTCTCGCTGGTGTGGATGAACCGGATTGCAGCCGCGCTCGGGGTTGATCCGCAAAGCCTGCTGCGCGCCGAGACCACGGCGCCTGCGCAGATCATCGCCGCGCTGACGGCGCAGGGGGCCGAAGCGCTTGCCACCCCGCGCGAAGCGGTGCTGCCCAGCGATCTCGCCGCGCAGGGCAGTGGCGCACCGCCGCTGGTGCTTGCCGTCGATGCCAGTGTCGGGGAATATCGCGCCGGTGATCTGCTCTGGCTGCAAGTGCTTGCGCCCGAAAGCCCCGCGCTTGCCCGCGCGATCAATCGCGATTGTCTGGTGCCGCGCCCGGGCGGGCGTTTTGCCTTCGGGCGGCTGATTGACCGGCGCGGCACGCTGGTGGGCCTGCTGCCTCCGGGCGCAGGGCAGAAACAGGTGGTGGTCGACAATCCGCCATGGCTGGCGGTGGCGATGATGCTGGTGCGCCCGCTTGCCCCATAACCCCCGCCCTGCCCATGAAGGGCGGGTGCGGGAACGGAGTTCAACCTTCGCCGCGGGCGAGCTTTTCCTGACGATCCGCGGCGGTTTCCTGCTGCACGAAGCTGTTCGAGGTCACCCCCATCCAGATCAGCAGCGGGCCAGCCATGTAGACGCTGGAATAGGTCCCGACGAACAGGCCGAAGGTGATCGCCGCCACCATGCCGAACAGGCTGGTGGGGCCAAATGCCAGCAGCGGCACCAGCGCCAAGAGCAGTGTCAGCGAGGTCATCACCGTGCGCGCCAGGGTTTCGTTGACCGACAGATCAAGCAGCTCGATCATCGGCATCTTGCGATATTTCTTGAGGTTTTCGCGGATGCGATCGTAAATCACGATGGTATCATTGAGCGAATAGCCGATGATTGCGAGGATCGCGGCGACGATCTGGAGGCTGAATTCCATCTGCGTGATGGCAAACAGCCCCATGGTCAGCGAGACATCGTGGAACAGGGCGAACATTGCGCCCACGCCGAACTGCCATTCGAACCGCACCCAGATGTAGATCGACACGGCTGCCATCGCCGCCAGCAGCGCGAAGATGGCCTGATTGCGGAATTCACCGGCAACCTTGCCCGACACGGTATCATTGCCATCAGTGCGGGCATCAGGAAAGCTCTTGCTGACCGAAGCAATCACGCGGTTGCCGATCTCGGTCGCCGCGCCCGGGGTTTCCTCGGCGCCTTCGGGCAAGCGCACGCGGATCGAAACCTGATTGGGATTGCCGAATTCCTGCACCACCGGCTGGCCATAGCCGAGCCCACCAACCAGCTCGCGCAGCTCGGGGATCGGGGCTTGTGCCCGCTCCTCGAAGGTCATGCGCACTTCCTGCCCGCCGATGAAATCGACCCCGAAATTGAGGCCATTCGTCAGCACCGCAGCCCAACTGCCCACGATCATCAGAATGCTGAAGACGAAGAAGGGCACGCCGTATTTCTGGAACCGGATATTGGTGCTGTCAGGCACCAGTTTGAGCAGCTTCATGGCTTTGTGCGCTCCTTCAGATTCGGATGTCGTTGGGGCGCGCTTTGCGCAGCCATCCCGCGACCCACAAACGTGTGAGAGTCACCGCGGTAAAGACCGAGCTGAACAGCCCGACAACCAGCACCACGGCAAACCCCTTGACCGGGCCGGCACCGAAAATGAACAGCGCCACCCCGGCAATGAAATTGGTGAAGTTCGCGTCATAGATGGCGCGCCCGGCTTCGCGATAGCCCGCCTCGATCGCGGCGATGACCTTGCGGCCGCGCACACGCTCTTCGCGGATGCGTTCGTTGATGAGCACGTTGGCATCGACGGCAGAGCCAATGGTGATGACAAAGCCCGCAATCCCCGGCAGGGTCAGCGTCATGTTGAGCAGCGCCATGATGCCGAGCAGGATCAGGACGTTGAACACCAGCGCAATGGTTGCATAGACCCCGAAGCGGCCATAGGTCGCCATCATCAGGGTGATCACGGCAAGGCTGCCGATCATCATCGCAATCAGCCCGCGCCGGATCGAATCAGCGCCAAGGTCCGGCCCGACCGAACGTTCCTCGACCACTTCCAGCGGCACTGGCAGCGCGCCCGAACGCAGCGCAATCGCCAGCTGGTTGGCGCTTTCCGTTGTGAAGCTGCCCTTGATCTGCGCCCGTCCGCCAAGGATCGGTTCGTTGATATTCGGCGCGGACAGCACTTTCCCGTCGAGAATGATAGCAAAAGGCTTGCCGACATTTTCGCGTGTCAGCTTGGCGAACTTGGCGCCGCCCTGCGTATCGAAAGCAATATTGACGACATTCTGGTTGTCCTGGGGATCAACCCCGGCGGTGGCATCGGTCAGATTGTCTCCGCGGATACCGCCCAGACGGCGCACGGCTTCGAACTGGCCATCACGCCCGGTGCCCGGCGCATAGGGAAAAATCTCGCTGCCCGGGGGCGCAATGCCCGCCTGCACATTGGCGGGCAGCGCGGTCAGATCAACAAGCTTGAATTCAAGCTGTGCGGTCTGGCCGAGCAGGTTCTTGAGCGCTTCGGGATCTTCGAGCCCCGGCACCTGCACCACGATCCGGGTGTCGCCCTGACGGATAATGGTCGGCTCGCGGGTGCCCAGTTCGTCGATGCGGCGACGCACCACTTCGGTGGCGGCATCCATGGCATTGTTAAGCGCTGCATCAATCCCACTTTGCGTCGGGGTCAGCACCATGCGCTGGCCATCAATGACCTGAAGATCCCATTCGCGCTGAAGGCCGGTGCCCATCATCAAGGGCTCGATCAACCCGCGCGCGCGATCAATGTCAGCGGCATCCTCGAGGATGAAGGACAGACGGCCTTCGGCAGTCGAAACGTCACCAATGCGGATGCGCGGCGTGGCATTGCGCATCAACTGGCGGACGGATTCCTCCATATTGGTAAGACGCTGGGCGGCGACATCCTCGGCCTTCGCTTCGAGCAGCAGGTGCGAACCACCGGCGAGGTCAAGCCCGAGATTGATTTGCGGCGAAGGCAGCTGGGCGGGCCAGCCAAGGCCGGTCGACGTGAACAGCGAAGGCAGCGCCGCAGCCGCAAGAGCCAGCGTCAGGCCCCACAGCCAGAGCTTCTTCCAGAGGGGAAATTCAAGCATGACAGCTTTGGTCTCACATTGATGGGGTCATGCGGCAAGGCGCGCCGGAAAGCTGCGCCAGGGCTCAATCGTTGGCGGGAGTGCCGCCCGGCAGCATCACATCGCCGATGGTCTGCTTGATCGCCTTGACGCGCACATTGGGGCCAAGATCAAGCTCGACAAAGGTATCATCGACCTTGACGACCTTGCCGACGAGCCCGCCGGCGGTAACGACCTGATCGCCTTTCTTGAGCGCGGCGACTTTCTGCTGGTGTTCCTTCTGCCGCTTCATTTGCGGGCGAATGATCAGGAACCAGAAGATCAGCACCATGCCGATAATCGGCAGGAACTGGACCCAGCCCGGAGGCGCTCCGGCACCGGCGGCGCCCGCGGCAGCGAGAATGTCAATCATGGTCAATCAGGCTCGTTCTTGAAAAAGGTGATCCGCATGAAAAGGCCCGGCCATGCTGCGCCATGTGGCACGCACCGCCGCCCCTCCCCTTCAAGTGGGCGCGCCTAGCAGCAATGCAAGGCCGCCGCAATGATGGGCCATCGCGCTGCGCGCGCCCCCGGACAACCTGCCCCGCCGAAGCTGGCACACCAACAAGGACGCTTGCCAGCCGCGCGCACCGCCCCTATAGGCGCCGCTCCACTGGATACGGGACGTAGCGCAGCCTGGTAGCGCATCACACTGGGGGTGTGGGGGTCGCAGGTTCGAATCCTGTCGTCCCGACCAGTGGAAATCACCTCACAGCCGCAATTGCGAGAACCTTGGCCGCACCGCCCCACGGCGCGCTGCTGGCTGGCGGGCGGGAAGCTTTCGCCCACACGCTGCGCGGATGATCCAAGGCTTTACGCCGCGCAGGTGTCTGCCTAATCGGTGGGACGAGAGGACCAGATCATGGCTGACATTCGCGCCCTGCCCCGCATGAAATCATGGCTGTTCGCCCCCGGCGACAGCGAAAAGAAGCTCGCCAAAGCAATGGCAAGCGAGGCGGATATTGCGCTGCTTGATCTGGAAGATTCGGTGGCGCCTGAAAACAAGCCTGCCGCCCGCGCGCTGGTTGCCGAGGCGCTGGCATCCTCCGATAACCGCGCCCGGCCGTGGGTGCGGATCAATCCGCTCACCACCGCCGATTGCATCGCCGATCTGGCGGCGGTGATGCCGTCCGCGCCCGGCGGGCTGTTCCTGCCCAAGGCCGAAGGGGCGGCGGATATCACCCGGCTGCATCACTATCTCACCGCGTTCGAGGCGGCGCATGGGCTGGTGCAAGGCAGCACCCTGATCGCTGCGCTTGTCACCGAAACGGCAGCGGCGATGTTCCGCACCGGGGACTATGCGGGCGATTATCCGGGCAAGGCAAGGCTGGTCGCCATGAGCTGGGGGGCGGAGGATCTGTCCTCAGCCCTCGGCGCGCGCGAGCAACGCGGGCCGGACGGGGAATATGCCCATACCTATGAAATGGCGCGCAGTCTGTGCCTGCTGGGCGCGGCGGCTGCCGGGGTGGCCGCGATTGAAACAGTGCAGCCCGAATTCCGCGACCTTGAAGCACTGGAGAAGCGCGCACGGCGGGTGCGCGCGCAGGGCTTTGCCGGGATGCTCGCAATCCATCCCGCGCAGGTCGCGCCGATCAACGCCGCGTTCACGCCGAGCGCGGAGGAACTCGCCCACGCCCGCGCGATTGTGCAGGCCTTTGCCGACAACCCCGGCGCGGGAACCGTGGGGCTGAATGGCGCGATGCTCGATCGTCCGCATCTGGTGTTGGCACAGCGTCTCTTGGCCGAAGCCGAGAACGGTTAAACCCCTTTCCTACTTTAACCGGATTGGTGATTTTTGCGCGACTCAACCCAAGGAGCGCGCACCATGTCTCTGCTCGGCACCATCATCGGCCCGATTTCCTCGATCATCGACAAGGTGATCCCTGACAAAGCCGCGCGCGAACGCGCCAAGCTCGAACTGATCGCCCTCGAAGGCACGCAGGAATTGCGCCTGATCGAAGCGCAATTGCAGGCGATCATCGCCGAGGCCAATTCCGCCGATCCGTGGACAAGCCGCGCCCGCCCCAGCTTTCTTTATGTGATGTATGCGATGATCCTGTGCGCGCTGCCGATGGGCTTGCTGTCAGCGATCAGCCCCGAGGCCGCAGCGGATGTCGCAGGCGGCATCAACGCCTATCTCAACGGCTTGCCCGAACCGCTCTACGCTTTGTTCGGGACCGGCTATCTCGGCTACACTGCGGCACGGCAGTGGGGGAAGGTCAAAGGGGTGGATCGGTAGCGCCTCATTCACCTTGCATTTGTACCATTCAATGTACATATCATCGCGCAAGGAGATCACCCCATGGAAGTCCTCAGCTACAGCGAAGCGCGCAAGAACCTGAAGTCCGTGATGGACAAGGTCGTCGCCGATCATTCCGAAGCCATCATCACCCGTCGCAATGGCGAAGCGGTGGTCATGGTCTCGCTGTCGGAATGGAATTCCATTCTGGAGACCGAACACCTTCTGCGCAGCCCGGAAAACGCGCGGCGGCTTCGGGAGAGCATTGCGCAGGCTGAACGCGGCGAATTGGTAGAGCACGACCTCATCCAGCCATGAAGATCACCTTCACGGTCAGCGGCTGGCACGAATATGCAGAATGGGCCGAAACCGACCCGGCGATGGTGCGAAAGATCAATGGCCTGATCAAGGAGTGCGTCCGCCACCCCTTCAAGGGCACCGGCAAGCCGGAGCCGCTCAAACAAGAACTTCAAGGCTATTGGTCACGCCGGATCGATCGCGAGCATCGACTTGTTTACAAGATTAGCGGCTCGGGCGACGCGCAAGTGCTGATCATCGCTCAGTGCATGTATCACTACGAAAAGCGATCAAAATGACCAACCTCGTCTACGTCCTCAACGGCCCCAATCTCAATCTCCTCGGCACGCGCGAGCCGGAGATTTACGGCACCACCACGCTCGACGACATCGCCGGGATGTTGGAGGATCGCGCGCTCGAACTCGGCCTCGCTATCGACATGCGGCAGACCAATCACGAAGGCATGCTCGTCGATTGGCTGCACGAAGCGCAAGCAGAAGGCGCGCGCGCGGTGCTGCTGAATGCGGCAGCCTATACCCACACCTCGGTCGCGCTGCTCGACGCGATCAAGGCAATCACAACACCGGTGATCGAGGTCCACCTGTCCGATCCCAAGACCCGTGAGGCGTTCCGCCACATCTCCTACGTCGGAATGGCCGCAGCCGCGACCGTCGAAGGGCACGGCCCGCAATCCTACCTGATCGCGCTGGAAAAAGTCGCCCGCGGCGAAATTTGATCCGCGGCGACAACGTCATTGCCACTTGCCAGCCGCAATTTGCGGCAATAGGCGAAGATGACAAATTAACGTAACGGCAAGGAGCAGGGGCGCGCATGGCCAGCGATACCAATGGCAAATCATCCAAAGGCGGCATGAATATCGACACCGCGTT
>Ga0308017_1000008_pt1 | contig 67676 bp, 67 predicted proteins | sample Neamet280_FD_203145 | JGI IMG/M metagenome (GOLD analysis project Ga0308017, IMG submission 203145) | Marine microbial communities from water near the shore, Antarctic Ocean - #280 | ecosystem: Environmental > Aquatic > Marine > Unclassified | place: Southern Ocean | collected 2014-10-01
GCCGGTAAAATGCCGCCCTTTGAAATCGTCCATCACAACTGACCTTACCAATCCAAGGGCCCAACCTTGGCAACCGCATCAGAGTTTGCAACAGAGCCGTATCGATATACCCCGGCGCGATGGCGTTGACCGTCACCCCGAACTTGGCACCTTCCTGCGCCAGCGCCTTGGTGAAGCCGTGGATGCCGGACTTGGCGGCGGCATAATTGACCTGCCCGTATTGCCCCGCCTGCCCGTTGATCGAGCCGATATTGACGATCCGCCCCCAGCCGCGCTCGCGCATGCCGGGGAAGGTCGCCTTGGCCATGTTGAAGCACCCGCCAAGGTTGATCCGCAGCACTTCGTTCCAGTCTTCAAAGCTCATCTTGTGCAAGGTGCCATCGCGGGTGATCCCGGCATTGTTGACGACGATGTCGACGGGGCCGAATTCCGCCTCGACCGCAGCGCAGCCCGCAAGACAAGCCTCGTGATCGCCGACATCCCACTTGCGCGCAGGAATTCCGGTTTCGGCGGTGAAGGCGGCGGCCTTTGCTTCATTGCCGGCATAATTGGCGATGACGGTGTGACCCTGCCTCTGCAGGCGCTTGCAGATCGCCTCCCCGATGCCGCGCGTTCCCCCGGTGACAATGGCAACCCGGCCCATGGCAATTCCTCCCTCGCTTGACTGATCGTGTTGGCGGCAAGCCTAGCCGTGCCGTAGCGTCAGGAAAAGCGCGGAATAGCTATGCGTGGGACCGAGGGCAGGTGTGACCAGACTGTATCGACATTCAGATGATGGAGAGCCGAAAATGGTGGGGTTGCGGGACCCGGAGCGCAGCGGCCTAGATGGCCGTGAGCACCGGAAGCCCGGAAACACGCCATTTGCAGGCCGCCAGCGCTGAATGTCGGTGCAGTCTAGAACTTGATCTGGGTGCCGACGTAAACCGCCTGGCTATCCTGGATCGAATTGGTGAGCGGATCGAGCCGATCACGTTCCTGCGAGATGCGCACACCGGCGCGCACATCGAGATTGGGCGAAAGCCGGAAGCTGCCGCCGAGATCCACCGTCTGCGAGGCCAGCGAGTCCAGCGTGTTGGGCGAACGGCCCGCGACCTGACGATCTTCCAGACCGATCCGCGGCTGGAGACGACCGGGCTTGTCTTCGGCCGTGGGGCGCGAAGGTTCAAACTCTGCCAGATCAGGCATTGTCATCTTGCGGACGCTGGCCGACAGATCAATCGGACGGGCAAACGTCTTGTAACCGCGCGCGGCGCCCAGTTCGAACTTGCTGGCCTGCAACCCGATCAGCGTCCCGCTGTTGCCAAGGCCCGGCGCGTTTTCAAGCGCACGGCGCACCGAAATGGCCTGCGCCAGATCATCATCCACGCGCACCGCAACCGTCACCGTGCGCTTGCCCACGGTGGGGGTGGCACGTGCCGGGGTGAAGCGGATGCCCTTCGCCTGGGCCTTCTCGGCAACGCGCGCGGCGAGGGCCGGATCAACGCTGGCAGGGGTGAAGACGTTGAGCCCGAGCGCTTCGATCGAGCGAGGGCCATTCTGAGCCGTTACCAGCGCAAGACTTGCCGTGGGCAGCGCGAGCATCGCGGCAGCCACAAGCGCGAACAGCGGCGCAGCATGCCGCTTGCCCCCTGCTTTGCCTGTCTGCCGTACCATTATGCCCGCTTCCCCTGAACCCGCGACCGGACCAACCAGGAGCGTCGCGGCGTGTATCGTGCAACGTCCCTGAATATTCGCTGACAAAAAGCAATCCGAGTCGCAGCACAACTGCCGGTAAAGCAATAGGCCAATGCCCGTGTCACACAATGCGTAGAAAGACCAATAGCGCGATTCCCCTGTCACCTGTTGCGCAAGACACACAATTTCGCTTGCCCCACACGGCCTCGCCAAGCGTGTTCAGACAGGATAAAGCGGCCATGGCCCGTGATGACGCTTGCCGCAGACGGCCTGAAAGCTATACAGCCCTGCGCCGACGACGGAAGGAATTCAGCCAGTGAAACGCGCTCTCAATGCCCAATCCCCCATGCTGCGCAGCCCGGCTGCGCGTCTGGTGCTGGCCTCGTCAGCCTTGGCGATGCTGCTGGTGCTGCCGGGGTGCGGCGGCGGGAGCCGCGCCAAGGTCGCGAAAATGGAAGCGGCGCAGGTCAACACCATCGGGGTCAATGCCTTCCTGTGGCGTGCCGCGCTCGAAACCGCGAGCTTTGCCCCGCTGCTGACAGCCGATAGCGCGGGCGGCGTGATCATCACCGATTGGTATGCCAATCCGGCCAACCCGGGCGAGCGGGTGAAGCTGACCATCGCGATCCTTGATCAGGATCTGCGCGCCGATGCCTTGCGGGTGAGCGCCAGCCGCCAGACCTCGCAGGGCGGCAATTGGGTCGATGCCCCGGTGCAGGCCGCAACGGTGCAGAAGCTGGAAGACATCATTCTCACCAAGGCGCGCGATCTGCGCCGTCAGGCGATGTCGCGAGGCTGATCAGCCGGACACGCGCCGGTTCTCCTGTCATTATCCGAGCGGATTGCTGCATGAGTGATATTCCTACTGATCCGTCCGTCAGTGGCGGCCGCGGGCGTTTCGATCCGTCCATGGCTGACGGGCGCTGGCAAGCGGCATGGGCCGACGCAGGCACATTCACGGCAGACAGCAACAGCTCGAAGCCCAAGAGCTACATCCTCGAGATGTTCCCCTATCCTTCGGGGCGCATCCACATGGGCCACGTGCGCAACTACACGATGGGCGACGTGCTCGCGCGCTACCAGAAGATGCGCGGGTTCGAGGTGCTGCACCCGATGGGCTGGGACGCCTTCGGCATGCCGGCGGAAAACGCCGCCATGGAAAAGGGCGTGCATCCCGGCGGCTGGACCCGCCAGAACATCGCGCAGATGAAGGCGCAGTTGCAGCGCATCGGCTTCGCGCTCGACTGGACGCGCGAATTCGCCACCTGCGATCCCGAATATTATGGCCACGAACAGGCGCTGTTCCTCGATCTTTACGAGGCGGGTCTGGTCTATCGCAAGGAATCGACCGTCAACTGGGACCCGGTCGACATGACCGTGCTCGCCAACGAACAGGTGATCGACGGCAAGGGCTGGCGCTCGGGCGCGGAGGTCGAGAAGCGCAAGCTCAACCAGTGGTTCCTCAAGATCACCGAATTCGCCGATGATCTGCTGGAGGGCCTCGGCACTCTGGAGGACTGGCCTGAGAAGGTCCGCCTGATGCAGGAGAACTGGATCGGGAAGAGCCAAGGGCTGGAGTTCAGTTTCGACCTGTCGGACGGCGGCAAGCTGGCGGTCTATTCGACCCGTCCCGACACGATCTTCGGCGCAAGCTTCTGCGCCATCGCCGCCGATCACCCGATCGCGCAGGGGCTGGCAGGCGATCCGGAAGTCGCCGCCTTCATCGAGCAGTGCAAGAAGGGCGCGACCACGGCCGCGGCGCTCGAAACGGCGGAAAAGCTGGGCTATCGCACCCCGATCACGGCAAAGCACCCGTTCACCGGGGCTGAGCTGCCCGTCTTCATCGCCAACTTCGTGCTGATGGAATACGGCACGGGCGCCGTCATGGGCGTGCCGGGCCATGACCAGCGCGACTTCGAATTCGCCACCAAGTACGAACTGCCGATCCTGCGCGTCGTCGCAACCGATCCGGCCAAGGCCGACGAACCCTTCAAGGGCGAGGCCGAGGCGGGGGACGGGGTGATCGTCAACTCGGATTTCCTGAATGGCATGAGCGTCGAGGAGGCCAAGCAAGCGGTCATCACCCGCGCCGAACAAGGCGGCTGGGGCGAGGGCCGCACCGTGTGGCGCCTGCGCGACTGGGGCGTCAGCCGCCAGCGTTACTGGGGCACGCCGATCCCCTTCATCCATTGCGATGCCTGCGGCGTGGTGCCGGTGCCCAAGGATCAGCTCCCCGTCACCCTGCCCGAGGATGTCAGCTTCGACATCCCCGGCAACCCGCTCGAACGCCACCCGACCTGGAAGCACGTCGATTGCCCCAAGTGCGGCAAGCCCGCGCGGCGCGAGACCGATACGCTCGACACCTTCGTCGACAGCTCGTGGTACTTCCTGCGCTTCGCCAGCCAGCCCGCCGACCGTCCCTTCGACCCGGAGGAGGTCGCCAAGTGGATGCCGGTGCAGCACTATATCGGCGGGATCGAGCACGCGATCCTGCACCTGCTCTACGCCCGCTTCTGGACGCGCGCGCTGGCGCACACCGGCAAGATCACCGTGCAGGAGCCCTTCGCCGCGCTGTTCACACAGGGCATGGTGACGCATCCGACCTACCACACGTTTCACGCGAAAGAGTGGATGGAAGGGGATGTGCAGCATAGTTCGGCCCACCTTGTCTGGCTCACCCCCGACGAAGTTGAACGTCGGGAGGATGGGCTCTTCGAAAAAGACACCGACAATCCAGTCGAGGTCGGCCGCGTCATCAAGATGTCGAAGTCGAAGAAGAACGTCGTCGACCCGGACGCGATCATTGCCAAGCATGGCGCCGATGCCGTGCGCTGGTTCATGCTCTCGGATTCGCCGCCCGAGCGCGATCTGCCATGGTCCGACGCCGGGATCGAAGGCTGCGCGCGCTTCGTCCAGCGCCTGTGGCGGCTGTTCTCGGCTTACGACCCTGCTGCCGAAGGCGAGGACAAGACGCTCGACCGGAAAACCCACCAGACCATCGCGGCGGTGGCGTCGGACATTGAGGCGCTCGGCTTCAACAAGGCCGTGGCGCGCATTTACGAGCTGACCGGCGCGGTCGAGAAGGCCGCGCCCTCGGCCAGCCGGAGCTCTGCCATCCGGGCCTTGGTCCATCTGGCAGCACCCATGATGCCGCACCTCGCGGAAGAAGCATGGACGACAATCGGAGAAGGCCTCATCGCCGACGCCGCATGGCCCGAAGTCGATCCGGCATTGCTGGTCGATGACGAGGTGACCATCGCGATCCAGCACATGGGCAAGCTGCGCGATACCATCACCGCGCCCAAGGGCGCTGCGAAGGAAGATCTCGAAGCGCTGGCAATGGCCTCGACCAACCTCCAGCGCTCGATCAATGGCGCTGCAATCCGCAAGGTCATTGTCGTACCGGATCGATTGGTGAATATCGTCACCTGATGCGGATTCTCTTTGCCCTGCTGGCTCTGCTTGCCACCACTGCCTGCGGCCTTTCGCCGATGTATGCGGGCGGCAGCACGTCAGCGGTCGCGCAGGGGCTGGCCGCGGTCGATATTCCGCCGATCCCGGGGCGCAGCGGCTGGCTCGTCAAGAATGCGCTGGAAGAACGCCTCGGCGCTGCCGGGCAGGCGACTCCGGCCTATCGCCTCGATGTGCGGCTCGATGATCGGCTCGATGCGCTCGGCGTGCTTGGCGATGATACCGTCACCCGCCAGCGCCGCATCCTGCGCGCGCGCTACCAGCTCGTTGACCTTGCCAGCGGCACCATCGTGCTCGATGCCACCGCCGGATCGGACGCCGGGATCGACGTGGTGTCGAGCGAATATGCCACCATCGCCGCCGAACAGACCGCGCTCGAAAACCTTGCGCGCGAAGTCGCCGATCGCATGGCAACCCGCATCGCCCTGACCTTGCGGGATCGGGCGCGCGATCAGGCCAAACCCGCCGACGCGGCGCCATGAAAGCCACGCAGAAGGATTTCCTGCGCGGGGTGCCCGCCGCCGCGCGGCAAGCCGGGATTTTCTTCTTCTGCGGACCGGACGAAGCGGGCGCATCCGCTGCCGCCCAGCGCGTGATCGAAGCCCTACCCGATCCGGGCGAGCGGGTCGAATTGTCGGGCGCAGACCTCCGGCGCGATCCCGCGCTGCTGGGAGATGAGGCGCGTTCCGGCTCGCTGTTCGGCGACAAGCGGCACATCTACGTGCGCGCGAGCGGCGATGATGCCCATGATGCCGTCAAGGTTTTGATCGAAACGGCAGAGGCCGGTGCAGGCGCCGCTGCCCCGGTGGTGATTGTCGCCACGTCTGCCACCGACAAGTCGCGCACGGCCAAGCTGCTGGAAAAACGCGGCGATGCGCTGGTGGCGATGTTCCATCCGCCAGATCTCGGCTCGGTCGCCGCTGCGGTCAGGGCGATGGCCGATGCCGCCGGGCTCAGGCTTGGCGGCGATCTCGCCGAACGCATCGCGCGCGCCGCCGGGCTCGATGTGCGCCTTGCGCAGTCGGAGATCACCAAGCTCGCGCTCTATTGCGGGGCCGATCCGCAATCGCCCAAGCCCGCCACCGCCGAGGATTACGACGCCATCGGCGCGGCCACCGAAGAAGAGGGCTTCATGCCGATCGTCAACGCGGTGCTCGGCGGGGAAACCGGGCGGATCGGGCAGGAAATCCGCCGGATGCGCGAACTCGGGCTCAATCCGGTCGGTGTCGCGCTCGCGCTGGAACGGCGGGCCGCGGTGCTGGCGCAGATCGTCAGCCGCATCGGGCCAAGCGGCGCGATTGACCGGCTCGGCCCCGGTGACAAGGCGCAGCTTGGCATCTTCTTCCGCGAGGAGCGCGATATCCGCGCGCAGTTTTCGCGCTGGATGCAACCGGCGGCGCGCGGCTCGCGCGAGACCCGGCTTGATCGGTTGATCCCGCGCCTAACCGCGTTGCACCGCCTGCTGCTGGGCAACAGCGCTGCGGCCGAATTGCTGCTGGCGCAGGAGTTGACCCAGATCGCCCGTTTCGCCGCGAAGCGTTAGGGCCAAAGGCTCAGGGCTTGTCCTTGCCCTGCGGCACCGCGAAAGTCCCGGTGACCCGGCCGCGCCCGGTGCTGCCCGGTGCCGCGCTGCCCGCAGGGGCGCCATCCACGCTCGACAACCCGGTTTGCAGATCGATCACCAGCCGCCCGCCGTTGAGCGTATCCGAACCGCGCCGCAGCCGGACATTGCCCGCCATGGTGATGATCCGGCGGTTGAAATCATAGATCGCGGTATCGCCGCTCGCGCGTTCATTGCCGCGCGCGATATTGACCCCGCCGCTCGCCGTGATGCGATCAATCCGCAAGGCGCCCGCATCGTCATAATTGACCAGCATCCGCGCCGATTGCAGCGCAAGGCCTGCCTGTTCGACCGCGACATTGCCGGTGAGGATGATGCGGTTTTCGCGATCCTGCAATTCGATCCGGTCGGCGGCATAGGATACCGGCGCGCGGGAATCATGCGCAGCGATTGATTGCGCATGGCCGGTGATACCCGCCATCAGCGCGGCCGTGCCGACAAAGCCTGCCGCCGCATAGGCGAGCGCGATGCGGCCCAGCTGCCGGGGGTTTCGAGACTGCGTCATTGCGGGATCCTCAGCTTGCCTGGAACCATGGAAACACGGGCATCGCCAGCCAGCGTCAGCACCCGCGTGGAAAGATCAGCGCGCATCCGGTTCGCCGAGAAAGTCCCTGCCGGGATCTCGCCAGAAATGCCGTCGTCACCGGCAATCAGCCGCTCGCGCAGATTGACCGAAACACCCTTGGCCACCATCGTGTAGCCATCGCTCGCGGTCAGCAAGACCGGGCCATCGACGGTCACGACTTCGCTGGCAATATCGTAAACCCCGCCGCCCGCACTGATCCGCGCCGGGCCATCGCTCAAGGTCATCTGGCCGACCAGCTCGCGCATCCGCACCAGCCCTTCGACGCTCGAACGCTGCACCGCTTCGCCTGCGGTAAGGGCAAAGGGCCGCCCGCCGGTGTCGCGCCCGCGATACATCGCATTGCTGACGCTAAGGCGTTCATCGATCATCGCAACCTTGGTGCGATCAAGCAGGAAACTCACCTCGCCGCGCGGCGCGAGCGGGGAGATCACCATCAGGGCCGCGACAATCCCCACCCCCATCGGCAGAACCCGCGCCAGCACACCGATCAGCCGGTCATGCGAGCCCCCGGGGGCTGCAAACCGCTGGCGACGGCTGCGCAGCGCGCTCGCCTCGCGGGTTTCGTGAACGGCTATGCGGGCGGGATCGGCCATGGTCTGCGGCCTACATGTGGCTGAAGATGTCGTTTTCGGCCCAGCCGGCGAGATCAAGCCGGGCGCGGGTCGGGAGGAAATCGAAGCAGGCCTGCGCCAGTTCCATGCGGCCTTCGCGCTCCAGCCGGATCACCAGCTCATCACGCAGCGCATGGAGATAGCGCACATCGCTCGCCGCGTAATCGCGCTGGGCTTCGTTGATCACCGGGCCGCCCCAGTCCGAGCTTTGCTGTTGCTTGGAAATCGACTGGCCGAGCAATTCCTCGACGAGGTTCTTGAGGCCATGGCGATCCGTGTAGGTGCGCACCAGCTTGCTCGCGATCTTGGTGCAGAACACCGGCGCGGCGAGCACACCGAGATAGTGCTCGATCGCGGCGAGATCGAAGCGGGCGAAATGGAACAGCTTGGTGCGCGACGGATCGGCCAGCACCGCCTTGAGATTGGGGGCGTCATAAGCGCTGCCGGGATTGAAACGGACGAGATGCTCATCCCCCGAACCATCGGCAATCTGCACCACGCACAGCCGGTCACGCGCGGTGATCAGACCCATGGTTTCGGTATCGACGGCCAGCGCGCTGGTGCCGGTCAGAACGCCGGCGGGAAGATCTTCTTCATGAAAATAAACAGCCATGGCTTCGCACTAGAGACATTGGGGATAGAGGGGAAGGGGCAAGGCGTGTAGCAGGCGCAGGCGATGACACACGAGACGATCCCGGCAAGCTGGCGACCAGTGCTCGAACCGGTGCTGGCCAGCCCCGAAGCCCGCCAACTGGGCGGTTGGCTGCGCGCCGAGGAAGCTGCGGGCAAGCCGATCTATCCGCCGCGCGGCAGCCGGCTGGCCGCGCTCGCCATGACCCCGCTGGAAGACGTGCGCTGCGTGATTCTGGGGCAAGACCCCTATCATGGCGAAGGGCAGGCCAATGGGCTGGCGTTCTCGGTGGCGCCCGGAGTGAAAGTGCCGCCCTCGCTGGTCAATATCTACAAGGAACTCGCCAGCGATCTCGGCCTGCCGCGTCCGGCGCACGGCGATTTGTCCGGTTGGGCGCGGCAAGGCGTGCTGCTGCTCAACAACACGCTGACCGTCGCGGCCGGGCAGGCAGGCAGCCATGCCGGGCGCGGCTGGGATGCAATCACCGATGCCTGCGTTGCCGCAGTGGCCGAGCGCGGTGCGCCGACCGTGTTTATCCTGTGGGGCAGCCATGCCCGCAAGAAAGCCAGCCGGGTGCCCGCGCTGGGCCGCTGTGCGCATCATCTGGTGCTGACTTCGGCGCATCCCAGCCCGCTTTCGGCGCATAATGGCTTTTTCGGCTCGCGCCCGTTCAGCCAGACCAATGCCTTTCTCGAACGCCACGGGCGCGGTGCGATCGATTGGAGTTTGTGAAGATGGATGATGTGGTGCTGCTCGATATTGCCGATGGCATTGCGACTGTCACACTCAACCGCCCGGAGGCGATGAACGCGCTCAACCGCGCGTTGCGCCGCCGCCTTTACGAGGTGATGCGGCAGGTCGATGGCGATGATGCAGTGCACGCGGTGATCCTGACAGGGGCGGGCACGCGGGCGTTCACCGCGGGCCTCGATCTCAAGGAACTCGGCAGCGATGCGAGCGCCCTCGGCAGCGCCAATGCGACCGATCCGGCGGATAATCCGGTCAAGGCCATCGAGATCTGTTCCAAGCCGGTGATCGGCGCGATCAACGGGGTGGCGATCACCGGCGGGTTCGAAGTCGCGCTCGCCTGCGATGTCCTGATCGCGAGCGAGAATGCGCGCTTTGCCGATACCCATGCGCGGGTCGGAATCGTGCCGGGCTGGGGCCTGTCCCAAAAACTTTCGCGCATGATCGGGATCAGCCGTGCCAAGGAACTCGCCTTCACCGGCAACTTCCTCGATGCCGCGACCGCGCTGCAATGGGGCCTCGTCAACCACGTGGTTGCGGCTGATGCGCTGCTGCCGCTCGCCCGCAAGCTGGCAGGCGACATGGCGAGCATCGATCCGGCCTTTCTGGCCCAGTACAAGCGCCTGATCGATGATGGCTTTGCCCTGTCCTTCGGCGAGGGGCTGGCGCTGGAGGCCGCGCGCTCGGGCGCAGCCAATGCCGCTGTCGCGCCCGAGGCGGTCGAGGCGCGCCGCGCCGCCGTGCAGCAGCGCGGGCGCGGGCAGGGGTAGCGCCCGAACGCGCGGTTATGGCGCCGGGAGCGCTGTGGTGAGCGTGTCGCGGAAGGCTTTGGGCTGATCGAACATGATGAAGTGGTAGGAATCCTCGATCACCCGGAACTCGGCACCCGCCAACTCCTGATAGGCCTTGCGGTAGAGCGGCTCGACCAGCGCGCGCGGGGCAAAGCGATTGGCAGCCACCATGATCGTCACCGGTTGCCGAATACCCGCCAGTTCCGGACGGATATCAGTCGTCATCAGCGCGTGCATGGCGCCGGCAAAGCTCGCCCGGTCGCTGGTGAGCGACCATTCCACCACCTGCTCATGATAGGCCGGATCGCGCACGAGCGACGCAACGCCCATGCGCTGGCCAGCGGCAAATCCCATATCATCCTGCGCCATGATGCTTGCCCGCATCGCATCCGCCTGCGGCGCGGCCCTTTCGGGGGTGGCGGCGGGATCAAAGATCAGCGGGAAGAACGGCAGCGAATCAATCACCACCACTCGCGTAATCCGATCAGGGTGACGGGCGGCCAGCGTCAGACCGAGAAATCCGCCAAGCGAATGCCCGGCATAGGCTGCGCTGGTGACGCCGGTGCAATCGAGATGACGGATAATCTCGGCCCGGCTGCGTTCGAGCAGGCCTTCCGGTTCGCCTGATGGCGCACGGCCCGCGAAGCCTGCAATATGGACGAGGTGCAGGCGATAATCCTTGGCCAGACTGTCGCGCACCCCATCCCACACTGCGGGCGAGGAACCGAGTCCCGGCACCAGCACCAGATCGGGCCCTTCGCCCATCACGGTGAATCCGGGGCATGGCACGGCCCGGTCTTCCGCCGCAGCCACCTTCGCCAGCAGCAAGGCCGCCAGCACCACCACATATCGCACGGCACAGGTCATTCAGGCTCTCCATCTTTGAGAAAAATGGCCTCGATCGGCAGGCCGAATACGTCGGCAATCTTGAAGGCGAGCGGGAGCGAGGGGTCGTAACGTCCCTTCTCGATCGCGTTCACGCTCTGGCGGCTGACACCCAGCCGGTCAGCGAGATCCTGCTGGCTCCAGTCCCGCTCGGCGCGCAGCACCTTGAGACGGTTGTTCATGGGCAAGAACCCGCATCGTCATCGTCGCCGAAAGCGAAACGGTTGGCGATCTGTCCGACAAACAGGCCCCCGCACCAGATCGGGAAGACATAGAACACCGGGAGGCGCGGAAGACTCGCCGCATAGAGTTCCAGCAGACCCCACACGCTGGTGATCGCCAGTGTCACACCAGTGGCGATGATCAGTTTGCGCACTTCGAGCATCCGCAGATACTCATCGCTGATCTCGGCCACATAGCGTCCGATTGCGCCCACCGCTGCCAGCATCGCAAGACCGGGTATCAATGCCAGTCCGACCGTCAGAGCGCCAAGCGGGGCCTCGCGATCAATCATGAGGCTGGCCAGTACAATGCCGCCGACATAGGCCAGCGAAATCAAGATCATGCGCTTGGTGTAGCGGCCGGCTGCGGGGTTGCTGGGGTGAGGCGCCATGGCTCAGCAGGCCCCCGATACACAAGAGCGGCGGCGCAGCAGGAACGGCACTGCAGCGACAGGGGCAAATTGCGCCACCTGCTCGGGAACGATCTCGAACACGGCGAGCAGCGCGACGAGAATCAGGGCGCTGCCAAGCAGCAAGGCTTCACGCGTCGTAGTCATGGAAAGCTCCGTTTTCATAATGACAAGGTCACTTTACTTTTTGTGCACCGATATGTCAAGCCTCCTTTCCACAAGCCGATCGGGTGCAAAGCGGTGCACGCCGCTTGCCAGCAGTCATCCTGCGACTTAGTCTGTGCGAAAAATTCACAACGGGAAGCAGGGGGCTATATGAAACACGGGATCACACCGGGCCGGATCGCATGGCTGGCGACAGCGCTCACCACCCTGCTGGTGGTCCCCGCGAGCGAGGCCTTCGCGGGCAAGACCTATCAGGCCAGCATCACCCGCACGACCTATGGCATCCCGCACATCACCGCGCGCGACTGGCGCGGTGTCGGCTATGGTGTCGCCTATGCCTATGCCGAGGACAATCTGTGCCTGCTGGCCGAGGAGATCGCCACCGTCGCAGGCGAACGTTCGCGCCATTTCGGGCCGGAGAACAAGGCGACGCTCGGCTTTCAGGAGGTCGATAACCTGTCGTCTGATGTGTTCTTCCGCGCGGTGATCGATCTGCCCGCCTTGCAGCAAGCCGCCCGGTCGCTCACCCCCCGCGCGCGGGAGCTGATGGAAGGCTATGCCGCGGGCTATAACCGCTTCCTGCGCGATGCCGGGACAGCGGGCATTCCCGCCGAATGCCGCGGCAAGGCATGGGTGCGGCCGATCACCACCGATGATCTGCTGCGGCTCAATGAAAAGCAGATGCTGCTGGCGAGCTCGCTCAATCTGGCACCGGCCATCGCCAGCGCCGCACCGCCGGGCAGCCCCCCACCCAAGGTCGCGATCCGGCTGCCCGAGCCGGGCGAACTGGGCCTTGGCAGCAATGGCTGGGCCTTCGGCGGCGATGCCACGGCCGACGGGCGCGGGCTTGTGATCGGCAATCCGCACTTCCCGTGGCAGGGGCCGAGCCGCTTCTGGCAGATGCATGTCAAAGGGCCGGATGGCTATGAGGTGATGGGTGTCGGCCTCGCCGGTACGCCCTTGCCGACGCTCGGCTTCAACAAGGACGCCGCGTGGACGCACACCGTGACCGCGGCCCGCCATTTCACGCTCTTCCAGCTAAAGCTCGATCCCGCCGATCCGACCCGCTACCTCGTCGATGGCACCAGCGAGGCAATGACGCCGCGCACCGTCACGGTCCCGATGCCCGAGGGCACACCGCCTGTCACCCGGACGCTGTGGTCAACCCGCTTCGGCCCGGTCTTCGTCGTGCCCGCCCGCGGGATCACCTGGAACACGCAAAGCGCCTTCGCGCTCAAGGATGCCAACCGCGGCAACCAGCGCGCTGTCGAAGCGTGGCTGCGGATTGGCGAGGCGAAGAATGTCGCCGAGATCAAAGCCGCGGTCAGCGAAACGCTCGGCATCCCGTGGGTCAACACCATTGCCGCCGATCGCTACGGTGACGCATTGCATGCCGATGTCACTGCCGTGCCCAATGTCTCGGCGGAGAAGGCGACCGCTTGCGCCACGCCGTTCACGCCGCTCTTTGCCGAACTCGCCGTGTTGCTCGACGGCAGCAAATCCGCCTGTGATTGGGATGCGGCAAACGGCACGCCAGAACCCGGACTGATGCCGGCGAGCGATCAGGCCGCCACCATCGTGCGCGACTATCTCACCAATTCGAATGATAGCTATTGGCTGAGCAATCCGCGCCTGCCGCACCGGCGGCTGTCTCCGATGATGGGCGCACACGCGGCCCGGCTGACCTTGCGCACGCGTTCCAACTTCATCGAGACCGAAGCCATGCTCGCCGCAGGCAAGGTCGATCACGCCCGGGCCAAGGCGCTGGCCTTCGCCAACAAGAGCCTCGCCGCTGATATGGCCGTGGGCGAAGTGCTGGCGCTGTGCGCGGCCGCTAGCGCGCCGGCAGCGGATGTCGCGCGCGGCTGCACCGCGCTGGGCGGATGGGATCGCCGGTTCGACAGCGACAGCCGGGGCGCAGCGCTGTTCCGCGAATTCTGGGCCAAGGTCGGGACGATGGCGGGACTGTGGGCCGTGCCGTTCGATCCGGCCGATCCGGTGAACACGCCGCGCGATCTGGCGACAGACAAGCAGGGCGACAAGCTGCTCGCCGCGCTGGGTGATGCCGCGGTGGCGCTCGACAAGGCGGGCATCGCGCTCGATGCGCCGTGGGGCAGTGTGCAGCACTGGCGCGCCGGGGACGAACGCATCCCGATCCATGGCGGGCCGGGCACGGCGGGTGTGCTCAATTATCAGGACGCGCGTCCGGCGCCGGGCGGCGGGCTCGTGCCGGTGCATGGCACCAGTTACATCCAGATCGTCGGCTTTGACGCGGCAGGCCCGGTCGCCGATGCGCTGCTCAGCTATTCGCAATCGACCAACCCGGCCTCGCCGCATTATGCCGATCAGACCCGCGCCTATGCCGCCAAGCAGTGGCACCGCCTGCCGTTCCGCCAGCGCGATATCACCGCACAGCGGATCGGCAAGACGCGGCGGATCGCCGAGTAAGGCGTTGCCTTAGCGCGGCAGCGCGGTGGCGCCCATCAGCGCTTCATCGACGCTGCGCGCGCATTGGCGGCCTTCACGGATCGCCCAGACCACAAGGCTCTGCCCGCGCCGCATGTCGCCGCAAGCAAACACGCCCGGCACATTGGTGGCGTAGCTGTCGGTGTCGGCCTCAACGTTGCCGCGCGCCGACAGATCGACGCCTGCCTGCTCGAGCAGCCCTGCCTTCTTCGGCCCGGTAAAGCCCATGGCGAGCAGGATCAGGTCTGCCGGAATGGTGAAGGTGCTGCCGTCCACCTCGCGCATCTGGCCGCCCGACCATTCGACCCGCACGCATTCAAGCCCGGTGACTTTCTCACCATCGCCGATCACACGCTTGGCCAGCACCGCCCAGTCGCGCTCGACACCTTCCTGATGGCTTGACGAGGTGCGCAGCTTCATCGGCCAATCGGGCCAGGTCAGCGCCTTGTCTTCCTTCTCGGGCGGCTTGGGCATGATTTCGAGCTGGGTGACGCTTGCCGCGCCCTGCCGGTTCGAGGTGCCGACACAGTCGCTCCCCGTATCGCCGCCGCCGATCACCACGACATGCTTGCCCGTGGCGAACAGCGAACCGCGCGGCGCGGCGCGCAATTCATCATCGCCCGCAACGCGCTTGTTCTGCTGGGTGAGGAATTCCATCGCCAGCCGCACGCCGGGCATTTCCGCACCCGGAATATCCAGCCCGCGCGCTTCTTCAGCGCCGCCGGCAAGCACCACCGCGTCGTAATTCTCCTGCAAGGTCTTGAAGGAGATATCGACGCCGACTTCCTTGGAGGTTTTGAAGGTCACCCCTTCGGCTTCCATCTGGACACAGCGCCGGTTGATGAGGTGCTTTTCCATCTTGAAGTCGGGGATGCCGTAACGCAGCAACCCGCCGACGCGATCGGCCTTCTCGAACACCGTCACCGAATGGCCGGCACGCGCAAGCTGCTGGGCGCAGGCGAGCCCGGCCGGGCCGGAGCCGACCACGGCGACCTGCTTGCCGGTTTTCTTCTCGGGCAATTGCGGCTTGATCCAGCCTTCCTGCCACCCGCGATCAACGATGGCGCATTCGATCGATTTGATCGTCACGGGCTGATCAATGATGTTGAGCGTGCAGCTCGCCTCGCACGGGGCGGGGCAGATGCGGCCGGTGAATTCGGGGAAATTGTTGGTCGAATGCAACACGGTGAGCGCGTTCTTCCAATCCCCTTCATAAACCAGATGGTTCCAGTCGGGGATGATGTTGTTCACCGGGCAGCCGTTGTGACAATAGGGAATGCCGCAATCCATGCAGCGCGAGGCCTGCGATTGCAGGGTCGCATCATCCGGCTGGATCACGAATTCACGGTAATTCTTCAGCCGCTCTTTCGGATCGAGATAATCCCGCTCGCGGCGGTCCAGCTCGAGAAATCCGGTTTCCTTGCCCACGTGTCTTTACCTTCGCTTCAATTCGTCATTGCAAGGGGCTGAAGGCCCCGCGGCAATCCAGAGCTGCGCCGTGCCGCTCTGGATTGCTTCCCCCGGCTCAAGGCCGGGGTCGCAATGACGAGACAATCCGACATCACTCCGCTGCTACGCTTGCCGCCTCGGCCCGTTCCGCTTCGAGCAGTTTGAGCGCCTTGGCGTAATCGCGCGGCATGACCTTGACGAAGCGCGTGAGCGCCGCGTCCCAATCGGCCAGCAATTCGCCCGCGAGCTTGCTGCCGGTGTGGAGCTGGTGACGTTCCACCAGAATCCGCAGCCGCTCGGCATCGTGGCGCAGCATGTCGCCCATGCCGAAATCGTGGACCGAGCGCGGGCGCTGCGACGGGCGGCCCGTCCCTTCTTCGGCATCCGGCGCGGCGCTGATCGGCAGCAGATCGACCTGCGCATGGTTGACGAGGTCCGTGAACCGCCCTTCCGGATCGTAGACATAGGCGACCCCGCCGCTCATGCCCGCGGCAAAGTTGCGCCCGGTCTTGCCCAGCACCACCACGACGCCGCCGGTCATGTATTCGCAGGCGTGATCGCCCGCGCCTTCGACCACCGCAATGGCGCCCGAATTGCGCACCGCGAAGCGTTCACCTGCGACCCCGTTGAAATAAGCCTCGCCCGCAATCGCGCCATACATCACGGTGTTGCCGACGATGATGTTATCCTGGCTGCTGCGCGGCGCATGAGCAGGCTGGCGCACGATGATGCGTCCGCCCGAAAGCCCCTTGCCGACATAGTCATTGGCATCGCCTTCGAGATCAAGCGTCACCCCATGGGCGAGCCACGCGCCGAAGCTTTGCCCGGCGACGCCCGTCAGATTGATGCGGATCGTGTCGGTCGGCAGGCCTTCGTGCCCGTGCGCCTTGGCGATTTCGCCCGACAGCATCGCGCCCACGGTGCGGTTGACGTTGCGCACCGCGTAGGCGAGCTGCACCGGCTGCTTGGTGTTGATCGCGCTGCGGCAATCGGCGATCAGCCGGTTATCAAGCGCACCTTCAAGCCCATGCTCCTGCACCCCGATCTGGCGCAGCGAAGCCCCTTGGGCGAGCGGCACCTGATGGAGGATGCGCGACAGATCAATGCCGCGCGCTTTCCAGTGGCGCTCCATCCGGCGGGTGTCGAGCCGGTCAACCCGGCCGACCATCTCGGCAACCGTGCGGAAGCCCATTTCGGCCATGATCTGGCGCAGTTCTTCGGCGACAAAGAACATGTAGTTGACCACATGCTCGGGCTGGCCGGTGAAGCGCGCGCGCAGCACCGGGTCCTGCGTGGCGACGCCGACGGGGCAGGTGTTGAGGTGGCACTTACGCATCATGATGCACCCGGCGGCAATCAGTGGCGCGGTGGCGAAGCCGAATTCGTCAGCGCCGAGCAGCGCGCCGATGGCGACATCACGGCCGGTGCGCAGCCCGCCATCGACCTGCACCGCAATGCGGCTGCGCAGATCATTGAGCAGCAGCGTCTGCTGGGTTTCAGCCAAGCCGATCTCCCACGGTGAGCCCGCGTGGGTCAGCGAGGTCAGCGGCGATGCGCCCGTCCCGCCGTCATAGCCCGCAATCGTCACGTGATCCGCGCGCGCCTTGGAGACGCCCGCCGCAACCGTGCCGACGCCGACTTCGGACACCAGCTTGACCGAGATCCGCGCGACGGGGTTCACGTTCTTCAGATCGTGGATCAGCTGCGCGAGGTCTTCGATGGAGTAGATGTCGTGGTGCGGCGGCGGCGAGATCAGGCCCACACCCGGGGTCGAATGGCGGACCGCGCCGATGCGCTTGTCGACCTTGTGACCGGGCAGCTGGCCGCCTTCGCCGGGCTTTGCGCCCTGCGCCATCTTGATCTGGATATCGTCCGAATTGACGAGATATTCCGTCGTCACGCCGAATCGGCCCGAAGCAACCTGCTTGATCCGGCTGCGCATCGAATCGCCATTCGGCAGCGGCTTGAAGCGGAACGGCTCCTCCCCGCCCTCACCCGTGTTCGAGCGCCCGCCGATGCGGTTCATCGCAATCGCCATGGTCGAATGCGCTTCGTGGCTGATCGAGCCGAGGCTCATCGCCCCGGTGGAGAAGCGCTTCACGATTTCGGCCGCGGGTTCGACTTCGTCGAGCGGGATCGGCTGATCGGCTTTCTTGAATTCAAGCAATCCGCGGATCGTCAGCAACCGTTCCGACTGCTCGTTGATCGACTTGGCGAATTCCTCGTAGTTCTTGGGATCATTGCCGCGCACCGCGTGCTGCAACTGCGCGACATTCTGCGGCGTCCAGGCGTGCTCCTCACCGCGCAGGCGGTATTGGTAGATCCCCCCGACATCGAGCATCGTTTCATAGAGCGGATCATCGCCATAGGCGGCGCTGTGCCGCCGCAAGGCTTCCTCGGCGACTTCGGCAAGGCCGATGCCTTCGATGGTGGTCGCCGTGCCGGTGAAATACTGCTCGATAAAGGCCGAGGACAGCCCGACCGCGTCAAAAATTTGCGCGCCGCAATAGGACTGATAGGTCGAAATGCCCATCTTGGACATGACCTTGCGGATGCCCTTACCGATGGCCTTGATATAGTTCGAACGCACCTTTTCGGCCGCAAGATCGGGGTGGCGGCGGGCGCGCAGATCTTCCAGCGTTTCGAGCGCGAGATAGGGATTGATCGCTTCCGCGCCGTAACCGGCGAGCACGCAGAAGTGATGCACTTCGCGCGCTTCGCCCGTCTCCACCACCAGCCCGGTCTGCATCCGCAGACCCTGCCGGACCAGGTGGTGATGCACCGCGGCGGTGGCGAGCAGCGCGGGCATCGGCACGCGGCTTTCGCTCTGTGCGCGGTCGGACAAAACAAGGATGTTCTTGTCCTGCAACACCGCTTCGGTGGCGGCCCAGCACATTTCCTTGATCGCCTGCGCGAGGCCCGCAGCCCCGCTGGCGACGTCCCACGTCATGTCGATGGTGCTGCAGCGGAAGGCGCCATCCAGCACTTCTTCGACCGAGCGGATCTTGGCGAGATCCTCGTTCGAAAGGATCGGCTGATCGACCTCAAGCCGCTTGTGCGTCCCGGCATCGCGGCCGAGCAGATTGGGGCGCGGGCCGATCATCGAAGTAAGGCTCATCACCAGTTCTTCGCGGATCGGATCGATCGGCGGATTGGTGACCTGCGCGAAGTTCTGCTTGAAATAATCATAGAGCAGGCGCGAACGGTTCGACAGCACCGCAAGCGGCGTATCGGTGCCCATCGAGCCGACCGGATCATCCCCCGCAACCGCCATCGGTTCGAGGAACTTGCCGATATCTTCCTGCGTGTAGCCGAAGGCCTGCTGGCGCTTGAGCAGGCTTACCCCTTCGGTGGCCGCCTCGCTCGCGCCGGGCGCGGCTTCGATGCCGGTGATGTCTTCGAGCTTGTACTGCGCCTGCGCCAGCCACTTGGCATAGGGCTGCGCGGCGGCGAGATCGGCCTTGAGCTCATCATCCTCGATGATGCGGCCCTGTTCGAGATCGATCAGCAGCATCTTGCCCGGCTGAAGCCGCCACTTGCGCACGATATCCTCTTCGGCAAACGGCAAGACACCGCTTTCCGAAGCGAGGCAGACGATATCATCCTTGGTCACGCAGTAACGCGCCGGGCGCAGACCGTTGCGATCCAGCGTCGCGCCGATCTGGCGGCCATCGGTGAAACACACCGCCGCCGGGCCATCCCATGGCTCCATCAGCGCGGCGTGATATTCGTAGAAGGCGCGCCGCGCAGGGTCCATCAGCGCATTGCCGCTCCACGCTTCGGGGATCAGCATCATCATCGCATGGGCGAGGCTGTAGCCCCCTGCCAGCAGCAGTTCGAGCGCGTTGTCGAGGCACGCCGTGTCCGATTGCCCGTGCGGGATGATCGGCCACATCTTGTCGAGATCGGGGCCGAGCAGCTCGCTTTCCATGGTGCGGCGACGGGCGTTCATCCAGTTGACGTTGCCGCGCACCGTGTTGATCTCGCCGTTGTGGGCGATGAAGCGGAACGGATGGGCGAGCCGCCAGCTCGGGAAGGTGTTGGTCGAGAAACGCTGGTGGACGAGGCCGAGTGCCGAGACGCAATCGGGATCGCGCAGATCGTCGTAGAAGCTGCCCACCTGCGTTGCCAGCAACAGGCCCTTGTAGACCAGCGTGCGGGTCGAGAAGCTGGGAAGATAGGTATCCACCAGCGTCGGCAGGCCGTGCTTTTCAGCAAGCTGCGCCAGCGGGTTCTGCACCTGCTTGCGGATGGTGAGGATCTTGCGTTCGAATGCGTCCTGATCGGCGCAGTTCTCCCCGCGCGCGACCACCGCCATCTCGATCACCGGCATCGAGGCAATCACCGCCGCGCCAAGCCCGTCCTGCGTTGTCGGCACGGTGCGCCAGCCGACAAAGCGCTGGCCTTCCTTGGCGGTGAAGACTTCCATCCGCTCCTTCACGAAAGCGCGGGCGGCCTCGTCCTGCGGAAGGAAGCACATCGCAATCGCATAATCGCCCGGCGCAGGCAGATCATGGCCTGCGCCTTGCGCCCAGCGGCGGATCAGCGGATCGGGAATCTGGATGAGAATCCCCGCGCCATCGCCGAGCAGCGGATCCGCGCCGACCGCGCCGCGGTGATCGAGCTTTTCGAGGATCTCGAGCGCCTGCGTGATGATGCCATGGCTCTTGTCGCCCTTGATATGAGCGACCATCCCGACACCGCAGGCGTCATGTTCGTTGCGCGGGTCATAGAGACCTTGGGGATGGGGGTATCCCATGGCATTATCCGTTCTGTCAGACGCCGACAGGCACGCCGTCACCGTGCGAAAAGGCACGAATCACGTGTGCTTACCGGCAGGAATGATAGGCGATTTGAGCCGGTTACGGCCATATTCACCCTGTTTCGCTTCCCTCATGCCGACAGGAAGCGGATTTGGCAATGGGATAAGGCGATGGATTATTACGCGAGCCAAAGGAAAAACTTTAGTTAGATTGCGCAGCAAGCATCATTTCCGCCGCACACTTGCATCGCGCGCGCTTACCCCGCGTTTTGCTGCATCCACGGCACGGCAGTGATCGTGTCCGTGCCGCGGCGGCGCGCGAGTTCGGCGCGCGACACCCGGGCCAGCGCTTCGAGCGCTTCGCCCAGCATCAATTCGCGCTGGGTTACGGTTGCCGCAGCGGCGGTCGGGGCGGCAGGTGGCGGTGCCGCAGCGGCGGCGGGCAGATCAGGCTGTCCGGCCTGATAATCCTGCAAGGCGGCGGCAAAGCGTTCGACCATCTGGCACAGGCTGAGCTCAGCCGGGGGTACGGCGCGCAGCTTGGCCAGCGCAGCGGGAATGGCGGTGGCAGGCTCCGCCGCGGGGGCCTGCGCGGCAGGCTCTTCCACCCACACCGCGTTGCGGCCCGGCAGCACGGCAAATTCCGCCAGATCCAGTTCGCGCGGCGCAGCAGATACCGCCTCGATCACCTCGGGCACGGGCGCAGGGCCGTGCAGCACGTCCGCGCGGGCGGCGGCAAGTTCAGCCGCCGCTTCTTCGGCCAGCACCTCATCAGCGGGCTGATCGGGCAGCCAATCGGTGCTGCGCGAAAACAGGCCGGCGGGCAGCGGGGCATCGAGGCTTGCGCCATCAAGATCCTCCGCCGGATCGAGCGGGCGCACGCGGCTCGGCTGCGGGCTCCCGGCCACAGGCGAAGCGGCACTAGCACCAAGCGCGCGGGCCAGCGCAAAACTCACAAGGCCCAGCACCACGGCGCCGCCGACCGCGAAGGTCAGGCGCGCCGGGAAAGGCGCGAGTTCGGCCGGGATGGTGCTGGCGAGCGTCGCAAGGGTCGCAGCGGGAAGCACGCCCATCATAACCCCGCCAAGCGCAGCGCCCCAGATGCCGAGCAGCGGCGCAAAGGCGGGATGCGCACGCAGCGGCACCCGTGTCCGCGCTTGCCCGGCGCGCGGCTGCGCCATCGCCCGTGCCTTTGCCCTGTGCTCGCGCCCGAAAGCCATGCTGCCCGTTCCTTGCCTGTCCTGCCACCGGTTCGGCGGAATCATCCGCACGGCCAAGGTGATGCTTTGTCCTAGCAAGAGTAAGTAAACAGGCAGATAATTTGCCGCACGGCGCTGATCCGTGATTCTTTTGTCAGCGCCCGTCCGGCATGGTGTGATTCGCGCCCACCCGCGCCCCGCCACCGCCATGTGCCGCGCCAGCCTCGCCGTGCCGTAACGGCAGGGCGCTCGGCGTTGCACTCCCCCCGATGATGCGCCATGAAGCGGCGCGTCACAGCAGCGGCGGACACGGGATTTCGCCGCCTTTTGAAGAGGAGGAGCCCGATGACCCCGCAAGAAATCGCCGCCAAGGTTGGGGAGCATTTTGCCACCAGCGAATGGGTCGAGATGAGCCAGGAGCGCATCAACCAGTTCGCCGAGGCGACCGGTGACCACCAGTTCATTCACGTCAACGAAGAAATGGCCAAGATGACGCCGTTCGGCGGCACCATTGCCCATGGCTTCCTGACACTGTCGATGATCCCCTACCTGTCGGCCAACAGCGACATGCCGCGGGTCGACGGGATCAAGATGGCCGTCAACTACGGCGGCAACAAGACCCGCTTCATCGCCCCGGTCCGCTCGGGCAAGCGCATCCGCGGCCAGTGGAAGTTGCTCGAAATGGCCGAGAAGCGCCCCGGTCAGTGGCAGCAGACCGTCGAGATCACCATCGAGATCGAAGGCGAGGACAAGCCTGCGCTGATCTGCGAGTGGATGACGCTGTTCTTCGTCTGATCGCTATCCCGTTACCCCAGCGCAAGCTGGGGCCCAGGGCCTTCAGCGCCCCTCCCGGCCGCCCGAGGTCCCAGCTTGCGCTCGGATGGCGGCTGTAAAGAAAAGGATACCCCTATCATGTCACGCGACGCTGTTATCGTCTCCACCGCCCGCACGCCGATTGGGCGTGCCTACAAGGGCGCGTTCAATGCCACCCCCGGCGCCACGCTGGGTGCGCTCTCGCTTGCTCCTGCCATCGAACGGGCCGGGATCGAAGCCGGTGCGATTGATGATGTGGTGTGGGGCGCAGTGCTCACCCAGGGCACGCAATCGGGCAATATCGGGCGACAGGTGGCCCTGCGCGCCGGTTGCCCTGTCACCGTCGCAGCGCAGACCATCGACCGCCAGTGCTCTTCGGGCCTGATGGCGATTGCCACCGCGGCCAAGCAGATCATCGTCGACAATATGGATATCGTTGTCGGCGGCGGGCAGGATTCGATCTCGATGGTGCAGACGCCGGAAATGCGCGTGGCGCCTGATCGCTCGCTGATCGCGATGCACAAGGATGTCTACATGCCGATGCTCGGCACGGCGGAAACCGTCGCCAAGCGCTACGGCATCAGCCGCGAGGCGCAGGATGAATACGCCCTGCAATCGCAGCAGCGCACCGCCGCCGCGCAGGCGGCCGGGCTGTTCGACGCCGAAATCGTCCCCGTCACCGCCACCATGCAGGTGAAGGACAAGGCGACCGGCGAAGTCAGCGAAGTCGAAGTGACTCTTACCAAGGACGAAGGCAACCGCCCCGAAACCACGCTGGAAGGGCTGCAAGCGCTCCAGCCGGTGATGGGCCCCGGCATGAACATCACCGCCGGCAATGCCTCGCAGCTTTCGGACGGTTCCTCGGCCGCCGTGCTGATGGAAGCCAAGCTCGCCGAACAGCGCGGGCTCCAGCCGCTCGGCCGTTATGTCGGCATGGCGGTCGCCGGGACCGAGCCTGACGAGATGGGCATCGGCCCGGTTTTCGCGATCCCCAAGCTGCTCAAGGCCGCCGGTCTCAAGATGGATGATATCGGCCTGTGGGAACTCAACGAGGCTTTCGCGGTGCAGGTGCTCTACTGCCGTGACAAGCTGGGCATCCCCAACGACATCCTCAACGTCAATGGCGGCTCGATCTCGATCGGCCACCCCTACGGCATGACGGGTGCGCGCTGCACCGGCCACGCGCTGATCGAAGGCAAGCGCCGCGGCGCGAAATATGTCGTCGTCACCATGTGCGTGGGCGGCGGCATGGGTGCGGCAGGCCTGTTCGAAGTGTTCTGAGACGCAGCCTCATGGCGCGAACAGACAGCGGCGCGGGGGGGGCAACCTCCCGCGCCGTTGCTGCATGCGCGATGCGCTTTCACAGGGCGGATGGCCAGTGATCCCGCAGGAGCGGGCTATTCGTGGCGCAGCGCATCAATCGGATCAAGCTGCGAGGCGCGCCGTGCCGGGTAATAGCCGAACACGATCCCCATGCAGGCCGCGAACACGAAGCTGACGATGTTGATCACCGGATCGAACAGGAAAGGCACGTCGATCACGGCAGCGAGCCCCACCGAAGCGGCAAAGCCCAGCGCAACCCCGGCAAGGCCACCCAGCGCGCAAAGCACCACCGCCTCGGTCAGGAATTGCAGCCGCACCTCGCGGGCCAGCGCGCCGATGGCGAGACGGATGCCGATCTCGCGGGTGCGCTCGGTCACCGAGACAAGCATGATGTTCATGATCCCGATCCCGCCCACCAGCAAGCTGATCGAGGCAATCACCGCGACCATCGCTGTCAAAGCGCCCGTCGCTGCGCCGAGCGCCTGATTGACCTGCGCGGTATCGATCACGTTGAAATCATTGGGCTCTGCATCTTGCAGCAGCCGTCGTTCGCGCAGCAGATCGACCAGCGAATCCTGGATCACCCCCGGCGCATAGGCCGGATCATATTTGATCACGAAGTAATCGAGATTGTCATTGCCGCGAAACCGGCGCTGCACGTTCTTGAGCGGCAGGTAGACTGCATCATCATCATCCGCGCCGCCGCCGCCCTGCCCGCGTTCCTCGACCAGCCCGATCACCTGACACGACACATTGCCAAGCCGCATCCGCGCGCCAACCGGGCTGGTGCCGGGCGGGAAGATCGCCTCGCGCACCTTGATTCCGAGCAGGCAGACATTCTTGCCCGCTTCCTCTTCCTCGCGGGTGAAGCGCCGCCCTTCTTCCACTGCGATCGCCTGCGCCTCGAGAAAGGCATTGCCGATCCCCTGCACCCGCGTGTCCCAGTCCTGCCCGTTGTAGAACGCGGTCGCATTGGCCGAAACCTGCCCTGCCGCAATCTCGACCCCAGCGATCTGCTGGGCGACCGCGCGCACATCAGCCTCGTCGAAAGGCCGCACCGTGCCGCGCGTGGTGCGCACCGGGAAGACGATGAAATTGCTCGCCCCGAGCGAGGAGATTTCCTCCTGCACCGAAGCCGTCACCCCGTTGCCGAGCGTCACCATCGTCACCACCGCGGCAACCCCGATGATGATACCAAGCGTCGTCAGGATCGAGCGCAGGATGTGGCGGCGGATTTCGCGCAGCGCGAGGAGGATCGAGGTGCCGAGCATCAGGCGGGGCTACCCTGATCGGCGCGCGCGCCGCGCTCGATGCGTTCGACCAGCCCATCACGGAACCGCACGATAGTGCCGGCAAAGGCGGCCATTTCCTCTTCGTGGGTGACCATCAGGATGGTGATACCCTCGCGGTTGAGGCGGCGCAGCAGCTCCATGATCTCGACCGAACGTTCGCTGTCGAGATTGCCGGTCGGCTCGTCGGCGAGCAGCACATCGGGCTCGGTCACCAGCGCGCGGGCAATGGCGACGCGCTGCTGCTGGCCACCGGAGAGTTCGGCCGGGGTGTGATCGGCCCACGGCACCAGCCCGACCTGATCGAGCGCACGCAGCGCCGCCGCGCGCCGCGCCGCCTTGGGCTCGCCGCGATAGAGCAGCGGCAGTTCGACATTTTCGAGCGCTGTGGTGCGGGCCAGCAGGTTGAAGCCCTGAAACACGAAGCCGAGATAGCGCCGCCGCAGCAGGCTGCGCTGATCGCGATCAAGCTTCTGCACTTCGACGCCGCGAAACCGGAACACGCCCCCGGTGGGCACATCTAGACAGCCGAGGATGTTCATCGTCGTCGACTTGCCCGAACCCGAAGGGCCCATGATGGCGACAAATTCGCCGCGTTCGATCGTCAGATCAATGCCTTTGAGCGCCTGGAACGCCGCCGCTCCGCTCCCGAAGGTCTTGGTGATGCCTTGAAGCTGGATAAGCGGCTCGGCCATTACTTGCGGGCCGCCTTGATCCCGGTGACGACCTTCATGCCCGGCTTCAAGGCCGTGGACCGCACCACGGTGCGGCGCCCGTCGCTGCGGCCGGTGATGACTTCGATCGCCTTGAGGGTGCCGTTGGCTTGCAACACCTGCACTTGCTGGCGGCTGCCTTCGCCGATGGTCGCCTGCTGCTTGCCATCCTCAAGCCCGATCTGCGGCTGGAACACCCCGCCACCTTCCTCCTTCTTTTCATCAGGCCTGAAGCGCAGCGCGGCATTGGGCACCAGCAGCGCATTGCCGGTGTTCTGGGTGGCGATGGTGGCAGTCGCGGTCATGCCGGGGCGGAGCAGGCCTTCAGGATTTGCCACATCAAGCCGCGCCTCGTAGCTCACCACCGATCCGCTCCCGCTTGCCGCAGCCGCACTGGCACCGCCCGACTGGCTGTCGACGGTGTTGCGCGAGGCGAGATCAACCCGCTGGAGCGTCGCCGGGAAGCGGCGGCCGGGATAGGCATCAACGGTAAAGCTGGCTTGCTGTCCGGCCTGAACCTGCCCGACATCAGCCTCGTCGATCGAGACCCGCAGCTGCATCTGTGACAGGTCTTCGGCGATCACGAACAGGGTGACGGTGTTGAAGGCGGCCACCACGGTCTGCCCCGGCTCGACCCGGCGGGCGAGCACCACGCCATTGACCGGCGCGCGGATCACCGCGCGAGTGCGGGTGGTAAGGTTGCCATTGAGCGAGGCCTGCGCTGCCTCGATATTGGCGCGCGCGGATGCGACCGCAGCAAGATCGCGCTGGACTGCCGCCTTGGCCTGCTCGACCTCGATCTGCGAAGGCACGCGCCCATCCGACAGGCGCCGCACTTCCTCAAGCCGGGCCAGCTGCACCTTGTCGATGTCGAGCGTCGCCTGCGCCTGCCCCAAGGCCGCGCGCGCCGCGTTGAGATTGGCGCGCGCCTGCGCGATCTGCTGATCGATGATCTCGGTGTTGATCACCGCGATCACCTGCCCCTTGGTCACCTCGTCGTTGACATCGACCAGCACGCTATCGATCGGCCCGGTCACTTCGGCGCCGACTTCAACCTGATTGGTCGGGCGCAGATTGCCCGTCGCGGTCACCGACAGCGCCAACGATTCCTGCGCCACGGCTTCGGTGATGTAGTCAGGCGGTGGGGCTTCGGCGGTGCATTGCGCAATGCCGACAATCAGCAGCGCCACCACCAGCGCGGGCAGCCAGTATTTCATCCAGCGCCGCCAGCGCGGCCTTGGCTTGGTGCCGAGGAAATCATCGACGCTGGGCGCCTCTGCCAGCTTGCTCGTGTCGTTCACGCGGAAGGCTCCCTTACCGATTCTGGTTCAAGGCCCGCGCCCTCGGGCACTGACCATCCGCCGCCGAGCGCACGGGCGAGACTGACGAAAGCCTGCGCCCGCGCGGCCTCGGCCCCGACCAGCGCGTTGCGCGTGGCGAGCAATTGGCTTTCCGCCACCAGCAGCCGCTGGAAATCGATCAGCCCGGCCTGATACTGGCTGCGCGCGAGAAGGGCGGCGTTCTGCGCGCCCTCGCTCGCTTCGGCGAGCGCGCGGACTTGTGCGGCATTCGCCTCGAGATCAACCGCGGCGCTTTCGACTTCCTGCAGGGCGACAAGGATGCTCTGCCGCCACGCGGCAAGCGAGGCATCGGCGGCGGCCTCGGCCCCTTCGATCCGCCCGCGCGCCCGCCCCCCATCAAAGATCAGTTGCGACAGGCTGGCGAAGATATTGCCCGAAACCAGATCGAACAGGCTTCCCACATTGCGGGCACTGGTGCCAATCGTGCCGGCCAAGCGCGCCAGAGGATAAAGCTGGGTGCGGGCCACGCCCACCCGGTCAAGATCGGCGGCGAGCCGCGCCTCGGCGGCGCTCACATCCGGGCGGCGGCGCAGCGTATCGGCAGGTGCATTGATTGCCACATTGGCGGGCGGAGCGGGGACCGCGCGCGGGCCAGTGGTGAGCGCACGGTAGACCTCGCCCGGCGGCTCACCGATCAGGGTTGAAATGGCATTGGCGACCGCGACGAGATTGCTTTCAAGCTGCGGGATTGTGGCGGCGGTCTGGGCGCGCTGGGTGCGCGCCTGTTCGACATCGAGGCTGTTGGCGAGGCCCGCCTGATTGCGCCAGCGCGCGATCTGGAGATTGTCATCCTGATTGGCGAGCGTGTCGCGGGCAATGGCAAGCTGGGCGGCAAGCGCACGGGCGCTGACGACCTGGGTTGCGACCTGCGCGACAACCAGGCGCTCGACATCGCCGCGCGAATAGCCTGCCGCCTGCAAATCCCCGCGCGCGGCATCAATCGCACCATCGATCCGGCCGAACAGATCGATCTCCCACGCGGCATCCACACCGAGCGAGAGCTGCACATCGTCGCTGGCAAGATCGCCAACATCGCGCCGCGCCCCGCCGTTGGCATTGAAGGTTGGCAGCAGATCAGCCCGCGCCTGCCGCAGCCCCGCCCGCGCCGCGCGCAGCCGGGCGGCGGCCTGTGCAATATCGAGATTGTCGCGCCGCGCACGGGCGACCAGGGTATCCACCAGCGGATCGCCGAGCATTTCGAAGTAGCGATCGAGCGGCACCGCGGTTTCCCCCGGTGCGGCCAGCACCCAGCGTTCGGGGACCGGCTGGACGCGCGCCATGGCGGGGGGATCAGCGCCAAGGCTGGCGCAACCGCCCAAGGCCAGCGTCGCAACAAGCGCCGCGCTGGCGGCGGCAAGGGTCTTTACCCGGCGGCGCTCGCTGGTGGCCACTATGCGGGGCCCTGTTGCTGATCCTGCGGCACGTCGCACCCCCTATCCCGTTCCTGGCACCGACGCCCTCGCGCGAACACCGCACGGATGACGGCATGGGCAGGACTGCGCGCAGTATGATCGCTGTGCTACCAGCATGGCACCGCCCGCACAACGCGCGTCCATCGATTGCCATGTGCGCTTCGTCTATGGAAACAGAGGCTTGCCGCCGGGCAAGCGCGCCTGTCCTTCCGGCACCCCGCCCGCTAGCGCCGTTCGCGGAAAAACCCGCGCAGCAAATCGGCCGCTTCGGCCTCACCCATGCCGGAATAGACTTCGGGCCGGTGGAGGCATTGCGGCTGATCAAACACCCGCGCCCCATGTTCGACCGCGCCGCCCTTGGGATCAGCCGCGCCGTAATAGAGCCGCGCGATCCGGGCATGGGCAATGGCGCCGGCACACATCGCGCAAGGTTCAAGCGTGACATAGAGATCGCAGCCCGTCAGCCGTTCATCGCCCAGCGCTTCGGCGGCAAGGCGAATCGCCCGCAATTCGGCATGGCCGGTGGGATCGGGCGGCAGGCGGGTGGCATTCCCGGCCACCGCGATCACCCTATCGCCCTTGACGATCACCGCGCCGACCGGCACTTCGCCCGCAGCCGCCGCCTCGCGCGCCGCATCAAGGGCAAGGTGCATCGGAGAAGGCAGCGGCCAACGGTTCATGATGCCCCAGCGCTAGCGCTGCTGCGGAAGGGGCGCAACTTGCTTGACGATTCGCCTATCGCCCGTTATGCGCGCCGCTTTCCCAGCACTAGCTGCCTTATTCACGAGAAGAGACACACCATGTCGCGCATCTGCGAACTGACCGGCAAGGGCCGCATGACCGGCCACAATGTCAGCCACGCCAACAACAAGACCAAGCGCGTGTTTCTGCCCAACCTGCAGAACGTCACGCTGATGAGCGAAAAGCTCGATCGCAGCTTCAAGTTCCGCGTGTCGACCCACGGCCTGCGCTCGGTGGAGCACAATGGCGGGCTCGATAACTGGCTGCTCAAAACCAATGACGAAAAGCTCTCGCCGCGCGCGCTCAAGGTGAAGCGCGAGCTGGTGAAGGCGCAGGCACAAGCCGCCTGATCATCCCCCCGGCTCGGGCCGGGCGCAGCGAATCACAAAAAGCGCGGGCAGGGGTAACCTCGCCCGCGCTTTTTTGTGCGCGTTTTGCCGTGTTCCGTGTCGCTTGATCGCTTGGCGCGCGACGTTCAGCCGTCGAGGCCGAGCAGCCGCCGGGTTGCGATCTCGCACGAGGCATAGGCTTCCTGCCGGGCCGCGCTCCAATAGTGCAATTCTTCGAGCGCGATCGCCTCGCCCGTCACGGCGCACAGCACATAGCGCCCGGGGCGCAGGACACGAAAGCTCGATGGGCCGTAGTAAAGCTTGGCCTCTTTGTCAGAACCGGACATCAACATGGCAAGCCCTGTAGCACCGGCAGGCTAGCCGAACAAATCATCTTGTTGCGGCGGCGCGGCTTTGGCGGGCTTGGGCGCGGGCGGACGCGGCGCAGCGGGTGGCGGTGGCGACGCTGCGCCAATGGGAGCCACACCCAGCGTGCCGTCGCGGAATTGCAGCGTGAGCGCAGCCTCCTGGGCCGCAGCCGCACGGGTCGTCAGCGCCACGCCTGCGGCATTGCGGATGATCGCATAGCCCCTTTCGAGCGGCCTTTCGGGATGGAGCTGCCCGGCGAGCCGCGCCAGCGCGGCCAACCGCTCGCGTGCGAGTGCATGCGGGCGCTGCACCAGTGCGGGGATAAGCTGCGCCCGCTCAAGCCGGCGGCACGCCTCGCCATGGCTGCGAACCAGCAGACTGGGCGAAAGCCGCCCGGCGGCCCCGGCCAATTGCTCACGCCCGGCGCCTGCGCGAGTCACCAGCCCGCGCCGCAACCGCTCGGCGAGATCATCGAGCCGCTGGGTCTGGGCTTGCAGGAGGTTCTCGGGCCGCGGCAGCAGCCGCGCGCGCGCGTCGAGCCGTTCGCGCCCCAGTTCAACCGGGCGATAGACCGCGCGGCGCTGGCGCGCGCCAAGATCGGTCAGGGTGAAGGCGAGATCCGCGCGCACCGGCACCGCCATTTCCGCCGCTGCGGTGGGCGTCGGCGCGCGGCGATCGGCGGCGAAATCGGCAAGCGTGGTATCGGTCTCATGCCCCACCGCCGAAATCACCGGAATGGTGCATTCGGCAATCGCCCGGACGACCACTTCCTCGTTGAAGCTCCACAGATCTTCGATCGAGCCGCCGCCGCGCGCCACGATCACCAGATCGGGACGCGGCACCGGCCCGCCGGAGCCAAGCGCGGAAAAGCCGCGCACCGCGCTCGCCACCTGTTCGGCCGCGCCTTGCCCCTGCACCAGCACCGGCCACACCAGCACATGGCTGGGGAAACGATCCGCCAGCCGGTGGAGGATATCGCGGATGACCGCCCCGGTGGGCGAAGTCACAACCCCGATCACCTTGGGGAGGAAGGGCAAGGCCCGCTTGCGCTCGGCAGCAAACAAGCCTTCGGCGGCGAGCCGGGCGCGGGTCTTTTCCAGCAGCGCCAGCAGCGCGCCTTCGCCCGCGAGTTCGAGGCTGTCGATCACGATCTGGTATTTCGAGCGGCCCGGATAGGTTGTCAGCTTGCCGGTCGCGATGACCTCCAGCCCGTCTTCGGCGCGGAAATTAAGGCGGGCGGCGTTGCCCTTCCACATCACCCCGTCGATCACCGCGCCTTCGTCTTTCAGCGCGCAGTAGAAATGCCCCGAAGCCGCCCGCTTCACCCCCGAAAGCTCGCCGCGCAGTCGGACGAAACCGAAGCGATCCTCGACCGTGCGCTTCAGCAACTGCGAAATCTCGGTGATCGTCAGCGGCGCCGCATTGTCGCCCTCGCGGTCACGCGCTACCAGCCCGGAATTGTCATCGGAATTGGGCGGAGGGGCCATGAATATCCTGCTCTTGGGTTCGGGAGGGCGTGAACATGCGCTGGCATGGAAGCTGGCGCAATCCCCGCTGACCGATCAACTCTTCGCTGCCCCCGGTAATCCGGGGATCGCCGCCATCGCCAAATGCGTGCCGCTGGGGGTGAAGGATCACGATGCGGTGATCCGCTTCTGCGCCGAGAACGCGGTGGGCCTGGTGGTGATCGGGCCGGAAGCGCCGCTGGTCGATGGCCTGTCGGACAGCTTGCGGCTCGCAGGGCTCGCGGTGTTCGGCCCGTCGCAGGCGGCTGCCCAGCTCGAAGGCTCTAAGGGCTTTACCAAGGATCTGTGCGCGCGCGCGGGTATCCCGACCGCGGGCTATGTCCGCACCGCCTCGCTCGAAGAGGCCCGCGCCGCGCTCACCCGCTTTGCACCGCCCTATGTGCTCAAGGCCGATGGCCTTGCGGCGGGCAAGGGCGTGGTGATCGCCGAGACCCTTGCCGAGGCGGAAGCCGCGCTCGCCGACATGTTCGGCGGCAGCTTTGGTGAAGCAGGCGCCGAAGTGGTGATCGAGGAATTCATGGTGGGCGAGGAAGCGAGCTTCTTCGCGCTGACGGATGGCACCGCGATCATCCCCTTCGGCTCCGCGCAGGATCACAAGCGCGTGGGTGATGGCGATGTCGGGCCGAACACCGGCGGGATGGGGGCCTATTCCCCCGCCCCCGTCCTTACGGCGGACTTGCAGGCGCGTGTCATCGCCGAGATCATCGCGCCGACCGTCGCCACCATGCGCGCGGACGGCATCCCCTATCAGGGCGTGCTCTATGCTGGCCTGATGCTGACGGCCGAAGGGCCCAAACTGATCGAATACAATGCCCGCTTCGGCGATCCCGAATGCCAGGTGCTGATGATGCGGCTGGAGAGCGATCTCGTCGCAATCATGCTGGCCTGCGCGCTCGGCAATCTGGCGGGCGTCGCGGCCGCGTTCAGCGATGAGACCGCGCTCACTGTGGTGATGGCAGCCAAGGGCTACCCCGGCACGCCCGAAAAAGGCGGCGCGATTGATCTGGGTGACGCGGAGGCCGATGGCGCCAAGGTGTTTCACGCGGGAACCGGGCTCAACAAGGATGGCGCCCTGGTCGCCACCGGCGGGCGGGTGCTCAATGTGACGGCGATGGGCCCGGATGTCACCACAGCGCAGGCCCGCGCCTATGCGGCGGTGGACCGGATCGGATTTGCTTCGGGCTTCTGCCGGCGTGATATAGGTTGGCGCGAGGTGGCCCGGGAGGCGGCCGCAGCACAGGAGTAAACGCCCATGATCCGCACCGCCCTGCTTTCCGCTGCCGCCCTGCTTGTTACCGGCTGCCAGACCGCCGCGCCGCAAACCAAAGCGGCCAAGCCGCCCGCCTTTGTCGAGGCGGCATGCGGCGGGTGCCATGCGGTGGAACCGCCTTTCCTCTCCCCGAACCCCGAATCGCCCAGCTTTGCCGCGATTGCCAACCGCGAAGGCTTGAGCGAGGCCACGCTCGCCGGCTGGCTGGCCGACGCGCATAACTACCCCGAGCAGATGGATTTCGATCTCACCCGCGAACAGGCGCAGCAGATTGCCGATTACATGATCACGCTGCGGCGCGCGGATTACGTGCCGGAGCAATAGGTCGGATACGATCCGCCCCCTCCCCCAAGGAGGCAGGCGGGCCTAATCCCCCTACAGCCGCTCGTTCATCAGCGCGATCATGTCAGCCTCGGGCCGCGGGCCGTAATGCGCAATCACTTCGGAGGCGGCAATCGCCCCGCGCTTGAGGCAACAGGTGAGAGCTTCGCCGCGCGCATAGCCCGACAGGAACCCGGCGGCGAACTGATCGCCTGCGCCGGTGGTGTCGACGACTTTGAGCACCGGCACCGCCGCCACATCGGCACGCTCGCCATGCGCAATGGCAACCGCACCCTTTTCCGAACGCGTGGCGACCAGCACCGGCACCTTGTCCTTGAGCCAGGCAAGACCTGTCTCGAAATCGTCCTCACCCGTCAGCGTTGCCAGCTCGCTTTCGTTGACGAACAGGATGTCGATCACCCCATCATCGAGCATCTGGCAGAAATCATCGCGGTGCCGTTCGATCACGAAGCTTTCCGAAGCGGTGAAAGCGACCTTGCGCCCGGCATTGCGCGCAACCTCGATGGCGCGGCGCATCGCACGGCGCGGCTCTTCGGGATCCCACAGATAGCCTTCGAGATAGAGGATGGCAGCACTTGCGATCAGATCTTCGTCGAGCGCCGAGGCCGGGAGATACTGCCCCGCCCCGAGGAAGGTGTTCATGGTGCGCTCGCCATCGGGCGTCACGAAAATCAGCACCCGGCCGGTGGCCGGTTCGCCTTCACGGGCAGGCGTGTCGAAATCAATGCCGGTGGCGCGCATGTCGTGGCGGAACACCTTGCCAAGCTGGTCGTCGGCTACCTGCCCGATGAAAGCGCATTGCAGGCCCAGCGTCGCAAGGCCCGCCAGCGTATTCGCCGCCGAGCCGCCCGAAACCTCGCGCGCGGGCGGCATGGCTTCGTAAAGTTCCTCGGCGCGCGCTTCGTCGATCAAGGTCATCCCGCCGCGGTTGAGCTGGAGCTCATCAATCAGATCCTCCTCACACGAGGCGATCACATCGACCACGGCATTGCCGATCGCGATGACATCATAACGGGGCGGATTGATCTCGGGCACGGGCATGGGTTCCTGTTGCTGCAAAGCGAAAATACGCGATTGGCCAGAGCGCCTAGCTCGCTTGTCGTCGCAGGCCAAGCGCTGCTTGCGGCTTTGCACATTGACTTGGGGCGAGCGGGCAAGCATCGCAGGCGCCGATGACGCCTCACTCTGCCCTGTTTCGCCCCATGGTGGGGGGCGCGCTTGCTTTGCTGGCCGCAGGCTGCGTCGGTGCGCCTGCTGCCAAACGCCCGGTTGTGGCCGGAACGCCCGGCAGCGCGATCATCCGCATGCCCGATGTGATGCAAGCCGCCGGGCTGGAAAACGTGATCGGCGCATCGGCAAATTCGCTCACCCGGCGGTTTGGCGAACCGCGGCTCGATGTTGCCGAAGGCGATGTCCGCAAGCTGCAATTCGCCGGACGCGATTGCGTGATGGATATCTATCTCTATCCGCTGCAACCCGGGGGCGAACCGGTCGCCACCCATGTCGAGGCGCGCCAGCGCCAGGGCGGCGCAGCGGTTGACCGCCGCCAGTGCCTCGGGGAAATTACGCGGCGGTAACCCCCTCTTAAGCCTGTTTGTGGCATCACCCCCTTGAATTGCAGGGGTTTGACCGCGCCATGACGACACATTTCAGCCAAATTGCCGCCCGCGCGGCCGCCGATGGGCAGATCGCGCCCGAGGAATTGATGGAACTGCGCCGCTACCTGTGGGGTGACGGCATTGTCTCGCAGGCCGAGGCCGAAGCCCTCTTCGCCGCCAATGACGCGCTGGCTGATCGCAGCCCCGATTGGTGCGATTTCTTCGTCGAGGCGATCGGGGAATTCGTGCTCAACGGCACCGCGCCGCGGCTGCAATGTTCCGACAGCGAGGCCCAGTGGCTGATCGACCAGATCGATCGCGATGGCGTGGTCGAGACCATGGTCGAACTCGAATGCATGGTGCGCATCATCGAGCGCGCGCAGAACGTGCCCGACCGGCTCAAGGATTATGTGCTCGCCGCGGTCGAACGCGCCGTCCTCACCGGAACGGGGCCGACGCGCTGGGGCGGGGAACTCGCCGCCACCCACATCACCGCCGCGGAATGCCGCATCATCCGCCGCGTGATCTTTGCCAGCGGCGGGCATGGGCCGGCTGCGGTCAGCCGCTTTGATGCCGAGATGCTGTTCCGCATCAAGGACGCGACCCTCGCTGATGAGAACGCCGCCGAATGGGACGAGCTCTTCATCGATGGCGTGCTCAATTATCTCAAGGGCTTCACGCTGCCCCACGCCCAGATCAGCCACGAACGCGCGCTGGAGCTGAAAGCCTTTGTCGAGGATGCGCGGCCCGATGTGCGCCGCTTCTTCGGGCGCGTGGCGCGCGAGGTGCCGGCGGCGCGCAATCATTTCGGCAAGGTGTTCGGCAAGCGCAAGGACGCCGGCACCGATTACGCCGCGCTTGCCACAGCGGGCGAAGCGGTGACGGATTTCGAGCGGGAATGGCTCGACACCATGATCGATGCCGATGGCGAGGTTGACGAGCTGGAAAGCCGTTTGCTGGCGCGCCTCGCGGCAGGGGAATAACGCTAGGCGCCGAAATCCAGGGGTGCCGCCGCGCCGCCCTGCAGCGGTAGGGGCCCGCGCGGCGGAACTGCGGGAGCCATCATGCCATCTTCGGGTGGTTTGCGGGGCCTGCGCTGACGATTTCTGAACACTTGATCCGACGAGAATGGGCTGGGAGTTGCCTCAACACGGCTGGCACGTTGACGCTTGTTGAGCGCGCGCGCGGCCAGACTGGCCGCAAACAGCAACCCTGCGCCGATGCGCACAAGATCGCCAACGAGTCTGCGGTTCGGGTGTTCGGTCTCAGCCATATGGCTGATTATACCATAAAACTTTCGCCGCAGCCACACGCGCCCTTGGCGTTGGGATTCTCGAACACGAAGCCGGCGGTGAAATCATCTTCACGCCAGTCCATGATGCTGCCGATCAGGTAGAGCACACTCGCCCCGTCGATGTAGAACACGCCGCCGGGGGTGACGATCTTCTCGTCGAACTTGGCTTCGGTGGTGACGTAATCGACCGAATAGGCAAGGCCGGAACAGCCGCGCCGCGGCGTCGACAGCTTCACCCCGATCGCATCGGCCGGGGCCTTTTCCATCAGCGCGGCAATGCGCGCCTCCGCGGAAGGCGTCAGCGTGACCGCAGCCTTGGGGGCGGGGCGAGAAGTCGTGGTCGTCTCGGTCATGTCAGCCTCTTCTGCCAGAACAGCGCGTGGCCAGCTGCGGGATCGAGCTGGTAATCGCCATAACCCTGGCGTTCATACAAGTGCCGCGCCGGATTGCCGCTCAGCACTTCCAATGTGACCTTGCAGGCCCCGCGCTTCAAGGCCTCGGCCTCGATCGCGGCGAGCAAAGCCGTGCCGATGCCTGCCCCACGATGGCCGGGGAGCACCGCCAGATCATGAATGTTGACGAGCGGCGCGGCGGCAAAGGTCGAATAGCCGATGAAGCAATTGGCCACGCCAACCGCCGCATCATCCAGCCGTGCCAGCAGCGAAAAGGCGTGCGGATTGGCGGCGAGATCGCGCACCAGCCGCGCCTTTACCGGGTCAGACAGGGGTTCGCCGCCACCCATCGGATCGCGCGCATAGGCATCGAGCAGCGCCACCACATCCGCCGCATCGCGCGGATCGGCATAGTCTGCCAAGGCAATCGTCAGGGCCGGGGCGCTGGTGAGCATGAGCGTTACAGCATCCCCAGTTCGAGCCGGGCTTCATCGCTCATCTTGTGCGGGCCCCACGCCGGTTCCCACACCAGCACCACCTCGGCATCGCGAATGCCCGGCACCGAGGTCACGCGCAGCTCAACCTCGCCCGGCATGGTCTCGGCGACGGGGCAGTGCGGCGTCGTCAGCGTCATGGTGACGGTGGCATCGCCTTCGTCATCGACCTCGACCCCGTAGATCAGGCCGAGATCATAGATATTGACCGGGATTTCCGGGTCATAGATCTCGCGCAGGGCCTCAATCACCGCGGCCTGCAAATCGCTGCCATCTCCGCCCACGGCATCGGCGGCGGGCTTGGCCGCGAGGAAGCCGTCGAGATAGTCGCGGGTGCGGGGTGCATCGCTGTCGACAGCATCCTCCACGCGGGCGCGCGGTGGCTTTTGCGCTGTCATGTCCGAAGGATCGCGGGTGCTGTCCATTCGCCTTTATCCTTTGCCAAAAATCTTGCGGGTGCGGGCAATGCCCTTGAGCAGCGCCGCGATATCCGCCTCGCTCGAATAGAGCCCGAAGCTGGCGCGTGCCGTTGCGGGGACGCCGAGGTAATCCATCAGCGGCTGGGCGCAGTGGTGCCCGGCGCGGATCGCGACATTGCTCTCGTCGAGGATCGTGCCGAGATCATGCGGGTGAATATCGTCGATGGTGAAGCTGACGATCCCGGCGCTATCCTCGGGGCCGAACACGGTCACATCATTCATCGCAATGAGTTCGCGGCGCAGCTGGGCAACCAGTCGCGCTTCGCGTTCGTGCAGCGCGGCAAGGCCGATGCCGCTGACATAATCCACCGCCGCACCGAAAGCGATCGCTTCGGTGATGGCCGGGGTGCCGGCCTCGAACCGCTGCGGGCCGGAGGCGTAAGTGGTGCGTTCGAAGGTCACCCGGTCGATCATCGCGCCGCCACCTTCCCATGGCGGCAAGGCATCGAGAATGTCCGCGCGCGCCCACAAGGCGCCGATCCCGGTCGGCCCGTAAAGCTTGTGCGCGGAGAACACGTAGAAATCGCAGCCGAGCGCGCGCACATCCACCGGCATATGCGGTGCGGACTGGCAGCCATCGAGCAGCAGCTTCGCGCCGACCTTGTGCGCCAGCGCGGCAGCGCGCGGGGCATCGAGCACCGAGCCGAGCACGTTCGAAACATGGCCGAAGGCGACCAGCTTGTGCGCTTCGGTGAGCATCTTTTCCGCCGCATCAAGATCGATGCGGTGATCATGCGTCAGCGGGCAGACATCGATGACCGCGCCCGTCGTAGCGGCGATCATCTGCCACGGCACGATGTTGGAGTGGTGCTCCAATTGCGAGAGCAGGATGCGATCGCCGGGCTTGAGATTCGTCCGGCCCCAGGTGTTGGCGACGAGATTGATCGCCTCGGTCGCCCCGCGGGTGAAGACCAGCTCGTCCTCGCTCCCGCCGATAAAGGCGGCGACTTTGCGCCGCGCCGCTTCGAAGGCGAAGGTCATGTCAGCAGAGCGGGCATAGACCCCGCGGTGGACGGTGGCGTAATCCTCGCCCAAGGCGCGGGCCATGGCATCAATCACGGCGCGCGGCTTCTGCGCGGTCGCGGCGGTATCAAGATAATGCCACGGCTTGCCATCATGGGTGACCATGCCGGGGAAATCAGCGGCACAGTCGCGGGTGAGCGTGGCGGGCGCGTTCACAGCCGCGCCCCTTCCAGCGCGCCGAGCGCGGCATCGAGCAGCTTTTCGCGGCTGGCCTCGTCCGTCAGCGCGACAAAGGCGTCGCCCATAAAGGCCTGCACCAGCAGGCGCTGCGCGGTAGCGGGATCGAGACCACGCGCCATCATGTAGAAGCGCGCGGCTTCGTCCAGCGCGCCCACCGTGGCGCCGTGGGCGCATTTCACATCATCGGCGAAGATTTCGAGCTGCGGGACGGCATTGGCGCTCGCCCCGGCTTCGAGCAGCAGGCCCTTGAAATCCTGCGCGGCATCGGTCTTTTGCGCGTGGCGCGCGACCTTGATCTCGCCGAGGAAATTGCCGGTCCCCCCGCCCCAATGGACCGCACGCACCGTCTGGTTGCTGGTGGCCTCGGGCTCGGCATGGACAACCTGCGTCACGAATTCGCGGGTGACGCCTGCTCCGCCAATCGTCACCCCGCCGAATTCGAAATGCGCGCCCTTGGCGAGCCGTACCTCGATTTCGACGCGGGTGTAATCGCCGCCCGCATTGGTAACGAAGAACGCGGCACTCGCGCCTTCGCCAAGGGTGACACGCATCCGGTGCACTTCGGGCGCATCGCTGCCGACGATCATGCAGCGGGTCACGCTCTCGCCAGCGGCGACGTTGATCGTCTGCCACTGGTCAAGCGCCGTCACGCCCAGCCGCGCGACCGCGTCCATATCGGCATAACGCCATGCTTCGTCGCGGCGGGTGGGGAGGGTCAGGGTAGCGGCTTCAGCCATCATGCCATCACCGAATCATAACCCTCGGCCTCAAGCCGCAGAGCGAGTTCCGGGCCGCCGGTCTCGACAATCCGACCGCCTGCAAGGATGCTGACCTTGTCGGGCGCAACCACATCAAGCAGGCGCTGATAGTGGGTGATCAGCAGCACCGCCTTGTCCGGGCTGCGCATGATCGCATTGATCCCGGCGCCAACAATCCGCAGCGCATCAATATCGAGGCCACTATCGGTCTCGTCGAGCACCGCGAAGGCCGGATCGAGAATGCCCATCTGCACCATTTCGGCGCGCTTCTTCTCGCCGCCCGAAAAGCCGACATTCACCTGCCGCTTGAGCATCTCCATATCCATCTTGAGCAGGCCCGCCTTGTCCTTGGCGAGCTTGAGGAACTCGCCGCCCGAGAGCGGCTCTTCCCCGCGGCTTTTCCGCTGCGCATTCAAAGCCTCGCGCAGGAATTGCACGTTGGAGACGCCGGGGATCTCGACCGGGTATTGAAAGCCGAGGAACAGGCCGGCCGCCGCGCGCTCATGCGGTTCGAGCGCGAGCAGGTCCTGCCCGCGGAAGGTGACGCTGCCTGCGGTCACTTCGTAGCCGGGCTTCCCGCCGAGCACATGCGCAAGGGTCGATTTGCCCGCGCCGTTGGGGCCCATGATTGCATGGATTTCGCCTGCCGGGATCGACAGGGTGAGACCCTTGAGAATGGGCTTGTCGCCGACGGAGGCGTGGAGGTTGGTGATTTCGAGCATGGTCATTCTTTCATTTCGTCATTGCGAGCGAAGCAAAGCAATCCAGAGCGGCGCGCGGATGCTCTGGGTTGCCGCGTCGCCTACGGCTCCTCGCAATGACGAGGAGTGGGTAAAGGTCACGGCTTGCGCCCCCTTGGCTTGTCGCCAGTTTCGGCACGCTTGGGGCGCGAATAGGTCTGCTTGGGATTGGCCGCCTTGTGCGCGCGGGCGGCGGCTTTGCGTTCCTCGATCCGCTCGCGCATCACCTGGGTGAGCTGCTTGAGCACGGCGTCGAGGTCGTCGAGGATATCCTTCGCCGCGATCCGCATCACCTTGATCCCGACGCTTTCAAGGCTCTTGTCGCGGCGCTTGGCGAGGGTGTCGTTCTGCCCCTCCTCATCGATCGCGAGCGCGAGGCCGAGGTTGTGGCAGTTGAAATCGACGATCGCCGAGCCAACCACCGCGTGCCGCTTGAAGGTGTAGCGGCCCATGTCGGCGGCGGCGAACTTGGCCGCCAGCGCCTTGTGCGCCTCGGATGAATGGCGGCGCAGCTCGCGCGCCTGTTCGTGCAGCGCATCAAGACGCTTGTCCGAAATCTCCCACCCGCGCCCCTTCTTCTTGAGCGCGGGGGCTTCGGCGGCGGCAGCCTCAGGGTTGAGGGCGAGGGTTTTACGGGTGGTCATTTTGCATCCGAGAATTGCGCTTGTAGATCATGAGCATTGCAATCGGTGGGCCGAGTAACACGAACGCAGCTATCGCCTCAGCGAGCGGATCGACCCCACCAAACGTGACTTGAACCGCTAGCCACAACGCAGCGATTGGCCCCAGCACTACCCAAATGGTACCCAGCAGCCCGAAAAGGCGCTTATTCACCCCACACTCCCCTCAAGCGAAATCGTCCATCCGTCATTGCGAGGAGCCGTAGGCGACGCGGCAATCCAGAGCGTTTCGCGTGCCGCTCTGGATTGCTTCCCCCGGATCAAGTCCGGGGTCGCAATGACGAGGGTAGAGAAGGCCTTCATCCAACCGACCCCTCAAGCGAAATCGCCAGCAGCTTCTGCGCCTCCACGGCAAACTCCATCGGCAGCTCTTTCAGCACGTCCTTGGCAAAGCCGTTGACGATCAGCGCCACGGCTTCCTCTTCGCCGAGGCCGCGCTGCATCGCGTAAAACAGCTGTTCGTCGCTGATCTTGGAGGTGGTCGCCTCGTGCTCGATCTGCGCGCTGGGGTTCTTCACCTCGATATAGGGCACGGTGTGCGCGCCGCATTGATCGCCGAGCAACAGGCTATCGCACTGGGTGAAGTTGCGCACGCCGCTCGCGGTCGGGCCGACGCGCACCAAGCCGCGATAGGTGTTGTTCGACTTGCCCGCCGAAATCCCCTTGGAGATGATCGTCGAGCGGCTGTTCTTGCCGTTGTGGATCATCTTGGTGCCGGTGTCGGCCTGTTGGTAATTGTTGGTGACCGCGACCGAGTAGAACTCGCCGACGCTATCCTCGCCGTTGAGCACGCAGGAGGGATACTTCCACGTCACCGCCGAGCCGGTCTCGACCTGCGTCCAGCTGACCTTCGAACGGTCCCCCTGGCACAGCGCGCGCTTGGTGACGAAATTGTAGATCCCGCCCTTGCCCTCGGCATTGCCGGGGTACCAGTTCTGCACGGTCGAATACTTGATCTCGGCATCGTCCAATGCGACCAGTTCCACCACCGCGGCGTGGAGCTGGTTCTCGTCGCGCATCGGCGCGGTGCAGCCTTCGAGGTAGCTGACATAGGCGCCCTTGTCGGCGATGATCAGGGTGCGTTCGAACTGGCCGGTGTTTTCGGCATTGATGCGGAAATAGGTCGAAAGCTCCATCGGGCAGCGCACGCCTTCGGGCACGTAGACGAAGGTGCCGTCGGAGAAGACCGCGCAGTTCAGCGCCGCGAAGTAGTTGTCGCGCACCGGCACGACCTTGCCGAGCCACTGCTTCACCAGATCGGGATATTCGCGGATCGCCTCGGAAATCGAGAGGAAAATCACGCCCGCGCGCAGCAGCTCCTCGCGGAAGCTGGTGGCGACAGAAACGCTATCGAACACCGCATCCACAGCGACCTTCTTCGCGCCCTTCACCCCGGCCAGCACCTCCTGCTCGCCCAGCGGGATGCCGAGCTTGTCATAGACGCGCTTGATCTCGGGATCGAGTTCATCAAGGCTGCCGAGCTCGGCCTTCTTCTTGGGCGCGGCGTAGTAATAGGCGTCCTGATAGTCGATCTTGGGATAGCCGACCTTGGCCCAATCGGGCTCCTCCATGGTCTGCCACAGGCGGAAGGCCTTGAGCCTCCATTCGAGCATCCATTCGGGTTCGTTCTTCTTGGCGCTGATGAAACGGACGGTGTCTTCGTTGAGACCCTTGGGCGCGAATTCGGTGTCGATATCTGCCGACCAGCCATGCTCGTAATCGGCGACCTTGGCGGCGGCTTCGCGCGCGTCCTTATCGAGTTCGGGCCGGTCTTGAATGTCGATCTCTTCGCTCATGCCAGATGGTCCTCGGTAACAGAAAGGCGCGCAAGCGCCGTGGGGCCGCGCAGCTGGGCCAGCGTGATGCCCGCCAGCGCCCCGCGCAGCGCGTCGTTGATGATCGGCCAGTGCGGCTTCATGTTGCAGCCGGCCTCGAAATCGCAAGGGGTATGATCGACACAGGCCGTGAGCGTGATCGGGCCTTCGATCGCCTCGACAATATCGGCAACCGTGATTGCCGCTGCGGGCCGTCCAAGCTGCAAGCCGCCATGCGCGCCGCGCACAGAACGCAGCAGGCCCGCCGCCGTCAGCTTCGACACCAGCTTCTGCACGGTCGGCACCGGCAGGCCGGTTTCACTCGCCAGTTCCGCCGCGCTTACCCGCCCGTTGCCGCAATGCAAGGCAGCCTGGCACATCGTGATGACGGCGTAATCGGCAAGGTTGGACAGGCGCATTTGCGAGCGGTTCTCAATTCGGACGGATTCGTTCCGAATTGGAAATAGGAGCAATGCGCTCCGATTTCAATGGGGAATCATCGCCGCCTGCGGCGTCAGGTCGTGCGTCGAGCAGCCGCGCCGCCGGGCCATGAGCATGCGGCACCAGCGTTTCGCGAAAGATCGTGTGGTCGCGCAATTGTCGCGGGGTGCGCCCGGTATAGCGCCGGATGTTGCGGATGAGGTGCGCCTGATCGAAATAGCTTTCGAGCGCCGCATCGCGCAGCGCGTGGGGGAGCAGCGGGTTGGCAAGCAGCATCGCCGCGCGGATCGCCCGAAACCGCTTGGCAACCTGCCACGGGGCCACCCCGAAATAACGCCGCGAAAAGCGTTGCAACTGACGCGGTGAGAGATCGACGGCGGCGTGAAGCGCGGCCAGCGGGGGATCAAGCGAGCTCGCCAGCCATGCTGTCATCGCGGCCAGGGTCGCGCCATGCCCGGCGGGCAGCGGAAAGGGCTGCGCGGTGATTGCCGTGCCAAGCGCAGTGGCGAGCGTTTCGGGGGTGATCTCCCCTGCCTGCGCCGCGGCGATGTGTGCGCGCAATTCGGCCAGCGCTTCGGGCGCAAACACCGTATCGGGAGCCAGCACCTGATCATGCACCGCATCCACCGGACGCGCGGCAAGCCGCTGCCAGCCTGCGGGCGTGAGCGAGACGCCCACCAGCCGCACCGGGCCGTGGATCGTGCAGGGCGCAAAGGCGAGCTGCGGCGCGTTGACCAGCAGGCTTTCCGCCGGATCATTGCGTCCGCCGGGGAAATCAATCGTTACCCCCCCTTCGAGGAAAATCATGATCTGCGCCGAATAGGCAGGCATGAATTCTTCCGCCCGGCCGACCGCGATCTCCAGCGTGTAGAAGGTGTGAAACCAGTCCGCCCAATGCGCTGGCGGCGGGATCATCGCATAGCTGAACTGCACCTCTTATCCGCCCGCCTCCGGGCCCCCTTATTCGCTTGCAGGCGCGACCCTTGAAAGCGATTTACGGCTGGCGCTGGCGGGCGACCCAGCCTTGCACATTCTCTTCCATGATCGACAGCGGCACCGGCCCGCTGGTGAGAATGACATCATGGAACGCGCGGATATCAAAGCGATCCCCCAGCGCGGCCTGCGCCATGGCGCGCAGCTCCATGATCTTGAGCTTGCCGATCATGTAGGCCGTCGCCTGCCCCGGATAGACGATATAGCGCTCGATCGCCTTTTCGATATCGCCGGGCGGGTTGGGGGTGTTGTCGGCGAGCCATTGCATCGCCTCCTCGCGGCTCCAGCGCTTGTGATGGATACCGGTGTCGACCACCAGCCGCCCGGCGCGCCACAACTCCATGCCCAAGCGCCCGAAATCGGAGTAAGGATCGGTGTAGAAGCCCATGTCCTTGCCCAGTTCCTCGGTGTAGAGGCCCCAGCCTTCGGAATAGGCCGTTACCCCGCCAAAACGGCGGAAGGCAGGCAGGTTGCCGAGCTGGGTCTGCACCGAAAGCTGCAAGTGATGCCCCGGCAAGCCTTCGTGATAGGCGAGCGCTTCGAGCTCGTTCTTGCTCATATCGCGCAGATTGTAGAGGTTCACGTAATAGACGCCGGGACGCGACCCATCCGGCGCGGGGCGCTGGTAGAAGGCCTTGCCCGCGCTCTTTTCGCGGAACGCTTCGACCGCGCGGATTTCGAGCGGATCGGTCGGCAGGGTGGCAAAAAACTCCGGCAGCTTGGCTTCCATTGCGGCGAGATATTGGCTCGCCTCGGCCAGATAATCTTCGCGGCTGGTGTGGAAGAAGCGCGGATCATCGCGGGTGAACGCGAAGAATTCCTGCAAACTGCCGGTGAAGCCGACCTTGGCCATAATGGCCCGCATTTCGCCGTGGATGCGGGCGGTTTCCTTGAGGCCGATGTCGTGGATTTCATCGGCGGAAAGATCGGTGGTGGTGTAGTTGGCGAGCAGCGCGGCGTAATAGGTCTCGCCATCCTTGAAGCGCCACACCCCATCCTCGGTCGGCGCGATCACCTGCTGGCGCTCCATCTCGGCAGCGAGGCGCTGGTAGGCGGGCACGGCGGAGCTGTTCCACGCCGCCGCAGCACGGGCATTCAGATCAGCCTTCTGCGCATCGGGCAGATCGAGCGCGGCGACCTTCTTGGCGAAGTCCTCCAGCACCGCATTGCCATCCCCCGCGCCAAGCAGATTGCCGATGTCGGAGATCACATAGGGATACACCCAGCGGGGCGGCATCACGCCGTTGCCCGCGCGGCTCGCCGCCTCGGCGGTGAGCGCATCAAGCTGCGGCCCCATCCCCGCGATCCGCGCAACATAGGCTTCGGCCTCGGCAAGGTTCGCAACCCGGTGGGTGCCGATCAGAAAGGCAGGCATCCGGCTCTGCGCGCCGTTCATCTGATCGAAGATATAGCCATATTTGCGGAACGGGTGGAGCGCGGCGCGGCGCTGGGCAAGCGCATCGAACAGCCGGAACGAGAGCGCCTGCTGCGTCGGCAAGCGCGCGGGATCGAACTGCGCACGCATCTGCGCGGCGGCATCCTGAAGCCGGGCGAAATCGCGCTCTTCCGCCGCATCCGACGGATCATCCCACTTGCCGTAATCGCCATCCCTGATCCCGCGCGAGGCCTTGGAGAGCGGCGAGGCCGCAAGGCTTGCCGCATCATAAGTCGCAAACAGCGTATCGAGCGCGGCGGCTTCGTCAGGCGTGGCGGCCGCCGCCGCAACGGGCGCAGCTTCCTGTGCGGCAAGGCTGGCAGGCGCGAGCGCGAGCGTCAGCGCAAGAATTGACACATTCCAGAACGAACGGGGGGGCATGGCTCTTCTCTCTTTTATGGGGCAGACCTGCGATGCGGTGTACCCATCGCCCGGGCCGCGCGCTAGCCCCCGAGCTCGCGCAGGTTGCGCGGGGCGATCATCTCGGCGAGGTAGGGCGTGGTCTTGTCCTGCAAGCGCGCCGGGGTGCGTCCGACAAAGCGCGTGATCTCGCGGATCATGTGGGGCTGATCGAAGAAGGCTTCCGCCAGTTCGGCCTCATGCTCGGGCGAGAGCTGCGGAAAGGACAGCAAGGCCGCCGCTCTGAGCGCGCGGTATTTGCGCGCCAGCGCTTGCGGCGGCAGCCCGAAATAGCGCTCGACCAGCCGCTGCACCTGACGCTGCGAATAATTCGCCCGCGCCAGCAGATCATCGATCGAGGGATTGAGCGCAGTGCCAAGCCAGCGGTTGACCTCGCGGATCAGATTGTGATGGCGCGGATCGATCGGGCGCACGGTGCGGGCAATATAATCACCGATGGCAAGCGCTGCCTCGCGCCCCGTGATCGCGCCCTTGCGATAATCCGCATTCAGCCGTTCGCCGAGCGCGGCGATCTCCGGGCCGAGCACATCGGCGGCAGGGTATAGCCGATCACGGTGCTGGCCGGCATGCAGCCCTGTCAGCGCGGCCCAGCCGAGCGGTGAAAGCGCAGCGCCGATCGAATGGAACGGCCCCACCACCTCCATCGGGCAGGCCGCGCTCAGCGGGGTCATCAGGGCGATTTCATGATTGGGATCGCGGTGACCATTGGGAAATTGCAACTCGCCCTTGCCATAGGGAAACAGGCTGAGATTCCCGATCGACGCGGGCTGGATATCGCGGATCAGCGGTTCATCGCAGCGGAAATGATAAAGCGTCGTGACGTAATCGCTGATTTCAGGAGGGGCGGCGATATAGTCGACCGCCATGAGCGCGCTGGCTGTCAGCGCGGCATCTTCGACTGCGAGAAGCTTTGCTTGCCCCGACATGGCTTGCGCCCCCGTTTGCTTTTGACCCTAGCAGGTTTCAGCGAACAGGCGACGGCAAAGTTCCCGCCGAAATGGCTCAAAAGACCCAAAAAAATTGGGCGGCGCCCACATATGGGGAGCCGCCCATTAAAGTTGAGGAACTCGTTGCATCACTGCTTCGAGCCCTTCGGGTCGCAAGGGTGCCTATAGCGCGCGAATCAACCGGAGAATTGTAGCTAAGCGACAAGAATGGGGCGTGCGATCGCCCCTAGCCGGACAATCCGCCGCGCATATGTCGACAAGGCTGCGAAGCTGGCATAGGCGCATGGGCCATGCTGTTTCGTCTGCTGCGCCCCGCGCTGTTCGCTCTTGATCCGGAAACCGGGCACCGCCTTGCGCTGGCGGGGCTGAAAGCGCTGCCGCCGCGCGCGCCGATGCCGCTACCCGCGATGCTCGCGGTCGAGGTGGCCGGGCTGCATTTCCCCAATCCCGTGGGTGTTGCCGCCGGGTTCGACAAGGATGCCGAAGTGCCCGATCAATTGCTTGATCTCGGGTTCGGTTTTGCCGAGGTCGGCTCGATCACACCCTTGCCCCAGGCGGGCAATCCCAAGCCGCGCCTGTTCCGCCTGGTTGAAGACCATGCCGTGATCAACCGCATGGGGTTCAACAATCAGGGTGCCGAGTCCGCGCTCACCCGTCTGCGCGCCCGCGCCGGGCGGAGCGGGATTGTCGGGGTGAATATCGGCGCCAACAAGGATGCGGCCGACCGGATCGCCGATTATGCCCGCATGACAGAACTGATGGCGCCGCTGGCGAGCTATCTGTGCGTCAATATCTCCAGCCCGAACACGCCGGGCCTGCGCGCCTTGCAGGATGAAGGCGCGCTCACCGCCTTGCTCGATGCGGTGCTGGCCGCGCGCGCCGATGCCATGCCGGTGGGCGGGCCGCCGGTTTTTCTCAAGGTCGCGCCCGATCTCGAACCGGCGGATATTGATGCGATTGCCCGCATCGCGCTCGAAAAAGGGCTGGGCGCGCTGGTTGTCTCGAACACGACCATCACCCGCCCGGCTTTGCGCTCGCACCACGCGGGCGAAAGCGGGGGGCTGTCCGGCGCGCCGCTCAAGGCGCTGGCGCTGCAACGCCTGCGTGATTTCCGCAAGGCGACCGGCGGCGCCATCCCGTTGGTGGGCGTCGGCGGGATTGCCAGCGCCGCAGACGCGTGGGAGCGCATCCGCGCCGGGGCATCGCTGGTGCAGCTCTATTCCGCGCTGGTCTATGAAGGCCCCGGGCTCGGCGCGCGGATCGCGCGCGGCCTGATCCCGCTGATGCAGCGCGACGGCTTTGCCAGCATTGCCGAAGCGGTGGGAAGCGAATAGCTAGAGGCCCCATGCGTTTCATTCCCGCCCTGCTCGCCCCACTGGCACTGGCCCTCTCGGGCTGTGCCACCACCAGCCAGACCGCTTTGGCGGACGCGCCTGCGCCCACCGTGGCCGGCGCAGTCAGCAGTGCCGATCCCCGCGCCACTGCCGCCGGTGAGGCGATTCTTGCGCAAGGCGGTTCGGCAGTTGACGCCGCGATTGCCGTGATGCTCGCGCTCACCGTGGTCGAGCCGCAAAGCTCGGGCATTGGCGGCGGCGGTTTTCTGGTGCGCGCTGATGGCGAAACCGGCGCGCTTGTCACCTATGACGGGCGCGAGACCGCGCCGGCCGCCGCGACGCCAACCCGGTTCCTTGATGCAGAGGGCAAGTTGCTCGGGCGCGATGCCCGCGTGTTCTCGGGCCTCAGTGTCGGCGTGCCGGGCAATATCGCGCTCGCGGCCAAGGCCCATGCCGCGCACGGCACCCTGCCCTGGGCCAAGCTGTTCGAACCCGCGATCGCGCTCGCCGAAAACGGCTTTGTGATGAACCCGCGGCTTCACCAGTCGCTCAAGGGCAACAAGGGCCGCGCCGACAAATCGGACTATGCCCGTTCGGTGTTCTTCGGGCCGGATGGTGAGCCTTTGCCGATTGGCGCGACGGTCAAGGTGCCGCTGCTGGCCGAAACCTTCCGCGCGCTCGCCAAGGATGGCCCGCAGGCGATGTATGGCAGCCAGACTGCCGCTGCGCTGGCGGCCTATGTCGCCGAGGCAACGCCGCAGGACGGCAAGATGACCGCGCGCGATGTCACCACCTACAGTGCCAAGGAGCGCGCGCCGGTCTGCACCCGTTACCGCGTTTACCGCGTGTGCGGCATGGGCCCGCCGTCCTCAGGCGGGATCGCAGTGGCGCAGATGCTGGGCCAGCTTGAGCGCTTCGATCTTGCCGCCATGGGGCCGCAATCGCCCGAGTTCTGGCACCTTTTCATCGAAAGCCAGCGCCTCGCCTATGCCGATCGCGAACTTTACGCCGGTGATGCCGATTTTGTCGAAGTCCCGGTCGCCGGGCTGATCGATCCCGCCTATCTCGCCGCGCGCGCGGCGCTGATCAACCCGGCCGCGCGCAACCCCAAGGTCGAAGCCGGGGTGCCGCCCGGGGCGCCGCTCGCGCGCGGGGATGGGCCGGAAGAACCGGAAAACGGCACCACCCATTTTTCGGTGGTGGACCGCGCGGGCAACGCGGTGAGCTACACCTCGACCATCGAAGGCGCCTTCGGATCGGGGCTGCACTGGCGCGGGTTCTACCTCAACAACGAATTGACCGACTTCACCCTGACGCCCGAAGCCGATGGCAAGCCGGTCGCCAACCGGGTCGAAGGCGGCAAGCGGCCGCGTTCGTCGATGGCACCCACGATCGTCTATGATGCCAAGGGCAAGGTCGTCCTGGTGATCGGCGCAGCGGGCGGGCCGACCATCCCGGTCTCGGTTGCGCGCGGGATCATCGGCGTGCTGGATTTCGGGCTCGGTGCGCAGGACGCGCTGGCGCTGCCTTTCGCGATGGCTTTCGGTGATACCTTGCTGATCGAGGAAGACAGCGCGCTGATGGCGATGCAGGATGATCTCGCCGCGCGCGGGCATACCGCGATCCGCCCCGGCGCCGCCCCGATCAAGGCCAATGCGCTTGGCCGCAGGGCCGATGGAACGTGGGAAGTGGCGACCGAGCCGCGCCTCACCAGCCTCGTCACCCCCTGAGCCCTCGACCTGCGGGCATCCGCATCGCGGGTGCTTGCCGCTCGGGAAATCCGCGCCTAACTTGATCGCATTCGGGGCAATCCCTTGCCCCTTCACAGAACAAAACAAAGGGATCAGGAGCCTTTGCCAGTGCATGCCCCCCAGATGCGCCATTCGGGCGCGCCGCACGCCAATCCGGCGGACGATCAGATTTTGCAAGATATTGATAATGCTGCCAATCTTGTCAATCTGTTCCTCACGCGCGCCGATCAGAAAGGCGATGCGCCCTTTCTCGGCCACAAGGAAGGCGGCCAGTGGGTGACGCAAAGCTGGCGCGAAGCAGCCGAGCAGGTCTGCCTGCTGGCCGAAGCGTTGCGCCGCCTTGGTCTGGAGGATGGTGATCGTGTGGCGCTGGTCTCGGAAAACCGGCCGGAATGGTGCATCGCCGATCTGGCGATCATGGCCGCCGGCTGCATCACCGTGCCGACCTACACCACCAACACCCGGCGCGATCACGCCCATATTCTCGACAATTCGGGCGCGCGCGCGGTGTTTGTGTCGGACACCAAGCTGCTCAAGCCGCTCGCCGAGGCGATCACCCAAACCGGCCTGGTCGAACATGTCATCGGGATCGAGGATCTGCACCGCCAGCAATCGGGCAGCTTTGATTATCATGACTGGAAAGCGCTGACTGTGGGCGATGCCGCGGCGGCACGCGCGGCGGTCGACGCGCGGATTGCCGGGATCAGCCGCGCGGACACCGCCTGCCTGATCTACACCAGCGGCACGGGCGGTGCGCCGCGCGGGGTGATGCAGCACCACGGCGCGATCCTGTGCAATATCGCGGGCGCGGCCGAGGTGCTGATCGAGAATTTCGGCATCACCGACGAACGCTTCTTGTCGTTCCTCCCGCTGTCGCATGCCTATGAGCATTCCGGCGGTCAGTATCTGCCCATCGGGGTCGGCGCTGAGATCTTCTATTCGGAAGGTCTGGAAAAGCTTGCCTCGAATATCGAGGAAACCCGCCCGACGATCATGGTCGTCGTCCCGCGCCTGTTCGAAGTGCTGCGCACACGGATCATGAAACAAGTCGAAAAACAGGGCAAGGTCGCCAACTTCATGATGGATGCCGCACTGAAAATCGCGGACAATTCCACCGAGGGCAAAAAGCGCCTGCGTGACAAGCCGCTCGATTTCCTCGTCGAGAAAACCCTGCGCCCCAAGATCCGCGCCAAGTTCGGCGGGCGGATCAAGGCGATGGTTTCGGGCGGCGCGCCGCTCAACCCCGAAGTCGGCAATTTCTTCGAGGCCATGGGTCTCACCATGCTGCAAGGCTACGGCCAGACCGAAGCCGGGCCGGTGATCAGCTGCAACCGGCCCAAGGTCGGGCTCAAGATGGACACGGTCGGCCCGCCGCTGCGCGGGGTCGAGGTGAAGATCGCCGAGGATGGCGAAATCCTGGTGCGCGGCGAGCTGGTGATGCACGGCTATTGGCGCAACGAGGCGGAAACCGCGCGGACGCTCAAGGTCGATCCCACCGATCCGCAGGGTGCGCCGTGGCTGCATACCGGGGATATCGGCTATCTCGACGAGAAAGGCCGCATCAAGATCACCGACCGCAAGAAGGACATGATCGTCAACGACAAGGGCGATAATATCGCCCCGCAAAAGGTCGAAGGCATGCTGACCTTGCAGCCCGAAATCGCGCAGGCGATGGTGAGCGGGGACAAGCGCCCCTACGTTGTTGGCCTGATCGTCCCCGATGCCGAATGGGCGCTCGAATGGGCGCGCGCCAATGGCGAGAAGTTCGATCTCGCCGCGCTCCAGCAGCTGCCCGCCTTCAAGAACGCGGTGCGCGCGGCGGTGGATCGCACCAATGCCGATCTGTCGGTGATCGAGAAGGTGCGCCAGTTCGCCTTCGCCGATGAGGCCTTCACCATCGAGAACGAGGAAATGACCCCGAGCATGAAGATCCGGCGTCACAAGATCCGCGAACGGTATCAGGAACGGATCGACGGGCTGTATCGGGGGTAGGGAGCAGTCCCCGGCCCGCCTGTGACCCCGGACTTGATCCGGGGTAGGGGTTGGGGAACAGCTATCGCCTGCGCAGCGCGCGCTTTGATCTGACCAAGGTGGCTGTGCAGCAGGCCACACCCGCGTTCCAGTTCAGCCAGCAACACCAGCATTTCACCCCGCGTGAGCGCCCTTGGCACTGTGACGTCCCGCTTGGCAAAATCGATGTGATTGATAGTGATGCCCGTCTTGGTGGCTTTTAGCTTTGCATGGGCCAGATAGCTGCGCTGCTCGCACAGGGTTTGCCATGCAGCGATGATTTTGCGGGCGTGCATTTCATGGCCGGCAAAAGTGTAGCGAGTCAGGCATTGATCGAGAGCACGCAGGCGGGCCACCGCGCCTTGATGTGTCGCGTCCTTACTTAACTTGAGGTTCGCCTTTTGTAGGCTCGCGAGACAATCCGCCACTGAGTGCTCGGCGCGGGCGAACACCTCAAGGCAGCATCCGCGCCAAGCGCAGACCGCGACGGACCAATCGTCCAGGCCAAAGAAGCTGATCTTGGTGACATCGAAGTGCGCCGACATGCAGAGCGCTTACATCACAAGCGATTAAGCCTCTGTAACTGCCTCACGCCGCCTCGACGTGTTCGACATATTCCGGATAAAAGCTCGGCTCGCGCGGGGACCAGCCCGGCGCCGTTGCTGCGGCCTCGGAGAGCGATTGCAGCAGCAGCTTGCGCCGTTCCGGGCGGATCGAAGGCAGCGCTGCCGCTGCGCAGAAAGCCGCAGGCAGCCACGGGCGCACCCGCGCCCCGAGCAAGCGTTCATAGAGGAAACGGAAAGCGGCAAAGCTTGCCAGCCGTTCCTGTTCGAGATCAAAGGCGGCGAGCCGCACCAGCTTGGCCAGCAGGTTTTCAACCTCACCCGCCGTCCCTTCGTGCGGGATCGCCGCGCGCAAGGCCTTCAAATCCTGATAGGCGACATATTGGCGGCGGATCGCGACATTCTCCGCCTCGCTGCGGCCCCACAGACGGAAGGCATCGCAGCGCGCAAGCCCGATATCGAGGCTGCGCTTGATATAGCGCTGCTCGCACGGCGCGAAGCTGGCGAACTCGCGCAGCTCGTTGATGGTCATCTGGGCGCTGCTGCTGTGGGCAAGGGTCATCACGGTCTCCCCGGTTACCGGCAGACTGTCGCGCACTATGGTTAATTAAAGGTTAGGTGTGCTCTGGGGGTCCGCATCGCGATCGCGATGCGGGAACGCCTCTCAAATCAACCCGGCCAAGGGGCTTGAGGGATCGGCATACATCCGCCGCGCCATGCGCCCGGCAAGATAGGCCTCGCGCCCGGCCTCAACCGCAAGCTTCATCGCCCGGGCCATGCGGATCGGGTCTTTCGCTTCGGCAATCGCGGTGTTCATCAGGATGCCATCACAGCCGAGCTCCATGCCGACCGCCGCATCCGATGCCGTGCCCACCCCGGCATCGACCAGCACCGGCACCTTGGCTCCTTCGACAATCAGGCGGATCGTCACGCGGTTCTGGATGCCGAGGCCCGAACCGATGGGGGCACCCAAGGGCATGATCGCGACCGCGCCGGCATCTTCCAATTGCTTGGCGGCAATCGGATCATCCGCGCAATAGACCATCGGCAGGAACCCTTCCTTGGCGAGCACTTCGGTCGCCTTGAGAGTCTCGCGCATGTCGGGATAGAGCGTGCGCGCTTCGCCCAGCACTTCGAGCTTCACCAGATCCCAGCCGCCCGCCTCGCGTGCCAGCCGCAGGGTGCGCACCGCTTCTTCGCCGGTGAAACATCCAGCGGTGTTGGGGAGATAGGTGATTTTTTTCGGGTCGATGTAATCCGTCAGCATCGGGGCCTTGGGATCCGAGACATTAACCCGCCGCACTGCGACGGTTACGATCTCCGCACCGCTGGCGGCCACCGCCGCCGCATTCTGTTCAAAGCTCTTGTACTTGCCGGTGCCGACAATCAGCCGCGAGGTGAAGGTGCGGCCCGCCACCGTCCAGGTGTCCGGGGCATGATCGCCGCCGCCGACGAAATGGACGATTTCCAGCACATCCCCTTCAGCAAGCGGCGCTTCTGCCAAGGTCGAGCGCGGCACGATCGCGCCATTGCACTCGACCGCGACTTTCTCGGGCGCGAGGTCCAGTTCGCGGACAAGCTCGGCAATCGTGGTGGCAGTGGTGCGGCGCGGATCGCCGTTCAAGGTGATGGTCTTGGGGCTGGTCATGGCGCGTGACATAGGCGCTCAGCCCGAGGGTGCAACCGCAAGTTTGCCGGGTTCAGCGCGCGGCGCGCAGATTGAGCACGTGGCCGGCCGAGACCAGCGCGACCCCGGCGAGCGTCAGCCACAATTCGCCAACGCCATGCTCCACCAACAGCGCCGCTGCCATCAAGGCGATCCCGCTGCCCGCAATGGCGAGCGGGGCGACCCGGCGATGCCGCATGAAACCCCAGCCGATCGCGAGGGCGGCCACCATCACCGCCAACATCAGGCCGGTGCGATGGATGCTTTCTGCCAGCAGGAAGTGGCTGCCCAGCCCCAAAGCCGACACAATCAGCAACGTGGCAAGGCAATGCACCGCGCACAGCCCCGCCAGCGCAATCCCGACATGATCGAGACGGCGGCGCAGCGAAATCCGATTCGCATAAGGAGCGGGCGAGGAGGCCATCGCCTCGCCCTATGTAATGTTGTGACATTTCGCAAGGCAATTCCGCCGCGACCGGCTGCCCTTGCAAGCCGCGCATCGGCCTTTGCGGCAAACAGGCTTGCAGATTCGTCCCGTTCAGCACATTTGCCGCAGGATCATGGCCACATCTGCTCGCCTTGCTGTATCCCCTGCGGCGCAAACGCCCACACGTGCGCGCCCGCTGGCGCTGGCCCGGTGGCTCGAGATCGTGGCCTTTCTGGTGGTGCTGATCGTGATGGTGGGCGGAATCACACGCCTGACTGAAAGCGGCCTGTCGATCACCGAATGGAACGTGGTCAGCGGCATCCTTCCGCCGCTGAGCGAGGCGGCATGGCAGGCCGAATTCGCCAAGTATCAGACCACCGCCGAATACCGCCTTGAAAGCGGCCCGGCGGGGATGGATCTTGCCGACTTCAAGTTCATCTTCTTCTGGGAATGGTTCCACCGCATCCTGGGCCGGGTGATCGGACTGGCCTTTCTGCTGCCGCTGATCGTGCTCGCGGCGCGCCGCATGATCCCGGCGGGCTACGGCTGGCGCTTGGGGGCGATTTTCGCGCTGATCTGCGGGCAGGGCGCGCTCGGCTGGTATATGGTGTCATCAGGCGTGGGTGAAACCGATCTGACCGATGTGAGCCATTTCCGCTTGTCGGCTCATCTGCTCACAGCGTTGTTCCTGCTTGCCGGGCTGGTGTGGACCGCGCGGGATCTGCGGATGCTGGCGCGCGATCCGGCGGCGCGGCCGGCACGCCTGACCGCCGGCGCTGCTTTCGTCGGCGGCGTCTTGTTCATCCAATTGCTGCTGGGCGCGTGGGTCGCCGGGCTCAATGCAGGCCATGCCGCCTATGACTGGCCGCTGATGAACGGGCAGCTGATCCAGACGATCGACTGGCGCGGCGGCGTGCTGTGGACGCTCACCCATGATCCCTTCCTGCTGCAATTCCTCCATCGCTGGTGGGCATGGGTGGCGGTAGCGGCGCTGGTGTGGCTGGCGCGGGCGGTGCGCAAGGCTGATCGCTTCGCCAGCATCGCGGTGCACAGCGCCTTTGGGGTGATGGTGCTGCTCGGCATCGCCACGGTGATGAGCGGCGTATCGCTGTGGGTCGCCGCTGCGCACCAACTCGTTGGCGCGCTGCTGGTGGCGAGCACGGCCTGGGCGATGCACGCGCGCGGTGCCCGGCGCCCGGCATGAACGGGGCCGCGCTGATCTGGTGCCCTTGCCCCGATCAGGAATGCGCACGCCGGATTGCCGGGCAATTGCTGGCCGATGGCTTGATTGCCTGCGCCAATATCCTGCCGCAGGTGGAATCGCTGTTCCTGTGGGAGGGCAAGGCCGACAGCGCGCAGGAAGTGGGCATGCTGTGCAAGACCACTCCGGCGCAGCTTGAGGCTGCGATCGCGCGGATCGGCACGCTGCACCCCTATGAAACCCCGGCGATTATCGGCTGGCACGCGGATGCCGCGCACCCCCTGACCGCGCAATGGCTGGGTGGGTTGGACCGCCTGACCTGAGCCACGGTATTATTTTACCACCGCCGAAAGGCGCGGTTTTGCTTGACTTAAACGGCACCAAACGACAAACGCGCGCCACTTCGTAAGGGGCGGGCGTGCCTTGCCCCGGCGATTCTCCGGACAGCGGCTCATCCCGCAGTCCGATCTTCGAACCTAAGGATCCAAAGCCATGAAGGCGCTCAGCAAGCAGACCCGGTCGATCAAACCGGCCGAGGTCGAAAAGAACTGGCACATCATCGACGCCGATGGTCTGGTCGTCGGCCGTCTCGCCGCGATCATCGCCAACATCCTGCGCGGCAAGCACAAGCCGAGCTTCACCCCGCATGTCGATTGCGGCGATCATGTCATTGTCATCAACGCCGACAAGGTGAAGTTCACCGGCAACAAGATGACCGACAAGTTCTACTACAAGCACACCGGCCACCCCGGCGGCATCAAGGAAACCACCCCGGCCAAGGTGCTGGGCGGCCGTTTCCCCGAGCGCGTGCTGGAAAAGGCGGTTGAGCGGATGATTCCGCGCGGCCCGTTGGGTCGTCAGCAGATGAAGGCGCTGCACCTCTATGCCGGCACCGAGCACCCGCACGCTGGCCAGCAGCCGCAAGTGCTCGACGTTGCTTCCATGAACCGCAAGAACAAGGTCACCGCATAATGGCTGACGAGAACAACACTGTGTCCGATCTCGCCGATCTCAAGGACATCGCTGGCAACGCCCCGCAGGGTGATGCTGCCGAAATCGCCCGCGTCACCGCGCCGCTGCGCGAGCGTGAAGTCGATGCGCAGGGCCGTGCCTATGCGACCGGCCGCCGCAAGGACGCCGTGGCCCGCGTGTGGGTGAAGCCGGGCACCGGCAAGATCACCATCAACGGCAAGGACCAGGAAACCTATTTCGCGCGTCCGACCCTGCGTCTGGTCATCAACCAGCCTTTCACCATCACCGACCGCGTCGGCCAGTATGACGTGATCGCCACCACCACCGGCGGCGGTCTGTCGGGTCAGGCCGGTGCCGTGAAGCACGGCATCGCGCAGGCGCTTTCGAAGTATGAGCCGGAACTGCGCGGCACGGTGAAGGCCGCTGGCTTCCTCACCCGCGACAGCCGCGTGGTCGAGCGTAAGAAGTACGGCAAGGCCAAGGCCCGCCGCAGCTTCCAGTTCTCGAAGCGCTAAACGGTTTTACCTTTTGGTACGTGGAAAAGGGCGGCCCTCACGGGTCGCCCTTTTTTGCATCTGCGGTGACAGGATCAGGCGGCGATCACCCGCAGCTCGCTGGTGAGCGACTGCCCGCGTGCGGCGGTGATGACGCGGTAGGATGGCGGCGCGCCGTGGCGCAGCCGGGTTGAGAGCGTGCCCGCGCCGATCATCCGCATCGCGTGCCCGCCGCGGCTGCGCACCTCATCCAGCGGGACATGGACATGGCCCGAAAGCACCGCGTCAGCCCCCGCCGCTGCCAGCGCGGCAAAGGCAGCATCGCCGCCGATCGTGGGGTTCTTGCCCTCATCATGCGGCCCGAGCAGCGGGTGGTGCGCCAAGACCAGCTTGTGCCGGGGGTCATCCTTGAGGTCTTGCAGGGCGGCCACGGTTTGCGCGAGGGCGGGGGCCTTCACCACCCCGTCAGACCACGGAAAGCGCCACTGCGCAGGCACCGTCGTCAGGAACGGCACCAGCACGACATCCTCCGATGCAAAGGCACGGCCCACCGCCGCATCGAGCGCGCGGTAACGCCGGAACGGGTCGGCAAAGCGTTCCCACGGGTTGTAATAGGGCATGTCATGATTACCGGGTTGCAGGACCACCGGCACGCCCAATCCGGCAAACCACGCCCGCGCCGCCGCATATTCGCTGTGTTTGGCGCGCTGGGTGAGATCGCCGGTGCAGATCACGGCGTCGGGCTGTTCGGCGGCCACGGCCCGCGCAACTTCGGCCAGCGCAGCGCGGTTCTCGACCCCGAAATGCACGTCGGAAATATGGAACAGGCGGGTCGTCATCACCGCTACACCCGCCCGCTCAGCATCAGCCACGAAGCCAGCCCATTGCACACAGTGTAGATCCCATAGGCAAAGGCAAAGCCCGGCCAGCCGTTGCTCGCCAGCATCAGGGCGAGCAGCAGCACCAGAAATTCGGTCCCGAACGCAACCTTGCGTCCCAGCGGATGAGCCAAGCCCGGCCAGGCGCGCAGCAACGGATGGCGGCTCTCCATCACCGCGCGGTGCATGGTGAAGTTGCCGATGCCCAGCACGAAGATGATGATCACCGCTACATTCATCGCAAGTCCTACTATGGGCTCGCGCCCGTCGGTTGGAAACCACCTTTCGTCGGCGCTTTTCTGTCGCACGTCCAAACCGCGCATCGTCAATCGGATGCGCGCCCCTGTTTGGTCGAGCAGGCCATGATCCCTGTTAAGCCCTGAGGTAAAACGACTTTCAGCAGGCCTTCCGGTAACCCCGTCCGGCCCCCGCCCGGATCTGGCAGGCCCTGCATGATGGAGGAAGAGATGAAACTGATTGCCACTGCTACCGCCGCCCTTGGGCTGGTTCTGGCCGCGACCCCCGCGCTGGCCCAGATCAGCGAAGTGCAGCCCGAAACCCGGATCGTAGCCTTTACCACGAACGACATCGATCTGGCGACGCCCAAGGGCCAGAAGGAACTGAACTGGCGGATCACCCGCGCCGTGCGCAACGTGTGCCAGGTCTCGGTCCCTGACTCGGGCTCACGCATTCTGAGCGCCGATGCCAAGGCCTGCATGGCCAAGGCCCATGCCAGCGCACAGAAGCAGGTCGCTCAGCTGATGGCCAGCGATGCCCAGAAGGGCGGCTGACCTCTGGTTGCCCCTGATACCACTTTGACTTTGACTGCATCGCGATCTTACCCCGAGCGGATGCAGCAACCTGACCCGGCGCGCCTGAGGCCTTCAGCGCGTCGGGTCATTTTCTTTCTGCCCGACGGCGCGCTCAGCGCCCGGCCATGGCCTTGACCTTGGGGAGATAGGTGCGCCCGATCCGCAGCGCCTCGCCATTGTGCAATTCGGCCGACCACACCCCCAGCCCATCATGGCGCAGCCCGCGGATCACATCGCGCCGCAGGATGGTCGAGCGATGGATGCGGATGAAGCGTTCGGGATCGAGCCGCGATTCCAGCCCAGCAATGGTCTGGAGCAAGAGATAGGATCGCGGCGCTTCGCTGGTGCCGACATGCAGCCGCACATAATCACGTTCGGCATCGATGCGGTGAACCTCGCTCACCGCAATCCGCAGCAGTTCGGAACGGTTCGGCACCCACAATTCGTCGAGATGGCGTCCTGATTTCGCCCGTGTCGGCCCGCGCCGCGCGAGCGCGCGCTCAATCGCGCGATCAAGGCGGTCGGCGGCAACCGGCTTCAGCACGTAATCGACCGCTTCGAGATCGAAAGCCTCGACCGCGAAATTGTCGTGCGCGGTAACAAAGATCACGGCCGGCGGGGTTTCCCCTTCGGCCAGCTTGCGCGCCACTGACAGCCCGTCGAGTTCGGGCATCGTCATGTCGAGCAGCACCAGATCGGGGTGGAGTTTCTCGGCGAGCCGCAGCGCGGCGGCGCCATCGCTCGCCGTGCCGACCACGCGAATCGAGGGGATCTCGGCGCAGATCACCTGGATCCGTTCGACCGCCAGCGGTTCATCATCAACAATCAGGGTTCTGAGCGTGTTCTGCTCTTCGCTGTCAGTGCCCATGGCCAACCTCGATACGCGTCAGGGGAATCCGGATTTCGGTGCGATAGCCGCCATTGCCCGCGCCCGAAACAAAGCCGACTTCGGGGCCGAAGCGCGCCTGCAGGCGATCGCGCACATTGGCGAGCCCGATGCCCAGCCCGTGCACACTGCCCTTGGGCACACCGGGGCCATCATCGCTGACGGTGATCACCAGCTCGCCCAGCTCCTCGCGCGCGGCGACAGAAATCGTGACGGGTCGGGTCACCGCCGACACCGCATATTTGACCGAGTTTTCGACCAGCGGTTGCAGGATCATCCCCGGCACGCGCGCATCGGCGAGCGCAGGCGGAAGATCAAAGGAAGAGCGCAGCCGCTCGGGAAAGCGCACGGCTTCGATATCGAGATAAAGCCGCTGAAGATCGAATTCGTCGCGCAGCGGCACATCGCTGGTCAGTTCGTCGGCCAGCGAATGGCGGTAGAACCGGCTCATGGTCTGGATCATCTCTTCGGCCCGTTCGGCCTTGCCGGTCATCACCAGCGCCGAGAGCGAATTGAGCGTGTTGAACAGGAAATGCGGGTTCACCTGATAGCGCAGCGAGCGCAGCTCGGCCGCCTTGGCCGCTGAACGGAATTGCTCCTCGCGCCGCTCGGCCTCGCGCGCCTGCACCCCGGCCAGAAGCGCGAAATATGTCGATGCCCAGGCCAGCAGCAGGAAATAACGGCCGAGCGCAACGTCGAGCAACTTGCGCCAGAAATCGGAATAGGTCTCAGCCGGTTCGATGATCACAGACTGCGTCTCGCCACCCGGCACCGCTCCGCCCGCTCCATCGCGCCGGACCGGCACCTCGACGAGCAGATTGCCGCTTTCGTCACGGCGCAGGTTGAGGTTCATTTTCTGGGCAAAGGCTTGGTCGACGGCCGAGGACATGTCCTTGAACACCAGATAATTGACCTGCCCGATCGATAGCGCGACCGGCAGCGCGAGCAGGATTGCGGCCGAAATCTTGAGCCACAATGCGCGGTTATCGAACAGGCGCAGCAGCAGCCACAGGACAATGGTGAAGGCCACCCCCACCATCGTTACCACCAGCCGTCGCCAGCCGAATTCGAACTGCAGGCCGATATCCATCACGTAGCTGCGGATGGTGGTGAGGATGAAGTAGGTCGCCCACAGGACTACCATCGAAAGCAGCACGGTGCGGAAAGATACGCTTACCCGCGAGGGCGCGGGCGCAAGATCGGTTTCAAACATCGCCATGATAGCGCCAAGCGATAACCCACCCCGGCCCGGCACGCCACGTCTTGGCGGACGGGTTATCGGGCGAGATGGCGCATTGGTCGAAAGCTGAACGTCTGTTCATCGAGCGGCAGAGGGTGCCGGGGCGCCCTCCGTTCCGGCTCAATCCCGCGGACGGATCATGTCAGCGGGCACCACCCACTGCGCGAACTGCTCTTCGGTCAAGAGGCCCAGGGCCAGCGCCGCTTCCTTCAGAGTGGTGCCTTCGGCATGGGCCTTCTTGGCGATCTTGGCCGCGTTGTCATAGCCGATATGCGGGTTGAGAGCGGTCACCAGCATCAGGCTTTCATTGAGCAGCTGGGTGATGCGGGTGGTGTTGGCTTCGATCCCGACCACGCAATTATCGGTGAAAGCATGGGCCGCATCGCCGATCAGTTTGATCGATTGCAGCACGTTGTAGATGATCACCGGCTTGAACACGTTGAGTTCAAGATGCCCGTGCGATCCGGCCACGCTCACGGTCATGTGATTGCCCATCACCTGCGCGCAGACCATCGTCATCGCCTCGCACTGGGTCGGATTGACCTTGCCCGGCATGATCGAGGAACCCGGCTCGTTGGCGGGGAGCGACAGCTCGCCGAGGCCCGAGCGCGGGCCCGAGCCGAGCAGGCGGATATCATTGGCGATCTTCATCAGGCTGACGGCCAGCACATTCAAAGCGCCCGAAATCTCGACCATCGCATCATGCGCAGCCAAGGCCTCGAACTTGTTGGGCGCGGTGACAAAGGCATGGCCGGTCTGCGCCGCGACTTCGGCAGCAAAAGCGGTATCAAACCCGACCTTGGCGTTGATCCCGGTGCCGACGGCGGTGCCGCCCTGCGCCAGTTCGAGCACGCGCGGCAGCGCGGCTTCGACCCGAGCGATGCCGTATTCGATCTGCTTGGCGTAACCCGAGAATTCCTGCCCCAGCGTCATCGGGGTCGCGTCCTGCAAGTGGGTGCGGCCGATCTTGACGATATCGGCAAATTCCTGCGCCTTGGCATCAAGCGCGCCGTGCAGCTTCCTGAGCGCGGGGATCAGGTGATCTGCCGCCTCGACCGCCGCGGCGATATGCATGGCGGTGGGGAAAGTGTCGTTCGACGATTGCCCCATATTGCAGTGATCATTGGGGTGAACCGGGGTCTTGCCGCCCTTGGTGCCGGTGAGGATTTCGTTGGCGCGGCTGGCGATGACTTCATTGGCATTCATGTTCGACTGGGTGCCGCTGCCGGTCTGCCACACCACCAGCGGGAACTGGTCGGCCAGCGTGCCGTCGATCACTTCGCGCGCGGCCTGCACGATGGCCTCGCCCAGCGTGGCATCGAGCACACCAAGCTTCATATTGGCGCGCGCCGCCGCGAGCTTCTGGATCCCGAGCGCGCGCACCAGCGCCGGCGGCATTTTCTCGCCGCCAATCGGGAAATTGACGATCGAGCGCTGGGTCTGCGCACCCCAATGAACATGCGCCGGAACCGCCACTTCGCCCAGCGAATCCGTCTCGATCCGCACATCTGCTGCCTGCGCCGTCATCATGTCACTCATCGAAGCTATCCTTATCCCGGTCGATGCGCGCTCCCCTAAACCTGCAAATGGCGACAGGTCAAAGGTCTTGAATGCGGCAAAGCGCTTGGAACACGAGCGCACGATGGCTAGAGAGGGGCTTGATCTGCTGTATTGCACGTCTAATACAGCAGAGACGGAGTTGATATGATCGAAGCCACCATGACGAAAGACACCGCAGGCCACGACAGCAGACCCGCGCGCCGCGCGATGATTGACAGCCAGCTGCGCACCAGCGGGGTCAACGAAGAATTCGTGCTCGCCCGGATGCTCGCTGTCCCGCGCGAGGATTTCCTCCCTGCCGACAAGGCCGCGGTTGCCTATATTGATCGCGCCGTGCTGCTGGGTGCCACAGGCCATCTCGCCGCGCCGCTGTTCTATGGCAAACTGCTGCTCGAAGCGGCTCCGGTGCGCGCGGATCGCGTGCTGGTGATCGAGGGCGGCACGGGCTACCTCACCGCGCTGCTGCAACCGCTGGTCAGCGAAGTGACGACCCTGAGCGCGGCCGATGCTGCTGCGGGCAAGGCCGCAGCGGGCGCACCCTTCACGCTGATCGTGGTGGATGGTGCGGTCGAGCAGATCCCCGATGCGCTGGCGGCGCAGCTGGCTGATGATGGCCGGATCGTATCCGGTCTGGTGCTGCGCCAGGTGACCCGGCTTGCCACCGGGCGGAAGATCGATGGCCGGGTGACACTGCGCCCGGTGGAAGATCTCGGCATTCCGGTGCTGCACGTCTTTGACGCACCCAAGAGTTGGTCGTTCGCGTGACCGGTTCGCGCCCCATCACGCGGCTCGCCGGAACGGCCAACCTGCTGGCCCTTGCCGCGCTGGCGGCGACGCCTGCAGCAGCCGATACCCTGCGTGATGCACTGGTGGGGGCCTATAGCAACAACCCCACGCTCGAAGCGGCGCGTGCGACGCAGCGCGCCACCGATGAAGGCGTGGCGATCCAGCGCGCGCAAGGCCTGCCGTCGGTGAATATCACCGCGACGGAGACCGAATTCATCCGGCAATCGGCCAACGCCTTCACCGCGCCGGAGCGCAACCTCAATGTCGGCGCGCAGTTGCTGGTGCCGGTCTATTCGGGCGGGGCCGTGCGCAATGGCATCGCCGCGGCCAAACAGCGCGTCGAAGCCGGGCAGGCTGATCTGCGCAACACCGAAAGCACCGTGTTCGCGCAGGTTGTCGCCGCTTACATGGATGTGCTGCGCACCGAGGCGCTGGTCGGGCTGGCTGCCAACCAGGTCGATGTGCTGCGCACCAATCTCGAAGCGGCGAGTGATCGGTTCGAGATCGGCGATCTCACCATCACCGATGTGGCGCAGACACGCTCACGCCTTGCCGTGGCCGAAGCCGATTTCCAGCAAGCCGAAGCCAACCTGATCGCCGCGCGCGAAGCCTATATCCGGCTGGTCGGCAGTGCGCCGGGCGAACTCGAAGCACCGCCGCCACTGCCCGGCCTGCCCGATAAGCCCGGCGATGCCATGGTGATCGCGCTTGAAAATAACCCCAATCTGATCGCGGCCAAGGAACGCGCCGAGGCGGCGGGCTTTGACACCAAGGCCGCTGGCGCCGGGCGCCTGCCCACGGTCAGCCTGTTCGCAAACGGGCAATATAGCGACTTTTTCGGCACGCTGGGCGGCCCGATTGCGGCCAATTTTGTCCAGGCGGAAACCACCGCCAATGCAGGCGTGCGGTTGACGATCCCGATCTTTCAGGGCGGCTTGCCCGCTGCACAGCAGCGTCAGGCCGGTGCGCGCGAAAGCGCGGCGCTCGAAGACCTGATTGCAGCCGAACGGCAGGTGATTGCCGAAACCCGCGCCACGTTTTCCAACTGGCAGGCCGCCAATGCGGTGATCCGCAGCGCGCAGGCGGCGGTCGAGGCAGCGGAATTGAGCCTTGAAGGCGTGCGCGCCGAAAACTCGATCGGGAATCGCACGATCATCGAAGTGCTCAACGCCGAACAGGAATTGCTGCAAGCCCGCGCCCAGCTCGTCACCGCGCGGCGCAATGCCTATGTCGCGGGCTTCAACCTGCTGGCGCTGATGGGCCGGGCGGAAGCCAAGGATCTCAATCTCGACACCGGCGGCGTGCTGTATGATCCCGATGTCAATTATCGCCGGGTGAAGGGCAAGGCGTGGGACTGGGATCGCGATCCCGATGCCGCCGCGCGTTCCACCAGCACCGTTGACATTCCCGCGCCTGACGCAAAGATCGGCCCGCAACTCGAACCGTAAGGAATCGCCCTTTCCCGATTCGGGACAGGCGATGGGGGCGCGGTCAGATCAGGAAGCAGGGCAGCATGTCGCAAAGCGGTGAACCTTCGGTCGAAGAGATCCTCGAATCGATCAAGAAAGTGATCGCCCGCGACAACCGCGCCGGAGCGTTGGAAGCGCGGCGGCAACGCGGGCTGGTGGCAACGACCGACGAGACCGGGCAATTCGCCGACTCGCCGAATGCATCGGGCCGCCCGCACACCGTGCGCGATGAAGCCGATGTGCTTGATCTTGCCGATATGGAACTCTCGGTCGAGCCTGAGTCCGCAGCGGGGGCCAGCAGCGAGGATGCGCCGCTGATCACTCCAGCGGTGCGTGAAGCCATGCAGGAAAACCTCGCCGCGCTGGCGATGCTCGCCGAACCGGGTGCCCGCCCGCAGATCGTGCGATCAGGGGAAACCTCGCTCGAAGGGCTGACCCGCGATCTGCTCCGCCCGATGCTGGCGGAATGGCTCGACAAGAACCTGCCCGCCATGGTCGAACGTATGGTGCAGGCGGAAATCGCGCGGATCGTCGGCAAGCGGATGTAACCGGCGGCGAGCGCTCGCGCGCCTCGCCTCTGGCCATGAGGCGTCCGGCGCGTTAATCCGCTCCCCATGCATTGGACCACCCGATTGGCCGCAGCCCTGCTGCCCGCCGCCACCGCGATCGCCGCTACAACCCCGCTGGCGGCGCAGACCTCGTCACCATCCCCGGCGCCTGCGATGAGCGCGCGCGATCTCGTCACCCTGCCGCGCCTCGGCGCGCCGGTGGCCGCGCCCGATGGCAGTTTTGTTGTCTATGCTGTCACCACGACGGACGCGACAACGCTGGATCGCAAGCCGGCCTATTATCAGCTCGATCTCGCCACGCCGGGCGCACAACCCCGGCCGCTCGCGCTGCCGCTGCGCGCGTCGGGCCTGACACTGGCTGGCGACGGGCACCTCTATTTCCTCAGCAGCGAACACCCCGACAGTGCGGCCCCGCGCCGGGCGCGGGTGTGGCGCATCGCGATCAGCGGCACCGGGGTGACGGGCGCGCCGCAAGTCGTCGCCGCGTTTCCCGACATTGATATCGCCGGGTTCAAGCTGGCCCCGCAAGCCAACCGGATTGCCGTGTGGGCGCAGGTTCCACGCGATTGCCCGACCTTTGGCTGCGGCGACCGGGTCAACGCCCATTTGCCCGGCCCCGGCAGCGGCCGGCTTTACGAGGGCGGACAAGGCTTCGTGCGCCACTGGGATACGTGGTCAAACCCTGCCGCGCCGCACCGCGTGTTCGTGTTCGGCCTCGAAAATGGCGCCGTCGCGGGCGAGGGCGTGCCGATCGATGGGCGCGATCCGTCCAGCGGGATCACCGCCAACACCCCGACCTTGCCCTTCGGCGGCAGCGAGGACATTGCCTTCACACCCGATGGCAGCGCGGTCTATTTCACCGCCCGCCTTGCGAACCGCACCGAGCCGGGTTCGACCAATCTCGATATCTACGTCTCCGAACTCGACGGGGCGGCCCCCACCTTGGTGACGCGCAGCAACCCGGCGACCGACACCAACCCGGTGATCTCGCCCGACGGGCGCTTCCTCGCGTGGCTGGCAATGGACCGTCCGGGCTACGAGGCAGACCGGCTGTCGGTGCGGCTGCTTGATCTCTTCAACGGTCAGACCCGCAATCTCACCGCCAACACCGATCTGAGCTTCGGCGGGCTAGTGTGGAGCGCGGATGGCACTTTCCTGCTGGCGACCGCAGGCGAGGTGCTCGATACGCCCGCCTACCGGATTGATCCCGCAAGCGGCGCTGTCACCCGGCTTGAGCTGATGGCAGGCAACGAAGCGCATATCGCCAACCTCACGCCGCTGCCCGGGAACCGCCTGCTGTTCACCCGCGATTCGATTGGCCAGCCGGGCGAGCTTTACCTGTCGGCCGATCTCGCGCAGGCCAAGCCGCTCACCGATGTCGTCACCACCCGGATGGGCCGGATGGCGCCGACGATGACGACGCGGTTCAGCTTCAAGGGTGCAGATGGTGCGACCGTCTGGGGCCAGATCACCCGGCTGAAAGACCAGAAAGGCCCGATCCCGGCGCTGCTCAATATCCATGGCGGGCCACAGGGCAGCTATAATGATTCGTGGTCAACCCGCTGGAACCCGCGCGTCTTTGCGAGCCAGGGCTATGCGGTGATCTCCATCGATTTCCACGGCAGCACCGGATACGGGCAGGCCTTCACCGATGCAATCAACCGCGACTGGGGCGGCAAGCCGCTCGAAGATTTGCAGAAAGGGTTGGCGCATGCCCTGACGCTTGATCCGCAGATCGATGGCACCCGCGCTTGCGCGATGGGGGCGAGCTATGGCGGGTACATGGTCAACTGGATTGCCGGACAGTGGCCGGATCGCTTCCGCTGCCTCGTCAATCACAACGGGCTGTTTGATACCCGCGCCTTCTATTATGCGACCGAAGAGCTGTGGTTCCCACGTTGGGATTTCGGCGGAACCTATGCCGAGGCCGCGGACACCTACGAGAAGTGGAACCCGGTTGCCCATGTCGACAAGTGGCGCACCCCGATGCTGGTGGTGCTGGGCGAAAAGGACTTCCGCGTGCCCTATACGCAAGGGCTCGGCGCCTTCACCGCCTTGCAGGAGCGCAATATTCCGGCGCAATTGCTGGTCTTCCCCGACGAGAACCACTGGGTGCTCGGCGCGAAGAACTCGCTGCAATGGCACGAGACCGTATTCGCCTGGCTCGATCGCTGGCTGCGCCAGAAGCCCGCG